>Ga0335069_10005845_pt1 | contig 18005 bp, 16 predicted proteins | sample Lox_Sample_11_FD_206714 | JGI IMG/M metagenome (GOLD analysis project Ga0335069, IMG submission 206714) | Soil microbial communities from Loxahatchee National Wildlife Refuge, Florida, United States - Lox_Sample_1.1 | ecosystem: Environmental > Terrestrial > Soil > Wetlands | place: USA... | reverse complement strand
TCTTCGGAGAGGAGGGAGTCGAGCGCGTAGAAATCGACGCCGTGGTATTTCGGGGCCAAGAACACCTCAGGGGTCAGAGGCCAGGGATCAGGGGTCAGCGAAGCACCGGCGGGAAAACCTAACCCCGAGGCCATGCCTCGGGGTAACCCCGGGGGCTACGCCCCCACCGCCACCGAGTCCCGCCTGGCCTCGGGGGTCGTCCCGCCCCGCGCGAAGGCGAAGGTATCGGAGGCCCGGAAGCGCCCGCGGTCCCGGTCCCAGCGGAAGAACGTGACCTGCACCGCCGTAGGCTCGATGGTGACGAAGTTGAAGCAGGAGGGCCGGCCGCCGCGGGAGCGCGTGGAGAGGGTCCCCGACGTGGACACCACCACCCGGCCGCCGAGGACGTCGGCGCCCTCCTGGTGGTCGTGCCCGCAGAGGACCACGTCGGCCCCCGAGTCGAGGATCCGCTGCTGGGCTTGCCGCCAGCGGGCGAGGCCCATCCGCTGGGAGATGTCGCCGCGCAGGACGTTGTGATGGAGCACCAACACCCGCGCATCGGCCGGGTCGGCGCCCGAGAAGAGCGCCTTCACGCGGGTGTACTCGGACTTGGGCAAGTGACCCTTCACGGCGAGGTCGCGGAGCCGCGGCGTGAGGGAGCCCCAGGCGATCCCGTGGGACGTGTTGGCGCCCGCGATCACGGCGCCCGGAATGGTCAGCGTGGGCGTGAGCTCCGGAGCCACCGAGCGCCGGTACTTCTCGTACAGCACCGAGCGCCCGAACGGAACGAGCGGGCGCCACCACCACTGCACGTCGTGGTTCCCCGGGATCACGTGCACCGGCGCGGTCTCGCGGGCCAGGTTGATGAATGCCCGGGCCCGCTGGAACTCGCCGTACCGCGCCCGCTGGGACAGATCGCCGGCGATCACCACCGCGTCGGGCCGCAGATCCGGCAGAATGGCCTCCAGCGCTTCGACCTGACGGATGTCCGCCACGCTTCCGAAATGCAGATCCGAAGTCTGAAGGATCTGAACGGTCACGAATCCACCTGCACCGTGTAGGTGAGGGTCGCGGTGCCGTTCGCGGGCACCGGCACCCGGAACCGCTGCTCGGAAGACGAAAGCTTCTCGGGCGGCACGCTCGAGTCGATGATGCTCCAGTTGCCCCAGTGATCTTCGCGGACGTCCACCGTCACCGCCTGGTTCTTGGCGTTGGTGAGCGTCACGCGGTAGCTGGCGGTCACCCGGCTGTGGCTGCCGCGGGCGGGAGGGGCATTGGGGATGTTGGCCTGATGAAAGTCCGTCTGCACCCGCTCGGCCGTGACGTCGAAGGCATCGCCCGACTGCACGCGGAGGTCCTTGCCCGCCGGCGTGTGCGTGAACGCCGCCTCCCCCACGAGCTGCACGCGCCCCGACGAGTCCCGCTGGAAGAGCTGCATCGTGCCGCCCGGAATGGGCCGATCCCCGAACGCCGTCCCGTGCGCCCGCCTGAACGTGTACCAGACCTGCACCGGCACGGCGTTGGGATCGGGGGCCATCGGTCCGAAGTACCCGCGCCACGGCATCGCGCCCGGTACCACGAATTCCTGCGCGTAGTCGGCCCGCGCGCGGGGGAAGAGCGCGGTGGTGAGCGGCGAGCCGATGTCGAAGGAGACGGGCCCCGGGAGGTCGTAGACGTGGGTCTCCCCGACCGTCTGCTCCTCCGCATACGCATCCATGGCGACCGCGCGCCCCGCGAGCATCGCCGGCGCGGCCTTCGCCTCCTCCATCCCGTTCATCTGCATCCGCGCCCGGTTGATCGAACCCGCCACGAGCTGCACCGAGGCGGAGTCGACCCGCAGGGTCGACGAGTTGATGGTCGCCGCGCCGGTCACGGTGGCCGACCCCGTGCCTCCCAGCACGGCCTGATACACCGCTTCCCAGGTCACGCCCTGACTCACGTAGACCAGGTCCGTGTTCTCCCGGGCCCGGCTCGCCTCGAGCGTCACCACGGCTTCCGGTTTCGTCCTGATCAACCCCGCCTCGGCCGGGAAGAGCGGCTCGCCGGGCTGGGCGAGCTGGAGCAGGCCGTTCGGCATCTTGAACTGCGGCGGGGTCACGCTGAGCACGGTCGCCTGAATCGTGTCGCCCTTGCCCCGGACGAACGTCACGGTTCTCCCGATCGAGTTCCGCATCGCGGTTTCCAGGTCGGTCGCGGGCCGCAGCACCGCGGACGTCACCGCCACGCTGGAATCGGGCGAGAAGAGCGTCGCGGGATCGAGTCCCGGCAGGTCGAACGCGAAGATGTTCCGCCCCCGGTCGAGCTTCTGCGCGATGGTCTTCCGCACGACCACCCGTCCATCGCTGTAGATCGACAACGAGGTTTGAGCCGCGAGCGGGGCGGTGAGGAGCGCGAGCAGTACACCGACCCCTGACACCTGACCCCTGATCCCTGTCTTGTTCATTTCATCCACTCCCAGGCTGTGCGCTTGACAATGAGAAACGTCAGGGCGTACCAAGTGAGCACAACCCCCGCGTACAGCACGCGGTCGGTGGTGCGGTGGGGGAGCATGAGAGTGACGTAAACGGCCAACGGGAAAGTAGTTAGGATCGCGGCCCAGCGGGCGACTCGGGTGGCGCGCGCCCGGACGCGGCGGGTGCAATCCCGGCAGAGCTCGCCGATGGCAAGCCCCGCGATCATCCGGTCGCACCCCTTACAGAGGTGACTATACCCGCCGGGCGACAGCCCGGGCAAACTCGGATGTAGAAGCACTGCCTCCCAGGTCCTTGGTCCGGACGTTGTCCTTCACGATGGCCGTCTGGATCGCCGTCCTGAACTTCTCGGCCGCGCCCTGCTCCCCCACGTGATCGAGCAGCATCGCGGCCGCGAGCATCTGGGCCGACGGGTTGGCGATCCCCTTCCCCGCGATGTCGGGCGCCGAGCCGTGCACGGCTTCGAAGATGGCGGCGGTGGTGCCGATGTTGGCGCCGGGGGCGAGCCCCAGGCCGCCGACCAGGCCCGAGGCCTCGTCCGACAGGATGTCGCCGAAGAGGTTCGTGGTGACGATCACGTCGAACTGCTCGGGGTTGATCACCAGCTGCATCGCCGTGTTGTCGACGATCTTGTCATCCGACGCGATGACGCCCTCGTATTCCTTCGCCACCATCCGGCCGCTCTCGAGGAAGAGGGCCGACGTCGCCTTGAGAATGTTGGCCTTGTGGACGATGGTGACCTTCTTGCGGCCGTTCTTCTTCGCGTACTCGAAGGCGTAGCGGCAGATCCGGATGCAGCCGTCCCGCGTCATCACCGACATCGCCTGCGCCACGGCCTTGGGATCGTCCGCCACGCGAAAGACGTGGTCGAGACCGACGTACATCCCTTCCGTGTTCTCGCGGATGATGACGAGATCCACGTGCGGGTACCGTCCGCCCGGTACGATGGTCTTGGTGGGACGGACGTTGGCGTAGAGATCGAATTCCTGGCGGAGGGCGACGTTCACCGACCGGTAGCCGCCCCCGACGGGGGTGGTGAGCGGGCCCTTGAGGGCGAGGCGGGTGCGCCGGATGGAGTCGACGGTGGCGTTGGGAAGCGGGGTGCCGGCCTTTTCCACCGCCGCCATCCCGCCGTATTGCTCGTCCCACTCGAACTTCATTCCCAGCGCGTCGAGCACCTGCAGCGTGGCCGCCGTGATTTCGGGGCCGATGCCGTCCCCCGGAATCAGCGTCGCTTCACGGATCACGGCATTCCGGGGGTGAGAGTCTTGAGCGCGTGCGACAGGGCGGACCAGGGGTCGTCGCCCACGCCGCGCGCCGTGGACCGCCAGGATACCTGGCCCAGCCGGACGTCCACGATCACGAGCGTGACCTCGGCCAGGGCCCGCTTGCTGACGGCGGACGTGTCGCTCTTGCGCTCGCTGCTGTCGGGTTTGTAGAACAGCGCCGCCGGCGCGACGACGTAGCTCCCCCCCGCCACGGCGCCGAGGATCCGGAGCTGCGCGCGGAGCGGATCGGGAACGAAGGCGCCCACGGGCACCTGCCGGAGGACCGCGATGCCGAGCTGATGCGGATCGTCGGGGAGGCCGTTGGCGCCCCGGGCGCCGCGCCACATCCGCGCCGGCGCCTTCCAGGCGATTTCGGGAATCCGGGTGGTGAGGAACGCGAGCAGGGTGGAGTCCGCCGTGGCCAGGACCTTCGGCCGGTCGGCGAGCGCGGCATCCCAATGGAGCGAGTCGTCGGCCAGGATCAGCGTGAACGGCAGGACTCCGACGTCCCGTCCCGCGAGACTCCCCACGGGGAACGGCACCGTGGCCTCGGGAGTGGGCCCCGGTGTGTGGTGGCCGACGCAGCCGGCCGCCCCGATCGCGGCCGCCACGGCCCAGGTCTTTAAGTGTTTGCCAGTCAAAGAATTACTCACGCTCCCAATATCACTATCGGGAGGGTCACGACGCCAGTGTGAGGCCGCCGTCCACCACGATGGTCTGGCCGGTGATGTGCCGGGCCGCCTCACTGCAGAGGAAGGTGATCACGTGCGCGACGTCCTCGGGCTCGGCCACCCGCCCCAGCACCGACTCGTGCTCCGCACGCTCCAGCACTTCCCGGGGCAGCTTGGCCAGCAGCTCCGTTTTGACGAACCCGGGGGCGACGGCGTTGACGTTGATGTTGGAGGACCCGAGGTCCACCGCCGCGGACTTGGTGAGGCCGATCAGGGCGGCCTTCGAGGCCGTGTAGTTGGCGATGCCGAACCCCGGCCGGAACGCCTGGTGGCTCGCGACGTTGACGATCTTCCCGTAGCGCTGCGGGCGCATGTGCGCGCTCACGGCCTGGATGCAGTTGAACGCGCCCGTGACGTTCGTGTCCATCACTTCCTGCCACGCCTCGGGGGTGAGCCGCCACAGCGCCCCGTCGTGGGTGACGCCGGCGTTGTTCACGAGGATGTCGACCCCGCCCAGACGGTCGGTGGCCTCGTGCACGAACAGCTCGACGGCGTTGCGGTTGCGGACATCGCAGTGCGACGAGTACACGGGCACGCCGTGCGCCTTGATGGCCGTCTCGGTGAGGAGCGCCTGTGCCGCCACGTCGCGGCCCGGCATTTCGAAGAAGTTGAACGCGATGCCGGCGCCGCGCTGGGCGAGGTCGAGACACACCGCGCGGCCCAGGCCGGTGGCGCCGCCCGTCACCATCGCGATGCGGCCCGCGAGCCGGTCGCCGGTCCGCACCGGATCGGCACGCTCCTGCGTGAGGGCGCCGCCGACCGGGGCGCCGGCACCACCGGGGCGCCCGCTCGAGGACCAGGGATAGTTCACCACGGTCACGCGAACCTACGGCGGGATTTGAACCTCGGCAAGGCGAACCGTACCTTTTGCGGGATGCGGCGCCTCGGTTCGATCCTCCTGTGGAGCGCGATATCGGCGGCCGGCGCGCTGGGGTTCGCCACGCTCGCCTGGTCCCGGGGCGAGCCGGTCTCCGCCGCCTGGATCCTGATCGCCGCCATCTGCACGTATGCCGTCGGATACCGCTTCTACTCCCGCTTCATCGTCTCCCGCGTCTTCGCCCTCGACCCCACCCGCGCCACTCCCGCCGAGCGGCTCGAGAACGGCCGGGACTTCGTGCCGACCGGGAAGTGGGTGCTGTTCGGGCACCACTTCGCGGCCATCGCCGGGGCGGGTCCGCTGGTGGGGCCGGTGCTGGCCGCGCAGTTCGGGTTCCTGCCCGGCACGCTCTGGCTGGTCATCGGCGTGGTCCTGGGCGGCGCGGTGCAGGACCTCACCATCCTCTGTTGCTCACTCCGCCGTGACGGCAAGTCGCTGGGGCAGATGGCGCGCGAAGAGATCTCTCCCGCCGCCGGCCTCACCGCGATGTTCGCCGTGCTGCTCATCATGGTGCTCCTCATCGCGGTCCTGGCGCTCATCGTGGTCAACGCGCTCAAGGCCAGCCCCTGGGGGCTCTTCACCATCGCGTGCACCATCCCTATCGCCCTCCTGATGGGCTGGTGGATGCGGACCTGGCGGCCGGGACGCGTGGGCGAGGCTTCGCTCGCGGGCGGGGTGCTGCTGCTCGCGGCGCTGGTGGGGGGAGGCTGGATCTCACGCCAGGCGGGCGCCGCCGCCGTCTTCACACTCTCGGGAACCGCCCTGACGGCGGGCATCGTGGGGTACGGCTTCCTGGCCTCGGTGCTTCCCGTCTGGATGCTGCTCCTCCCTCGGGATTACCTGTCCACGTTCCTGAAGATCGCGACGATCCTGGGTCTCGCGGCGGCGATCTTCATCATCCTGCCCCCGCTCCGGATGCCCGCCACCACGCCGTTCGCGCAGCTGGGCGAGGGGCCGGTCTTCGCCGGGAAGTTCTTCCCGTTCGTGTTCATCACCATCGCGTGCGGGGCCATCTCCGGATTCCACGCCCTGGTCTCGTCCGGCACCACGCCCAAGATGCTCCGCCGCGAGCCCGACGCCCGCCTGATCGGCTACGGCGGCATGCTGATGGAGAGCTTCGTCGGCGTGATGGCGATGATCGCGGCCTGCACCCTGCATCCCGGCGTCTACTTCGCGATGAACACCGCGCCCGCCGCGCTGCAGCAGGCGGCGCCCGTCCTCCAGTCGGCCGGATTCGTCGTGTCCCCCGACACCATGGCGGCGCTCGCCGCGGAGGTCGGCGAGAAGACCCTGGTGGGCCGCGCCGGCGGGGCGCCCGCGCTCGCGGTGGGGATGGCGCAGATCTTTTCGGGCGTCACGCGGTCGCTGGGCGGCCGGACCCTCACCGCGCTCTGGTATCACTTCGCCATCATGTTCGAGGCGCTGTTCATTCTCACCACCATCGACGCCGGCACGCGGGTCGCGCGCTTCATGCTCCAGGAGCTCCTGGGCCGGGTCTGGCCCCCGCTGGGACGCACCTCCTGGTATCCGTCGACGATCCTCACCTCCGCCGTCATCGTGCTCGGCTGGGGCTACTTCCTCTTTCAGGGCATCGTCGATCCGCTCGGCGGCATCAATTCCCTGTGGCCGCTCTTCGGCATCGCCAATCAGATGCTGGCGATCGTCGCGCTCTGCGTGGCGACCACCATCATCATCAAGATGGGCCGCGCCCGATTCGCGTGGGTCACGGTGGCGCCCCTCGCCTGGCTCGTGGCGGTCACCATGACCGCCGGGTTCGAGAAGGTGTTCTCACCCGACCCGAAGCTCGGCTTCCTGGCTCACATCGCCTCCCTCGCCGGGTCCGCCGACCCGCACGCGGGCCGGCTGATCCTCAACGACCGCGTGAACGCCGCCATGACCATCGTGTTCGCGGCGGTCGTCCTCTTGCTCCTCCTCATCTCGGTGCGGGAGTGGCTGCTGGTGGCGAGCCGGCGCAAGCCGGCGACGGTGCGGGAGGCCCCTTACGTCGCGAGTGCCTATGCGCCGGGTGATTGAGCGGCTGGTGCGCGCGCTCCGGCGCGTGGTGGGAGCGCCGGACTACGAAGCCTACCTGGAGCACTGCCGCCGGGCCGGCCACCCACCCCGGCTCGACGAAAAGGCGTACGTCCGGGAGTTCTTCGAGACCAAGGGCGGGCGCGTTCGCTGCTGCTGAGCCCAAGTGCCGCCGGCACTCGCGAGCGCACGAGGTTCGTCGGCCCCGCTACTCCTGCTCCCGGGCGGACAGCGCCACCGCCGACCACGCGCCGACCAGCACGCCCGCGCCCGCCGCACTCGCGAAGAAGGCCTGCGCCGCGCCGAGCCGCTGGTAGATCTCTCCGAGGGCGATGGCGCCGGCCAGGGACGCGACACCGGTCAGCGCGTGGTAGAAGCCGAAGCCCGACCCCTGCTTTCCGCCCGCCAGGCGCGCCACCAGGGCGCGCTCCGGGCTTTCGGTCAGCCCCGCCACCACACCCAGCGCCAGAAACAGGGCCCACGCGGCCCCGGGGCCTTCGGCCAAGGCGAAGCCGAACGCGATGAACACGTAGCAGGCCCAGCCCAGCCACATCGTGGACGCGGACCCGCGCCGGTCGTTCAGCGCGCCGCCCACGAAGCTCGAGGATGAGCGGACCACGTGCAGGGCGGCCCAGAGGAGCAGGACGGAGGCGACCGGGACCCCGAGCTCCTGGGAGCGCAGGATCATCAAGGTCTCGGGCATCCGGACGAAATAGAAGAAGGCGATGACGTACAGGGCGGTGTGCCGCTCGCCGGGGCGCTCCGCCGGAGCGACGGGCGCAACCGCCTGAGGCGCCTGGTGTGCCACCCGGCGCGCCCCCGAGGTCGCCCAGATCGCCAGGATCAGCACCAGCACGCCGGGGATGGCGCTCGACTCGATGACTTTGGGAATCCCCGCCGTGCGAGACTGCAGGAGGTACCAGGCCACGAGGGGCCCGATGACCGCGCCGGCGTGGTCCATGCCCCGCTGCAGCCCGAAGGCGCGGCCGCGCAGGCTCGTGGGCGTCACGTCGGCGATCAGGGCGTCCCGGGCCGGGGTCCTGATGCCCTTGCCGATCCGGTCGGTGACCCGGAGCCCGATCACCTGCCAGGCCGCTCCCGCCAGCGCGATCACCGGACGCACCACCACCGCCACGAAGTAGCCCAGGACGATGAGGGGCCCGCGCCGCTCCTGCCGGTCGGCCAGCTTGCCGGCCCAGAACTTCACGAAGGTCGAGGCGAAATCGGCGGCGCCGTCGAGCGCGCCCAGGGCCGCGGCGCCGCCACCGATGCTCGTGACGAAGGCGGGGAGGAGCGGGTAGACCATCTCGCTCGCGAAATCGTTCAGGAGCGAGACCCATCCGAAGAGCACGGCCTGCCGGGGCAGGCGCTCCCGGTCCGCGCTCACGCCAGCCCCAGTCCCCAGCGCATGAGGGAGATGGGAAGACCGCCGTACGGGAGAATCGCGTCGTGGAAGGCCCGGATGGTGGCGCCGGTCCCCCGCGCCCGCTGGAAGTCGTCCCGGAGCGCCAGGAGCTCCCGGCGACCGACCGCGTAGCACAGCTGGTAGGCCGGCCAGGCGCAGTACCGCCGGACCTCGGCCTCGGCGTTCGCGCGATCCACGCCGAGCTCGTTGACCAGCTGCTCCACGCCTTGCTCGATGGTCATGCCCCGCGTGTGGAGCCCGACGTCCAGCAGGACGCGGAGCGCCCGCCAGAGGAGATGGACCCGCTGAAAGAGCCGCTCTTCCCGGGTCTCGTAGAACCCCTGCTCGGCCATCAGCTCCTCGCAGTAGAGCGCCCAGCCCTCGAGGGTGAGCGGTGTGGCGACGATCTTCCGGATGAAGGACGGCTGAGCCTGCGCGTACATGATCTGCAGATGATGCCCCGGGTACCCTTCGTGCAGGGCGGTGGCGGACACCTCCCATCGGCAATGGTCGCCGAGCATCCGAGCCTGCTGGGACGCGGGAAGCCCGGCGTCCGGGGTGGTCACGTAGAACCAGCCGGTCCGGTCCGTGGAGAACGCGCCGGGCGAGTCGTACGCGGCGAAGGGGATCAGGGGACGCAGGAACTCGGGGGTCGGGACCACGTCGAGGGCGCCGGCCGGCATCGGCGCGAGGTTCCGGCTCTCGACGAACTGGCGCGCCCGCGTCATCGCGCTGGCGTAGGCCGGCACGAGCTCCTCCGCGGCCGGATGATCCTGGCGCAGGCGCGTCACCAGGTCGCGCCAGGAGCGGCCCCCGTCCATCTGCCGCGCCAGGCGGGTCAGATCGGCCTCGACTTCTTCCTTCAGGCGATGGCCGTACCGCCAGAGCTCGGGCGCGGTGTCCCGGAGCGCGTGCTCGTAGTGGAGGCGGAAGTTGAAGCGCTCTTCGCCGAGCGCGAACCGGTTGCTCGCCGAATCGCTCCAGCGCTCCAGGTCGGCCGAAAAGGCCTCGAGCGCCGCGATGGCGCTCGAAATCACGGCCGGGAGCCGCTCTCCCTCCGGCGCCGCGAGCTCCGCCGCGGCCCCCGCCTCCCGGATCAGCCTGATCCCGCCGCCGATCATCATCCGGCCGGTCTCGCAGAAGACCTTCACCGGGTCGGTCAGGGTGGCCCGGGCCTCGTCGAGAAACGGCGGGATCTCCTCCAGGCGCCCGGCCAGCGCGCGGGCCCGGTGTTCCGGCGTGCGGTCGCGGCGCGCCAGGAGCACGTACAGTCCGTTGAGGAGATGGGACAGCCAGAACTCCGGATTCCTGGCCTGCGGGCGCTCGAGCTCGAACCGGGCGAGGGTGACGCGGAGGTCGTTCAACAGGGCGGTCCGGTCGATCTCGTCGTCGAGGCTGTCCGTCGGCGCTTCTTCCAAAGCGGCGGTGAGCGCCCGCAGCGCCGCGAGGTGCGGCGCGAGGCTCGCGGCGCCGTAGCGTCCCAGCCGCCCGTCGTGACTCGACACGCCGGCCTGGCTGGCCGCGACGGGGTCGAGATGCCAGCGCAGGTCGAGGGAGGAGCGGGTGAGGTCGCCGAGGGGCCCTACCGCCATTGGACCTGCTCGAGCAAGCGCCGGCACTCGTCCTCGGACAAGACCCGATCGGTGCGCTTCGCGGCGTCGAACAGGACCTGACAGGCGGCTTCGTTTTCCGGATCGAAGCCGTGCGTGGCCAGCCAGTACTTCACGTTGGAGAGCCCGGAGACGGGCGAGATGTCGATGCGCTGCTCCAGCCCCAGCTCTCCCGCCGGGACGGAGCTGTACACCCGGTCGGCCAGCCAGGCGTGCCCCTTTTTCTGTGCCTTGATGATCGCGGCCGCGTGCACGCCGGTCCCGGTGCGGAACGCGTCCGTGCCCATCACGGGATAGTTGATGGGGATGGGGATCCCCACCGCGTCGGCCACGGTGCGGCAGTACTCGGGCAGCTTGCTGATGTCCCCCGTATACGCGCCCAGGAGCTTCAGGTTCACGATCAGGAGATCCATCTCGGCGTTCCCCACCCGCTCCCCGACGCCGAGCGCCGTGCCGTGGACCCGATCCGCGCCCGCCTCGATGGCGGCCAGGCAGTTCGCGAGCCCCAGCCCGCGGTCGCGGTGTCCGTGCCAGTCGATTTTCACGTCCTGTTTCTTGACGATTTCCTTCTTGACGAAGTCGATCAGTGCGCGCACGCCGTCCGGGGTGGCGTGCCCGACCGTATCGGCCAGACAGATCCGGGTCGCCCCGCAGTCGATCGCCGCGCCGTACAGGCGCTTCAGCGTCTCCGGGCGGGCCCGCGTGGTATCCTCGGTCACATACATCACCGGGAGCCCGCGCTTGACCGCGAACGTCACCGCCTCCTCGGTGGACTTGAGGATCCGGTCCACGGTCCAGTCTTCGGCGTACTGGCGGATGGGCGACGACCCGATGAAGGTCGCGGCTTCGATGGGGATCCCCATCTCCTGGGAGATCTTGGCGACGGGCTCGATGTCGGCGATGACGGTCCGGGCGGCGCAATTGGGGGAGATCGGCAGACGGTGATCGCGGATTTCGCGGGCCAGCACCCGGACCTGCTCCACCACCCGGGGGCCCGCGCCGGGCAGGCCGATGTCCGCGGCCGCGATCCCGAGCTCCGCCATCAGATGAAGCAGGCGGCGCTTGGTTTCCAGGTCCGGATCGGTGACCGAGGGGGACTGGAGGCCGTCCCGCAGGGTCTCGTCGTTCAGATCGACCCTGGCGCGGGACCAGTCGAACGGCGTGCCCTGGGCATTCCAGTCGTAGATCAGCTCGCGCTCGTCCATAGGGCTAGTGTACCCACTCCCTCGTCATCGTCAAGGCAGTTAGAGTGGAGTCGTGTCGGACGCCATGGCCGCTCTGATCGCGCACCCGCGGATCGCTCACGCGCGCGCCGCCATCGAAGCGTCGGACGCCGAGACGCTCGCGGTGCAGTCGGCGGTGTCGGCGATCCCGTCGCCCACGGGCGCCGAGGGACGGCGGGCGGCCTGGCTCGCCGACCGGTTCCGTGACGCGGGACTCGAGGGCGTCCGGCTCGACGACGCGGGCAACGTGCACGGGTGGCTGGGGCGGCGCTCCGCGGGACCCGCCGTGGTGCTGGCCGCGCACCTGGACACCGTCTTCGGCTCCGACGTGGACGTTTCGGTCCGGCGGGACGGGAACGGCACCCGGCTCGAGGGCCCCGGGATCTCCGACAACGCCCGGGGACTGGCGGCGCTCGTGACCCTCGCCCGGGCCCTCTCCCGGTCGGAAGTTCCCCTGTCGCGGCCGGTGCTCTTCGCGGGGACCGTGGGCGAGGAGGGCTCCGGTGATCTCCGCGGCGTCCGCCACCTCTTCGGGTCCCGGGACTTCGCGCCCCACGCGGTGATCGCGGTGGACGGGGCGGGCGTGGAGCGGATCATTCACCGCGGGGTTGGCTCGGTCCGGATGCGGGCCCGATTCCGGGGCCCCGGCGGCCACTCCTGGGCCGCCTTCGGCGTGGCGAACGCCGCGAGCGCGGTCGGCCGGGCGGCGGCCGCCGTCGCGGACATCCCCATCCCCAAGGACCCGCCATCGAGCTGCTCGGTGGTCCGCCTGGGCGGCGGCACCGGGCTGAACTCGATTCCGGCCGAGGCCTGGCTCGACCTCGACATCCGGAGCGAGGGCACCGAAGCGCTGACCCGGCTCGAGGGGCTGGTCACCACGGCGCTCGAACGGGCCCGCGACGCCGAGAACGCCCGCCGGACCCCCGGCACCCCGCTCCTGAAGCTCGACCTGGAGCCTCTCGGCCGCCGGCCGTCGGGCCTCACCCCCCGCGCCCACCCGCTGGTCCAGGCGGCCCTCGAAGCCAACCGGGCGCTCGGCCTGGCGCACGAGCTCGCGGCGTCCTCCACCGACGCCAATCTGCCGATGTCCCTCGGCATCCCCGCCATCGCGCTCGGCGCCGGCGGCTCGGCCGGCGACACCCACCGGACCTCCGAGTGGTACGAAAACACGCAGGGCCCGCTCGGCATCGTGCGGGCCCTGCTGGTGACCGCGGCGGTGGCCGGTGTTAACCCCGGGGCCGCGCCCCGGGGTTAACGGCGGTGCCGTGCCCGGGGTGAACCCCGGGGCCACGCCCCGGGGTTAACAGGGTGCCCGGTGCTAGTGCCCGGTGCCCCCGCCCTGCAGCTTGCTCTTCTTCCCCATGAAAAACAGCAGCGGCAAGAGACACACCATCGTCCCGCCGAACAGCATGAACATGTGCTCGAACGACAGCATCATCGCCTGGGCCGTGACCTGGCCGTTGATCACCGCCAGCGCCTGGGATTGCGCGAGCGCCGGCGGTGTGCCGGACGCGATCAGCTTGGCCGTGAGCCCGCCGAGCCGCTGCTGCAGCACCGGGTTGTAGATCGTCACGTCCGAGGCCAGGACCGCCCGGTTCATCGTCGTGAAGCGCTGCAGCAGGGTGGCCGAGAGGGCGATGCCCACGCTCCCGCCCAGCTGGCGCATCAGGTTGAAGAGCCCCGTCCCCTGCGCGATCTTGCTCATCGGCAGCTCGGCCATCGCCAGGTTGGTGAGCGGCACGAAGATCAGGCCGAGCCCCATGCCCCGGAAAATGAAGGGCCAGAAGAAGTCCGAGGTCCCGCTCTGGATGGTGAAGTGCGCGTGCTTCCACATCACCCAGCCGAACAGGGCCACGCCGATGGTGATGGACACCCGCGGATCGAGCTTGGAGCGGCTGAAGATCCCCATCGTGAGCCCGCTCGCGATCGCGCTGGGCAAGAGCACCCACCCCGTCTCCTCGGCGGTCATCCCGAGCAGGTTCTGCATGTAGACGGGGATGACGAAAACCGTGGCGTAGAGACATATGCCGAGCCCGGCCCCGAACAGCACGCCGGCGGCGAGCTGCCCGCTCTTCAGGATGCGGAGGTCCACGACGGGGTGGTCGGTGGTCAGCTCGTGCCACACGAAGGTCACCAGTGAGACGACGCTGATCACCGCGAGGGTCACGATCTCGCGGGACTGGAACCAGTCGAACCGCTCTCCGCGCTCGAGCATGGTCTGGAGCGTACCGATGCCCGCGGCCAGCAGCAGCAGCCCCCAGTAGTCTATTTTTTCGACCCGGACGGCGTGCTCCGAGTCCCGGATCAGGCTCAGCGTCATGAAGAACGCCAGGAGGCCGATCGGGATGTTGATGTAGAAGATCCAGGGCCAGCCGTAGCTGTCGACGATGTAGCCGCCCAGCGTGGGTCCCAGGGCCGGTCCCACCATCACGCCGATGCCGAAGATGGCCATCGCGGTCCCGTACTCGGACTTGGGGAACTCCTCGTAGAGGATGGCCTGGGCCGTGGACAGGAGCGCGCCCCCGCCCAGTCCCTGGACGATGCGCCAGAAGATCAGGGCGTTGAGCGAGCCCGCGTTTCCGCACAGGAACGACGCGACGGTGAAGAGCGCGATCGAGCCCGCGAAGTAGCGGCGCCGGCCGAAGTACGCCGACAGCCACCCCGTGATGGGCAGGACGATCACGTTGGCGACGATGTACCCGGTGGAAACCCAGGCGATCTCGTCCAGCGTGGCGCCCAGGTTCCCCATCATGTGGGGGATGGCGACGTTCACGATGCTGGTGTCGAGCAGCTCCAGCACCGACGCCATCGAGACGGTCACGGCGATGAGGTACCGGAACCGGTAGCGCTGGGCCTCGTAGGCCGTCAGGGCGCCGGGAATCGCCGCGACTGCGGTAGCCACGGGGGCTCCTCTACTTGGTCTTGATGGTCGCGACCACGCTCATCCCCGGGCGGAGCAGGAGCGCCGGATCGGTGCTCTGGGCGCAGGCGATCCGGACCGGCACCCGCTGCACCACCTTGGTGAAGTTGCCGGTGGCGTTGTCGGGCGGCAGGAGGGAGAACCGCGCGCCGGTCGCCGGCGAGATGCTCTGCACCGAGCAGGTGAAGTGTTTCCCGGGATAGGCGTCCACCGTGACGTCCACCGGCTCGCCGGCCTTCACGTCCGCGACCTCGGTTTCCTTGAGGTTGGCGGTGACCCAGATGTCGTCCATCGGGACCACGCTCATGAGGGGCTCGCCGGCCTGCACCAGCTGGCCCACCTCGACGTTCTTCTTGCTGACGATCCCGGAGATCGGCGCGACGACGTGGGCGTAGGACAGCTGGAGCGCCGCCTGATCCCGGGACGCCCGCGCCGCCGCCACGCGCGCATCGGCGCCCGCAAGGGCCGCCTGCGCCGCGGCCAGGGCCGCGTCCGCGGACCGGGCCGTCGCTTCGGCGCCGTCGAGCTGCTGCGGAGCCACGATGCCCTGGGCCGCGAGGGGCCGGATCCGGTCGAGGTCCGAGTGGGCCCGCTCGGCGTTGGCCTCGGCCTGGTTCACCTGAGCCTCCGCCTGCCCCACCCGCGCCGGGGACGAGACGTTCGCCAGCGCCACGGCCAGATCGGCTTCGGCCTGCTGGAGGCGCGCCCGGTAGTCGCGGTCGTCGAGGATCACCAGCGCGTCCCCGGCCTTCACCGCGGTGTTGTCCTGGACCCGGACTTCGGCCACGAACCCGCCGACCTTCGGCAGGATGGGCACGACGTGGCCGTCCACCTGCGCGTCGTCGGTGGAGACGTGGCTCAGGTTGAAGACGAAGCGCCGCGCCAGCGTGAAGACCATGAACGCCAGGCCGATCCCCACGATGATCATGATGATGCGCTTGCGCCCCGCCGCCGGCTTCTCGGGCGCCGGGGTGATGGACGCGCCGCCGATCGCGCCGTTTTCCGTGGTGGAAGTCGAATTCCGCTCTACCGTCGTCGCCATTCGTGGATTCCTTTTAGTGAAGCGTCCGCGCCGCGCCCGCCGCCCGGGCCAGGGACACCCGGGCCGCCGCCGCGCCGTACCGCGCGTCGATGACCGCGTCCCGCGCTCTGACCATCGACGCCTGCGCGTCGATCACTTCGATGCTCCCCGCCACACCCGCCTTGAACCGCTGCTCGGCCTGGGACAGCTCGTCGGCGGCCAGCGACAGCTGCTCCGCCGCGATGCTCTCCTGCGCCTGCGCCGAATGGAGGTCCAAGAGCGCGCCCGACACGTCGGCGGCGATCTGCTGCCGGAGATCGTGCTGGCGCACCTGCGATTCCTGAATCACCGCGTCCTGCTCGGCCTCCCGGCCTTCCCGCCGGAACCCGTCGAGCAGGGGCACGCTCACCGCCACCGCGATCTGCCGGGTTCCGAACGAGTTCGGCCACGTGATGCCGTTGAGCCCGTAGTCCGCTTCCAGCCCCACCCGCGGCAGGAGCTCGTTGGAAACCGCCGCCCTCGAGACCCGCGCCGCGTCTCCGCGCGCCTGCTCCGCCTTGAGCTCGGGACGGGCGTCGAGCGCCTGACCCACCGCCGCTTCCAGATCGGTGGGCACCGGGGCGGCGCCGAGCTCGGAGCTCAGCGTGTCGTCCAGCGTGATCTGCGTTTTCACGGGATCGACGCCCAGGGACCGGGCGAGCGCGATGCGCGCCTGATCGAACTGGTTCCGGGCCAGCACGAGCGCGCCGGCCGCCACCGCGACCTGCGTTTTCGCGCGGGTGACGTCCAGGGTGCCCGAGACGCCGGCCTGCTGCTGTGCCTGCGCGAGCGCCAGGACCTGGGCGGCGATGGCCGAATCGGCCTGCCGGGCCTGGATCGACGCCTGCGCCCGCGCGGCCCGGAGGTAGGCGAGGGCCGCGACCTGCGCCGCGCTCTCGGTGGTCGCATCCCCCGCCGCCAGCGTGCTCCGCACCTGGGCCTCACTCGCGCGCACGCGGCCAAGGCTCGAGAAATCGAAGAGCGTCTGATTCAGCGTCAGCCGCGCGTCGTAGTTGTTGAAGGACGGCACGACGGTCGGAACCCCGGGGAAATTCAACGGGATGCCGAACGACTTGAGGTTGAAGTTCCGGTTCACCCAGGCCGCGCCCGCGGTGACGGACGGGAGGAGCACGGAGCGAGTCTGGCGGACGCGGGCCCGCGCTTCGTCGGTCGCCAGCCCGGACAGCTCCACCGGCGCGGCCTGGCCCGTGGCCATCCTGACCGCGTCGCCGAACGAGAGATGGACGGCCGCCGGAGCGCCCGCGCTCCCCTGCTGGCCGGCCGACGGCCCCGCCAGAACGAGCGCGCCCAGCCCGAGCACCAACCAACGTCTACGCATGGTTCAATTCCCCAATGGGTACCGGGGCGAGCCCCCGGAGCAGCATGTCGAGGTGCGTCTCGATGTACCGGTCGACGTCGAACGGCTCCCGGACACACCGGTAGAGAGACTGCGTGTGCAACACCGTGAGCAGGAGGGGCGCGGTGACGAGCCGGACGGTCAGCGTCACGTCCACGGGCCGGAACTCCCCGGAGTCCACGCCGCGCTGGAGCACCTGTGCGAACAGCAGCTGGCCGCGGCGGATCACTTCCTTGTAGTAGAACCGCGTGACCTCGGGGAAGTTCGTGGCCTCGGCGACGATCAGCTTCACCACGCCGGCGAGCGGGGTGCCGTTGACGGCGCCCCACCAGTTGCGGACCATCGTCCGCAGGAGGTCGGCCGAGCTTCCCTGGTAACCCGCCACCTCTTCCTCGGCGCGCGCCAGGATGGGCACGACGGTCTGGCGGACCATGGCCTGAAAGAGGTCTTCCTTGTTCTTGAAGTAGAGGTAGATCGTGCCCTTCGTGACGCCGGCGCGGCGCGCCACGTCGTCCAGCCGCGTCCCTTCATACCCGTGCTCGGCGAACGCCCCCAGGGCGGCCGCGACGATTTCCTCGGGCCGGGCTTCCTTGCGACGATGCCAGCGCGGTTTGGTCTTGTTCATCCCGCAACCTTAGTTACTGAACGGTCAGTAATCAATCACGGTTCCGGCCGCCGCGCAAGGCCGCTGGCACTTCCTCACAAACCGCCCTAGTATGGGCCCGTCCGATGACCACCCCCACCGTCCCCGCCCCCTCCGCCGCCGCCCATTCCCGGCCCATCCGGGCGGTCGCGGTCGTGGTGGCCATGGCCCTGGTGGTCCGCCAGATGCTCGCGCAGACCCTGCCGCAGCCGTCGGCCCACGAGCTCCTCCTGGTCCGGGCGGCCACCCTGGCGGCGGCGATCCTGATCGCGGCCCTGGCCTCCCCGCGTCGTTCCACCTCCGTGTTGCGCTCGCTGGCGCTCGCGATGGGCCTCGTGATGACCACGGCGGCCTGCGTGGGCGGGCTCATCGTGCCCTCCCGGATCTGGGAGCCCGCCGCGATGCTCCCGGCCGTGGTCCTCGGCACCAC
>Ga0335069_10005844_pt1 | contig 18005 bp, 20 predicted proteins | sample Lox_Sample_11_FD_206714 | JGI IMG/M metagenome (GOLD analysis project Ga0335069, IMG submission 206714) | Soil microbial communities from Loxahatchee National Wildlife Refuge, Florida, United States - Lox_Sample_1.1 | ecosystem: Environmental > Terrestrial > Soil > Wetlands | place: USA... | reverse complement strand
TCGTTGCCGTGGCCGCCATCGAGGCCAGTCCGGCGCTCAGCACGCAGTACGGGAAGGACAACAGGACGATCTCCTTCCACGTCTGGAATACCGGGACGCCTTCGGCCAGTCCGATGACGATCGCCACCGAGAACGTGTCCATCACGAAGAAACCGAGACCGGCTGCCGCCAGCGCCATCGACTTGGGAACGGACGGCATTCCGAAGTTGCTGTGCGCCAGCAGGTGAGCCACTGCGACCGCGTTCACGATCGTTGAGATGTTAAAGACCACTTGCAGGGCCGTCATGCTCTTGCCGTTCTTCGGCAAGCACTGCACAGCGGTCGAAACCGCTGCGACAATCAGAGCCTGCGGCAAGCTGAGTTCCGCCGCCGCTAGAAGCATGAAGGGCAAGTTTACCGACATGTTGCCATTCAAGCCTGGTAGGGAAACCTTCATCCGAGACGCAACTGCCGAGAGAACCACGAAGCAGCCGAAGCGTATCAGATCAACAGACTCCCAACGCATCATCCCCGCGCCGAGATTTACGAGCGCGCAGAGTGCCACCAGACCGACGAATACTTTCGCGGATTGTGGTATGCGTTTCATGGTAATAACTCGCTTCTCCTATTTCGTGTCCTCTTATTGGCAAATCAGGTTGCCGCTGTCGTCAACTGCGCAGTCCGCTCCATCTTCTTCGCTGAAGGCGGTGGTTACGCTGTTGCCCCACAGGACACTGTTGCCCCACAGTACGCTGTAGCCAGTCGTGACCGAGTTGCCCCAGATCACGCTATTGCCCCAGAGTACCGAGTTCGCGTCAAGGAGTGAGTTACCCCACAAAACGGAGTTGCCCCACAATACGGAGTTACCCCAAAGAACCGAATTGCCCCACAACACCGAATTGCCCCACATGACCGATTGACCCTGAGCTGTCCATGTGGAATCAAGGCGGATGAGCCCAGTGTTCGGATCCTGGTACACACGAGGCGAAATCGCCACGCCTGTACCTGTATCGGTGCTGTTCAACGCGGCCGGAATATTCAGGTAGCCGGCGCCGTAGGTGAACATGTCACCCTGCGCGTTGTACTTATTCAGGAAACGATCCCAGCTGAACGAATAAACCTGAGTCCAGTTCTTGCGAGCCGTCTTCATCAGGCGAGCCTTGATGATATCGGGCGTGAGCGACGGATCGTTTTGCAGCATCAGCGCGACGGCACCGGAAACTACCGGCGTCGCCATGCTGGTTCCGCTTAACTTGAAGTACTGAGCCTGCGACGGCGGCTGCTGTCCGAGCAGGCCACCCAGCAGGTTGGTCAGATTCGGAAGGATATCCAAAGTCGGATTGGCCTGAATGAGCGCACCGTTAGGATCGAGCAGCGAAGTCACCATGTTGCCAGGAGCAACCAGGTCAGGTTTCACAACGTGGTCGATAAGCGTTGGACCCTTGGAACTGTAGCTGGCGATGGTGTCATCAGCAGTGGTAAACGTTCCCTGGGTGTTCATGGCGCCGACCGTGATCACGTACGGATCGTTGCCCGGGACGCCGATGGTGCCGTAGCCGTTGGTTCCCATCGAGTTATCGCGGCCGTTGTTGCCAGCGGCGCAAACTACGACGATTCCGTGCTGCCACGCCTGCTCGACGGCCTGATCCAGAGGATCTTGCGTGAAGCTTTCGTAGACGGCGCGTCCAAGCGACAAATTGATAACGCGAATGTTGTACTGCGACTGCAACTGGATGGCGCGCTGGATGGCGGCGATCACAGCGGAGTCGCTACCGGAACCGCTGGCATCCAGTACGCGAAGGTTGATGATGTTCGCGTTCGGCGCCACGCCCTGGTAGTTGTAAGCGTAACCGGATCCAGACTGCGACTGGCTGCCGTTACCGGCGGCGATACCCGCAACGTGGGTGCCGTGTCCGTACGCATCACCCGTGCTGGAGTCGCCCGGCACAAAGCTTTCGCTGTAAACGACACGCGAAGCCAGCGAGTTATCGTTCAGATCGGGATGCGAGAAGATACCGCTGTCAATGACGGCGATACCGACACCTGATCCGTCAAGACCATAAGACCAGGCAACGTCAGCGGAAACGGCGGAGGTGATGTCATCGACTGACATCTTCACCGGCCGATCCCAGGTAACGTACTTGATCGAAGGATCGTAAGCGAGGTTGTCGAGGTCCTTGACCTGGACGGTCTTGTGATCGGCGTTCACGACGTCGAGCTGAGTCTTCAGGTTGTCGTGACGGTGCGACCACATCGCCCAATTGTCGCGAGAGTGTCGTGCCGAGTACTGGATGATTACCGGCACCTTCATGTGCGGATTGCCGTTCAACCAGATCTGGTACAGTTCCGGCGATAGGTGATGCTGAATGCGGTTTGGGCGTTGAGCCGAGGCCGGCAGCACCAAGAGCAGCAGTAGGCCGAAGCTAAGCAGGAACTGTCCTACTCGCTTGGCGGTCGACCGCTGACGCGCGGGCTGCGTCTCGGCGCGTTTATCTGTGGCAGGTGAATTCAACTTCGCCCCGCCCCAGGTCGCGCTATGTTTAATTTGCTCATTCGGTCCGAGCATTTTGTCTCCCTGTGAGTCGTCTTGCTAAAAGCCCTAAACACCGTCCCGGATATGGGAGTAGTGTCCGCACACGCGGAGACGGCACTTCTGCTATTGCAGGGGGAGTTCCATAACTAAGTTGCTGAAAATAAAGGAAGGACTATGAGACAGGCTTGGGACACTTTGTCACATCGGCCCGATTCGGGAGCCAAACATGTCCCAAAGCTGTCCCGATTCGGGAGGGAAGTGATCTGGGATTCCTGGCATGGAATTGAAAGAAACTGGCCGAGCCTGATGCATGTGGTGAACTGAATTTGCACACTCAGAACCCGACCAGTCTGGTTCAGAACAGGGAATTAGCGCTCGAACGGATAGCCCTTTTCGCGCCAGCCGCGGACGCCACCGTCCATAGAAATAACGTTCTTATAGCCCATTTTCTGGAGGTTGTCGGCGGCCAGGGCAGAACGGAACCCGCCGCCACAATAAAGGACCATTTCGGTGTTGGTGTCGGGGATCGCCTTCTCGATGTCGCGTTCGATGACGCCTTTGCCGAGGTGGATGGCGCCGGGAAGATGGTCGGCGGCCCACTCACTGTCCTCGCGGACGTCGACGAGGACGAACTTCTCCCCGCGGTCGAGACGCTGCTTGACGTCATCTACGGTGCATTCGCGGACACGCTTTTTGGCGTCGTCAACGATGGCGAGGAACTTGGGCGGATGATTGTGGGCCATGAAAAAGCTCCTTAGAGTTAAGCCAAGAAATTGTAAATGAGTGGCCGTCACTGAGGGGAGTTGCGATGTGGCGGATAATGGCGGTCGACATGTTCGAAGACCTTGGGGATGCGTTTCGTATGCTGTTCCGCTTCACGTGGCCAATTGCAGACGCAGAGGTTACGGAAGTCGAAATTGAACGCGTGGGCGATCCTGATGATGGACGACTTCGCTTAGCCGTTTGCTACAAGTTCTACATCGGTGACGACGGTCCGTATTGCGGAGAGAGCTTCTGGGAACCAAAGTTCACATTCAGGCTGGCGAATCGGATGCGGGACGCGCGGAGAAGGCTCAAGCAGCGGCATGTTGTGCCTGTGCACTACCGTTCCGGGGATCCCAGCCAGAATCGACTGGATCGGGACGCCTGGCGCGATCTCTAAGCTGCGGTGTGCCAAAAGTCACATCCAGTGCGAGCTTTGCGGCGGAGAATCGAGTCATGGCAAAGCTTCCGCTACATCCGAAACATCCGGAACGGGTCTGTTGGGGATGCGACCTGTATTGTCCAGCGGACGACCTGCGCTGTGGGAACGGGACGATTCGGACGCAGCATCCGGTGGAACTGTTCGGGGAAGACTGGCTGGAAGATGAACGGTCAGAACACAAACCGCAACTGGTACAGATCGGGCCGGCGCGGTAGCGGCCAAGCCCGGATCAAGCCCGGATAAGGATATCCGCGATGAATCCGAGGGCAGGCAGACCTGCTCTGGCTCAGGCCTGTTCAATATTTTACATAATATCTGTTATCGGACATACATTCTCGAATAGCGATGCTTGGCCTGTGTTGCACCTCGTCGTAGAATGCGGGCCGTGAACCTTCGGAGCGTAATGGGCCGAACACTCCCCTTCGTACAAGTTCCTATTTTTGCATTCCTCGTTTCCTTACTTGTTCTTCCTGCATCAAGCCAAAACATGTCACGCCTGGACCGCGAACATGCGGAGACGATGTTAGAGGTCGTCACCTCAGACGTCCGGAAGATGTACTACGACCCAAAGCTTCATGGTCTGGATTGGCAGGCGAAGGTGCGCGATGCGAAGGCACACATAGCGCAGACAACCTCGTTTGACGAGGCTTACCTTCAGATTGCCGCGGTGCTGGAAGCGCTAGACGATTCCCACACATTCTTCATCCCGCCACGACGGAGTGCCCGAGTGGATTACGGGTGGCGTTGGGACATGTTTGGAGATCGCTGCTATGTCACGGATGTGCGTCCGGGGAGCGACGCGCAAGCCAAGGGGATTCGGCCAGGAGACGAACTGCTGACAATCGAGGGATACAAACCAGAGCGTGAGTCACTGTGGAAGATTTCTTACGCACTCTCACTTTCGCCACAAAGCGCATTGGAAGCTGTCGTTCGAGAACCCTCTGGGAAGATGCGGAGAATCAAGGTAGAAGCAAAGATCACGAAAACGGCTGACGTTCGGGACTTCGATGACATGACGGGCAGGGACTTGTGGCGCACACAACTGCAACGTGAGGAGCTACGCCGACTAGCCCGCGTGCGATACCAGGAACTTGGCGACGCTCTGATGATCGTGAAGGTGCCCGACTTTTCGCAACCGCCGCTGGAGATCCAAGAGGTGATGGAGAAAGCTCGCAAACACAAATCCCTGATCATCGATTTGCGTGATAACCCAGGAGGATACGAAGAGAGTCTGCAGGCATGGCTCGGATGCCTGTTCTCTAGCGATGTAAAGATTGCGGACCGGGTGGGTAGAGACAAAACCACTCCCCTTATGGCGCAATCAAATCATCACACAGTTTTTGGCGGGAAGTTGTTCGTGCTGATCGACAACGGGTCGGCTTCCGCTGCAGAGACGCTCTCTCGCGTGGTGCAGATCGAAAAGCGAGGAACTCTTTTGGGAGATCGCACTTCCGGCATGACTATGGAAGCAGAAATCTCGCGAGGGCAAACGGGTATAAATCCCGTCTACACATTTGGGGCTATGGTCACGATCGCTAAGTTGGTGATGCCTGACGGTAAGAGTTTGGAACGAGTTGGTGTAAGTCCGGATGAGGTTGTTTTGCCGACGGCGCAAGATCTGGCGAATGGATCAGATCCGGCTATGAGCCGTGCGGCGCAGTTGGCGGGCGTAACTATCGATCCGCATGATGCCGGAAAGTTGTTCCCGCATGACTGGCCGCGCAGGCCAGCCTACATGTTCTAGCTTCATGTTAGGGTGTAGACGTGCATAGCGAGATTCCGAGGGCTGCTTTCGAAGTCGTCGCGAAGCAAATGCTCGCTGCCGGTTCGGTCGAAATCGATGGACATAACTTCCCTATTCGCCGAACCAGCGCGCAACATCTGAAAACCGTCAAGTTCACGGTAGATGGGCACGAGTACACGGCGATCGAACAGAATCCTGACAAGCCAAGCCGTTGGGGACAGCTCGCTCGCGCCGGACACAAAGTGATTCAATTCAAGGATCAGGCGACGAATCGGTTTGTGGCGGTAAGCGTCGATGGCCAAGTGAAGGAGTACGCGCACGGATCGTACCCCTTCCACAACGGCCCCACTCAAGAAAAGGACGCTTGAATGGGGCACGTTCGTCTTCTATTGATTTGGTGGCGGCAGCTTGATCATGAACGGGCCATCTTTCTCTTCCACAATCTTGTAATCGCTCGGCACCGTAAACAGGGACGGATCCGGTTCGGCGGTGCTGATGTTCGAGAACTGGGTGGTCAGTTGCCCGGCCCACGGATCAGAGTGTTTGGTCATGACCGTCACCTGAAGATCGGGCGAGTACCAGCGTTCGGATACGATATTGATCGGCTGCTCGTTGCCCATCTTGCCCGCCGGAATGGTGGTGGTGATTTTGGTGCCGGTGGCGCGTACCCCGGCGATGGTCTGGTCCCCGAGGCTTTCGGATTGCGGTTCAACGCCGTCGCCAACCGGACCTCCGTTCGTCACGATGTTCTTCATGATCATGACCTGGCCGGGACCTGCGGCGGGATCAGGCCCCATGGGACCAACCCTCTTACTAACCATATAAACCGAATTTCCACCCGACTTGAGCGCGCCAGCCTCTCCAAGCACTTTCGGGTTGAGAGGCATTTTGCTGGCCACCTTGGCGTGGGTGTCGAGCGTGTAGCGAACGCCGGCTACGGGATCGGTAATAGTAATGATTTTTGGCGCACCGCCTTCGGGCACGGCGCCGAGCAGGTCGAGCTGAGCTTCGCGCCGCATGCGTCCCTGACTATCGCGACAGATCATCGACGTGTCGGAGGTGTGGATGCGGTTGCCGTCGGCGAAGGTCTGCAGATGGTCGTTGGTGACCGTAGCGCAAAACGGAACGCCTTTGACGGGTGCGGTATCCATCATCTGTGTGCGGAACGCCATCGCTACACCGGGAGTCGGAGCGGCTCCGGCAATCTGGCCTGACTGAATCGTCTCCGTGGTCTGCGCGGTGGTCATCGTGGCGACGGTCAACGCCGTTGCCAGAAACATTAAAGCAATACATTTGCCTGACATTATTAGCTCCTTATATTTGCAGTGTTTAGCTATCTCAAGAAACGAATGGCTCGCGCGACGCCATCCGCTCCGACGACTACATCTGCCTGCACTAACCCACTGCTTGGCCGAGCAGTGGGAAACGGTTCCATACCCGTGGCTGGAACTTGTATACGGATCACCTGCATGGCTCCGCTGCAACTGATCGGGTCGCAGTACATGAGGTTTCGGAATCCAGGCGCTGGTGGCTGTTGTTCCGCAGATGCCAATCTAGGTTGTGCCCCTGCCGGTAAACGATGAGCGACGTTCCGATGCGGTCCGGATGTTTTCTGGCTTGGCCGGCCCTTAACGCTTGCGACCCTCTCCGGTTCTTTCGAAGCCTGAACTTGGGTGGGCGTTTCTCTTTTGGCGGCCGGAGGAGGGACGACCAAACGTCTTTCGCGCATAAGCCACAGAGCACCCGCAATCACCAACGCCGCCGCGATCGGTGCCCAGGCGAAGCGCCTCGCGATACCTGCGTTGGCAACACTTCCCCTCTCGCGCCGGTATGCGCTCATCACTGCGGCATCCACCGATTCGGAGACCTGCGGCGCAGTCTTGCGCGCGGCTTGCAAGCATCGGAGCAGTTCTTCCTGGGTGGAACTCAGGCTCCGACACTCGGGGCACCGCTCCATGTGGTCAGCGGCTGCGGCGTCGCCCAGCGCGTTCCTCTCCGATAGATACCACTGAAATTGTTCACAGGTCATGTTAGACATCCTTGGGCTCCCGCTCGCCGCATCTCGCTCGATGGATCACCAGTCAACTTCAGCTTCTGCGCCAGCAGAGCGCGTCCGCGATTGAGGCGGGAACGAACCGTTCCCACGCTGCACTCCAGTTTTGCCGCTGCATCGGCGTAGGAGAGCTCGCAAAGATCGCACAAAACCACGGCTTGACGGTAGTGCTCGGGAAGCCTGGCAATTGCGGCCCGCAGCATGGCAACGCGTTCGTCACGAAGCAGATTGGCTGTGAGCACCTCGGGTGCGGGAACGTTTTGTTGCTCGGCCTCTCCCAGAAACATCACGCGGTTGATGCGCTCGCGACGTTCCATTCGGCGAACGATGTTGCGCGCCAAGCCAAACGTAAAAGCGTCGACATCGCCCTGCTCCACGTCATAGCGATGGCCCTTCCTCAGCAGCGTGAGAAAGACTTCCTGGGTCGCCTCGTCGGCCGCGGCGCGGGAGTTGGTCATGTAAAACGCATAGCGGAAGACGCTTCCCTTTAGCCGATCGTAGAGCGTGCGAAAGGCGTTCTCGTCTCCAGCGAGCGCCAACCGTAGCAGTTCCCTATCCGAGTTTGTCTTGAGCTCTTCCACGCGGCTGATGACGACTCGTATTCAGCTTTCAGAGAGTATTCACCCGTGGCAGGAAAAAGGTTCCAGAATATTTGGTGACGGTGGTAGGGATGAAGTCAAACTGGCTCACCGAACATGATCCGGTGGCCGTCGGCTGTGGTTACACTGAATTCCCGCATGCCCCAAGGTTCGTTGCGGAGGGACTTCCCTACTTTCGCGCCGGCTGTGGTCACGCGGGTATAGAAGGAATCGATGTCGTGGATTTCGAGATACGCGAAATAGCGGTGATCGCCAAGCTGAGTGGGTGGGATGGCGTCGGCACACTCGCCGGCCATGATGATGCAGCTTCCGGAACGATATAGGAGCCAGCCGGGGGCCAGTTCGGCGATTTCGAATCCGAGCGCGTCGCGGTAGAACGCTGAAGAGACGGCGAGGTTGGGAACTGCGATCACAAACCGCGACTTTTGGACCAGAGGTTGGGTCTGCATGACCACACTCCTTGCGAGTTACCAGGGTGAATGCCTGCGAAAATCAGGCATGCTTCGGCGTATCGCCCTCGTTACCGATGAGACCAATGAGCTTCTTTGGGTGAAGCGGTTTGGGAAGAATATCGAAGCTGTACCCACGGACTTTATACTCCTCCACCAGGTCGGCGGTCACGGCTTGTCCCGAGAATAAGATGATGTGGCACTTGGGAAACTGCTTCTGCATCCGCACCGCCATGTCTAACCCATTGATGCCCGGCATCACCACGTCGCTGACGATCACGTCGGGAGTGTAGCTGTGGCACCACTGAAGAGCCGAGGTCGCATCGTAGAAAGCAGTGGAATCAAAGCCTGCGCGCTGCAAAATAATGTTCAAAGTATCAGCGACCAGGCGTTCGTCGTCGATGATAAGGACCCGTTTTGTCACGTCGCCTCTTACCAGATGCATGGGTAAACCATGGAGTTTTGGAGTTCTGGATAGCATCCATGTTAGCCGGATTCATCGATTCCCGCCATAATGGCGCGATTTGACGTACTGCCCTGCGATCAGTGCTTTCCCGCCTGGAGGTCAGCCACAGCTTGCTGAACCTGCGGCACCTGTGGGCTGGTGGGATCTTCCTTCAGGAAGATGCGGTATTCGGCAAGCGCCTCGTCATACCGGCCCTGCATTTCGAGAACCTGGGCGGCGAGCAGGTGCGTGGTGGCGTACTGCTGATGATTGGGCGCCAGGTGAACTCGTTGAGCGTCCCTAAGCGCATCGTCGTAATCCTTGTTGCCGAATTCGGCGCTCGCTAAGAGAGCCAGAGCGTCGGTCATGGTCGCATCCTGGTTCACGATTTTGCGTAGCTCTTCTTCCGCCTTTTTGTAATCCTTATCTTGCAGATCCATCCGGGCGATAGCGACGTAAGCCGGCAGAAACTTGTCATCGGCTTCAATCGCTTTGCCGAACAATTCCCTTGCCTTGGCGCGGTCTCCGGATTTAGCTGCGATAATCCCCAAATTCGCGTAGGCTCGCGCGTATTTTGGATAGATAGAGACCGCCTTCTCGAAACACTGCTTAGCGATGGGCATTTCGCCCCGGTTAAAGGCGTCAGTTCCCATCTGCATTTGTTCCTTGGCCTTGGCAGGGACGTTCATTTCCCCAACCGAAACTGTTGACGAGCGGGTTTCTTGCTTAGGTTTGGTCTCGGAAGCCGAGGTTTCCATCTTAACGTTCACATACTCCATGTGGTTCAGTTCGCCGCCCATGATGTAGAACCTGGCGGAAGTGGTCTCGATATTCGGCCCCGAAACTCGCACGGTGTAAGTGGCGCCGCTCTGGACCTCAAATCTGGCTGAACCGTCTGCATTGATACCGGAGCCCTCCAGAAGAGAACCTCCAGGGGCCAGTACCTCGACCAGGGCCTGCCCACCGTAGACACGATCTTCGACCCGCACTCGCACGGTGAAGTCGCAGATAGGGTTGACTTGCGCGAGAGCGGATGCCCCGAGTGCAACGGCAATCAGGATGGTGGATGTCAGACGGGACAAAGGGCGCCTCCAATTGGCAACAAACACGTAGCGAGAAATTGTCCTCCACGAATCGAGGCTGTGCAAGGGATGTTCCCAGAGCAGCTGTTCTGGTTTCGCGGGCAACAATGAAGTTTGAGGGGCTAGGGCACTGTTCCGAAGCTGCCCAATTTTGTTCGCTGGCTGCAACCGAATTGCTGGTTTAGCGTCGAATCATGGAATCGGGGCAAGCGGAGAAACCTCTCTCGAATCGGACGGAGCGAGCGGCTGTTAAAATTCATCCAACACTCAAAGAACGGCTGCAAATTAAACGTGAAAAGAAAGACACGATCGCTATTGATGTGCCTTGTTGTCGGGTTTGTCTCGCTGTCCCTTGTCGGGCAGAATAGCGATAAGCAAGCTTCTGCTTCTTCAACGTCAGACAACTCACAAAAATTAGACGAGAAGCAGATTCTCAAGAAGGAACAGTCGCAACGGATTCTGGGCGTGTATCCGCAGTTTGCGGTTACCAGCCGGCACGATGCTCCTCCCTTGACGGCTTCCCAGAAGTTCAAGCTTGCGGCAAAGACCGCCGTCGATCCGTTTACGTTTGTTGCTGCTGGGTTACAGGCCGGTATTGGCCAGGCGACCAATAGCCATGACGAATACGGACAAGGAGCCGCCGGGTATGGAAAGCGGTATGGGGCTGCGCTGGCCGACAGCGAAACCAGCAACTTCTTCGCGAACTTTGCTTATCCTGTGTTGTTTAAGGCTGACCCGCGTTACTTCCGCTTGGGCGAAGGCTCCTTCAAGCACCGGTTCTTTTACTCGATCTCCCAGGAATTCACATGCCATACCGACAAGGGTAAGCGCAGTTTCAATTTCTCGAACGTTTTGGGAGCGTTTACCTCGGGTGGTATTTCGAACGCCTACTATCCTCCAGAAGATCGCGGCTTCGGGTTAACCATGAGCACTTCGGCGATCTCGCTGATATGGGGAAGCGTCGGCGGGATCATCAATGAATTCTGGCCCGACCTCGATCGGAAGATTTCCCACAAAAAGCCGAAAGATGCGACTTCAGCCCCGGCGCCACACTGAGGCATCGATTTTGCAGCGATCTGTCATCCGAACTACCGATCTGTGATGAGAATCACAGCCGCACGGTCAAGCCGAGGAGCAGCATATTGCCCAGTGGGAGAGACAAATGCACTCGAGACTACTTCAACTCTACGTACAGCGCGACGAAATCGAATCGATGCTGATGCTTCCGAATTTTGCCGCCAGTGAAATCGACCGAGCCGAATTGGTACTGGAAGGTATCGAAGCGGAAATGCGCGATCTGATCAACGACAATATGCTGTTCCTGCGCAACCAGGCCTGAGGGGGACGATCGCGCGCCGAGCGTCCTCCGAGACTCCCTCTCCTGTCTCCTATCCCTTCTGCAACCAGCCCGCAACCATCGTATTACGTACTTCTTTTGATTCCCTTGTTTCTTCCGGTATTGTGCCGGTTTCTTAGGTGTTTTACAGTCGCCTCATGCCGAGTGAGAGCTCGACGTTGCAGGTTGGAGATAAAGCGCCCGACTTTACGCTGCTTGCGGCAAATCTTCCGCAGGCGGTGTCGTTGGCAGAACTCTTGAAATCAGCGCCGGTCATCGTAGAGTTCCTGCGCGGAACCTGGTGACCGAACTGCGTGAAGCGAATGGCTCAGTTCGAGTCACTGAAAGAGAAGATTCATGAATCGGGCGGTCTGTTGTTCATTGCAGCGGAGAAGAAGAACGGAATGTTCAATCCGCAGAAGTTTCTGGAAGAACATTCGGTGTCGTTTCCGTTCCTGCTCGATGAGGATCGTGCCGTGACCAAGAGTTACGGAGTCTATCAACGGTTGGGTTTCGATGCGATCAGGATTGCGCGGCCGGCAACGTTCGTCGTCGGGCGGGACGGATTGATCAAATACAGTTACGTGGGCTCGAGCCAGGTGGATCGTGCCCCAATGAAAGATGTTCTCGGTGCTCTGCAGAAATCGGCGGGCGAATAGAGTTCAACGAAAGACGCTTCCGAAAGGAGCCAGTATGAAGAAGCTGAGTTTGGTAGTGGCGTTGGCAATCGCACTGGGTGCCGCGGCCCAAGACACGAAAACAACCATCGTTGCCTCGAATGAGAAGGCGCCCGCGCCGATACCATTGGCGCAACCCGCTGCTGCGTCCGACGCAACGGCTTTACCGATTGGGACAGCCATCCGGATGAAACTGGAAACTCCGCTCTCCACTTCGACGAGCAAATTCGGTGACCATTTCAGTGGCCGTGTGACGGAAGCGGTTCTGCTCAACGGGAAGACCATCATTCCTGTTGGTGCTTCACTCGAAGGCCAGGTAATACGCTCGACGTCGCAGCGCCGCATCAAGGGATTGCCGAGTATGGACTTGCGGCCGACGGCGGTCACCCTTCCTGATGGCCAGAAGTATGCAATCAACGCGACGATTGTCGATACGTCCGCTCCGGGCAAACTCAGCGTGAACGACGAAGGCGAAATCAAGGGCAAGGGCCACGATCGCGCCGATACCGTAGAACTCGGTGTAGGTGCGGCGGTAGGAACAGGAATCGGTGCAGCGGTTGACGGATTCAAAGGCGCAATGATCGGTGCTGCGATCGGCGCCGGGATTACGACAGTTCACTGGTTGATCAAGACGCGGAGCGCGAGCATTCCGTCCGGTACCGAACTGATCATGGAACTCAGCCATCCAGTGGCACTCAATGCGGTTCCGGAAGGGGATTAGATTTCAGAAAGATTTGAAACAGAGGATTTGAAAGCGGCGATCCGGTCGCCGCTTTTTTCTGCGAAGGCTTTAACGGTCTAACTGCTCACGCCATAGTTATAGAGTTCGCCCGCCATCTCATCTTCCGTGATGATCGGAATGATGACAGCTCCTTCCAGCGGCAACGCGTCGATAGGAAGTCCTTCACGCCAGAGGCTGAAGCGAAGGAAGATGGCGCTTCCCTCTTCAGCGTGAAGTTCCGCCAGTGGAATCTTGAATTCAAAGGTGCGCGTCAGCGCGACTTGGATATTTGTATCTGGCGAGTTCGAATCGACTGCGATCTTCTCGGGATCGGGACCACGAAGTTCCCAGCGTTCTATAGTCCGGTCAATTTCCACGGCAAGCCGGGAGGTTTGAGTCTTCCCTTTGGAGGAACCTGGATGGACGTCGAAGCTAACGACCAGTTGTACCGGGTCCTGCGGAGGCTCGTAGAAGTCGAGCCGCCCATAAAGATGTTTCTCGTCGATTCCCGCATAGACGGCATCGAGAAGGAACTGCTTCCCGTGCATGGATCCGGAATGGCGGTCGGCGTTGTACATGGCGGAGCCAATCCAGTCGAAATAACGAATCACCCCGGTGCCGATTCGGGGATGAATATACGCGCTCTGCGGAGCGAAATTTGGGCGCACCTGCGTTGCTGCGATCGGTTGGGCCAGGTACAGAGGCACATCGGCGCCCAGTAGTTGGTAAACATTCGATAGATGTTTGCGGTAAAGCTCATCGAAATCGCGGTCGTTGGCCGAGTGATGCTCGGGGCCATACCACCAATTCCAATCAGAGCCTTCGGCAATGAGCAATTCCTCAAACGCCAACTTCGCCTTTTCGGCGTCGGCCTTCGGCGCCATCCGCGAGTAGAAGTCGCGAGCATTGCTGAGGTAGTCCCAAGCTTTGTTATCTTCGGGGGCGCCGATCCACACATTGAAGTTGGCGTTTATCCACGAACCCGGTACCAGGGATTCCAGCCGCGGCGGATTGCGATGCGCCTCGATCGCCTCGCTCATGGTGACAGCTTGAATGGTAGGGTCGTGCTCGAGCATCTCGTAAACCCGCCGCAAGAATTCGCGGCCCGATTCGGGATAGAACTCCCACGCGTTTTCGCCATCCAGGATGATCGGTACAAAGGCGTCGCGGCCTTTTTCCAGAACCGGCTTCGCCGATTCCTTAATGCTGCGAATGAAGTGTTCTGCCGCTTGGTTTGCGGGCATACCCGAGTAGACGAACCCGATCAGATCGCTCAGCGTGTGGTCGCGGAAGACCATGCTCATCTCGGTCTTGCCCTTGCTGAATAAGTACGGAGTGTAGAGATCGAGAGCATGTTCGGCTTTAAGTCGGCTTTCATGTGGGCGCTCAAAGTGAATGCCGAGGGTGCGGCCCAGCACGCCTTCGTCGGTGGCCATCCACTTGATACCAAGCTCGGCAGCGATGGCGAGCACTTCTTCGGAAACGCTTCCCTCTGATGGCCACACGCCAATGGGGCGGATTCCGAAAACTTGCTGATGCAGATCGAGTCCACGCTGCAGTTGCTCGCGGGCGTCTTCCGGATGGCGGAATCGCTGCGGAAGCGGCAGACCTGGAGTTGAAACACCGCCTTCATTCGTGTCGCAGACCAACGGCAGAATGGGATGGTAATAGGGCGAAGTGGATAGCTCGATGGAACCTTTCTTCACCGCTTCGGCATGAGCGGGCAGAACGCAGGAGAGAATCTCTCGCTGCCACTTCATCATGGTCTGCTGATCTTCTACGGAATAACCACGGCCTTTTTCGACCAGTTCCGCAATTTCCGGTTGGTTGAGGAAGAACTCGTCGAACCAGGCGATCTGTGAAAGTACCTGAAGGTCGGCAAAGTCTTGCGTGTCGAAATAGTGCAGCGCCTTCTTGGCATTGTGTCCCGCTGCCTCAAAGCGATGCCATAACTCGCTGTAACGGGGATAGCGGCCGACCATGCGCACGGTGTTGGCCTGGAATAGGTATGCCAGAGCGAAGATGCGTTCTTCGGGGGTGAGATCGGCAGCCGGCTTGGAGGCAACGCGCAGAAAGGGATCGCTGGCTTTGCCCGAGACGTAATCCTGAAGCTGCCAGATGAGCGAGGGGACCAGATTCACGGTCTGGTGCACGTGCGGAAACTCGTCGAGCAACTTGACCATGCCGTAGTAGTCCTTGAGGGCATGAAGGCGCACCCAGGGAAGGCGATACTCGCCCGACACAAGGTCTTTATAGAACGGTTGGTGCTGGTGCCACAGGAATGCAACGCGAGTAATCGGCATGGTAAAGCGTATCGGTCTTCTTGCGGGTATCAGTGTTCAATAAGAATGCCGTTTTGGCAAGTTTGGCGCATCGTGAACGGTAACGGAAGAGAGTCCGAAAGGTAATACCGGCGTAACCGTCAGCGCACCTGCGTTGCAATTGACACTGCACTACTCACGAATACACTAACGATGGATGACTGTTGCAAGCACGAAATCGGTCAGCTTCGAAGCGGGACTGGCAGAAACGCAAGCCCGGCTGGCTGCGTTGGAACGCTCCGAATGGTGGCGCTGGGTCGTCGTGTTAATTGTCAGCGTGGCGTTGACCTTAGGCATGATGGCAATGGCCTATCCACACGTCCTCCCGAGCATACTCAGCGAAACGCGCCTGGAGACCGTCCTACAGGGCCTGCTCGGATTGGTGCTCCTTTTCGATGTATTTGCCTTTTACCAGCAATCTCGAATCGCACGCATGCGTCGGGAATTGGCGAGCCAGATCGGGATGCTATCGACGCTGGAAGTTCTGCGGCCTCCGAACCCGATCGAGGAGGTCCAACAACATAACCGACGGAAATCTCCTCGATTCCTCTATGACTCACGGTTGAAAGTGACGAAGCTTTCCGATCCCAGAAAACCTGTTTTTGGACGCTCACGAGATATCAGCGAGACCGGGCTGGGAGCCGTGATTGCCGACCCGCTGGAGCCTGGAGAGCGTGTGATCCTGGAGTTTCCGGTAGAGTTTCGCGAGCGACCGTTGGTCGTGCACGCTGTCGTTTGTTACCGGCGTGGATTTCACCACGGGTTCGAACTGCTGGCTCCTGAAGACGATCAGGCAGCCGCCATCCGGCAGGTATGCAGGATGGGAAAGGCAGCGTACTGATCTCCTACAAAGAAAGCCGTTTCGTAACGCAATCATTCTGCGAAAAGAAAAAGCGCGAGCAAGCTGCCCGCGCTTATGACTTCTTGGCTTGTCAGTTCGAGTTCGGGTCGGCATCGCGGCGCTTCAGCGTCGGGCGATCGTCTCCGCTATTGCTGCCGTTGCTGCCGTTATCAGAGCCGGAGCTCGATGTGCGGCGCAGCGTGGGAGCATTCCCGTTCTTGTCGTTGGTGATTTTCCGCTTGTTCTCAATGGCGGCGAGGCGAGCCTTCACCGTCTGAAATTCAGACGTGTCGAGAATGTATTCATCTCGCGCCGGCAAGATGGTTGCAATCTCTTCCTGGCTCTTCTCGATGCGGTCGGGCGTCTGCGGGTGTGTGGAGAACGCTTTCGCCAGCGTGCCAGGCTTCTTCTTCTCCTTGGCCTGGAGCTTTTCAAAGAAAGCGACGAAGGATTGCGGATCGTACCCGGTCTTGTACATATACTGCAAGCCCAAGTAATCGGCCTCGGATTCGAATCCGCGGGAGAAGGTCAGGAATGTCATCGGCAGCGCGAAGCTGGCAGCGCTCTGAATCGCATAACCGGCCCAACCGCCGATGAAGATCAAAGGAATGCTGGCGAAATTCGCGATCTGTGCGCGGGTCATCTGGCGCATCGCGTGGCGAGCGCACACGTGGGCGATCTCGTGCGCCATAACGCCGGCCAGTTCAGACTCGTTGTCGGCAGCCAAAATGAGGCCCGAGTTAACGTAGAAGAAGCCTCCCGGAAGCGCAAAGGCATTGATCTCGTCGGAATCGACCACCTTGATCGTGAACGGAACCTTGGCGTCGGAGTTGCGTACCAGGTTCTGGCCCACGCGGTTCACATACTCATTAACCACGGGATCCTGGATCAACTTGACGCTGGACTCCACCTGCTGGGCATACGACTTGCCCATGGCGATTTCGCTGTTCAGCGAATACCAGTCACCGACCCCGCGGCCGCCGACTTTGCGGTTCCCTATCGCATCGACATCATCTTTGCCGCCGTCGTGCTTTATCTTCTTATTTGCCGACGAGACGTCATCGCTCGACGGATTGTTACTCTGATCTGTAGCGGGCGGCGCTGAAGTGGCGCCCGGAGCAGCACTCGGGTTTGTGGCCGCCGGCGTCGAGTTAGTGCTCTGGTCGGTAGCAGTGGGCGTCGTTTGAGTAGTGGCCGTCGGCGTGGGAGTGGCCTGTTTGTCGCTGGAGCTTTGGGCGGTCTGGGCAATCGCCGAAGAACCAAAGCCAAGAAGCGACAGAGCTGCCACGAGCATCAAAGCGCGGAACTTCATACGCGTATCCTCGAAAAGCTCATCCGGGCTGACATCGATGAGTGCATTATAAGTCCGAATAGCCGCAATTTACGGATTTCTTGCAGGCCGGCAGCCGGTCTGAAAGCAACTTGCATGCTGCTCCTTAATGATTGGACGCGGAGGCCTCTGTTTCGGTTACCGTCCAGCTACGAAAATCGTACTCCTGCCCTAGTGCTCAACCCCGTTCTGGGGACAAAGTCGTTCTGCCCAGTAGGAAATCGGGTCTTTTCGGAGATTACTGTCTGTTTATTGACAAAAAAGTGACTAGCCGGTTTGGAGTTCGGCCCTTATCCTTCCCCAGCGACAACGCGAGCTGGTGTGGGGTACACCGTAAGCAAGCTTCTAATTTCACTAGCCTGGATGCTACCTGCTGCCAGGCGAAGCGGGCCTCCGTCCAGAACGCGATCATATAAATGAGGATCAAAGATGAAGAATTCTGTGAAGTCCCTCCTTGTGGCAGCAGCGATGACTGGCCTCCTGGGCGCGACCGCGGCTCCGGCGTTCGCGGACACACCGGCTAAAACCACGGACAGTTCGTCCAAAACGAATAGCAAGACGAAGTCGAAGACGAACAGCAAGGCAAACTCCAAGACCAATACGAAGAGCAGCAGCGCGAAAACGGCCAGCACGAAGGACAAGAATTCCTGCAAGTCGGCGAACGGCTGCAGCGCGAAGCAGTAGTCGCGAA
>Ga0335069_10005843_pt1 | contig 18007 bp, 11 predicted proteins | sample Lox_Sample_11_FD_206714 | JGI IMG/M metagenome (GOLD analysis project Ga0335069, IMG submission 206714) | Soil microbial communities from Loxahatchee National Wildlife Refuge, Florida, United States - Lox_Sample_1.1 | ecosystem: Environmental > Terrestrial > Soil > Wetlands | place: USA... | reverse complement strand
GTTGCAAAACAGTGATGATTTCGACGCGCGATCCGATTGGCACTTAACTCAAAACGACGCCTTGCTCGCACGCTTCATTTACAACAAGGCATATACGAAACTAACCTCCGGATTACCAGAGGTGACTGTTGCTGGTAAATCCTTCGATCCCATCGGCGATTCTGCGCCAAATCTGAACTACAATGCGATGCTCGGGTACAACCACATTTTCAGCGCAAATCTTCTGCTGAATGTGGCTGCGAACTACACGCGGTCAGACAATCAAGACGTGGCGCTTAGCTCAGGAGTCAATCCGAATGCGGCGTTCGGGCAACCCAACGTGAACGTTACAACCGGCGATATCACTGCGCTCGCTACGATTACGGTTACCGGGGGAACCGTCCTGGGCAACAGCGCTTTTATCCCGGTTAAGCACCGCGAGAACACTTTCCAGTACTTTGGGTCCGCCATCTATACGCGCGGGAATCATAATCTGCAGTTCGGCGCCAGTCTGCTCCGGCGTCAGGTAAACACCGTCCAGAGCAGTTACCCAGCCGGCAATTGGGTCTTTTCCGGATATCCCAAACTCCTCCAGGGGTCGTATCTGACGACACAACGTTCTCTGAATCTGAGCCCGCCGAACTTTCGTTTGTGGGAGACCGGAGGATATGCCGAAGATAATTGGCGCGTGACGAGAAACCCAACCCTTAATCTGGGGCTGCGCTACGACGTCTACACTCCATACGCTGAGAAACACAACGTGATCTCAACCTTTGATCCCGACACTGGTAAGCTGCTGGTTGGCGGCCAGAACGGCGTGTCAAATACCGCCGACGTGCAGACAGACTTCCATGGTCTCCAGCCGCGCCTCGGGGTGGCATGGAATCTACGTACCGGATTAGTCATCCGCGGTGGATACGGTATTGTCTATTTTCCGGATAATACCGCGTCTGTTGCCGACATGAAGAACCCGCCGTTCATCGCAAGCCTTTCCACTTGCGGCGTTGATGCTGCGTCGACTGTGAAATGTCCCGCCGGTATGAGCAGGTTTGCGGATGGCTTCCTGCCTCCCGTTGCGACGCAACCGACCGATCCCGCTTACACTATTCCGGATGCAACCGATCCGCACTTCAAGACCGCGGCGGCACAACAGACTAACCTGACCGTTCAGAAGGAACTAGCCGGGAACGTTGTTACCGTCAGCTACCTTGGGCTATTCGGCTGGAATCTGATTCAAACGCTTACCGATTTCAATGCGCCTCCGCCGAATACTGTCACCGGTGCGGCATTCCAGGCCTTACGGCCATACTATTCGGTGGCATCGAACCTGCAAACTGTCCAATTGATCCGGAGCAACGGAGGTTCGAACTACAACGCGCTTCAAGCATCGTTTGATCGGCGGTTCAGCAAAGGATTAGCCGCTCAGGCCAACTACACATATGCCCAGAACCTTACCAATGCTATCTCGGCAAGCACGGCAACGGCAGGTGGCTACGGTATTATCCCCAGCAAGGTGAACACCCTGGATTACGGCAACTCTGGCATTGCGGTTCGGCATATACTCAACGGTACAATCAACTATGCATTGCCTATTGGCCAGCATGCCAAAGGCGTGGAAGCCGGCTTTATTAAGGGCTGGCAGATGAATGTACTTGGAGCATGGTCCACAAGCATTCCCTTCACAGTGGTCAATCCAAGCAACGTTAGTAACACCGTGCCGGGACTCGGCGATCGACTCGATGTTCTTGGCAATCCAAAACTCTCGAACAAGTCAATCCACGCGTTTTTTGATCCCGGGGCGTTTGCCTCACAGGCGAGGGGCACGGTCGGCACCGAAAGACTCATGCAGTATTGGGGACCGCATTATCGGCACCTTGATGTAGGAATGACCAAGACGTTCCCCATCACCGAACGCGTGAAGCTGGACTTCACCGCACAGTCGTTCAATCTGTTTAATACTCCGAACTTCGCCAATCCAAACGCTACATTGCCGGCTGTCACCGCGCCAGATACGCCGACAGTGACGTTGGCAAACATTAACGATACTTCTGTGAACAAGAACCGCTTCGGCCAAGTGACCAGCATGCTTGCCAGCTACAATCCGAGAGTGTTTCAGTTCGCGCTTACACTCCACTTCTGAGTTCGAGCGGCTCAAAGAAGTAGGAAGCATGCCGATGGGAGGCACCAATCACCGGCACCACACGGTCCTGCTGGTGCACTGGTCGGCAATCGCTCAAGAATGACAGGCGATGGGCAAGCGTTTTAAGGCGGTGCGATCCGTGAACTCAACACTTTGTGATGGGTGGATTAAATGACCGAGAAGAGCAACAGCAACGGAATGAGTCGGCGAGCGTTTATTTCAGCCAGTGCCTTGGCAGCACCCGCAGCCGTAGCGGCTCTGGCTTCGACTCCAGAAGCAAGTTCTGGCCTTTCGCAGGCGCCCGCAGTCTTGAAGGGTGCGCGCAAACGCAACGTTCTCTTCATTTCCACGGACGACATGTGTAATCGTCTCGGTTGTTACGGTGTCCCTGTAAAATCACCGAATCTGGATCGCCTTGCGCAGTCCGGTGTGCGCTTCGATCGCCATTATTGTCAATTTCCTCTGTGTGGGCCCTCGCGTAGTTCGCTCATGACGGGACTGGCTCCCGATAGCACCAGGGTTTGGGATCTCAACACGGACTTTCGAGATACCATCCCGGGAACAGTCACAATCTCCCAGCTCTTCCAGAAGAACGGCTATTTCACCGCGCGCGCCGGCAAGATCTACCACTACAACAATCCCAGCGAGATAGGGACTCCCGGGCTGGACGATGCGGCGAGCTGGCAGCAAGTCTCCTACCCGGCCGGCTATGACCGCACACATGACGAGGATTTGGTTACCTTTTACGCCTCGCAGGAGCGAATGTACAGCGGCAGAATGATTCAGGATTATCAGCGCATGCAGGCTCAGCGGGCGAAACAGACGGAATCCAGCTGGCCGACCGATCCCAAAGCGCCGTGGCGTTACGGCGGCAGTGGCCCCAGCGGCATTCGGATTTCGCAAGATGGCCGAACGCCGGTTCTGCCGCTCGGGAAGAACGGCGATTTAGGTATCGCGATTGCAGGCCATGCCTCCGATGCCGACGATAAGGCGATCACCGATTACATGGTCGCCGAAGCTGCCATCTGCATGATCGATGAGCACAAAGACGAACCTTGGTTCATCGGGGCCGGGTTCTTTCGCCCCCACGTGCCGTTCATTGTGCCATCCAAGTATTTCGACATGTACCGGGTCGACGACATCCAGGTTCCCCCCTTTGACTCGTCAGAATTGAAATCAGCTCCTCGCATTGCTTACGACTCGATGGACCCAAACTACGGCATGAGTCCGCAGGATCATCGCGAAGCCGTGCGGGCCTACTATGCGGCAATCAGCTTTGTGGACGCGCAGGTCGGGCGCTTGGTCGACGCGCTCGAACGCCTCAATCTCGCCAAGGACACGACCATCGTCTTCTGGGCCGATCACGGCTTTATGGTCGGCGAACATGGGCAATGGGAAAAGACTAAGCTCTTCGAAGCTTCGGCTCGCGTGCCATTCATCATGGCGGGAGCAGGGGTTGCGGCTGCGGGCAAACCATGCGCCCGAACGTCTGAGCACCTCAACGTCTATCCGACACTGGCAGAGATCTGCGACTTGCATGGCGTACCTAGCAATCTCCAGGGACACAGCCTAGTTCCCTTGCTTCAGAATCCGGATGCGCCGTGGGATCATCCCGCCCTCACGCAAGTTACGCGTCGAAATGCCTCTGGGCCGACAATGGGCTATTCGGTGCGAACTGAACGCTATCGCTACACGATGTGGTCGAATGGCGCGGACGGCGAGGAACTCTATGACTATGATCAGGATCCTCACGAGTTGAAGAACCTCGCCAATGACTCAGCCATGTCCGCTCTCAAAGCCGGGCTTCGCGCCAGGCTTGAGACAATCGCCGTGGCCAGGGGAATGAAACATCCTGTGGACCACACGTAGTGGATAAACGCCGATTCCCGGCTTCGCCGCAACGACGGCTTGACACATCCAACTAACGATCATCAGCGGAGAAATGGTGATGAGCTCTGGATTCAACCGGCGCGATTTCCTGGGAATCTCCGGCGCCACAGTGATGACAGGCGTTTTGGCAGGCGCATCCGGTCAGGTTCCACTTTCCAACTCCGCAAATTCACCCGACTCTGCACCGGCTCAGGGCCTTCTGGCCAAACGCCCCAATTTGATTCTCTTCATGACCGATGAGATGCGGGCAGACAGCCTTGCCTGCTATGGAAACCCGGTGACCAGGACACCGAATTTTGACCGCCTGGCGAAAGAGGGAACGCGATTTTCGAACTGCCACGTCCAGTTCCCGGTCTGCGGCGCGTCGCGCTGCAGCCTGCTTACAGGGTGGCCGACCAGCGTTCGCGGTCATCGCAGCCTGCAGTATTTTCTCCGCCCCGAGGAGCCCAACCTCTTTCGTTATCTGCGCCGTGCTGGCTACGACGTGTTCTGGTACGGCAAGAACGACGCGCTGGCGGCGCAGAGCTTCTACGACAGCGTGACTCATTGGCAGGATAGCGGTGAGGCAGCAATGATGAGCGCGATGCGAACGATGCGCGATCTGACTCCCGGCTCCACGGCGATGTTGTACTCGGCTTCCGGCGACCAGCGTTCGACCTCCGACTATCACAATCTGCAGAGCGCGTTCAAAATTCTTGAACGCAAGGAGACGGACCGGCCCTTCTGCATCTTCTTGCCACTGATCGAGCCGCATCCGCCCTACACGATTCCTGAAGATTTCTACAATCTGTACTCTCCTTCTGAAATCCCGGCGCCGGTTCCACCCGGCTTGAAGCGCAAGCCGATGTACCACGAGGGAATCCGAAGATACGACCGGCTCGAGCGCCTCGACGAATCGACCTTCCGAAAGATTCGGGCCGTCTACTACGGGCAAGTGAGCTACAGCGACTGGCTCATGGGCGAGCTGCTCGCGGAACTGGAAAAAACGGGCAGAGACAAAGACACCGCTGTTTTCCTCTTTTCCGACCACGGTGACTACGCGGGTGATTATGGTTTGGTCGAAAAATGGCCAAGCGGTCTCGAAGACTGTCTGACCCACGTTCCCCTGATCGGCCGCGTGCCGGGCGGCAAGGCAGGTGTTGTGGCCGAAGACATGGTCGAACTCTACGACGTCATGCAGACTGCGCTCGAATTGGCGGGTACCCAAGCCCACCATACGCATTTTGCGCGGAGTCTTGTGCCCCAGTTGAACGGCGGCAATGGTGACCCTGGGCGTGCAGCATTCAGCGAGGGCGGCTACAACATATATGAGCCGCAATGTTTCCCGTGGGGAGCTGGAGGCATGTACGAGGGCAAGCAGAAGCTGCAGAACGAAGAGCCTCTTTCGGTTTCGCGTAGCTCGATGGTGCGCACGCGTACCCACAAGCTGATCGTCCGTCCACAAGGGCAGAGCGAGCTTTACAGCTACGCTAGCGATCCGCAGGAGCGGAATAACCTCTTTGGCGACCGCAGCGTTGCATCGGTGCAGGCCGAGCTGCTAAACAAGTTGCTTGATCATTACATCAATACCACCGGTGTCGCGCCCTCTGACAAGGATTCACGCGATGCACCCCCGTTCTACCCAAATCGGCCCAATCCAATTCCCGCCGATTGGCATCGGGCGATTCTCGACGGAGATCAGAAAGATCATTCGGGGTAAGTTCAAATCCTGATAGCCTTGGAATGCTTGAGGGTGGGGCGTCAATCGCACGCTGATTTTGTTCCCGACCGGTTGAACCGCATGGAAGCTGCCAGAGGGCAAATGGAGACACGCAGAACAGTATTGAGATACCTGGCCGGAAGCACTGCTCTGGCAACATCGAGCATGAGCTGCGTGGAGGTGTTCGCCCGCCAGCTCGGCAGCGATTATGAAAAACCTAACATCCTTTGTATTGTGGGCGAAGGGTTGCGCTGGGATGAGCTGTCGCTGACGGGCAACAAGGTTATCCAGACCCCGAACATGGACCGCATCGGCCGCGAAGGTTGCGTGTTCCACAATGCCTTCGTGGTCAACGCGCTCTGTTTGCCGTCGCGCGCAACCATGCTGACCGGCATGTACTCTCATTCCACCGGCGCGGTGTCGAATGTGGAGGGCAAGATCGATCCGCAACTGCCCTTGGTTTCGGATATGTTACAGAAGGCCGGCTATGAGACTGCCTTCCTCGGAAAGTCGCACGTCGAAGGCGCGCTCATGGACCACTATTGGGACTACTATTTCGGCTTCCTGGGCCAGGCCGACTATTATCGGCCTCGCATCACCGAAGGCATTAAAGGAAAGTATGGGCCGGAGAAGCTTTATGCCGGCGAGTACGTGGATACGCTCTTGACCCACAAGGCTGTTGAGTGGCTGAGGCAGAAGCGAGACAAGCCCTTCTGCATGTTTTTGTGGTTCTATGCGCCGCATGCCCCATTCTTCCGGCCTAAGGACATGGTCAACGATTTGAAGGGTGTGTCGATTTCGGCGCCCGCCTCGTTCAATGAAGATGAGAAAGGCTATCCGGGCAAACCGCGTGCGGTCGCCGATGCCGATAACAAGATCGGCTATTCCGAGGTGTATAGCGACGATCCTCGCTCCCTCGAGGAGCTTGTGAAGGATCACTACGTGGGCGTCGAAGACAACGATCGCAATATTGGCGTCCTGCTCAAGGAACTCGAGCGCCAGGGGCAGCTTGAAAAAACCGCCGTGCTGCTCAGCTCCGATCACGGCTTCTTCCTGGGCGAGCATCATCTCTACGACAAGCGATTGATGTACGAACCGTCAATCCGCGTTCCAATGCTGCTGCGTTATCCCGGCAAGGTGAAGCCGGGCGTCACGTCTGACGAGATGGTGCTGAATCTGGATATGGCTCCGACGCTATTGCAAATGGCCGGCCTGCCCGTCCCCGGCCAGATGCAGGGCCAGAGCATGCTGCCTTTGGCTCAGGGCGAGGACATTGCCTGGCGCCAGGACTGGCTCTACGAGTACTACGAATATCCGGGGTTTGAAAACGTGCGGCCCTGTCGCGGCGTGCGCACGAAGCGATATAAATACATCGAGTTCTTCGTCGATCCGAAGGAATACGAGCTGTACGATCTTGAGAAAGACCCGGACGAGATGAACAACCTTTACGGCAAACCCGGCTACGACGAGCTCACCAGTCACTTGCGGGCGCGGATGGAGGAGCTTCGCAAGCGGACAAACGACACATACCAGTACCGGCCGACCGGAATGCCTTTGTATCCGGAGCCATTCAAGCAAAAGTAAGTCGCGGAGGGAAGGGAGTGAATCAGGGGAGCACATTCCAACGCCGGGTTGGTTCCTCATCTCACCGAGGTGTCTATGAATACAAACTTTCACGTCCTCGCCAAACCGATCGGGCCTATTTGCAACCTCGACTGCAAGTATTGCTTTTATCTTGAAAAAGAATCCCTCTACCCGCAGGTCTCCAAGTGGTCAATGCGCGAAGATGTGCTCGACAGCTACATCCGTCAGTACATTGAGGCACACGACACGCCGGTGGTGAACTTTGCCTGGCAGGGCGGCGAGCCTACGCTGCTGGGTGTGGACTACTTCCGCCGCCTCGTTCAAATTCAGAAGAAATACGCGAACGGCAAGAACATCCAGAACGCCTTTCAGACCAATGGCGTTCTGCTCAACGACGATTGGGCCGCGCTGTTTAAAGAGAACGGTTTTCTGATCGGCCTCTCGATCGATGGACCGAGGCATCTGCACGACACCTACCGCGTTGACAAAGGCGGCCAGCCGACCTTCGATCGGGTTATGCGCGGAATAGACACGCTGAAGCGGAATGAGGTGGAATTCAACACGCTGACAACCGTACATCGCGGAAATGGGGACCATCCTCTTGAGGTCTACAGGTTCCTTAAGGAGCATGGCAGCGGATTCATGCAATTCATCCCCATCGTGGAGCGGATTGCGCATCAGGTCACATCGGACGGACTACAACTCATTTCGCCGGATTTCAGCGGAGCCGCACAGGTGGCGCCCTGGTCAGTGGAGCCGCGGCAATTCGGGCGTTTCCTTTGCGCAATCTTCGACGAGTGGGTGCGCCGCGATGTGGGCAGGTGTTATGTGCAGTTGTTTGATGTAAGCCTCGAAATGTGGACGGGCATGGAAGCGAGTTTATGCGTCTTCCGCAAACAATGCGGCTCGGCGCTCGCCATTGAGCATTGTGGTGATCTGTATTCTTGCGACCATTTCGTGTACCCGCAGAACCGGCTCGGAAACATCATGGAGTCGCCGCTCGATCAGCTTGTTAATTCCGAACAGCAGCGCAGTTTCGGCGAAGCGAAGGAATCCACTTTGCCCCGGTACTGCCGCGAATGTGACGTTCGCTTCGCATGTAACGGCGAGTGCCCCAAGCATCGATTCCTGAAGACTCCGGATGGCGAAGCCGGCCTGAATTACCTGTGCGCCGGCTATAAGATGTTCTTCCGCCACATCGACCCCTGTATGCGCTTCATGACAGGCGAACTTGCCGCGGGCCGAGCACCTGCCAATGTAATGCGCTGGCTCGCTTCACAGGAAATGGAAATGGCAGTAAGACAGGCTGGTCGCAATGATCCCTGTCCCTGCGGAAGCGGCAAGAAGTTTAAAGTGTGCTGTGGGGCGTGATCCAAAGCTGCATCCTCCGAATTGGCGCGGTAAAAACTCGGGGACTGCGTATTCCAAGCCACTCATTTCCTCATTTCGAGTGGATTGCGCCCGGAACCTGGAGTAGGTAATGGAAAACGGGGATCTGACCAGAGATCTTTGACCGATGCCAAACGCATTTTGACAATCGAACGCGAGCCACTTGGCTGTAAGGTCGCCATGTCGGAAACTGGACGAGAAGGATAGCTACCCTTAAGCCGCTCCAAATCTGGCGGGAGTTTGGAACAGGCTCTAAGCCAATTCTGCTAGCGAAACAGGCGAGGCGCGAAATCGTTCAGGTCGCGCCGCCACGTCAGCCATTCATGCGCCGTGCCGGGCGAGGAGAAATACACGTATTTGACTCCGGCCTTGTCGAGCATGGCACGGAAGGCACCGATCGCTCCGGGGAACGGGTTGGGCTCCTGTGTGCCCATGCCGAGCCAGAGCACCTTCACTTTCTGGTTGAATGCCGCGCCATCCTTGAACACGCCGCCGAATGCTGTGTCGGGATCGAGCGGATCAGTGCTAAGGCCGTTCATGGTGCCGCTAAAGCCTGCCATGTACGCAAACGCATCCAGGTTACCGGTGGCGATATGGAGTGCCTGGTTGGCGCCCATCGAGAGCCCGGCCATGGCGCGGTGATCACGATCCGCAATCGTGCGGAAACTGGAATCGATCATGGGGATGATTTCCTTGATCATTACGTCCTGGAAGGCGCCGATGTCGGGGCCCGCGGGGACCGGAGAAAACGGGCCGGCCGGCCGAGAGGCGTAACCGTTATCCATAACGATGATCATGGGAACGGCTTTGTTTGCGGCGATCAGGTTGTCGAGAATCAGGTTGGCGTGGCCCTGGAAGATCCATCCGGTTTCGTCTTCGCCCATACCATGCTGGAGATAGAGAACCGGGTAACGCGCGGCCGGATTGGAATCATAATCGGGGGGAGTGTAGATGAAGCAGCGCCGCCACTGCCCTGTGATGGTGGAGCGATACATGCGGATGCGGACATCACCGTGCGGTACTTCTTGGGGCAGGTAATAATTCACGCCGTCTTCAGGTACTTCGATCCCGCTTGCATCTTTTCCGGTGCCGAAGAAGGCGTGGCTGCCGGGATCGTTGACGCGTACCCCATCCACATCCAGTGCGTAGTAATGGAATCCCTCGACCAGCGGCGCCGTGGTCACAGTCCAGACACCATCGCTGTTCTTGGTCATGGGAAACTTCTTTCCGGTGATGTCTACGTCCACGGACTGCGCTTCCGGCGCTTTGAACTGGAAGGCCACGCTGTGGTCCGGCAGGACGCGCGGATACTGCGCGCCCATCACGTTCGTGGCAGCAGGCTTGGCATCCTCTATCGCCGATGCTCGTTCGCCCTCCGGTGAACGCCGCCATGCAAAGTATGTATCCAGTGTCTTGAGTCCATCAGGATTCGGAACGGGACCGGTGTGCGGCGTACCGGCAAAGTACATCAACTCGGGATTCTGATCGCTGAACGCGGGCCACTCCGGCACGCCCTTGCCGTTGGGATTGCCATGCTTTGCAAAATTGGTCCAGTAGGTGGCCATCGCATCGGAGATGACGTGGTCCGCGGTCGTGGGCTGCTCGTGCTGAAGATCGTTCAAGTGCCCGAAGACGTAAGCAACTTCGCGGCCGTGGGGGGCTCCCAGATCGGGCCGAGGCGAATCGGCGGGCGCCTGCGGATGTTGATCGAAATAATAGTAGTAAACCTTTCCGGCGCTCGACCGAGACTGCAGCCGCGCCCATATCCAGGTGTGCCAGCCGAACGCGGCGTCGCGGCTGAGGTCGCGTGCGGATTTAGGCACTGTGGTCTCGCCCACCGGGTAGGCTTTCAGCAGTGCGTCTGCGAAGCTGTCGTAACGGCGGTGTACCGCGTCGGTGTATTCGCGCGGGGTTCGCTCGCGGGAGAACGATGCGCCTTCATCCGAGTTGTATCCAATCAGAACCGGAACATCGTTGAACTGCTTCTTCTCGTACAAGGTGTACTGGTCGGCGGGAATCACCCATCCATCCACGATGGGCCATGCCAGGCCGCGGGTGCGCTGTGCGGCCATGATCTTCTCCGACGGCAGCTTGCGCAGTTCTTCAATTGACGATGCCCCGGCATCCCGTGCCAGGGACGCGCCATCTCGTTCCGCATCCGCAAGCAGGCGCATGTTCTCGCCCGGGCCGCCTGCACGCCGCGGAGGACCGAACGAGCCGCCGCTCTCCGAGATGGCGCCCTCGAAGAGTCCTTTCGCGAGTGGCGAAGCACAAAGCTGGCTGACTGCGATTCCACCCGCGGATTCGCCGAAGATGGTGACTTTGCCGGGATCGCCGCCGAAGGCCGCGATGTTGGTCTTGATCCACTGAAGAGCGGCGATCATGTCAAGCAGTCCGTAGTTGCCAGAGACATGGTGCGGTGACTCTGCGCTGAGTTCCGGATGCGCCAGGAAACCAAGCGGGCCGACACGGTACGCAATGCTGACCAGCACGACGTCTTTGCGCGCCAGAACCTCGCCGCTATAGGTCGGGATCCAGGTGGCCCCGCCATTGAAACCGCCACCGTAAATCCAAACCAGCACGGGAATGCGATCACGGGCCGATTTTGCCGGCGTCCATACGTTGAGATACAGGCAGTCCTCACTCATGGCCGGAGGCTTGTCCGGCCCGTTGCCGAGGTTTTGGACACACTGCGGGGCGAACTTGTCGGCTGGACGCACTCCCGGCCACTTCGCAGCAGGCTGCGGAGCCCGCCATCGCAGATCTTCGACAGGCGGCGCGGCAAATGGAACGCCTCTAAACACCGTGAGCCCGCCTTCGCGCGTGCCCTGCAATGTGCCGTCTTCGACTTTCGCAGTGGTCGATGCGGCAACACTCATCGGAGACATAGCGATGAGGACGAATGCGGAAAGCAGCAGTTTCATGGTGCGGATCCCCTTGGATGATCGGAACTATTGACCATACATGGCCCGGCGAGGACCCAGCAAGATGAAGCAAATCGATTTATTCCTGAGTGGCGACAAATCGCCAACCGCGTTTCCAGCCGCGGCGGTTCTGGAAAAGCGATTTTGGCCTGAAGTGAACAGTTGAAGGCTTAACGGGCCGTTTCGCAGTTCAGTGTAAGTCCGGTGAAAGGCAAACAGGAACATCATTTGGTAGCGGCCACTGAAGATGGCCTCTCCGGTACCCAGAATCAAGTTCAGAGCGTTGCTCGGTGGCAGACGTGAATGCCGCAGGGGACGCTCTTTTTTGTCGAAAAAGGAGGCGAGAAATGCTTGAAGAAGCTTCAATGGAGGTTCGGACAGAGCCTGCAGTCCCGGAATCATTTCGCCTCGAGCACGACAAGCGCGAGGTGGTCCCGTGCATCCATTGCCGACTTGTTCAATATCGCACGCGAACGTCGTTGTGCCGGCGATGCCATAAGCCATTGGAGGGTGCGGTTCGGAGTCGGACCGAGCGTGAAGCTCCATCTGTCCGATCAGATCCGGCACCGATGGCGGATTCTGAAGCTATCAAGAATCTCGGCTTGCGGGTCCGTCGTATCAGGAACGAACGTCGGCTGACGCAAGAGGTGCTGGCCGGCCGGATGGATGTGCCGCGCACGTACATTTCGAAAGTCGAGATGGGCCGCGTGGTGCCGACACTCGCCACGCTCTGGCGGATTGCAGCCGCCCTCGAAGTGACGCTGATCGACTTGTTCTCGGACGAGGCGACACGCAGAAGAGATGATGAGGTTGCTCGCATTCTGGAGGATCCGTTCCTGGCGGAAATCGCGCAGGCTGTGGACAAGTTGAACGCTGTGCATCGGGCGTTGATCTTACGGGCCGTGCGCGAGGCAGCTAACGATCATCATTTGGCAGGGGTGGCGGGAGCAGCAGCATCTTCTTCTGCCTCTACCTGATTGGAGGTTGAAAATGGCACGAAGCGCGGCGCGCCTTAAGATGGGGCACTATCCGTTACCGGAACCGGAAGCCCGAAAAATTCGAATGCTTCTGAAATATCCAGCTCAGGCATCCGTGATCGACCCCTGCGTCGGTACTGGAGCAGCTTTCAATCTGATCACGGAGTGCGCAACAGTAGATCGATACGGTATTGAACTCGACGCTCGCAGGGCTGAACAGGCCCGGGCAACAGGTATCCATGTGATCCAGGGGAATGCTTTCGATGCGCATGCCAAGGTCGAGAGCTTCTCCCTGCTTTACTTGAATCCTCCCTATGATTCCGAGATCAATCTCACCGGTAACCAGCGGCTGGAGAGATTGTTCCTTGAACACACCTATCACTGGCTGGTTCCGAACGGCATCCTGGTGCTCGTCATCCCTTTTGAGCAATTCAAGGACTGCGCGAGCTTAATTAGCTCCTACTTCACGCGTGTGACGGTGTTTCGCATGGAGGATTTGGAGTCCGTGCGCTTCCGCCAGATCGTGGTGTTTGGCATTCGGCGGAATATGCGGGGCAATGCACTCGAAGACAACCGCAGACGTTTGTCAGGTCTGGGCTGTCACGATGGTTACGCCGTGCTGCCAACGCTCACGGAGGGAGTTTCGGCGTCGTTTTCGATCCCTGCTTCACGCGAAGCGGTGATCGAATATCGCGGCATTCCGTACGACTTGGTGGAAGACCTGTTGCCGAATTCGGCGGCATGGAGGCAGGTTGCGCCGCTTTTCCTGCCGTATGATGAAACGGCCATGGGGCGGCCGATCACACCGTTGCATGGCGGCCATGTGGGATTGCTTTGCACTGCAGGACTCTTAAACGGGATCTTTGGCGTTGGCGACGAGCGGCACATCGCCCGGTGGCGTTCGGTCAAGTATGTTACGGAGTTCCACGAGCAAGAAGAAGACACGCGGATCACACGCCGGCGGGAGAAATGGTCCAACGAGCTTCGGCTGATCTACGTGAGCGGAAAATCGATGAAGCTTACCGAAAGCCTAGATAAAGGAGAAGGCGGCGATGCAAAATGCGCACCTGAGAATAGGAATGCTTGAATACGACCGGCAAACGGAAAAGCTGACTAGCCGGATCAGGGTTCGGGTGAGCCATTACATCGGAGCGGAAGAGGATGCCCATCTCGTGAGCGTGTTCGGCAATGACTCGGATGTAGGCGCCATTACGGCGGCAGTGCACGAGCAAGCCCGTTTTCGGCTAACATTCCCGGACGGAAGGATACAGGAAATCTCCCTCGGAGAGGGCGCCGTCTGCCACCGTGGCAGCCTCAACATACCCGGACGAAAACACGCAGTGCGGCACATGATCGCTCTTTCGGAAGAGCTGCGCGGTATGAAGTCACTCGTAAAGACTTTTCTTCTGCGGCCTGACCCGCACGAGGTGTGGACCGCGCTTGTGCATCGCCTCGGGCTACCTGCGGTCCCTGAATGGGCCGAAGACATGGTACGAGTCCTTGAGGATCAGAAAAGGATCACTCCTTTGGAAGGAATCGGCTGCGCTCCAATCCTGGTATCCGCGAGCGGGGAAGAGATTCTGGAATGGATGGAATCGAGCGTCACTCGCGGTGCCTTGCGGTTTCCCGAAATGAACGGTCCTATCCAGTGGCCGAACAAATCTTTAGCAGAGGTGTTGGGGCCGACGAAAGAGACGGCAATGGGAAGCATCTCTGAAGCAGCGTGATTAACCAGGGCGGCGAGAACTTTGGGCCGGTGATTTAGAGATTTCGCGTTAACTGAGTTCCCCTGGGTTCATTCCTTTCGCCGCGGCCACAGCTTCCATATTCTTGGCCGAGGAGAATGACGGTGCTCCCGTTCGTAAACGCGGCTGCTATGAGGGAACTTAAGATTGAGCATAGGTTCGCACACGGGTCAGTCTTCAAGCGATGGTTCAATTAGACGTAGAAACGTTTCCCCCGGAATCCAGTTTCTAGGGTCCTTGACACCCTTTCCTCCTTCGACACGATCCCATTTGAAGTTCCGCTCCTTGAGTTCGGCGAGAGTCGCAGCGCGCACTGCTTTCGCACCCCCCATAAAGCCAACGACAATACCGTCCCCGTTTGCTTCGCACAGTTCTTTCAGCTTTTCAAACCCACACGTCTCTCCGTAGTTCCTGATCGCGCCGGCCTCCCGCGGGCGATTCCTGAAATTTTGACTGCTTTTATCGAGATCCAGCAGTGCCGTCCGAATGATGCTCCACTCGACGCCCAATTCGCCGCTAATCTTCTCCGGTAGGTCCTGAAAGCTCAACCACTCGACTTCCTTTTCGGAATACTCTTTTCGAGCATCTCTCATCGCTGCAGGTGCAAGATAAACAAGCTTCGCTTTCCTGCAGTCGGAGTAGCGCGGGTTTTTCTCGATGCAATTTGAGATGCAGCTCAAAGTTTGTTTGTATTTCTCAGGTTCCAGCGAGTTGTCCATGATCTTCCCGAGATCTTCTCGGAGAAACGACAGTCCCTCTTCGCCGATCCGCTCGATCAAATCAAGATAGATCTTCTTCTGCCCGGGATCGAAGCTCGTATCCACCGTCTTAAGCTCGAGGAATATGAGTTCATTATCAGCGGCGTTGTAGAGCAGCCAGTCGATGTTTGTGGATTGAAATGTTCCATTCGGTTTTCGCAAGGGGAATTCCTCGCAAATCAGCTCTATTTGCCTGTCCCACTTCCTTGTAAGTAGCTCGGCAATGAACAGGCTGATTATCGGAGCGACGGCGCGCTCAACCTGAGCCTTCGGAACCATCGCAAGGTCAGTGATGTGACTCATCAGCTTCTCGATAAACATGCTCGTAGGCCGTGGCGTTTCAACACTGTTCACAAAGACCACCTTTCGCCGTCATTGCGGCATTCGACATTGGTAAAGAATTCTGCGTAGCGGCCGGCTTCGAACGAATGGATCGGCACCAAACGTTTGGGGTGAATCGCTTCGGCCAGCCGCTGCAAATCGGCTATTGAAGCGTGGCCGGAGGTGTGTATCACATCCATTGGAATCCCGGAACGCTTTTGCCATTCCACGAACATGGCAAATGCTGGGTCAGTGAGGTAGCCTTCCCATTGGGACCAGACAAGCCGGGCATCGGCCAAACACTGAGCGTTCTCAAGATCCCTGATCCACGATGGCCGGAACAGGAAGATTGCCTCGGGTGCCAGCGCGGCCAGATCTTCCGGAAACACGCGGGTTTTGGAGTGGCGCTTTAAGAGGGAGAACATCTCGTTTTTCTTCACGTGCCGCCGCTGCCATTCGGGCACAAACAGACGCACATTGTTCCAGTGTGACTGCGGTATCTCCTCGTTTCCGGTGGCCTCCAGGATCATTGCTCCATAAAGATCCATCACAAGCACCCGCTGCGAACGGACCGCAGCATTGCAGACAGTCACAACTCGGTCGATATTCTGGGCCGAAGCGCAGACCAAGACCCCGCCAGCGGTCGCAGAGGCCAGACTGACCATTGACTGTTCCAATTCGGTTTCGGTTGGAAACCGCTCTTCCACCGACAACCGGCCGATCGTCGAACCTTCCAGGAGAAGTGCGTCCACATCGCGCGGTGCGCACAGGACCAGCCTATCGAACAGCGGTGCCGAACGCCCATGCGCCCTAAGATCGCCGCTGTAAAACAGCGTTTTCCCCGAGGCCTCAACGAATAAAGAGTAAGCGTCATATGCCGAGTGATCAACGAGATAGGGAGTGATACGAAACGGGCCTAATTCGAGCGGCACGTTGTCCCTAAGATGGCCGGCGGCTTGCAGCGCCACTCCGTCCGGAAAGAACTTAGCGGCCGCAGCAATGATTCGTTCGGTTGCCGCACCCATAAACAAGGGCGTCCCGGGCGGCAGGAATCGCATGAGGCCGTAATGATCAAGGTGCGGATGCGACAAAACCACACCAATCAGGCTGTCATCGGGGGTCTGCACGCCCTCGAGCTGCGGCAACAGATCGGGGCTTGCCTCCGGTGCATCGAGAGGCAAACCCAGATCGAGCAGCAGTCGAGCGCCATCGTATTCCAGTTCAACGCAGGTGCCGCCGATCTGCTTTGTGCCTCTGTGGATGCAGACGTTCATTCTAGAGATTCCGTGTATTCACATAGCGCTCGAACTTGGCAGGACTTGGATGCCTCCCGAAATACTCGAGAATCTGTTGTTGATGGTCCGGCCGGAAGATCTGCTGCCGGTATTCACGATGTGCTATTGCGGGCATCGCCGCAAAATCGCGTCCGAGGAGCGCCGCGTCTCGTCGGCACACCGTGACCATCCAACTCCTGAGTGTGAGATCAGTTTGAACATACTTTAGCAGAAAACTCCTTCCGTTCGTTCCGAAAATCAATTCTCGAATCCATTCACGGGAGGCCCTCCATGGAGGACTCGATCTACACCTATCTCAGGTATCACGCCGCGGAGCTTGGGACTCGGATTATGGAGAGCTTTCCACCACTCCAAAGCATGACCGATGAGGTTCCTGGACAAATGGCAACGCTGCTGCGGAAGGCGCTCCCCGCACAAGCAATCGCAATTGCCGGACTCGCGAAATACCTGAAGACTGCCCGGTCGGCGCGCATCGTGGCCGAATGTGGGACCGGGAAGACGTTCATGTCACTTGGCCTCGCCCACGTTTTGCGAGCGAAAACGATCGTGGTTATGTGTCCTTCACATATAGCGAAGAAGTGGGCACGGGAGGCAATCAATACCATTCCGCACGTGCGCACTTTCCTGATTGAGGACATGCGCAACGGCGGCGATCCGAAACAGCCGCATGGCGTGTGCGAAGTCCGCTTGAGGGGTGGGAGAGTGCTGTATGAGGGCATGAAGACCTCTCTTCCGGCACTGAGACACTTGGGACGACGTGGCTGGAATCGCCGCTGCCCGCAACCAGCCGTTTTCATCATCCCGAAGGACAAAGGGAAGCTTTCGTATTTCTGGCGGCACGCATTTATTGTCGCCAAGTCCGGTCCGGAGCTTGGAGGTGCTGTCAATCCGGATACCGGAACCGGGATCGAGAACACAGATGGGGAAAAGGTGACGCGTCTCGACTTCGACGAATCGAAGCTCCACGAGCAGATCGAGCGCGCCCAACGGGGAACAAAGTTCTATTCGGCCCTGTGGCAGGCAGATCGCACCAAGATCCAACGCATGGCGCCAGTTCTCTACATCGGCCGGTACATGAAGGGGTGGTTCGACCTTGCGATCGCAGATGAGCTTCATCAACTGGCGGGCGACACCGCTCAGGGGAATGCGCTGGGTGTCCTTGCTCGCGCCGGCCGCCGGCTGGTGGCGCTTACCGGCACGCTGATGGGCGGCTATGCCGATGACCTGTTCAACGTGTTCTACCGTATGGAACCCGCGGCCATCGTTCGCGACGGCTTCGTCTACGGAGGGGAAGGCAGGAGGGATT
>Ga0335069_10005842_pt1 | contig 18009 bp, 13 predicted proteins | sample Lox_Sample_11_FD_206714 | JGI IMG/M metagenome (GOLD analysis project Ga0335069, IMG submission 206714) | Soil microbial communities from Loxahatchee National Wildlife Refuge, Florida, United States - Lox_Sample_1.1 | ecosystem: Environmental > Terrestrial > Soil > Wetlands | place: USA... | reverse complement strand
GGTTTTGGTAATTAGGAAGTTGGCCCCGCTGATGGCGGTGGGCACGCTGAGGAACTTTTTGCGCAGGTAGGTTCGCGCTGCGGCCGTGAGCGTCTGCGGATCGTCGGCCAAGTCCGGCAGCCCCATGCGCCGGGCGAAGATTTCGCGCACCTGGCTGCGATTGACGTGCAGAGCTGGGACCACGATATGGGACGGCTCATCGTCGCCGAGTTGAAGAATCAGCTCCGCCAGATCGGTTTCGAAGGCGTGAATGCCTGCCGCCTCCAGCGCCGGATTGAGCTGGATTTCGGCCGAGGTCATGGTCTTGATCTTGATGACTTCGCTGGCTTGTTCCTGGCGCAGAATGTCGAGGATGATGGTGCGGGCCTCCGCGGCGTCTGTGGCCCAGTGAACCACGCCGCCCGCGGCCATGCAGCGTTCCTCAAACTGCTCGAGGTAGGCGGCCAGGTTCTCCAGCACATGCGCGCGGATGGCCGAGCCCGCATCGCGCAGGCCCTGCCAGTCGGCCTTTTCCGCCACCAGCCGGTCGCGCTTGGCGGTGATCACGTCGGTGGCGTGCATGACGTTCTTGCGCAATTGAGCATTGCGCAGGACCGGCAGTGCTGCCACTGGGAACGGCGGCGCCAGCCTGGGATCCATTTCGGGCGCATGGGCGGTGCGCATCAGAGCACCTCCGCCGGCATTTCCCGGGTGCTGGCCAGGATCTGTGCCATGTGAATGGTCCGCATCGGGGCGAATTCGCGGTGCATCGCCCCGCCCAGGTGCATCAGGCAGCTGTTGTCGAGAGCGGTGCAGAACTCCGCTTGCGTGGCCAGCACGTCCCCCAGCTTCGTGGTCATCATGGCGGAAGAGACTTCGGCGTTCTTGACGCTGAAGGTGCCGCCGAACCCGCAGCAGCGGTCGAGGTGTTCGAGGGGCGCAAGCTCCATGCCGCGCACCTTGCTCAAGAGCCGGAACGGCCGATCGCCGAGATGCAGGCCGCGGAGCCCGTGGCAGCTCGCGTGGTAGGTGACGCGATGGGGAAAATACGCGCCCACATCCTCCACCCCCAGCACATCGATCAGGAATTCGCTCAGCTCATGTACGCGCGGCAGCAGGGCATTGAACTCGCGGCGCAAGTCCTGGTTGCCCAGCTCCTCCATCAGGGCAGGGTACTGGTCGCGGATCATGGCCACGCAGGACGAGGAGGGGATGACAATCGCCTCGGCATCGGCATAGAGCCGGACGAAGCGTTTGGCCTGGCTGAAGGCTTCGCCGCGGAAGCCGGTATTGGCATGCATCTGGCCGCAGCAGGTCTGGGCGGGACGGAACTCCACTTCCACGCCCAGCCGTTCGAGCAACTGGACCACGGCTCGCCCGGTTTCAGGAAAGAGCGTGTCGTTGTAGCACGTGATAAACAGCGAAACCCGCATTGTGTCACCTCATTTTCGCAGACAAAGTTCTCTTTGTGTGATTCCGGCTTGAAAGTCTTTACCGGCAGGCATTTCGTCCAGGATCGCCACCGGCGGCCGGCAGGGCACCCGCACCTGACCGATAGACCAGGAAGCCGATCAGGTGCGATACTGTCACCCGCATCACGAACTTAGAGTTTCTTCAGGCGTTTCGTTCCGGCCGGGCCTTCCCGTTCCACTCGTGGTTTCTTCAAAGGAATGGGCTGAAGCACCGTAGCCCGCAAACACTTCCCGGTCGACGGGCTGCAATTCTGAAAGCCGTGTTCTCCGAGGCGCAACGTCGAACCCAGGAGTGCGCCCGGCCACACCATTTCCCATCGGTCAGGATTCCGTTCCGACCCTCTCAACCGCAGCGTCGAGCCTCGATCTGGGGTTCCAAAGAAGAAAGGTTATGGAATAACTTTCATGCGTCCTCTATGCCTCCTTCCTCTCGTGACTACGGCAAGCGCAGCGCTCTTTGTCTCGTTCCTGCAGGCGCAGGTCTCTTCCGTGACGCCGCGCGTGGCGGCTCCGGTGGATGAATCCGCTCTGACCACCCTCAAGGGGAACATCACTCCCCTGGCGCGGGCGGAGTACGACAGAGGCGAGGCCGATCCCGGCAGGGAGCTCCGCAACATGCGACTGGTGCTGAGCCGCTCCGCGGAGCAGACGGCGGCGCTGAACAAGCTGATGGGGGAGCAACTCGACAAGAGCTCGACCAACTACCACAAGTGGCTTACCCCGGAGCAGTTCGGCAAGCTCTTCGGCCCCGCCGATTCCGATATCGCCGCCGTCGTGGCCTGGCTTCAGGCGCATGGCTTCAAGGTCGAGGAGGTCTCCTCCGGCCGCACCAACATTGCGTTCTCCGGCACCGTCCGCCAGGTCGAACAAGCTTTTCATACGCCAATTCACTCCTTTGATGCCATGGGGAGACGGTTTTATTCGAACACCGGCAATCCCAGGATCCCGTCCGTGCTGGCTCCGGTGGTCTCCGGCGTTGCCCATCTGAACACGCTGGAGCCGCGTCCGCACCTGGCCGCGTCGCGCCCGGGCGTGTTCGACCCGCAGGCAGGCCATTTTGCGTCAGCGCCCAGCGAGAACCGTCTTGCCCGGCCCGATCTGACCACCGGGGGCAACTTTCTCTGGTTGACCCCCTCGGATGCGGCGACGATTTATGACACGCCGAACACGTTCAACGCCGCGTTTTCCTCGTCTGCGACCGCCTACACGGGCTTTGGAGTGAAGATTGGCATCGGGGGCATTGCGGCGGTGCAGCCTGCCACGGTGGTGAATTACCGCACGCGCTTCCTGGACGGGGACAACACCTCGCCGATCATCACCAATGTGGACAACTCGGCTACCCTCGGGGACGCCAACCTCACCAACGAAGCGTACATCGACCTGGAACTCTCGGGGGGCGTCGCTCCGGGCGCAACAATCCACTTCTACACCGCCGACAACAACGATGGCGGCCTGGAGACGGCAATCAACAGGGCGCTGAGCGACAACGATGTCGATATTCTCAGCCTGAGCTTCGGGCTCTGCGAGCATTACATGACGACTTCAGACAATAGCCTGATCAACGGCATGTACCAGCAGGCCGCGTCGCAGGGGATCGCGGTCACGGTTTCAACCGGTGATAGCGGTTCCGCCGGCTGCGATGACCCGAGCAGCGAAACTGTGGCATCGAAAGGACTGCAGGTGAACGGATGGGGCTCCACTCCGTTCAACATTGCGGTGGGCGGGACAGATTTTTCCGGCCTGCTGGGTGGAAACTTCTCCACGTATGTGAACAACAACCAGAGCGCGGCAAATTTCTACCGCTCGGCCAAGTCCTACATCCCCGAATCGACGTGGAACGATTCTCCCGCGACTGACGGGCTGCTGGCCGACAATGTCCCTGTCGGTCTTCCGAGTTCGACCAACATCGTTGGCGGCGGCGGCGGCGTAAGCGCCTGCTCGACGAATACCGACACCAATACGGGCGGCAACTTTGTTCTCGGCACCTGCACCAGCGGCTATGCGAAGCCGAGTTGGCAGCGTGGCACGGGCGTGCCCGCCGACAATGCGCGGGACCTGCCCGATGTGTCGCTGTTTGCCGGCAACGGATTTGATTCTGCCGCGTGGCTGGTGTGCACGGACGATCTCTTTGGCACCACCTCGTATCCCGAGGACTGCTCCGATCAGACCAACGGCCAGTTCTACTTCACCGGGTACGGCGGCACGTCAACGTCGGCTCCCGCATTTGCCGGAATGCTGGCGCTGGTGCAGGAGATGCTCGGAGGCAATGGGCATCGCCTTGGCGCCGATGCGGCCAAGACGGTCTATGACCTGTTCAACACCAGTCACGCGGCGACCGTGTTTCACGACACGACGGTTGGCAACAATTCGATGTATTGCACCAGCGGTACGCCGAAATGCAGCTTGAACACGGCGGGCTATCAATTCCTGACCGGCTATGACACCACTGCCGGATACGACCTGGCCACCGGCATGGGCGCCGTCGATGCGACGCAACTCGTCAAGTTCTGGGGCGCCGGGAGCGGCAGCGTTGCCGCCACGGTCAGCGTGACCCCGTCGGCGACGCAGATCACCACCGCAGACAGCTTGAGTGTAGCGGCGACCGTGAGCGGTTCCGCCAGCCTGGGCTCGCCCACCGGCACGGCGACGCTGAGCGGCGGCGGTTATACCTCATCGGCGCAGACCCTGGACAACACCGGTGCAGCCACGTTCACGGTAGCGGCAGGCGCGCTGTCCATTGGAACCGACACCATGACCGTGACCTACAGCGGCGACACCAACTATGCCAGCACCACCGGGACCGCCTCGGTGACAGTGACGGGGCTGACGGCGACCGTGACGGTGACGCCGGCAACCAACCGGATCTCGACGGTGCAATCGCTTGCTGTGACGGTGACGGTGACCGGCGCGGGCGCTACACCCACCGGGACCATTACGCTGTCCGGCGGCGGCTACACTTCATCGGCCACGGCTATCTCCGGCGGCAGTGCGGCGATCACGATTCCGGCGGGCGGCCTGGCGGTGGGAAGCGATACGCTGACGGCCTCGTATAGCGGTGACTCGACCTATGCTTCGGCCTCCGGCAGCAGCGCGCCGGTGACGGTATTCGTGATCGTGACGCCCACCGTGACTGTGACGCCGGCCAGCGCCAGCATTGACACCTCGCAACCGTTGGATGTGACAGTGGCAGTATCCGGGACCGGCGGGATTCCGTCGGGCTCAGTAACGCTGAGCGGAGGCGGCTATACCTCGAGTGCGCAGACCCTGGACTCGACGGGCAAGGTCACAATCACGATTCCGGCCAACAGCCTGAGTGCCGGGAACTCGGTGACGCTGACGGCCACCTATGCGGGCGACGCAATGTTCGCCTCCGCGACGGGGGCGGCGACGATCGCGGTCACACAGTCAACGTTTGCGGTGGCGGCGAGCGCTCCGCCGGCGGTGAATGCGGGCGGCTCGGCGTCGTCGACCATCACGGTAAGCTCGAGCACGAGCTACGCAGGATCGGTGACGCTGGCGTGCGCGCTCACATCGTCGCCGGCCGGCGCGGTTCACATGCCCGCCTGCTCCATCAGTGGGTCGCCGGTGACGCTGAGCTCGACGACCACCAGCGCCACGGCCACCGCGAGCATCAGTACCACGGCGGCAAACACTTCGAATCTTCAGCGCCGCGGGGTGCCCGGCTGGACCGGTGCGGGCGGCGGCGCGGTGCTTGCCCTGGTGGTGTTCCTCGGCATGCCGGCGCGGCGGCGCAGCTGGCGCAACCTGATTGGCCTTCTGGTGCTGACGGCGGCGCTGGGAGGATTTACCGCCTGCGGCAGCAGCCATCATGTTCCGGGAACGACGGCCGGTTCTTACACCTTCACGGTGACCGCCACGGGCACTCCCGCGGTGACGCCGGCGCCAACGACGACCATTACGCTGACTGTCAATTAGGGCAGTATCGGCGGTGCTCTATCCGCCTTTTTGATTTGCATCCTCGCGCTTGAATCCGCTGACTCGGTGGCAGGGGCGGGCGCGAGGATGAGGCATGGAGAGATCCGGATCACTGGCCGGTGGCGGCAGTCTCCGTGTGCGGCTCCCCGGTCCAGTCGCACTCGATTTCACGGCGCCGGTCGGAGCTGGCCTGCGCCCACTCGAGGATCCGGGCCACGCGCCACGCCTCCACGGCATCGACCGGCCGGCTGCCTGATCCGAGCAAGGAATCGCGCACGCCGGCATAGAAGAGGCGGTAATCTCCCGCGAGCGTCTCGACGGGCCGGCTGACCATGCCGCCCTCGACGGCGACGTTCAGCATTCCCGATTCCGCGGAGGGCTCGTGGCCCCAGTGGGGGCCATCGATGCGCGTGACCTTGTTCAGTGCGGCTTCCTGCGGATCCACGCCCATCTTGTGGTAGTTGCCGCGGGTTCCGCGGAGAACGAAGCGCGGGCCTGCCGGTGCGGAGAGCATGTTGGCTCCGAGAGTGACGCCGAAGCCCGGGTAGCGCAGCCGGAGAGCGAACGAGTCATTGGCGCCGTCGCCATCGCGCTCGCGTTCGACCTCCGCGCTGACGGCTTCGGGCTTGCCGAAGAGCACCAGGGCCTGGTCGACGAGGTGTGTGCCAAGGTCGTGCAGCACGCCGCCGCCGAGCGCCGCATCGTTCTTCCACGGGCGGCGGGTGGCGCCGGGATTCCAGCGGTTCATGCGCGATTCCATGTGTACGAGCCGGCCCAGTTCGCCGTCGCGCAGGAGCTTCCGCACGGTGAGGAAGTCGCCATCCCAGCGGCGGTTGTGGAAGGGAATCAGCAGTACGTTGCGCTGCGCGGCCAGCTCGATCAGTTCCGCAATCTCGGCGGAATGGACGGCCATGGGCTTGTCGACGAGGACGTGTTTGCCGGCCTCGATAACCTGGCGAGCGACCTCGAAGTGCGTGCTGCTGGGCGTGGCCAACACGATCAGATCCAGGGACGCGCCGGCGAGCATGGCGTCGAGCGAGCGATACGTGGTGATTTCAGGGTAGCGTTGGGCCGCCTCATCGGTGTGGCGTTCCACTACGGCGGCCAGTTGGAGTCCTTCGACCGAGGAGATAAGCGGCCCGTGAAACACGCGCGCCGCCATGCCGAAACCAACCATTCCAACCCGGATCATCTGCATCTCCCCCTGGGTGAATCGTATGCCTGGGCCGGGCCCCCAAGAGCATGTTTCTGGCCGAAGTGGCCTGTTTTCCGTGACTTCGCGGCGAAATCTCCGCACAGGCCGGCGCGGGCGAAATGCCAGATGCGGTCCTGGAAAGAAAAAAGCAAGTCGTTTTCGCGGTCATTTGCGCCTGCGGTGTAAGCGGCGCTGCCAAGGCTACAGAATATAAGTCATTGCGTACGTGATACCTGCGATGCGGCTGCGGGCTGTGGAAAGCTGTTCCTGGTGCAGGAGCATTGCGCCCAAATGTCACAGAAAGTAAACATGAAGCGACACATTCCGCACAAACATCCATGCGGTTCGAGACATCTTTTTCGGTTTGTATCGACTTATGTTTACTTTCTAAGCAGAAAAGTCTCGGATCGTGTTGAGTATTTGCAGCGGATGTTCCGGATTATGGTGACTTTTGGTGCGAAGCAAGTTTCACTCTGGCGTCTGCTGCCCTCCCCGGTCCCTCGCCTTTGGGGACCGGGGAGGGAGAATCGAGCTGCCTGTGACGCATCCACTCAGGCAGTTGCCAGGCCCTGTTGCAGGCCGTCCATTCCGATTCGATTTCTACGGTGCCGTGCATGCCCGTTTGATAATGGCGATAGCTTGACCAGAGCCACTCCTCAGGCTTGGTAACGAGGCCGCGTTTGACCGGATTTCACCCCAGCGCGCAAAGTTCGTGCGCCGGGGACCCCGGATTGCGATGAATGTAGCGCAACTTCTCCACGAACTTCTGATGAGATGAGACGTTGAAATCGTAATAATGCGCCTGCCAGAAGGGTCTTTCGCGGCTGCGCATCGAAACCGACAGCTTGAGGGCCTGAACGGTTCTGGATAAAAGCCCGCGCCCTGGCTCACTGACCAACAGATGCACGTGCTCCGGCATAACCACGTAACCAGCGACTGCAAAGAGATAACGCAGCCGAACGCGCTCCAACGCATTTTCAAAAAGCTCCATCGCCGCGACCGTCGATAGGTATGGCTGACGCCGGAAACTGCTGAAGGTGAGGAAGTGAAGCTCCCCTGTTTGCTGATAACGGATGCGCTGGCCTTTCATACACGGCGAGAATACTCCAACCGAAAAGTTTGAGCGGCGTGGTGCTTCCATCCCCGGTCCCCAAAAGCGAGGGACCGGGGGCACCCTCAGCAAGGGCTGGAGATCTCACCGGGATCGAGGCCACCCGCCGCGCAAGATCGCCATTGTTGCTTTAGGGCAGGGCCGATGGACACTGATTCGGCCCTATGTTACCCGTGTCGTGGCAGCGATCGAAGCGGCAGCGCCCGGCAGCTTCACTGAGGTCGAAATTCCATTCGCAGGGGAAGAGCCGAATCAGCCTTCCAGCTTGTAGCGCGTTTCGGCGAGGCGGTAGAGGCGGCGCCAGACGAGGCGGTTCATGGTCACCACCATCAACGAAATGAGGATGGTGGCCAGAAGGATGATGGGGAATTGCCCATGATCGGTGGCGGAGCTGATCTCGGCGCCGAGGCCGATGGTGGCGAGGGTGTGGTCCTTGATCTTGGCGTACTCGGCCATCACGGAGGCGTTCCACGCGCCGCCTGAAGCTGTGACCATGCCGGTGATGAGGTAGGGAAAGATGCCGGGGAGGATGAGCTTTGTCCAGCGCTGCCAGCGGGTGAAGCGGTAGAGGGATGAGACCTCGCGCAGGTCGGATGGGATGGACATGGCGCCGGCGATCACGTTGAACAGGATGTACCACTGGGTTCCCAGCAGCATGAGGGCCATGGAGCCGATGCCCACTCCGGCGCCGAATTTGAGCAGGCCGATGAGCAGCACGGGGTAAAACGCCGAGGCCGGGACGGAGGCCAGCACCTGGGCCAGGGGCTGGACGATCCGCGACAGCCGGGGATTGAGGCCGATGGCCACGCCCACGGGAATGGTCCACAGCGCGGAGATGAGCAGGGCGGCGTTGACGCGGAGAAAGGTGGCTGCGGCGCCTTCGAGCAGGTGGATCAGTTCCGCCAGGGTGATGGTGCGGAGCATGACCAACGCCTCCATCGCGGCCCAGCCGCCGGCAACGGCGACTACGGCTGCGACAATCCAGAACGCCACCGCTCCCTTGCGCTGCTCGGCATCTTCGTCCACGGGATGCACGATGCGGCTGTCGCGCGCGTGCGCCATCCATCGGTAGATGGGCTGCTGCAGGCCATTCCACAGCCGGCCTGGCGGGGAATTGAGCAGGGTGGAGCGGCGAAATAATTCCAGCACCGGCGAGGTGACGCGGTCGGATGACTCCACCTGCTCGAATTTGAATTTGTCGCTCCAGGCAATCAGCGGCCGCCACACAAGCTGGTCAGTGGCGACCACGATAAGGATGACCACGCCGATACCGCTGAGAAGTTCCGGAACATCGCCGGAGTTGGCGGCGGACTGGATATAGCTGCCCAGGCCGGGAAGCTGGAAGCTGCGGTCGCCCATGGTGAACATCTCGCAGAGCATGAGTGCGAACCATCCTCCGGCGACGGAGACGATGGAGTTCCACACCAGGCCGATGGCGGAGTTGGGCATTTCAAGCTGCCAGAAGCGCTGCCAGGCGGAGTAGCGATAGACGCGCGAGGCTTCCATCATCTCGCGGGGAATGGACTTGAGCGAGGAGTAGAAGCTGAAGGCGAGATTCCACACCTGTCCGGTGAAGATGAGCAGGATGACGCCCATCTCGATGCCTAACTGGTGGCCGGGAATGAGCGAGACCATGGCCAGCACCACGGGGGGCAGAAAGCTGAGCACGGGGATGGATTGCAGGATGTCGAGGACTGCGATCATCCAGCCTTCGAGGCGCGGATTGTGCACGGCGGTATAGCCGTAAGCAATGGCGAAGGCGAGACTGAGCAGGTAGGCAAGGCCGATGCGGAAGGTGGAGTAGAAGGCGTAGAGGGGCAGGGCGCGTGCGGAGTGGGAGATGGGCACCACGGGCGCGGGGGTGCCCATCCAGTAGCGGGCGAGGTGCAGGATGGCGAAGAAGAGCGCCAGGCCGCACAGGGCCACGCCGAAGTCGAGCACGAAGGGCCAGGTGCGTGCGGTGACCAGGGTGCGCGCGAAGGGATGCTGCGGGGTGGCGCTCAATCGGCGCCCCCATCGGCGGCGGCGTCTTCCTCCTGGGCGTCTGGCAGCACAAAGCGCCGGCGCGAGGCGTCGAAGTCGAACAGTTCGGCGTAGCGGCCCCAGGTGACAGCGGTTTCCATCTGGCGCGGGCATTCGTCTTCGCTGAACTGCTCGTCGAGCATGTCGAGGAAGAACTCTTCAGGCACGGTGTGGTCGCTTTTGGCCTCCAGGGCGCGGCGAATCTGGCGCAGCAGCAGGACGTGGGCGAGCGCCGCGTCGCGGAAGAGCTCTTTCTGGCGCAGGATTTCAGAGTTGGCAAACTCAGAGCCGCTCTCAGTGATCACCGCATCGCCTTCCTCCACCTTGAGGAAGCCGAGCAGTTGCGATGCATCGACGATGGGCAGCAGGTCGTCGATCTCGAAGGCCAGGTCGTCAGCGAGGCGGTAGATATCGTCCCGTCCGCCCTTGTCGAGGAGCAGTTCGAGGAGGCCGGCCATGCCGCCGGGGCGGGCGTGGGGCAGCATCTGGTATTTCATCTGGCGCTGGTCGCGCACCTTCTTGCCGGGTAGCTGGTCGGGGGCTTCCGCCGGGGCGACGTCGGGGCGCGTAAGGACCTTGTAGATGTAGTCGACGAGTTGCGTGAACGGTTCCGATTTGCGATCGCGGGGCTGGGGAATCTGCACCCGGAAATCGGTGCGGATGTGGCCGGGATTGCGGCCGAGGACGATGATGCGATCGGCCAGAAGGACGGCCTCTTCGATGTTGTGGGTGACGATGAAGACGGCCTTGGTGGGCATGGTCTTGTTGGCCCAGAGCTCCAGCAGTTCGCTGCGCAGGTTTTCGGCGGTGAGCACGTCGAGCGCGGAGAAGGGCTCGTCCATGAACAGGACCTCAGGCTCGACCACGAGGGCGCGCGCGAAACCGACGCGCTGCCGCATGCCGCCGGAAAGCTCCTTGGGATAGGCCGATTCAAAGCCGTCGAGGCCCACGGTGTCGAGCATGCGCATGCTGCGCTGGCGGCGCTCATCGGGATCTATGCCGCGGGCCTGGAGCGGAGCCTCAACGTTCTCAAGCACGGTGAGCCAGGGAAAGAGCGCGAAACTCTGAAAGACGATGGAGACATTGATTTCGGATCCGGCGATGGGCTTGTCGTGCCAGTACACCTGGCCTGCCGAGGGGCGCGAAAGGCCGGAGAGCATGCGCAGCATGGTGGACTTGCCGGAACCGGATGGTCCCAGCAGGGCCAGAATCTCGCCGGGAACGATGTTGAGATCCGTGGCCGAGATCACCTGGATGCGGTTTTCGCTGGGCTGGGAGTAGTATTTTTCAATCTTTTCGGCCCGGATAATCGCGTCACCGGTCGCGGTTCGGGGTTCGTTCTGGAGGGCGGCTTCCTGCATGGGGATGTCTCCGGTGGCGAAGTGGTCCAGGTGCTGCACTGATATTGCAGGGGTAGGATTACAAGGTTGTAATCAGGTAAAATGATGACCGGGGCGAGAGGGAACATACTCGACCCGCCAACTGTTTCCAAGTTGAGCGTATCATTGAGGTAGTAGTGCTCGAACAGGTGCGACCTGCCGGGTTGCGAATTCACTGGGGCAGCGACTCAAAAAACGCGGATTCAGCTTTGGTCCGTCACGGGTCCGGCAGCGAGTTGGATAGGCATGGGTACTCACGACCTCCTGTTATGCCGTAGACTAGCGCAGGCTGCATTTCGCCGATGACGTTGCAGCCGCAGACCGCATCACATGTCCAGGAGCCTATGCCCGACACAAAACCGAAGCCAAAAGTCCTTGTTGCCGACGATGAGAGGGTCATTGCCGACACGCTGGCTATGATCCTGAACCAGAGCGGATTTCAGGCGCGCGCCGTTTATTCCGGTGAGAAAGCGCTGGAGATGGCGCCGGATTTTAAGCCCGACATGCTGATTTCAGATGTGATTATGGCCGATCTGAACGGGATCGACGCGGCCATTCGCATTCACGCGCTCTTGCCTTCCATCAAGATCCTGCTCTTTTCCGGGCAGGCCGCCACGGCCGATCTTCTGGAGAAGGCCCACGCCCAGGGGTACGACTTCGAGATCCTGGCCAAGCCCGTCCATCCCCAGGATCTGCTGAGCAAACTGCGCAGCGTGAAATAGATGATCGGCAGACAGGCGCCCGGCGAGGCCGCCTCAGCCAGTGCGCCCCGGTTCCGCATGGATCGAGCCGTATTGCGCGGCGCTGTCCCCGAAATGTGATTTTCTGGTTAAAACGCACCGCCAGCACACGCGGAAGCCTTCTTTCGCATCCAAGTATCCGATCACGAGATATATTTATGACTTTTTCTTTCCCCAAACCAAAGGTTTTGATTGCCGACGACGAGAAGCTGATCGCAGATACCCTTGCTCTCATTCTCAACCAGGGCGGATTTGACGCTCGCGCCGTTTACACCTGCCAGAATGCGCTGGAACTGGCGGAGGCGTTTCAGCCGGACATGCTCATCTCCGATGTGCTGATGGCCGACATCAACGGGGTGGACGCCGCGATCAAGATGCGCGCCCTTTTGCCGGAGATCCGGGTGTTCCTGCTTTCAGGCCAGACGGCCACCGCGGAGATGATCGCCAGGTCGCCGGCTCGCGATCTGGGTTTCGAGGTGCTGGACAAGCCGGTGCATCCCCAGGAACTGATCCGCAGGCTGAGAGGCGCAGCGGTGCAGGTGCGCAGCGTGGCGTGAACAAGGCAGGGATCCGGGATCAGGCATTAGGCATTGGGGATTAGGCATTCGATTCCAGCCATGCTTTTGGACAAATTGAGGCGATAACAGGGTGGGCTTCAGCCCCTGATGGCTTACCCGCGCTGCCGCGCTTTTCCCCTGATGCCTAATTCCTAATCCCTGCTTTCCTGCACTTCCCGCCGTCCTTCCATGGCGCGCGCCATGGTCACTTCATCGGCGTACTCGATGTCGCTTCCGGCCGGCACGCCGGTGGCGATGCGGGTGACCCGCACGTTTGTGCCGCGCAGCGCGGAGGCCAGCCAGTTGGCGGTGGCCTCGCCTTCCAGCGTGGGGCTGGTGGCGAGAATCACTTCGTCGATTTCGCCGCGGCCGGCGCGGGCCGCCAGGCCCGCGGCGCGCAACTGGTCCGGCCCCACGCCGTACAGGGGCGACAGGGTTCCGTGGAGCACATGGTAGACGCCCGAGTAGCGGGTGCGCTCGATGGCGCCGATGCTGGTGGGCTCTTCCACCACGCATACCTGGCGCTGGTTGCGCGTGGGGCTGGCGCAGAAGGCGCACGGATCGACATCGGTGACGTTATTGCAGATGGAGCAGAGGCGCAGGCTGGCCTTCAGTCCGCGAACGGCTTCGGCAAGCGCGGCGGCATCTTCGTCGCTGCTGCGCAGAATGTGGAAGGCGAAGCGCTGGGCGCTCTTGGTGCCCACTCCCGGCAGCTTCTTCAGTTCTTCAATGAGCCGCGCCATCGGCTCGGCATAGCGTGACACCGTGCGCGCCTCCTCAGCAGAGTTAGCCCAGGCCAGGCAGATTGAGGCCGCCCAGCATGCCCTTCAGGTTCGACTGAATCGCATCTTCGGCCTTCTGTCCGGCGGCGTTCACCGCGGACACGATGAGGTCTTCGAGCATCTCGACATCGGGCTTCTCGCCGCTGAGGCCGATGACCGCGGCCGGATCGATCCTGATCTTGAGCAGCTGCTTTTTGCCGTTCATGGTCACCGTGACCGCGCCGCCGCCGCTGGCGCCTTCGACAATGGTCTGCTCCAGCTTGTGCTGCATTTCGTCCTTCATCTGGTTGGCCTGCTGCAGCATTTCGTGGATCTTGAGCGGATTGAACATGACGTACTCCTGGGCCGGCCGCGGTTCTATTTTGTTCGCAGATCGACCACGCTGCGCACTTCGGCGTTGAAAATCTCTTTGGCGCGCTGCACCAGCGGGTGATTAAGCGCTTCTTCCTGGATGCTGCCTGCGAGCGGCGCGGCCATGGCGGGGGCCGGGCCGGGGGCCGCGCCGTCGCCAGGCACGACCATGAAACGCGCCGGGCCGCCCAGCCGCTGCAACTCCTGGCGGATGATTTTTTCCGCCGCGGCATTCACGGTGAGGCCGAGCATCTTCTTGCCCAGGCCGGCCACTTCAATGCGCAGGTTCGAGGCATCGAGCGTCCACGCGCCGGAGCCGAGCAGTTGGGAGGCGCTCTGGTGTCCCGCATTCGCCAGCGCCTGCACGACGCCCTGGCGCAGCGCGTCAACGCCGGGGGCTTCGGATGGGGCGGCCGCTGTGTCCGGCGCCTTGGCCAGCGAACCTTCGGTGAGAGTCTCGGCGTATCCGGCGGGCGGCGTGGCGGATACAGCCGGGAAAGGCGTTACGGGCGAGGGTAGAACGGCTACAGGCGCGGGCGTGGATGGGGTGATCAGCGGCGCGGGCGCGGCTTCACGGACCGGCGCCGCGGGCTGGGCGATCTCCGCGACCGGAGATGCTGTCGCACTCAGTTTGGTCGTCGGCCCCGCATTCCATCCGCCGCCTGTCGATCCAAACGGTGAGAGAGAAGGTGCCGGTTTGCTCGCAGGCGCGGTAGCAGGGGACGGGGATGCCGGTCGCGACGGAGTTGACGCAGTTGCCGAAGCGCGAGGCGTCGATGCCGGAGCCGCGCTGCGCACCGGCGCGCCGCTGGCGACGCCGCTCAGCAACTCTTCAAGCGGCAGCAGCCGCTGCGCATGCACCAGCTTGAGCAGGCCGAGTTCGAGATGGAAGCGCTGCTCCTGGCGATAGTTCAGATCGTCGAAGGTGCGCAGCACGATCTGCAGGTTGCGCGTCAGGTCCTCTTCGCTGAAGAGCATGGCGGTGCGGTTGGCGCGCGACCGCTCGTCCGCCGAGATCTGCAGCAGCCCGGTCTGCTCTCCGCCAATCTTCGCCATCAGCGTGTTGCGCAGGTAGCGCACCATTTGCCGCGCCAGCGACGACGGGCTGTGTCCCGCGTTGAGCAACACGTTAAGCTGCTCCATCAGGTCGGCGCTCTGGCCCGCGGCCACGGCTTCCAGCAGACGTTCGAAGACGGCGTTGGGCACGGCGCCCATCAGGTCGCGGATTTGCGCGGCGCCGAGCACGGCCTTTCCGGCCTCGCTGGAGGGAGCCGACGCGATGGCCTGGTCCATGATCGAAAGCGCATCGCGCATGGATCCGTCGCCGGCCTCGGCCAGCAGGGCCAGCGCGGAGTCTTCGGCTTCCACCTGCTCCTTGTCGGCGATCATGCGTAACTGGGTGAGGATGTCCTCAAACTTGACTGCATGAAAGCTGAAGTGCTGGCAGCGCGAGCGGATGGTCTGGGGAATGTTTTCGGGCTCGGTGGTGGCCATCATAAAGATGGTCCACTCGGGCGGTTCCTCAAGCGTTTTGAGGATGGCGTTGAAGGCCGCATCGGTGATCTGGTGCGCTTCGTCGAGAAGGAAGATCTTGTACTTGTCGCGCGCCGGTTGCACCGAGGCCTGGTTGCGGATGGAGCGCACATCGTCGATGCCGCGGTTGGACGCCGCGTCGATCTCGATGAAGTCGAAGGAGTGCGTGGCCAGTTCGCCGGCCTCGGGACTGCCGCCGGAGCAGATCTCGCGGCACGATGCGCAATGGAGGCATGGCTCGTGCGTGGGGCGATCGGCTGATCCGACCTCTGCCCGGCAATTCAGCGCCATGGCCAGGATGCGCGCGATGGTTGTTTTGCCGATTCCGCGGTGGCCCGAAAAAATGTAGCCGTGTGCGATGCGGTTCTGCGAAAGCGCGTTGAGGAGCGTGTGCGTCACGTGGTCCTGTCCCGCCACGTCGGCAAATCGTTGCGGACGATATTTCCTGGCCAGAACCTGATACCCCATCCCTGCTCACTCCCCGCTGCTGCTCAGAATCGCGTTGCTGCCTAAGAGGGATTGTATCGTTCCGGGGGCTGGCGACGCAGGGCAGGGAATTGGAGCCAATTCCGGTTTGCCCGCATCGAGGCACTAACCATTCCGGGACCATGGGCATTTACTGGTACCATGCGGGCGCGAGGAGTTCATGCCTGAACCGCGTCCGCGGCGGGCAGCGTGAAATGAAAAGTCGTACCGCCTTCAGAGTTGGCGTTTGCCCACAATCGACCGCCATGTGATTCGATGATGGAGCGGCTGATCGTCAGGCCCATTCCGCTGCCTTGCGGCTTGGTGGTGAAAAACGCATTGAAGATCTGGTCCGCCTTCTCCGCGGGAAGTCCCACGCCGGTGTCGGTGACCAGAATGAGAATTTGACCATCCTTCTGCAGTTGCGACTTGATGGTCAGCTCCCCGCCCATTTCCTTCATCGCTTCGATGCCATTGAGCATGAGGTTCATGAAAACCTGCTGCAGTTGCACGCGATCGGCCCTGACTCTGGGAAGCTCCGCGGCCACATCCGCACGCATGGAAACCGAGTATCGAACCGCCTCACTGCGCAGCAGCGCGAGCATTTCACGCAGGACTTCGTTCACATCGACCAACTCACGTTCGGGCGGCGCGCCTTCTTTATAGAGGGACCTCAATCGATCGATGATTCCGGCGGCACGATTGCCATCCTGCACGATCCTCATGACCGCTCGGCGGGCCTCTTCGATATCCGGCTGGTCGTGCTTGAGCCACCGCAAGCAGGTGTTTGCGTTTGTGATGGCTGCAGCGATGGGCTGCTTGAGTTCGTGGGACAGAGACGCGGCCAGTTCTCCCAGCAAGCTGATGCGGTTCACATGTGCGAGATCCGCCTCCAGCCGACGCAATCGATCACGCTCCTCTTCGGCGCGCTTGCGATCTTCGATGTCGGTGACGATTCCGTACCATTTGAGGATGTTTCCCTGTTCGTCCCGCAGCGGCATGCCTTGAACAAAGAACCAGCGATATTCTCCGTCCGAACGGCGGAACCGCACCTCATCCTGGAATGGGACGCCTGCAGCGGAAGATGCGCGAAAGAGGTCCATATGCCGCGTAAGGTCGTCGGGGTGAACAGCGGCTTGCCAACCCAAACCAGCTGCGGAGAATCCCGTATACTCCGCCCACCGGCTGTTCATCAGCAAATTTGAGGCGTCCGGCCGCGCGCTCCACACCATGGCAGGAATGGTTTCAACCACCTGCCGAAGCTCCCTTTCACTACGGAGCAGCGACTCCTCAGCCTTCTTGCGCTCGGTTCTTTCTGCGGCTTCGCGCAACGCACGATGGACCGACGGCACCAGCCGCGACAGCCGCGTCTTCAAAACATAATCTGTCGCCCCAATCTTGAGAGCCTCAATGGCAATTTCTTCGCCCATGGTTCCCGAGACGAAGATAAAGGGCAGGTTGGGTTTCTGCTGTCGCGCGATCTTCAATGCCGAAAGGCCATCGAAGCCGGGCAGAGTGTAATCCGCCAGGATGAGGTCGGGCCCGCTCTGTTTCAGCTCGTTACTGAATTCGGATTCTGTCTCGACACGGGTCACATCGCAGGCAATCCCCTCCATCGCGAGTGTTTCCTCTACCAGCTCTGCGTCGGCGGCATCGTCTTCCAGATGCAAAATGAGCAAGGGGGAATCCATGGCCGGCTCAGCGCTTCCTGACGCTTCCAGGCGGCGGCTCGTTGATGACCGCCCAAAAAACGCCGAGTTCCTTGATGGCATTCACGAATTCGTGGAAATCCACCGGCTTTACCACATACGCGTTGACGCCGAGCTTGTAGCTGGCCACCATGTCCCTTTCTTCGCGAGATGAGGTGAGCACAACCACCGGAATCATCTTCAGCTTCTCATCCTTCTTGATCTGGCTCAGCACCTCGAGTCCATCGATCTTGGGCAGTTTCAGATCCAGCAGAAGGACCGCGGGATTCTCATGAGCGCGTCGCGCGAAGTTGCCCCGGTAATAGAGATAGTCCAGCGCTTGTTCACCATCGGCGGCGACAACAACCTCGTTGGCGAGATTGTATTCATCCAGAGCCGTCATCGTGAGCTCAACGTCTTTCGGATCGTCCTCGACAAGTAGAATGCGGCCTAGAGTCTCCATCGTCAGATTGCTCCCGTGGTTTTGGAAAGTGAGAAGTAGAAGGTAGCGCCGCCATCCACGACGCCTTCGGCCCAGACGCGGCCGCCATGGCGGTGCACGATGCGTTGAACCGTGGCCAGTCCGATACCCGTGCCTTCGAATTCCTCCTGCGCGTGAAGCCGCTGGAAGACGCCAAACAGTTTGTTGGAGTATTTCATGTCGAATCCGACCCCGTTGTCCCGGACGAACAACACCACGTGATCGTCGCCATGGCGGGTGCATCCGATTTCGATTTGAGTCTGAGGCCGTGTGCGGGTGAATTTTACGGCGTTGGAAACAAGGTTGACCAGAGCAAGC
>Ga0335069_10005841_pt1 | contig 18011 bp, 29 predicted proteins | sample Lox_Sample_11_FD_206714 | JGI IMG/M metagenome (GOLD analysis project Ga0335069, IMG submission 206714) | Soil microbial communities from Loxahatchee National Wildlife Refuge, Florida, United States - Lox_Sample_1.1 | ecosystem: Environmental > Terrestrial > Soil > Wetlands | place: USA... | reverse complement strand
CATCGAAGCCTGTGTCGTCCCGTTATAAAAAGCATAAGCTATAAACGTCCCTCCAGGTGTACCGCTGTTATTTGCCGTACAATAAAGTTCTACAAAAGCAGGTGTCTTGCCTAAACCGTGGGCGATAGTTTGGGTAGCTGAGGAGTCAGAAGCAGCCTTGCTAGTCTCGCCACAGGCGTAAACAGGCGCATTACTCAAAGCGGTTTTAGCAATCGGGCTGACTAACTGGTAAGCACCGCCGTCATACTCAGCGATAGCCATTTGGTTGGTTCCCAAATCCCCCACCGCCAGGGGCGTCGTCCCGCTGGTAATTTGTTTGTAGAGGCTCTTGGCCCCCAAAGAATTTTTGTTAATAGTCGGTGACGACCCTGAAGCGGTGTGGGCTTTAAAATAAATCCTCTCTCCGGTGACATACCCAGTAGGGACGGGAGCAAGAGTTAAGGTATAAGCCGTAGAACTCCCGCCTGTTAGGGCGTAAGTTTCGCTGCCGATTTGAATCCCCCTTTGGGAGACATAAAAATTAGTATTATCAATATTCCCCTGCCCTACTCCGGCTAGGGCTAAAGTCTCGGAAGCGGTCGGGATTCGGGTGTCATTCGTACCCACCGCAATCGGGACGGAAGCAGTCACTGGGGCGACTGAGAGTTCGGAAATCCCAAAAACCGTGGTCGAAGCCTTCGCGCCGCCAGAAATCGCTACCCCATCTACATAACCTTTGGTAGCTAGATGGCCTGATATAGTCGGGGTCTGCCCCTGGACGGCTAAACTAAAAGCATTGGAACCCCCAAAAGTTTGGTCGTTATCTAAAGAGGCGTACTGGGAATAAAGATAAGAAGTATCCGAAAGGACAAAAGTCGAATTTCCGGGATGGGCTTTTAAAAAACCTGTCGTTTGGGTGTAAGGTGAGGCAAAAGTTACCGACTTAATCCCGGTTAAAGTTGCTGTACCATTGGCGTTTTGGGTTACACCGGTAAAAATTATTTGTTCTTCTTGGGAACCGGCATTAGGTTCTAAAGTCCCAGTCATTACAGTCCCCTGCATTGAGATAGTATTGCCATCAATATCTTTAAAAGAAGACAAAACTAAAGTAGTATCACCGATATTATTGCCTGAACCATAAAGTAAGAAACTCTGGGCTTGGATGGGGAGAAATTGGGCCATAAATTTATTAGTTATTTAGTAATACTGACTTCTTGCTCTGAAGTTGTCTGTTGGTTCATACCATAAGCTAAAATTTGCCAAGACTGGTCGGTGCCTAAAGAAGAAAAAATAGGCTGGACTTTAAAAAACGGGACACGCTGGAAAGTCAGGTAAATGGCAAAATTTGGGGCTAATAAAGAAACATTTTGGAAGAGGTCGGAACCAATCGGGTTCTTGCCTAAAGAAACTTTGCCTAAAGACGCAGTTTCAACAGGGTTGCTTGTAATCGCCGAATCTGTGCCTAAAATATTTTTGGTTAAAGTCGTTACATTATTAGTACCGATAAAATTTAAAGTACAAGTTAAAGTTGTTGCTTGGGTTAAATAACCTTCAACATATTCTTTAAGGAAAGATTTTGATTTATGTCGGTCGCCAAAAGTAATTTGGGGGAAAGCCGCGATAGCTTGGATTTGGTGTCCGTTATCCGACGAACCCGTGAATAGTTTAAAAGTATCCGAAGTCAAAGTCGAATGCCCATAAATATTCCCATCCCCTGGGTCCATAAATCCTGATAAGGGAATGGTTTGCGGTGCTTCCCAGTAAAAATTTCTTCTACCTTCGTCTTGGGATGTCATGTTATACATCCGAATAACCCCTAAACTCGGAACGGCAATAAACAAAAATTCGTTAAAAAACTTACCCGACCCCCCTGTAAAGTTATAAGTACTTACATCGTTAACTATCGGGGCGGAGAGGTTAACCATCTGTGGAGTAGCGAGGTTTAAAGAAACCCGACCTAAAGTCCTGACGACTGGTTCGTTAGTCACGAACGCAATATCGTTAGGCATTTTCCACATCAAACTTTGGGAAAAAACTCCTTGTTTTAAACCGGTTTTTAAAGGGACAATTTGTAAACTCTCTTTAGATAAATCAGCTGAAAGCGTAAATTGAGTCACATACCACAAACCCAGTCCGCAAGAAAAGTACATCTGGTTTTCTTGGGGGATGAGTCCGACGGGCGGTGCGTCAAAAGTCAACAAAGCCCCTTCTCCCGGCTGGCGGGGGGATGAAAAAGAAAAATCAGTTAAAGAATTAATCTTAGAAACATAAATTGACTGGTTTTTTAAACAACCAACGTACACTTGGTTGTTAAGCGTGGAGATTAAATCGTTTGTCCAGTTAGAATAAGTAGTCCCTACATCAAGAGGAAGCCCGCTACCCCCGGTGTTTTTGGTAATTTCTGGGGCTTGGATAATCAAATCCCCTGCCGACAAGCCCGCGGTTGTCGGGTCGGGTTGAACTCCTAAAAAAGACTGCGAATTAGCGTTAGAAGCCGATGATTGGTAAGAAAAAGTCTGGTTATCAATCAACAAACGATGGGTGTTAGAATCGTTATAAAACCCTAATTGGCCTACGGTTTTTGAACCTTGGACAGTAATCGCATTTTGGGCGAGTCCTAAAATATTTACAGTCGCTCCTGTCCCTGTCCCTCCTCCCGTACCTTGTGTTCCCGTCGAGTAACCATGTCCCGGAGCGGTTAAGGTTAAAGCTGTTTGGTTGCTAATCGTCCCGTCAACCCCAATAACCCCATTAGAAACAGAACTAATAGTAAAAGTAGCTCCCTCATGGGCGGCGGCGTTCGTCCCCCAACCTCCAACGGCAGTTCCGGTAGAGTAGTTCTGTCCACCAGTCGTCAAAGAGACAGAAGTAATTACATTCCCTGACACCCCGGTAACAGTTACTGTCCCACCACTACCGTTACCTTGGCCTAAAGGAACGACATCCCCATTATTATATCCCGACCCTCCGTTAGTTAAAGTAACCCCGGTAATTACCCCATTTTGGATAGAATTTACTAGACAAAAAGCATCGCTTCCCCCGCCTGCGATGGTTAAAGTATCGCCTACAGTGTACCCTGACCCGCCCGCTACTGGGCTAGTAGCTATAGACATCACCGCCGAAGCTGAATTGGAGGTCGTGGAGACAGTCGCTATTCCCCCTGTCCAGTCATAAATCTGCTGCCCTCCGTTAACCATCAGGAGTTCGGAAATTTGTTGGCCATTATTCCACCACTCCGTAAAATTAAATGAAACCGAATTTAAATTGTTAAGGAGCTTATTCCAAGTAACCTTCCCCGAGGAATCAACGTTCCTGACCTCAACATACCCGCTACCGGTAGTCGTCAACCCTCCGGCCCTCAGATTCCTGACTCCTCCGCCGTGGGGAGTAAACCAGTCGTAAGAAGAAACAATCCCGACATTAACCCCCGACGAAGCACCATCTAGAACATAACCTGAACGGGAATAAACCCTGCCGAAAGTATTGGTTAAAACATCTTGGGAGCCTTTAACTAAAGTGTTAGGCGCGAGAGTAGAGATATCTTCCCTATTCCTATAACCTTCCATTAGGTTCTTTTCTTTAATAGGGATGATGGTAAATTCCGCCGCTTTGATGCGGGCAATTTGTTTAATGCCCCTCACGCTTTTAAGTTCTTGGGCTAAAGGTGATGGATTAGAAGTCTGTGGCATTAATTACCCCAAAAAGTATTAGAATTAATAGTTTGGTTATAGCCTTTCGGTCCGGGTGAATAGTAATAAATACCTTGGGGTATCTGCTTCTCGCTTTTATACAAAGCTTTATATCTCTCAATTACTTGGTCGTATTTATTAGTAAAATATTGGGCGTCATAAAACAAAGCATCTACACCCTGTTGTTGTTGGGCAAGTTGGAGGCCGCATTGATAAATAAGGGCGTTAAAAGTCTCAGTATCTAAATTAATTAAATCTGTAGTCGCTGTGGGAATTTGTTTGTAAGCCCCCGTACTATCCCTAAAAAGGTACTTTGAATAATATTCCAGGTTACAAAGTAGAGGCATCCCGGCAAAAATATTATTAACTAAAACTCCAGTTTGAGAAGCAGTAGCGGTACAAAGAACTTTAAGGTAAGTAATTTTAGTTGGGTCCGGTGTCCCAGTAACAGAAGCCCCCAGCCAGGGGAATTGGATTAAATTCCAACCATTATTAAACGCCACACCCATTTGGTTTTGGGTAGCGGTGACAGAGTAATAATTGGAGGTTGATGACCCCCACTGAATTTGTAAATTAGTGAATTGCGAACCTGTTGGTAAGTAAGCGTACAAGAACAACGACCCCTGGTTTAACATTGACGAAATATCCACTGAACCTGAAGTTGAATTAGTTATATACCCTGTCCCTGAAGTTAAATTAAATTGTAACGCCCCGCCCGCGGATTGGAAATTAGTATTATTAGCCACCAATCCCGTCGCCACCACCCCATCCGCCGTCCATGTCCCGTTATTCGAGAGTGAAGAAGCTTGGTTTAAGATTGTCGGGGCGGTTAAGGTAGGTGCATTTATCCTTAAACTTTTAGTTGAAGCATTAAAAAGTACGGTAAAAGAATCAGTTAAATCAGTTAATTTATCAAGGTCAAAATCCTGGTTATACTTTTGGGAATAATAATCAGCATAAGTCCGGTTAACTTGGGGGTAGATGTCTATTGCCCCATTGCCTTTTAAGTCTGTAGGGCAAGGATAGTCATAAACCGAATTAAACAACGGGATTTGGGTTATGACCTTAGTTTCTTGGGGGTCAATATCTAATAACAACTGCTCAGCGGAGTCGTAAATCAAATCATAAATATTCGTCACTTGGTCAAGCGTCGTACCATGCAAATAACGGATAAGCCTGTTTTCAAGGTCTTGGATGGTCACAAAAATTTATTTAATTATACCTGTCCCGCTATCACGCAAACATAATCCGAACCTGTCGTCGCGCAGGTTAAAGGCTGGGAATAATCGGTATCAAACAAATAAGTCCCTGCTGGGGTAGAGGCTTGGAAAGCCATTATTGTCCCCGCGTTATCAGCAATCGTTACCGTTCCGGCAGTTGATTTTCCGAGCACTACCGCGTGGAGGATGCCCGAAACCGTACTGATAGTAACTGTCGTACCGGTTTCACCTGAGAGTTTAATAAACCGATGGGGAAACTGGGTATAGACTGGAGTAGTCATATTTTTTAATTAATAAATTAACCTTTCCCCTTAAACCTTTCTTTGCTTAAGGGGAAAATCAACTTACTAATAGATGTTATGCCAAGAAGCCGCCGAAGTTACCGCTGAAATATTAATCCAATACGAACCAGTATCAGTCTCGGTAAAAGTACAGCCTTTTTGGAACACCCCAGTAGTAGTGGGGAGAGTCCCCGCATAACCCTTGCCGTGGGCAACTAATACAGCACCTGTCTCATCGGCTAAATCACACATTGAGTACACAGTACCGTAAGGATTGCCAACCACGGGAGAGGATAAAGAAGTCCCAAGAGTCAAAATTGGCGCAGCCATAAAAGTCCTTTCTCAGACCTTAAAGGCCAGCGTTAATAATTGAACCCGCATAATCGGAAACCGAAACTTCTTCCCTAAAATTACCCTGATACCTGTAAGTCAAGTTATCAGAGTACATCCAATCGCGTAAAGCCGTCTGGACGCCTTGCCTGACGATGCGCGCGATATGGTGGAACTGGGCTAACAAGAAGTAGTAAGTATCCGAGCCACCCGCAGCCGAGTCTAGGTAGGGAGAAGAAAATACTTCTATCCCATAGATACCACGATAAACGTTAATATTGTTGTTCGCGCTATCAGGTTGCAAGACAGATTGGGTAATCTGGCAAGCATGGGCAAAAAGAGGAGTCGGGACTACCAAGTACTTAGGCGCAAAACCCAAAATAACGTTAGCTTGGTTTACCTGCTGCCTTAAAGCCACAATCATAGTCTGTAAGGAAGTAGGTGAAAGAGCCGCTGCCGTCGTCGTGTTGTTTGTAGTACCTCCACCGATTAAGGTATGGGTACTACCCCAAGCCGAACCATCAGCTGTTAAGGTGGTAGTAGAGTAGTTGCGGAAAAGGGCGAAAGCGTTGGCATCCCTAGAAACACGCGCCATCATCGCGAACTCTTTAACATTCCAAGCCCAGGTCTCATGCAAGTTGTCGTCAAACAGCTGTTTAGAAAGACTAATGCCATCGGCAAAAGTCGAAACCAACACAGTCTGCTTGTTAGCAACCGCAGGCAAATCCGTCGGGACTGTCTGGGTTTCACCAATCTTTTTCCACAATCCAGGCCCTTTAGCAACTTCACGGATATAAGCGGCGTGAGTCGTGTTTATCACACGAAACAAAGCGCCAGTTTCCGCTGTCGCAATTTCAGGCGTGGAAGCATCGTACTCAAATGTCTGCTTGACTACTTCGTCAAGTTCAGTTTGGACGATGGCAAAGTTCTGTTGTTCTGTCCACATAAAATTTTAAGTTTAATTAAACTGCGCTAGATGAAGCCAAAAGCTGGCTTTGGTAGAGCAAGTTGGTGTTTAAAGAGAACGCGACCTTTCCATTAGATGTAGTTACGTCAATATATTCAACTATCAGACCATTCTTACCGGCTGCTACTGTCCAACTGTCAGTAGATAAGACTGTCATCACGCCTCCAGTTACATCAATCAGCACACGTTTTCCTACTTGGGCGTTATAGGTTCCCTGAGAGAGAGAACCAGCGGTCAAACCAAAATTAGCAGCAGTTTTTGGCGCTCCTAGGAAAACCTGGCCTGGAACAATCGCCGCGACTTCTACAAATCCTGAAGCCGTAGTCGTTTCAGTAGAAGTAGATAGGGCAAATCCAGCCAAGTAGTCAGTCCCAACTTGAGGTTGGGTTGCCGAAGAAGCCGTAAAAGCCGCTGCGTACTTACCTGAACCCGTTCCTGGGGTCTTGACCACAAATTCACCGGCATTAATACTGGAAGTTGTGCCTGGAGCCACTAAAAATAGTTTAGTAACTACATTCCCCCCGTTTAATGGCGGCGAAAAAGCAATAAAATCATTTTTTGCCATACAGTAAAATTAATTATTTATAGTTCACACCTTGATGTATAGTGTGTGCGCCGGTCATGAACATCCCGGGCATACCACCTGTCCGCTTGATATTTTCCTTGAGCTTTGTGGGGTCAAGCTTAATGCCGGTAATTTTTGCCCGCTCTTCCAGCCATTTCAGCTGTTCGGGCGTAAAGAAATCATCAGCAGGTTTGGGCATCCCAGATTCGGAAGAAGAACCCATAGACATAGAAGAATTAACTTTAGGTTTAGCCAGGTTAATTTCTTCAGCTGTACGCTTTATCCTATCCCGATTGGCGATAGCTTGGGCGTTAATCAGCCGCTCGTCTATGTTTTCTCCTGCCGTGGAAAATTCAAAATGATACCTTATGAGTTCCTGCTCATCTTTGTTAGAGGTGAGGTTGGCGACCTTAGAATCCAATTCGTTTTTGGCCGTAATGGAGATTAAAGAAGTCTTTAAATCAGGGGAAAGCTTGCTCGCCACACGCGTAGCCAAGTCTTCCATTTTGTCCTCGTCTAAGTCAATCACGTCTTGCGGAAGCTTACCTTTGGCTTTTAAAAGGCCAACTTTGTAATTATCCCGTTCGCTTTGAACTTTCTCAAGCTCGGCTTTGTAATCAATTTCGGACTCTGTAACAGGAGCAGCGGCCTGTTCATTTTTAACTGCATTTTCTTTATCCATATTTTTAAAAGTTTTTTCTGCCTTACGGCTTCGCTTCCTTCAAGCGTTATGAAATAAAATAGCCCCATTGCTGGGGCTAATTCAACCATCAAATAACGGCGGCAAAGCAATTATTTAATGGTCTAATTAACACCATCAAAGTTGATTTGCCGCCTAATTTTTAATGAACTAAATTAATTACTTTCTATAAGGGTTGGGTTGGATAGCAACTTGATTGCCTTGTGGGGCGTTGAGAATCTTTTGGAGTATTTGTTCCTGTATATCTATGGTGTAAAGGACATTCTTGCCGTTTATTAGGTCATCCATCGAGCCTGCTTGTTTAAACATCGTGTCTTCGGCTAACGATTTAGGAGTATTAAAAAGGATTGACTTAAGGGCTAAAGAGTTAAAAGCCCGGACCTGTTCTTGTAGATTAGCTATTTCATTTGGTAACAACAATCTCCCATCCATCCAGACTTGCCCTAATTCGTTAACTTTTATGATATGGTCTAGTTTAACCGGTTTAGTCAGGTAAGAAAATACCCAATTCCATAACCAGTATTTAAATTTTGCCATATTTTTCAACTTCCATTGGGTCATCGGTGATTAAGGTTTTTTGCCCGACCAAGAATAAATCTTTATTATAATTCTCTATACAGGCGAAGCACCATTCCTGGTAGCCCATCGGCAGTAAGTAAGAGTCTTCTTTTTCTACCCGGGTGGTTATCTGAACCCCTACGGTCTTTAAGCATTTATCACAGATGAATTTAATCTTTCTCATTGAAATTCTTGCTCAAAGTAACTTTTCAGCTCGCTTAAAGGTTTTTTGCTTATTTCCTTGCTGCCGTAGGTGTTAATCAAAGTATGGAGCGACTGGATAATGTGGATTGAATCAGCCACGCTTTCTTCTTCTAAAGTATCCAGTAGCCACTTGGCTTTCTTATAGTGCTCGGCTTTATCGCTCATATTCTTAGGGATATCCAAGCTCTTTAGTGTAGATTTGGTTTTCTTTTGCGCCCAAGCGCCTTCAATACCCAGCTTAACTAAATCCAACAAAGTCACAGCTTCAGTTAAATCTTTACACCCTAACTCAAGGAACGGCCAAAGCTTTTCTTTTATAAGCCTTTTTTGCTTTCTTAACTCCGCCTGCTTGGCTAGGTCCTGGGTGTTTAGTGTTGTCACTGACTTCGTTTCCATCAATGTAATTCTCCATTTTGTTAATGGTTTCTTTTAAAAGGTTATCCCAGTGGTCGTCATCGGTATGCAAAAAAGCTTGGAGGGAGCCTAAACTGACGGCTGATAAATCTTCGTTAGTGTGTCCGTCAGAAATGACCTTATCGTTGACGACAATCGCGCCTCCCGTCCGGGGGATAGAAAACCATTTCTTAAACAGAAACTGGACTTCCTTAGGGAGTTGGAGCCATTCAAACTGGGTCAATTGACGTTTGAGGTTGATTTGCATTATCTTCAAAGATTATTTGGTACTCATCTCCGCCGCCCTTAATCATCGTATCCTGGAAAAGTTGCCAGTGGTCGTTGGAGACTTCAATCTTTACCCCGGTCTCTGTTTTGTCATAATTTATGAACACAATCTGTTTCATTATTATATGCCTTGGTTAATGCCCGCACCGACCGCTGCGGGTTGTTTCATCTGTTGTAAAGGATTCATCGGTTTCTGGTTCTGCACCTTATTCATTGGCGGTTGCTGGATAGGGTTCATATTAGGCTGTCCACTTTGTACTTGTTTGGGCATGTATTTATCAGGGTCTTTCTTCGTTTTGGGGAAAAGTTCTAACAACAATTTACCTGTTTCTTCAGCATCATACATCCCTGTAGGGACTTGTTGAACCATCCTGTCCCATTGTGCTAACCCAAACTGTCTCTCTAAGTCCTCGCTCATCGGATTTAAAATATCGGGAGAAATAGCGCATTCATATTTCATTTTCCTGAATAACGAAGGATTGGCAACGTACAAAGTTTGTTTACCTTTAATCCCGCCTTGTTTTTTTAAAACCTCATAACTTCTTTTTAGCCTTTCCTGGTTATTCATTTGGTCGGGCATCTCGCCGTCAAATTCCACCTTTTTATGGTTTCCCGTCTTATCCCTCAAAAGGAAAGATTGGTAAATTAATTTTGGATTTCCCTCTTCCATTAGGACTTCAGGAACGGTTAAGTGTTGGATAATATCGCCTATCCTAAGTGTACCATACTGGTAGACATAAGAGCCTATCATCGTAATAAATGGCCCTAAAATCGTATTCGCGGCCTGTTGTTGGACTGAAATCTCATAGGCTGTTTGGTCACCTTTGTTACTCTGCTCAACAGGCAGGGTAGAAGAATCGGTAATACTTTTCTCCACCTGGGTCATTACATTTACGCCTTGGTTTAACGCGTTAGGCGTAGAAATAGCTAAAGGTTCTACATTCGCTTGGGGGTTAGTCAAGTTAACCGAAGCCCCGGGGATAAAGACATTGGACCTAATAGCTTCCCCACCTCGATTAATGAGCGGCGGGAATATTTGCAAGTAAGTACCATCAATAATCATCGGATAAAGAGTGTTGATGATATTAGCATCTTGCATCAAATAAAAAGCTAGAGACTTGTAGTAAAAACAGCGATTATTTATTAGTTGGTAACCAAATTTGGAAAAAGGATAAAAACGGTCTTTTCTAAGGTTCTTTTCTTCATCCGTTCCTGCTTTAGGGAGGTATACTCCGTTAACCGCAACCGCTTGGAGTCCTAGCACCCGATGAAAAAAGACTATCTCTTCACACTCATCCTGCCGCATATTCGTATCATAGACAGCGTAAAAAGACTGGTTAGCGTCGTTGTAAATATATTGGACTCCGGGACGGACGTATTTAAAATTTTCGTATTTATCTTTGTATTTACTCATTAATAGTTGGTAACTCTGTACCCTGCGCCAAATTAGCCAGTCTTGTTTCTGGATGTCTGGTTCGTAAAAATTGGAAATATAAAGCTGGTCAACTGGGACGATGGTATCTATAAACCCTGATTGGACTTGGTCTATCTCCCCATCCATATAAACTTCCGCGTACTCGCTGTGTAAAATACACGCCGGTGAGGTCAGGGCTTCTATAACGACTTTAAGCGAAGTCTCTCCCCATTTTTGGCGGGTAGTCCATTCCATTAAAGTCTCCATTACTAAAGCCGTGTCTTCCTGAATTTCGTTGTCCTCATCGTAAGCAAACACTTTAGGGAAGATTAAGCGGGCAGTAGCATGAGCCGCGATTGAAATGACTTTATCCCTGACAATCGGTCTCATCGCATTCGACCGCCAAGCGTTCATGGGGTCGCCAGTGACTGCTGTACCGTTATTAGGCTGATAAGCGTTAAAGCTTAACTTATCGTACTGGTCTCTACCTATTACGCTTAAATCATTAAACTCCGGCCGAGGTTTTTGCATCGTCACATCGCCCAACTGGAAACACTTGCGGATTAAAGCCATCCTGTCCCTCTGAAGTCCTTCCGGTTGGTAGTCGGCCATTTCAAAAGTCGGGCTTTGGTTCTTGCCCATCGCTTCCTTAACTTTGCTGTAAAATTCTTGTTCAGTACTTAATAAGCTCATCTTTTAGCCTTACTAATTGTTCAGTATTAAATTTCATGTCTTCCTTGTATCTCTTGTTATATCTGTTCAGTTCTTTTTGCCTGACTGCGATATAAGTTTCCACTTCCTTAAGTTCCCTGGCTTTTTTATCGTATTCTTTAATCTCTTCCGGATAAGCAAATGGAGTGCCTAAGACTCTCCGTTTTTCGACTCTCTGGGCGATAGTGTGGCAATCCCCGCTCCGGACTTTATAATATCTCCAAGCCCGTTTAATCTGTTTTTCCAAACTCATAATCTTGGGTAGAATACTGAAGCTTCAGGTGCTTTTTCAATGTTTATTGGATAAGCATTACGGTGCTGCGGGTTAACCTGCATCTGTCCCGGTATATAAACGTTAGCTGTTAAGTTTAAGGGTTTAATGTCCGTAAAAGTCAACATAAACGCATCGGCTTTGTTTGGTGAAGGTATGCCTTGTTTCTGCATTTCTTGCTTGCTCATTATCTGTATCTTGCCTTGTAAATTACGTTTAAATTTTACAGTCAGCAACTCTTCTTTTAACTTATGGTTTATGGGTTCATCTACAAGGCTTCCGCCTTTCCTGAACCACGTTTTAATAGTGTAATACGCTTGCGCTCTAATATTAAGATACGTAGCTTCAGTAGCTGGTTCCCCAACATTAAGGCCATTAACGGAATAATGGAACGGAGTAAGAGCAATCTCTTGCGCCACGTTAGCCCCGACCCCAAAATTATCAACTGTAGTATGTTTCGGATTAGTCGCATATTTTTCCATTAATGTAAGAGTTTTCTCAGCGATTGATTTGGGATTTGAAGTTCGCTCAGTTCCGACAATCCCTCCCTTAAACTCATCCCTGACTGCCCAAGCGGTTTCATCCTGGCCTTCTCCAGACGGGTCAATTCCCATGCGAGTCTGAACATACGCTCTTTCTTGCGTGAACTTAATCTCTTCATTAGTAAATAAATTTACAAATCCTTTCTCATCAATTCCTTCTTCTGAAGGAAATTCTCCAAGGACTCTAATTTTAAATTCGTCGGAAGCTTCTCCGTGCTTCTCCAAAATTCTGCCCACGAACTCTTCATCGACAATCGGCGATTCTTTTGAGTTAAACGATAGCTGTTGCCAGTTCTTGCCGTCTTTGTGGAAAGCTTCATAAAAGTAACCTATCAATCTCGTAGGGTTGCTTATCATCACAACAAGTATATCCTTGTTAGTTAAAGCTCCTTCAGCAGTGTTAAAAATTTCTTCAGGGACGCCGCTTGCTTCGTCGATGACGAACATAACGTATTCCCCGTGGACACCTGCAAGCGCTTCAGGCGCTTCTTTACGAGCTGTTTTAGCTCTCGCAAACCACGTTTCGGGTCGTTCGCGTATTCGTATGTAGGTATTTGACCATTCATACAACCCCTGGATTTGGATTGGCATTAACTTCAACCATTTAGCCAACTCTTTCCACAAGACATCGTACATCTGGTTCTCAGTCGGTGCTGTACAAGGAATCTGGGCATCTAAATAACAAAATAAGAACCAAAGAATTAACCAAGCCAGACAAGTTGACTTACCTATCCCGTGACCGGATTTTATCGCTATCCTCTTAAAAGACTTATTATTAATCGCTTTCTCAACTGCTTCTAAAATATCGTCTTGCTGCCAGGTAATGTGCTTGCCTTTAACAAACTTCGCATTATCTCTTTCAACTTTAAGTCCCCACATATCACATACAAATTGTCTTGGGGATTTCTGCCATTTCTTATAGATTTCTACGTCAATCGGATTTGGCATTAGCTTTAAATAATTCTCCTAAACTAAACACTTGAACTTCGTGTTTTTCCGCTGCATAACTGCCATTTACTTTAAAAACCAAATCCGCCGCTTTTAACCTATTGTTATCTTCGCTTTCATTAAGTATTTCCCCCACAACTCTTTTTGCATTATCCTCATCAAAACCTAATTTTTTTAATTCCTCTATTACGCCTTTTCTTTCCATCATTTCACCCGGTTTAGCTTCTGCGGTATTTTTTGCATATCCAACTTTTTCCAACAGCTCTCCCGCCGTTTTAGGCTTATTGGCTGCTAGATTGGTAACTATCTCTTTTGCCAATTTCTTCTGCTTTAAAGTTGGCATACATATTAGTCACGTTTAAAACCTTTTGAAATCATAAAATTCAGCAACGGTGTCCGTCAACGCCTATAAAAACCCCAGCTGAATATTGTTTTTCTAAATCAGCATTTACTTGTCCGCCTCCATTTAAACCACCCACAATCGTTTCTTGGCCGACATTCTTGCTGGTAGTTGAGGTTACAAAAGTGTTGTTGTTTTCTATGTAATTCTTTATATTTACTATACTCATAAATGTATATTAATTATTGGGCGGGAATCATTATTCTTATAGGGGGAGTTCCTTTATTCATTTCCATCCAGATTTTTTGGCGTTCTTCAATAGTTTTGCCTTCAAATTCGTAACCTCCGTAGTTCATTGTGTAATACCTGTCATTAGGGGTCATTTTCATCTTTTCCAAATCAATCTGTTTAAGCGAGGCACGAAAAGCTTTTCTGACGCTTGGGAGATAAAGCAAACAGGTAATCAAACTAACTAATGAACCCACTTTTTCAACTGGTTGTCTTTTTTCCCTTTGCTTATAAATCTCAAAAATCCTTAAGATTTCTTTCCTTGGATGGTTATAAAGTTCGGCAGGATTAATCTCCGAAGCTAAATCTTCCAAAGTCCAATGGTAGGCGTTATCGTATTCAATCATTGTACCTACAACTTTACCAAAATCTTTTTCACCCGCGCCTTTAAATTCACAGACTTTAATCCCTAACTCCTGGATAAAGAGATTAATAAACCTGATAAGTTGCCTTACCGACTGCCTATACCTGTGTTCTTTAAGGAAAATCTTCCTAACTTTTTGGGAATTAGGGTCATACCATTGAAACAACCACTCAGCTACCCTACAGTAATGGGCTAAAAATGCGCCTATCCTGCCTTTTAAAAATCCGTTCCCATTCCCTTTAACCAAAGAAAGGAGTAAAACTGTTACTCTTTTTAAGTTATTCACATTATCCATCGCTTCCGGAAAGACAAAACCTTGTCTTGGATACTCTACTCCTTGGTATTTCATCAAAATCCCCTCATCAGGATAATCTACTTTTTCGGTAACATAAACTAAAGTCTTTTGGGAAGCCACTACTTTCTGTAAACTCGGGGAAACTGTCGAAACTGCGTGGTCTTCATATTTTTCGTCAGTATAGTCATCAAAAACATGAGGTTCTGGCCGAATAACGTATTGGTCCATTAGTAGTTGCCTGAAAAATTACCAACTTGGGTATTAGTAATATTCAAACCCGTGGAAGCGCCGCCTACATAACCTCCTTGGTCTACCGGGAAACCTCGGACTACCACATTTTGGCTAGCGCCTGAAGGGTTAGTATATTTTTGGACGGCAATGATGTCTGAGCCGTCAGCTGCTGGAAGTGAGCCTGTTAATGCCATATATTAAGTGTTAAAAGCCTCTCCTTTTGAGCCGTAACTCATTTTCTTAGGCTTTGGTTGATAAGGATATTCACTCTTAATTTCTTTACCTAAAGACTTATAAGCGGAGGCTAAAGCGCTTTCCACTCCTTTGCCTTTAGGGTGTTCTTTTTGGACTCCTTGGACATCAAGAGTCATCTCGCCGTTAATGGGCATGGAATTTTGAATAGACTTTCTGGCGCTGTTTTTTAGTCATACGCCTTACTAATTTTCTGGTTTTTTTGTAAACATCCTTTTCTGTCATATTTGGATGTTTTTCGTGCTGGAGTTCATGAGTTTCAGTATCCAAAACTTCCGGATATCTGCGTTTATGGGTTGGCTTTGTTTTACTTAGTCTCTTATTAACCTTTACCACCCTTTTTAAGTCATCTGTCGCGCCATAAATCGCACGTCCTTTGTACTTTAAGTTATTATCTACAACGTGCTTATATTTCCTTTTATCTTGTTTCCTTTCGTAGTACATTTAACATTCTTTATGCTTACCCATCTTCCTATGAGGCTTGTGGTGTTTAAAACTTACCTCTTTGTGCTTCTTAAAATCAATTTCCTTGTGGTGTTTAAAGTTTGGTTCACTCTTGTGGTGCTTAACTTCTTTCCTATGAAATGGGGCTGGTCGTCCTTGATGTTTAGCTAAGACATTCTGATAAGCTCCAATTGCAGCAGCTTTTCCCTTACTTTTCTCAATTTTAGCAAAATTCCCTGTAGTCTTAGTCCTTCCTAAAGCGTGGACTGCTGCCCGTCCATGCGGGCCTTTAGGAGCGTGGGCTTTATGATGTTTTCGTCGTTTAAACTGCATTACGCCTGGAATACTTGGCATTGCAGTCGTTCCCCCTTGAATAGAAGTTCTTCCCCTAGCCAAACCTCCTCGCATTTGAACATTTACTCCCCTTGTTCTATTCCCTTGCAAAACACTCCCAGTATATCTTCCCATATTTCCACCTTGTGTTGCATAAGTATTATTACTAGACTGAATTTGTGGATTAAAATGATGGGTTTTATGGTGCTTAGCTTTAGGCATGCCTTTTAATTCATGCATCCTATTAAGCAAAGCCCCTGGCTTTGCCATGCTTTTACGAACACCAAGCTTGCGCCTCATGTGTTCGTATGCGCGTGAATGAGTCATTTTGTTCTCCTTTTGGCCAAAAGCCGTGGGCGGAGCTGCCACTAATTAACCCAAAATTACGGTAACTTTACCGCTAAAATTTGAGTAGACTATTTTAAAATAGCCTGTATTCATAAAATTAAAACCGCACTTAAACAGGTGCGGTTGGGCTAAAATGTACAGTCTCTGTCGGAGGGACAGGCGGAGGAGTTACTGTCACATCAAACGTGGCATTATCCTTGTCAGCGACTGCTTGCAAGTCTGCTTGTAAGGTAGCGTCCATAGGGTTCCTTTTTACTCGTTTTTTACGAGGTTTAGATAATTTTAACTTCATAAGTAAGTATATCACTAAATCAAAATCTTTGCAAGTTCTTCCTCAGAATTTCCGCAATATGAGTATTGACCAAATAATAAAATAAATAGCAAAAGCTATCTTTGCCCACTGGATAATACGTTCTTCGGGGGTCATAATTTTCTTACTTTCTCCAAAATCTCGTCAATCGCCGAAATCTGGGGGTTTATCTTGTTTGCTTTTTCATTCATTTTTTGCGGGATGTTAAAACGAATCAAAATTTCCCCAATACCCACGGCAATCACAAAAAGGATAATAAAAATCACTGCCAAAAGTTTCCGGCTCGGCACTTTACCCAAAACCAAATAATAACCCGCACCGACCAAAACCATTAGTTCTAACAAAAACTTGAATTGGGCAAAAAATGAATAAACTATCCCAAACCGGATGTTCATCGGCGTCCAAACATCCAGCAAAAGCCATTTTAAAAATCTCATTGGCAGATTTGGCCACTTATGAAGTTATAACAGGCGCGGGGCGACAAAACAGGCGCGACGGGGACAATGGATGTGGCTTTACTTAAAGGAATTGATGAATGGGTGGATGTCGCGGGTTTCCACGACGGCGGTGGCACCCAAAGTGGGGTTTGCGGAATAAAAATAGTCTGTTTAGGTACATGGGTTAGTTCAGATATTCTAACCCATACTAAACCAGCTACAATTATTAAAATAAAGGGTAAAATAAATTCCCAAAAATAATAATCCCATTTAGACATCTTTTCTAAATCTCCTTCCCTCTTGGGGCATTAAAGCTTTATAAATGTCTTCTTCGGTATAAGCACCAAAAAACGTATCTCCTGAATCTAAAGTCACCGCCCACTCTCCTAGAGGATGAAGATAGGCGTCGCTTCCGTAAGGCGGATTAAATGCGTTGGATTTAAAGATTTTCATTTAAATATTTAGCGCGGAGTTGGGCTTTAAGGTCTATTAAACTACTGACTGGAAGGGTGCTTGGATAAGTTGTATAGTCGCAGGCAAGAAAATAACCTCCATCAGGTATCGCTTCAATTATCTCTTTAGCCATCTCACGGCGGCCGACTTCTCGGCCACTCTCCCAACTATTTAATAAAAACTCTTCCTTTAAGGCGGTCATAAATCGCGAGAATTATTCATAAAATCAACAAAATCCCTCAATTCTTTGTAATTCTTGCCGTGTGCTTTAGCCCAAGCCCGTATTTCATCTTGAGCCTCACGGCGGCCTTCCTCCCTAGCTTGTTCTAAAGCTGCTTTTTGAACCGCTAAAGGAATTAAATTACCTTTTGCAAAGCCTTCCTCCCGTGCGGCTTCAAGTTTAGCTAGCCACCAGTCGGCAACGCCTTCTAAGCCCTCCCAACTTTTAATTTTTAGGAAGTCTTTTTTTAAGTCGGTCATAAAGTTTAATTAGCTTAGGGTTAAGACTTCTTTTCGCTTATCGCTCCTAAAATTGCCAAAAGAATTACAAGCACTGTGCCTAAGCCAATATTAAACCACGCAATAAAAGGCACGCTTCTCGGGACTAGCAAAAGTAAAATCCCAGTTGCGTAAGATGAAATAATTTGTAAAAACGTTTTCATAATTCCTTTCTAGTTAAATTTTATCCTTAAACTTTAAAATAAAATCAGTAATCGCTTGGGAATACCCTGCTGCCCAATAGCCACCTTTTAAAAGGTCATCATCAAATAACTCGCGGGCGGATTTTTCTCCCTGCGCTTTCCATTTCTGCGTCTTCCCCTGCCATTTTATGTATTCGGTGTTTTTCATAAATTAC
>Ga0335069_10005840_pt1 | contig 18011 bp, 11 predicted proteins | sample Lox_Sample_11_FD_206714 | JGI IMG/M metagenome (GOLD analysis project Ga0335069, IMG submission 206714) | Soil microbial communities from Loxahatchee National Wildlife Refuge, Florida, United States - Lox_Sample_1.1 | ecosystem: Environmental > Terrestrial > Soil > Wetlands | place: USA... | reverse complement strand
AAGGGCGATCCGCGCGGCTCCGTTGGCGAAGTGACCGACGACGCGGTGAAGATTCTGGACCCCACCGGCCGGGAGTGCGCGCCGGCGCAGATCGGTGCGGACGGCAAGCTGCTCAACTACGAGCAGGCGGTCGGCGAGATCTGCCGCGTCGCCGCCGACACCAGCTTATTCCAGGGCTACTTCGACAATCCCAAGGCGAATGCCGAGAAGTACCGCGACGGCATCTATCATTCCGGCGACCTCGGCCACATCCTGATCAAGGACGGGCGGCGCTACCTGTTCTTCGACGGGCGCACCGACGACTGGATCCGCAAGGACGGCGAGAACTTCTCGGCCGGGCAAGTCGGGCGCATCATCTCGGAGCATCCGGACGTCGCCCTCGCGGTGGCCTACGGAGTGCCATGCGCGGTCTCCGATGAGCTGGTGATGGCGGCGATCAAGCTGCGCGCGGGCGCAACCTTCGATCCCAAGGGATTCTACGCCTGGTGCGAGGCGCAAGTGACCGGGGCCAGCATGGACCGCAAGTGGTTCCCCGACTTCGTGCGCCTCGTCGACGACTTCGAGTACACCAAGACGCAGAAGGTGCTCGTGCGCAACCTGAAGAAGGAGCACTTCAACCCGCACTACCGGCGCGGCGAGCCGATCTACTGGCGCCGCCGCGGCGAGAACTGCTTTCGCCCGTTTACCGACGCGGACTTCGAGACCGTGCGGACGGAGTTCACGGCCGCAGAGCGGTTGCACCTGCTGGATCGCTGACCGCGGCCGTGCGCCTTCTTTTGGCGTCATCTCAGCTCAGCCGGTGGCGCGCTGCTGCGCTTGCGCCTCGAGCAGCCGATACGCCGCTTGCGGCTGATGGAAGCCCTTTAGCGTCAGCTCGCCGGCAGGCTCGGTGCGGTAGCCGTCATGCAACTCGCCACGCACGCGTGCCGTGATCAAGATCTCGCCTCCCGCCGCTGCGGCGCTGAGTCGCGCCGCGAGGTTGGTGACGTTGCCGATCACTGCGTAGTCGCGGCGGCCTTCGTAGCCAACGAAGCCGCAGGTGGCGTAGCCGGTGTGGATGCCCATGCCGACGTCGATCTGATAGCCCTTGCGCAGCCATCCTTCCCGCAGCCGCTGCACATCGGTGCGCATCGCCAGCGCCATGCGCACCGTGCGCTCGACGTGGTCGGCCTGATCGACGGGGTCGTTGAAGAAGACCATGAAGCCGTCGCCGGCAAAGCGCTCCAGGGTGCCGCCGAACGCGGCGATGCGTCGTCCCATCGCCGCATGGTACTCGGCCAGCGTCGCCATCACCTCCTCGGGCTCGACGCTGTCGGAGAAAGAAGTGAAGCCGCGCAGGTCGGCGAAGAACACGCTCACCAGCTTGCGCTGGCTGCGCAGCTCCGCGGCCCCGCCCCTGGCCATCACCTGATCGATGATCTGCGGCGGAAAGAAGCGCTTGAGGTCAGCGAACTCCGTCTCGCGCTCGCGCAGGCGTTGCGTGGCCTCGACGCGTGCAATCGCTTGCACGGCCTGCTGCGCCACCGTCGACAGGGCGGCCAGCTCAGGCGCCGCGTAGACGTCGCCGCTGGCGCGCGCGCCGATGCCGAGCCCTCCGACCACCACGTCGTCGCGCAGCAACGGCAGCAACAGCTCCGCCTGCAAGCGGTCGAAGCAGGCGTAGCAATCGCCCCTGATGTTGGCGTACTGCGGCTCGATGGCGACGTGGTCGCGCAAGATCTCGCGGCGCGTGGTCTTCAAGAGCTGCACCAACGTCTCGTCTCCCAAGCGACGACCCGGTGCCAGCGCGCAGCCCACGGCGCTGACGTGCTCGTCGGGCAACAGGAACGCCACACAACTCTGCGCATCGCACAGGCGCTCGGGCGCACCTGCCAGGGCAGCCAACACCGCGTCGACCGTGGGGCTGGCTGCCAGCTCGGCACCGATGGCGCGCACGAGATCGGGAAAGCGTGTGCGCTTCGGATACAGCCAGGCGTTCAGCCGCTGGTCGAACAGCGGCCACCAATACAGCAAGGGCAACAGCAACACCGCAACCGCATAGGGGCGGACTGTCGTGAGCAACACGGCGAAGGCCGTCAACACGCCAACGACCACCGCATAGATCACGGCGCGCCGCACGGCGATGCGGGCGTTGAACAGCTCGTGGCGCGCCGTGAGATACCCGAGCGCCAGCAACAGCACCGTCAGCGCCCAGTACGCCAGCCGGATGTCGATGACCACCATCTGCAGCGCGCCGCGCAAGAACAGCAGAACCCCAATTGGCAGAACACCAAACAGTACCCCGGCGAAGAGGACGCGGGCACGCTGCGTCACCAGCGGGTCACGATCACCCAACGCAAGAACGCAACAGCGGCCGACGAAGAACAGCATGCCCAGCAGCAGGACGGTGGTGTCCAACCCGCCGCCGACGTAGCGCAATGGTCCGGCAAAGTTCGTGTACCACGCTGCCGCCTGGGCCACGGCGATGGCGGCACCGAGGCCGTACACCACCAGCAGAATGCGCGGACGCCGGAGGAGCAGCGGATGCACCACGGGAAACGCGAGGCCGGCATGGAACGGCACGCAACAGACAAAGCCAACCATCGCACGAAAGTAGAGAACGTGCAGAAAGTTGTCCGCTCCGGCGCCAACGAACTGGCTGGTGAGTACCCCACCGATGGCGCAGCACAACGCCAGCAGCGCCCAACTACTGGCGGTAAAGGGACGGAGCAGAAAGCTGGCGATAGCAACGGTGACGAAGAGCACCCCGAGCCCAGTCGTGGATCCCTCGGCATAGAACACGTCCGTCCAGCGTAGCGCGCGCACCGGCACGCTGACCTGGCTGACCGTACCGTCCGGGCGCTGCAGCGTCAGGATGTTGGTGTCGCCCGTGGCGCTGCGCAGGTTGGCCCGGACCTCCAGCCACCACAAGCGGCCTTGCAGGGCTTGGCCGTTGATCCGCAAGGCGCGCCCACCGCCGTACAGCCCGGCAGCGCCCGCATCGTCGCGCGTCGGGAAGACGTCGCGCCCATCCATCACCCAACCGACGTCTGGCTTGCCGACGCGCTCGACCTTGTCGGTGAATGCGATGCCGAGGCCGACGATGTACACGCCGACGAGCGTGGCAAACAGCGCCTTCTGCCGAACCGTGCCGTCGCGGAAGTGCATGGGCCTCCCTGCCCTCCTTAGTGCAGGGAGGGCGTCGGGCGCAATCGGCTGCACATCCATCCACACCGCCTGGGGCGGTTGCGGAACCGCGGTCCGGGCTGCCCCAGGCTAGTGGCTGGCCGCCCCCTGTGGGGCTGCTCACCCTCCCGCCGTGCCGCTGCTTATCATCAGACCTGTAAGGGCGGCACGTCATGAGGCAGGGGCAACCCCCCTGGCAAGGCCAAGCTTCTTCGTCGGGCGTGGCCCCTGGCGTGACCGCTTACGTCGCCGATACCCAGTTGCCGTGAAAGCCGTACGGCACGCGCCGCGGGATCTGCACGCGTGCAATCGGTTCGCCGCCGACATTCTGCGCGTCAAGCAGGACGAACTCGCTGCGATTGTTCGCCGCGTCGTAGACGAACGTCATGAGATAGCCCTCATCCTCCGCCGCTGTTGTGCTTCGCGGCACGAACACCGCCTCGCCGCAGCCCTTCCCCGGTCCGAAGTCGTGCGTCTCCTGCCGACCGGTCTGATGATCATACTTGTAGATGGCGTTGAAGGTCGGTGGGCCTTCCATCGACGCTCCTGCACCGGCCATGTAGCCGTAGCGATGCTGCAACCCGACCTTGCCCTCGTTGACACGTGGGAACTCGGCGATGCGGTCGTCGAGCGGCTCCGACCGGAGCGTGCCGGCAGCGAGATCGATGGTCCATCGATGCAGGCGCGGGTTCACTTCAGGCCCCTGCGGCTTCTCTTGCCCGCTCGGATCCATGAAAGTCAGCTTTCCAAAGCGCGCCACCTCCACCACCAATCGCTGCCCTTCGGCATAGGCATTCATCGGATGGAACACGTAGCTGGCCTCGGTGCTGTACCACTTCACATCAGCATTGCCGCCGCTGCGTGGCATGACGCCGATACGCGTTCCGCGCTCCGGTTCCCAGGTGAACAAGGTTCCGTTGGCGGCGACGTTTTCGATGCTGAACACCAGCGGACAGAGGATGAAGATGACGTAGTCGCGCGTGGTCACGAAGTCATGGATCATCGACGGCCACGCAATGTCGATCTCTGCGCTGCGCACCAAGCGGCCGTCCTTGTCGGCAACGTGATACGTCAAGTACGGCGGGAAGGGCGCATAGCCGAAGAACAGCATTTCTCCGGTCTCCGGGTCCGTCTTCGGATGAGCGGTCATCGCCGTCTGCAGCTTGCCGTTGAAATCGTACTCGCCCAGCGTTTCGAGGGTGCCCGCCTGCAACTGTGTCGGCAGCGCCCCCTCCATCAGCGCCAGCAGCCGGTTGGCGTGAAACACGATGTTGGTGTTGGCGGTGTTCTTGAACTGCGGCGCCTCGGTCATCGCCACGCTGATGTCGAGCAGTCCCGGATACAGGGCCCGACCAGCTTGCCGCTCCTCATCCAGACCTCTGCTGCGCACCCAGCGGTTGCGGTATGTCGCCTTGCCGTCGCGCAGGGTGACGGCGTGAATCATCCCATCGCCGTCGAACCAGTGGTACCGCCCCTTGGGCTCGAAGGCCGGGTTGGGTCCGTTGCGGTAGTATGTCCCGTTCAGCTCACGCGGGAGCGCACCGATCACACGCAACTCTGCATAGTCGTCCTCGCTGCGGACCGGTCCGAAATTGCCCTGCAGAAATGGATTGGTTCGACTTTCGCGGCTCATCGGCGGCTCCTTTCCCCTCTTTGTTACCCCGCGCCGACTGGGAATAGTCAGGCCCTGATACAAATAGGTGAAGGCGGAATGTAACGCCAGCACTGCTCGTTCTGCTCGTCCGCTGGATCAAGCGCGGCGTTCTCGTGCTGCCTTGCCAGGCAGCCGCATGGCTCCTGCCGGTTCTTCGCGCTCGGCTAAAGTCGCTTGTAATAGCCAAAATCGAAGCTTTCTCTTGCAAAATGCGCTGGCACCGCGATAGCACCTAAACTCGGATCAAATTCAGAGGGGGCAACCGTAGTCTGCTTGTACTACGCGAGGCAGTCCTGCGTGTGACGAAGGCGAAGACGCCGGCTCCTCAAGCCGTTTGATTTCATGGAGCACGGTGCGCAGAAGTCTGCCGGGGACGAACACGCCAAGTCGGCTGCGACCGTGCGGACGCCGCGCCGCACCGCCGATGACTACGTAGCTTGGGTCCGCCGCCTGTCTGCGCTCGGGCTTCTCGCCCTTCTGCACGCCTGCCAAAGTGGTGGAGGAGGTGGCAGACCAGCAGCATCGAACACACCGCTGCCTAGCGAAAGTGCTGCGCCCACAGTCACCAGAACTCCTTCGCCGCCGGTTACGGTCACCCGCCCACCCGCAACGACAACGGCTGATGTCCGCATCCTCTGGGAACAACCGGACCACACCATGAGCGATGAAATCCCGCCTGCCGTCCACACGGTGCGGGTTGTGTTTGAGTCGGCGGCTGGCCTGCGCTGTTGTCTCGCCATCGACGTCGTCAACGGCGGGGGTGGGCACTTGGTTCTCGCGGACCTACCGGGGGGACCGGCGACCCTCCGTGTCGCAGGGTTCGCCACCGATTTCGCACCCTCCTTGAATGGCATAACCGATATCTGCCCGGTGCAACCGGCCGATGCCGGGAAGCCCTGTGACACGGCGCAATCAGCCACGCCGGCCTTCGAGAATCAACCGGTGGACGTCGTCATTGTGCCAGGAGGAAGCGCGCGCGGCGGCGACGTGAATATCGTTGCGCTCCCCTTCCTATTGGATCTGACGCCGGCGCCCGGGGAGTCGATCGCCAGCCCGGTTTCATTCGGTTTCAAAGTAGTGGACGGCAGCGAGGAGGTTGACGGCAGCTCGATTGCACTCGATATCGTGCAGAACGGCATCTCCAACAGTCTTCCAGTCGTGCTCAGTCGGTGCGACGACTCGACGGCGACACCATGCAGCCCAGGGGGCAGCATGCAAGTCCGAGGCTTCGTCGTCACCAGTACGGCGCAATCGCTCGATCAGGGACCCGTTGAGGTCCACATCAGAGCACGCGACGCCGCTCCAACACCTAGAGGGTTGGACTTCACATATTCGTTCACCGTTCTCGGTACTCTGCCGACTGACACTCCCACACCTACGCCCAGCAGCACGGCCACAGGAACCCCGACGTGGAGCCCTTCAGCGACGGCCAGCGCAACCGTGACTCCAACCCTCACACCAACAACAACACCAACTGCGTCGCCCACGGCCACCGGCACCGCAACGCCCAGCCCGACGCCGACACAGACCAGCACCCCGAGCCCGAGCCGTACACCAACCGCTTCACCCACAACCAGCCCAACGGATACGTCAACCGCCACCCCATCGCGTACGCCGACGCCAACGGCAAGCGCTACGCCGACGGCAACCGCGAGCGACACCGCGACCAGCACGCCGACGACGACTGCAACCGCAACTGCCACTCCAACGCCAACGACAACGGCAACCGACACTGCCACGGTGACACCGACCGAGACCCCAACCCCGACGCTGACCAACACGCAGAGTCCGAGCGAGACGCCGACCGCGTCTCCGACGTCCACCCCATCCCCAACGCCGACACCGACCGACACCGCAACAGCGACTCCGAGCCACACGCCAACAGCGACTCGGACTCAGACCCCGACGCACACGCTGACCAGCACGCCGAGTCCGAGCAATACGCCAACCGCAACGCCAACGCCCATCGACACCACGACGGCCACCCCGAGTCCCACGCCAACGGCTTCCTCGACTCAGACTCCGACGCACACGCCAAGCGTCACCGCGACGTCTACGCCGACCAGCACCCCGAGTCCGAGCCATACGCCGAGCGCTTCTCCGACCGCCACCCCAACGGCAACGCCAACACCCACAGCAACCGCGACGGCGACCCCGAGCCGCACACCAACGACCTCGCCGACGCCGACCCCAAGTCCGACACACACAGCGACTCCGTCGCCGACCTCAAGCACCACGTCTACAGCCACCCCGAGCCAGACGCCCACGCACACCAGCACCCCGAGCCCCAGCCCCACACCAACTGCGTCGCCGACAGTCACATCGACCCGAACACCGACAGCGACCCACACGGCGACGGCGACTCCGAGCAATACGTCGACCGCCACCCCGACTCACACCCCAACCGCCAGTCCGACGCGCACGTCTACGCCAACCGCAACGGCGACGCCTACTCAGACCCCAACACCTACTCCAACCACCACCCCGACTGCTTCGCCGACGATCACACCGACCGCAACGCCCACAGCCACGCGTACCGCGACCGCAACTCCGAGCCACTCACCCACAGCCACGCCGACGCCAACTTCGACGCCCACACCGACCGCAAGTCCGACGCGCACACCGACCCCGTCACCGACCGCAAGCCCCACGGCGACGGCAACGCCGAGCCGAACGCCCTCGCGCACCAGCACCCCGAGCCCCAGCCCTACGTCAACCGCGTCCCCCACAGTCACGTCGACGCGAACGCCAACAGCGACCCACACGGCCACGGCCCCGAGCAACACACCGACGGCCACCCCGACGCAGACACCAACCGCCAGCCCGACGCGCACATCGAGCCCAACCGCAAGCCCAACATCGACTCAGACCCCAACATCCACCGCAACCAACACCCCGAGCCGCACACCAACTGCTTCACCAACGATCACACCGACCGCAACGCCCACGGCCACGCGTACCGGGACGGCAACTCCGAGCCACACGTCAACAGCCTCCCCGACCTCGACCCCGACGCCCACCCCGACCGCAAGTCCAACGCACACACCGACCCCATCGCCGACCGCAAGCCCCACGGCGACAGCAACGCCGAGCCAGACGCCAACATCGACCAACACGGCGACGCTGACCCCGAGTCAGACGCCCACGGCCACCCCGACCCGCACGCCAACTCCAACGTTCACCGCAACCGCGACCAGCACAGCCACCGCCACACCAAGCTCCACTCCGACACCCACTCAGACGCCGACAGCGACCGCCACCCAATCGCCGACGCAGACGCCCACGGCTACTGCCACCCACACACCAACGCCGACGGCCACCGCAACCTCGACCAGCACCGCCACCGCGACACCAAGTTCCACTCCGACGGCCACGCCGACCGCAACGCAGACGCCAACGACAACGTCAACAGCGTCGCCCACGGTGACGCCAACGTCTACGCCGACTCAGACGCCGACAGCGACCGCAACCGACACGCCGACTCAGACACCTACCGCGACCCCCACCCGCACCGCGACGCCGAGTCACACGCCAACGGCCACCCCGACCAGCACACCGACGCCCACACCCACAGCAACCGCAACCCGCACCGCCTCCGCGACACCAAGTTCCACTCCGACGCACACGTCGACCGCAACTCAGACGCAAACGCTCACCCCAACTCGGACTGCGACGGCGACCGCAACCCGCACGCCGACGGCAACCGCCATGCCTACTGCGGGCTTTGTCACCTGCAGTGCGGACGGGATGAAAATCTTCGGAGGTCTCGGATTCTACAATGCGGGCTTCGACACCACCACGTTCATCTGGGCGGTATGCGGCCAGGACATTTTGAACCCCTGTCCGACACCGGTAGGCGGCTTCCATGGACTCGGCCACTTCACAGTCGACCTGGGCCCACTCGCCGCGTGTGGTGGGGCGTCGATCAAACCCGGTACGACCTCACCATTCTCGACCGCTGACCCGCCATGCTTCCCAACGCCCGTCCCGACACCCGGCGTCGTGAAGTGGGACGCCGAGGACAACGTGTGTCAAACGTTCACCTTGGTGCTGGGTGGAGCGGTGGCCACGGGCCCGGTGCAAGTGGGTACCAAGGCCGGGTCCAGCTGCCCGCTGACCACGGCCTTAGGACCGGCATGCCCACTCATGACTTTGACCACTCCATGACTCGCCGCCTCTCCGTACTGCTCGTTGTCGGAAGCCTGCTGACCCCACTGCCGGGCACGGCGTCGGAACGCTCGCAGGTATTGTCCGCTCGCGGTCTGGTTGAATTCCATGCCGGCCAGTACTCGAAGGCTCTCGCCTTCTTCGACCAAGCCCTCGCTGATGACCCGACCGACATCTCCGCTCGCTACTACCGCGCCGCCGCGCGGGCACATCTTGACGACTATCCCGGCGCGATTGTCGATCTGCAGGCCGTGTTGGCAGCGCAGCCGAACTTCAACCAAGCGGCGCTCGATCTGGGGGTCGCCCTGATCGAGACCAAGCAGTACCTGGAGGCCGTGCCCTGGCTCGAACAAGCCCAGCACGCCCCCGCGCTTGAGGCTCGCGCGTCGCTGTTTCTTGGCATCGCCTACTTGCGGTGCGGTCAATTGGAGAACGCGCAAACGAACTTTGAACGCGCCGCGAAGGACCCCGAGCAGGAGCTGACCGCACGCTACTACCAGGGCGTCACAGACTATCAGACGGGCAACGCGTCGCGCGCCGCGGAGCGTTTCGACTACGTCGTCAAGACCAGTCCTGATACACCCATGGGACGCGAGGCGGCGGCATTCCTGGTGAAGCTGGGTAGAGGGCAGCACCGCCGGTATCAACTCTACGCCGCGCTGGGGTTCCTATACGACAGCAACGTGATCCTGGCGCCCTCAAGCGGAGCCGCCGCAGCGGAGGGCGTGCTCAACGTCAGCCAGCAGGGAGACTTCCTCACCACCATTGCCGCCGGCGGAACCGTGGTTCCGTGGGCCACCGATACGGCGCAGTTGTCCGTAGGATATGACTTCTACCAAAGCCTTCATAAGGAGCTGCACCAATTCAATCTGCAAGACAATGGACCAAATGCGCAAATCAGCGCGCAGGTCGGGCGTGTCGGTCTGGCGCTTCTCGGCCGCTACGACTACTACCTCTTGGAGAGCCAGAGCTTTCTGCAGGAGGCCACGGCGCTGCCGTGGGCAACGGTGGCGCTTGGAACGCTTGGGCGCTTCGAACTGTTTTTTCGCATGTTGCGGCAAGACTACAAGATACAGGCGTACAGCGTTCGTAATTGTTTCGATTATGCGACTGGCGGACGGCAGTTCTTTTACCTCGGTTCGCCGGACCGCTACCTGAGTATCGGCTACCAGTATGACCAGGACGTTCCTGTCGCCAGCGACGCGGAAGCCGAGAGTTTTGGATACACCGGCAACGAGGTGAACGCCGGAGCCGGCTGGCCCCTCCCGCTGGACTCAACCGTCGAAGCCGGCTACGCGTACCGATATGAGCGCTTCAGAGCCCAGAGCGCAGAGTTCAATTCAGGGAATCGACGCCACGACGACGAGAACCTAGTGGTCATCGCATTCCGCAAGCAGCTACAAACCCATCTGGCCGTCACCGCCGGCTACCTCGGTGATTTCAACTACTCCAACGATGGGGAATTCAAGTACGACCGAAGCATCGTGTCACTGATGCTGGAAGGGAGATTCTAGAATGCGCAGATCTCGCATCGGGTGCCTCAAGGCGGCAAGTGCGTCGGTGACACTGCTGCTCACCCTGGCGTTGCCCTTGTCCGCCCAGGAAGTGGGGACGGTCGCGGCCGTCGAGGGGGTGGCCGAGATCGAACGTGGTGGGATGCGGACGCCGGCACAAAACGGCGCCGCCATCGCGCTGGGCGACCAGCTGTGGACCGGGCGTCCGGGGCATCTGCGGATCGTGTTCGAGGATGACAGCCTTCTCACGCTCGAAGACGACGCACACGTGACCGTCGACGAGCACGTCTTTGACCCGGCGGCGACTGGCAAGACGCGATCCCTTCTCGGGCTGCTGCAGGGCAAAGTGGCGGCGGTCGTCAGCGACTACTACCATCAACCGGGCACACGCTATGAGATCAAGACGCCCAACGCCGTCGCCGGTGTGCGCGGCACCGAGTTCGCGGTGAGCTACGATGCGAACCGTGACGTGACAGAGGTCATCGGTATCAACGGCTTCGTGTCCGTACACAGTGCCGTCGATCCGACTGGGCCTGGCATGCTGGTGACCGCGAGCGAGGTCACCACGGTGGTCGCGACGCAGCCACCGAGTCAGCCGCGACGGCTCGACGAGTCCCTCTTTCGTCAGGAGCAACGGCAAATGCAGTTCATGGGTACGGGCCGGCTCGAGAGCCTGAGTGACGCGCACCCCGTAGTCTCCGGATCGACCGTGCCGCAGCCCGATCGTGCCCCGGTCGTCGTCTCAGCTGCGGGGATCAATGGAGGCGGCAACCCCCGCGGCCCGATCCCGCAGATGCAGGATGCCAGCAGTCTGCTGGGGGCGCCACCCGCAGTTTTGAAGTCGACCACGGGGAACCTGGGCATTGACGTAGGTCACCCCCGGTGAGGAGCACCAATCGCTTACGCCGCCGCTTCGACGCGCGCGATCGTCGCGTCGCGCTCAGGCGGCGGTGGTAGCGCGTAGCGTCTGTTGTAGCGTTTGCCGCGCAGCAACACCCAGAGCGAGCGCAAGACAACGTTGAGATGGCCGAAGGCCTGCTCCGGTGTCTCCAGCATGTTCATCATGCGGATGAAAGCGCGGAAGACGACGGGATCACAGCGCGTGGCCGGGGTGACGCCATCCTCGAAGAACTTCGCCTGCAGTCGCGTCTTGAGGCGACTGGGTGCTCGCCCTTCCGCCTTGCGTACCGCGTCGCGGTCGGCAATGATCGACGCCCGGTAGAACGGTTCGATCTCGGCGCGCGCCTGGCGATCCAATCTCAGCGCGGCAGCCGTCAGGTCGTTCGGATGCGCGGCGAGCGCGGCGCCGAGGAGCTCGGCGTGCAGAAAGCCCTGGGCGCAGCCGCGCCCATAGAGCGGATTGGTGCAGTAGGCGGCGTCGCCGAGCACGAAGAAACCGATCGCCAGCGGCCCCTGCGCATCGACGAAGCGGCGCAAGCGGTTGATGAGTCCGCCCATCGCCTGCACCGGGTGTGCCGGATCACCGATCGGCTCCGAGATGCTCGGATCGACCCACGGCCGCAGCGCTGGGATGGCTCGGGTCATCTCCTCGAACGCGCCGACCTTCGCCAACACCTTGAGGCGCGGGAATGCCAGCGGCGTCGCCAAGGTGATCGAGAACGTGCAATCGTCGGCGGGGAAGATGGCGTACTTCACCCAGTTGAAGTCGGCCGCGGCCGGGTGCTCGGAACGCGGCGGTTCGCTGGCGCCCGGCCGTAGGCGATAGAAGCGCGTATAGTAGACGATGCCCGAGTGCTCCAGCTCCTCGTACACCGGGCGTGCGCCGATGGCAGCCAGCCACTGCACCGCTGGCGACGTCCGGCCGCTGCCGTCCACCACGATGTCGCTGGCCAGTTCGTGCTCCTCGTCGCCTATGCCATAGCGCACGCCGACCACCTGAGGGGGTGACGTGTGCGCCGCAGCAAGGAGCTGGCGGACGGTCGCGTTGGCGACGATCGTCACATCGCCTTGCGCGAGCACGAAGCGCCGCGTTACCCACTCGAAGGTTGTGCGCCGGCAGCCGAGTGCGACCAACTGGTCGTCCCCTGGCTCGAGTCTGAGGCCGCGCAGTGTGTGTGGTGGGTGCTCCATCATACGCAACTCGCGCGCGCCGGCAGCCAACAAGGCGTCGAGCAGCTGCGGGTAGCGTGCGCGCAGCAGGTTGCGCAGGCGGCCGAGGAACGCGTGCGAGTGGCGCACCTGCACGGCACCTTTGCGCTGCCACGTCGCGAACGCCTCGCCAGCACTGGTCACAGCCGGCTCCGGGTCGCGTTCGAGGATGGTTACGCGAACCTGGCGAGCGCGCAGCACCAGTGCGGCAGCCAAACCGGTAATCCCGCCACCGACGATGATCGCATGTCGCCCCGCCATCGAGTGCGGCGCTACGCTCGTGTCCGGAGAGTCCACCATCTCTGCTGTTACCCAGATCACGGCCGTCAGTAAAGGGCATTTGTCCGTCCGAAGATTTCTCACCGCGCCTGCGGCGTGATAGGCTGGACTGCGTATGCTGCCGCGCATGCTTGTCGGCGTTACCCTCTTGCTTTTGGGACGCCGGCTGTTCTGGCTGCTGGTCGGGGTTGTCGGCTTCACCTTCGGCTATGAGTACGGCGCGCAGATCTGGGCCGGAGCATCCGAGGCCATGCGCTTTCCAATCGCCTTGGTGGCTGGTATCGCCGGTGCCGTATTGGCCTACTTCTTCCAAGCATTGATGGTGGCCGTCGCCGGTTTCTTGGCCGGTGCGCAGCTGGCTGTTGTGCTGTTCAACGCTCTGCATCCCATCCCCGATCACGACTTCTGGCTCCTGTCCTTCCTCGCCGGCGGGGTCATTGGCGCGGCGCTCTTGGTTGCCGTGTTCGACTCCGCGGTGCTGTTGCTGTCGTCGCTGTTCGGCGCCAGCCTCGTCGTCCAGAGCGTCAACGCGGCACCCTACCAGAAGCTGGTGCTGTTTGCGGTCCTACTGCTGGTTGGAATCGTGGTGCAATCCAACCTGCCGCGCGCGCGACCCGTGCGTCGACTGTAGCACCAGACAACAGACACACAGACAACTGACCACAGACACGGGACCAGTCGGCGGGTTGATGGCGGTCAACGTCTGTCGTCTGTTGTCTGTCGTCTCAAGTCTGTTCCCTCGCCGTTGAGCCCGGCACCCGTGAGGGTGTATGGCTCAACGCATGGCCACCGATCAGGACGCAATTGCGACTCTCATCTACACGTATGCCGAGCGTCTCGACGCCGGCAATCTCGACGGCGTTGCCGCGCTGTTCACGCACGCCACGCTGCGCAGCAACCTGCGTCCCGACGTGCGGCGCGGCAGTGCGGAGGCACTGGAAACCTTCCGCAGCTCCGTTGCCCTCTACGACGGCAGCCCGTGCACCAAGCACGTCACCACCAACGTCATCATCGATGTCGACACGCACCAGGGCACCGCGGCGGCACGCTCGTACTTCACAGTGCTGCAGGCACGCCCGGAGCTAGCGCTGCAAGTCGTGATTGCCGGCCGCTATCACGACCAGTTCAGCCGGACGGACGGTCTGTGGCATTTTACGGACAGAATGATCCTCGTCGATTTGGTGGGCGACCTGCGCTTTCATCTGAAACGGCCGATGCGTCGTGAGACGTGATGCCGAAAGCGAGGAGACGACGAAGCCATGAGCATCACCGCATTTCAGAACTGCACGCTCCTCGATTGCACGGGCGCAGACCCGGCCCCCCATTCGACGGTCGTCGTCGAAGGTGTTCGCATCGTCGCCGTCCACCCGGGCAAACACCTGGCGCCGTCGCCAGATGCAACGGTGATCGATTGCGGCGGCCGCACGCTGATGCCCGGGCTCACCGACGCGCACATCCACGCGGCGATCATCGAGACGGACATGAACAAGGCGCGCCAGGACTCGCCGGCAACGTTCGCGTTCCGCGTCAAGGAGGTACTCGAGCAGACCGTGCAGGCGGGTTTCACCACGGTCCGCGACGCCTTCGGGCTGGACTGGGGCTTCGTCCAGGCCACCGAGCGCGGCTACGTCAACGGCCCGCGGATTCTCTTCGTCGGCGGCTGCCTGTCCCAGACCGGCGGCCACGGTGACTGGCGCGAGCCGTACATGCAGGAGAATCCCTTCCCCACCGTGCACGGCCTGGTGGCCGCGCCGCGCATCTGCGATACGCCCGACGACATGCGGCGCGCCGCCCGCGAGATGCTGCGCATGGGGGCGCACGGCATCAAGCTCATGGCTGGCGGGGGCTGCATATCGCCGACCGACGAGATCGAGCACACCCAGTTCACCATCGAAGAAATGGCGGCCGCCGCCTACGAGGCGCGCACCGTCGGCAAGATCTGCCTCGCCCACGTCTACACGCCGCAAGGCATCATGAACGCCGTCACCGCCGGCGTGCGCAGCATCGAGCACGGCAACTTCCTCGACGAAGAGTCGGCAGCGTGCATGAAGAACGCCGGCGCCTACTTCGTGCCGACACTGACCACCTACTTCCTGATCAGCGCTCGCGGTGCAGCGGAGAAGATCCCCCAGAAGATGATCGACAAGATCAACAAGGCGAAGGAGCGCGGGCTGGAGTCGCTGAAGGTGGCACGCGCCGCAGGCCTGAAGATCTGCTCGGGCTCGGACGTGCTGTCGTCGATGCAGCCCTTCAAGAGTATGGAGCTGGGATTGAAGGCGCAGGTGCTCGGCAACCACGCCGCCATTTTGTCCGCCACACGCACCAACGCGGAGCTGTTCGGCATGGCCGATCAGATCGGCACGCTCGAGGCGGGCAAGCTGGCTGACGTGATCGTGGTCGACGGCAACCCCTTGGACGACATCGGCGTTCTCCAGGACGCCGCGCGCGTCGTCTACGTGATGCGCGACGGGCAGGTGTTCAAGAACCTGCTGAGCGCGTAGCACGCGCCGGCCGTTTGCATCACACGGGGCACCACGCTTGCAGAGCATCGTTGCTTGGACGTGGGCGGTTGTTGTAAGGACATCGCGATGCGCAATCTCCTGCTGGCCACGGTCGCTCTTGTCGTCGCCTTGTCGCCCGCGCGCGCGGCCGACAAGTGCCTCACCGGCGCCTCGACGCTCGGCGACCAGCGCGCGCTCGCGAGCCTGCGCAGCGCCACGGAGGCGGCGTGCCCGTGTGCGAGCTTCACAGGGGCACCGGGTTTCGCGGCGAGCGCCTACCAGAGGTGCGCGCGCACCGCGCTCATCAACGCACTCGCCGCCGGCGACTTGCGCGCGCAATGCAAACAGACCGCGACCACGATCAACAAGGGCGCGGTGTGCGGCTCACAAAAAGTGGCGTGCGGCCGCTTCACACCAAAGGCGAAGACCCCGCTGAGCTGCCGGCTGAAGAAGCTGTCGAGCTGTACGGACGCGAAGAAATATGAAGAGAACGCCTGCACGGCGCAAACGCACTGCGCTGACGTCGTCGACTGGACTGCCAGCACCTGCGTCGACGTCCGCGAAAACGGGGACTTCGCGGCTGGCGTCCGGGTGGTGCGCTTCACCAAACCGTCGGTCGTCAATCCATCACAGACACGCGTCCTCGACACGGTGATCTGGTACCCGACAACCGCCGGGGCTGGACCCGTCGATCCAACGTACAACGCGGTGCTGAACGCTCCGCTCGACAACACCGGTTCCCCGTACCCGTTGCTGATGTTCTCACATGGCTCGTGCGGCTACCCCGCGCAATCGACCTTTCTGCTGCCGTCGGTCGCCTCACACGGGTTCATCGTCGCCGCCCCGCCGCATCCCGGCAACACGATCCTGGAGTACCCCTCGTGCGGCACACCGACGGCGGAGGGGCAGTCGGCAGCCGAACGCCCGCAGGACATCCTGTTCGTACTCAACGGCCTGCTCGCCGCCACGCTCGACCAGACCTCACCGTTCTTCGGAGCCATCGACGCCAATCGCCTCGGCATGTCCGGACACTCCTTCGGTGGCTTCACCACCTATCTTGCAGCCTCACTCGAGCCGCGCTTCAAGACCGCGCTCCCCATGGCGCCGTTCGTGGGCAACGCGCCGCCCCTGACGATCCCGTCACTGACGATGGACGCCCAACTCGACAGCTTCGTCAGCGACGATGCGATTCGCACCGTCTACGCCGCCGGCAGTCCGCCGAAATACCTGGTGCAGATCCTGAACGCCGGCCACTTCGCCTTCTCCGACGGCTGCTTCCCCAGCCCGGACTGCAATCCGCCGACGACGCTGACCCAGGACGAAGCACACGACGCGGTGCGGCGCTGGGTGTTGCCGTTCCTGGAGGTCTACCTGGCCGGTGACACCAGCTTCGCTCCGTTTCTCGCGCCCATCACCGGTCCGGGGTTTGTCTTCGAACAGGCCCAGTGAGCGCCGCCCACGATTTCCCCCCCCTCCATTCTTTGAGCACGGCATCCGTGCTAGCTGAAGCTCGTCCCTGACAGCGTTGGGTAAAGGAGGCGCACATGGCACAAGGCACAAACCGGCAGGTCCTGCTGGCGGCGCGGCCCGTGGGTATGATCAAAGAAACCGACTTCAGCCACCGCGAGGTTCCGGTTCCGAAGCCGCAGGCCGGCGAGTATCTGGTGCGCAACCTCTACCTGTCGCTGGATCCAACCATCCGCGGGTGGATGAACGCGCAGGACACGTACATGCCGGCCATCAAGATCGGCGAGGTGATGCGCGGCGGCGGCGCCGGTGTTGTCGTGGAGTCGCAAAACCCGCAGTACAGCGTCGGCGATATCGTCTTCGGCATGATCGGCTGGCAGGACTACTGTCTCGGCTCCGGCCGCGACGCCATGCCGATGATGGTATTGCCGACGGGCGTGCCGCTGACCGCAGCGCTCAGCGTGCTCGGCATCACGGGGATGACCGCATACTTCGGCTTGCTCGACATCGGCCAACCGAAGGCTGGGGAAACGGTGGTCGTCTCGGGGGCCGCGGGCGCCACGGGCTCGGTCGCCGGACAGATCGCGAAGATCAAGGGCTGCCACGTGGTCGGCATCGCCGGTTCGGCCGACAAGTGCAGGTGGATCACCGGCGATTTGGGTTTTGACGCGTGCATCAACTACAAGACGGAGGACGTCGGCGCACGCCTGAAGCAGACCTGTCCCAAGGGCATCGACGTCTACTTCGACAACGTCGGTGGCCCCATCCTCGATGCCGTGCTGGCGCAGATCCGTCAGCATGCGCGCATCATCCTGTGCGGAGCAATCTCCATGTACAACTCCATCGAGCCGCCGCCGGGACCACGCAATTACATCTCGCTGATCATCCAGCGCGCTCGCATGGAAGGCTTCATCGTCAGCGACTTCTTGCCGCGCTTCGCGGAGGCGTTCATGCAGATCAGTCAGTGGCTCGGCGAGGGCAAGATCAAGTATGCCGTCGATGTCGTGCAGGGGTTGGAAAACGCCACCACCGCAATCAACCGCCTGTTCACCGGCGCCAACACCGGCAAGTTGCTGGTACAGATCTCAGAGGAGCCGGCGTAGGCTGACCAACTTGCGAAGTGGCACAGGCCTCCGGCCTGTGCGTTCGCACCGG
>Ga0335069_10005838_pt1 | contig 18014 bp, 18 predicted proteins | sample Lox_Sample_11_FD_206714 | JGI IMG/M metagenome (GOLD analysis project Ga0335069, IMG submission 206714) | Soil microbial communities from Loxahatchee National Wildlife Refuge, Florida, United States - Lox_Sample_1.1 | ecosystem: Environmental > Terrestrial > Soil > Wetlands | place: USA... | reverse complement strand
ACTTGCAGTCCCAGGCCCGACCCCCGCCTCACCTTTCACTCGCAGTCAGAACAATTAGAGAAGGGGAAGCCGAACCCAGGGAGCCTGGTTCATATGCAGCGAAGTTATTGCCGGTCTGTGGCCAGGTAGACCGCAACGCTGCCTAGAAGAATCAGAGCCGGACCGACCGCCAGCCATGTCCACGCGGGATTGGCTACCGTCGTCGCGAGCAGATGGTTCCAGCCGAGCGCAGTATTGTGGGGCAACTGCACGAGCCAATCGCGCCATGAGTCGCTGGTCAGAGCCTCAAAGATCACAAAACCGACTCCCGCCAGCAGGGAAAAAGCCAGCGCCACCATCTGGACGCTGAAGAGGGTGTGTGTGACTCGCTCTAGGGCTGCATTGCGGCGGCGCAGTTGCGCACGCCACCAGAGGACGCCGGGTGGAACCAGCCGGGCTGATGCGACAGACTCAATGCGCGCCTTGCGGAATGCCTCGGCGACGAGAATGAGATCACTGCATGAACGGCAGCCTGCGACGTGGGCATGCAGCTCCGATGCCGCTTCGGCGGCGGGAGGCCACTGGCCGCGGGCGAGGGCTAAGCGGAGTTCTTTTTCATGAGGGCAGCTGCGAAGCATCATGATCGCCTCCCGGTTTGCTGCGCCGGCTTCGACGCGCGGAGGAAGGCTGCGATCTTGCGGCGTGCGCGGAAGAGCAATAGCCGGACGCTGGTCGGGGCGAGACCGGTCACCCGGGCAATCTCACGATGCGAATAGCCCTCTGCATGGGCGAGCCACAACAGTTGCCGCTCCCGCGGTTTCATCTGCCGCAGCGCAGGGCCTAGGAGAATTTGCGAATCGGATTGCGTTGAGCTGCTGCTCGCCGCGAAGAACTCTTCAGGAATCTCTTCGATCGACGCGCTGCGCGGCCGGCGCCAGTGATCGTGCAGGAGATTGGTGGCGATGCGAAAAAGATAGAGCCGTGCCGATGTTTCGCCATCCGACGCGAGCGACGGAGCGTTGGCCGCACAAAGAAAACGCACGTAGCTCTCCTGCATCAGGTCCTCGGCAAGCGCCGCATCGGCGGAGACCCGCACAAGATAAGCCCAGAGCGGCCGCGCAGAGCGCTGGTAGAACGCGGCAAATGCCTCGTTGTCCATCGGGGCTTCCGACGCCTGTGCGCCGGCGGCATCGAGTGCGCCGCCGGCAAACGCGTCAGGCAGTGTGAATTCCCAGGACATGTCTCTCAGTATTACGAATGCGGTCATGGGCCGGTTTCTCAGGGCTCATGGCCGGGTATTCGGGTTGAAAGGAGCAATGGCGCCGGCAAGTCCCTCTTTTTCGGGCAGCACGCCGAGCCGTCCGGCGACCATCCAGGTGGCTCCCGCGGAAAGGATAAACCCTATTCCGGGCATCAGGGCCATCGTGCCGAGCACGAGCATCGGAGTCGTCATATCGGCGTCCGCATGGCGCAGCAGGAGAAACCCCAGCCCCGACAACACAAGAACGATACCGGCGGTCAGCGGCGTGAGTACGCGGGCAACAACGTTGGGCATGCGGCCTCCCATATCAAGGCTGGGTGCGAGGGGCGATGCAGCAAGGAACTGCTTGCCGGCGTCCGTTTCCAGATAGGCGGCCAGGTCCTGGCTGGTGCTGAACTTGTCGATGAGTCGGCTGTGAACTTCACTCTGCACTTTGAAAGTCCTGTTCCATCGGCGATTCTCAACAAAAAGCCTGATGATCCACACGACCGCGAAGAAGAGAATCGGAAGAATGATGATGGGCTGAAGCTGGTCGAGCACAGCCGCTGCCGACGAGGACGGGCGTTGAGGCTGCTCAAGATCGGGCCAGACGGCGCGCTCCAGAGCTTCTTCGCGGCTGCCACGGCCGCCATCGAGGTGGCTGAAGAGATAGAAGTCAGGATTCTTGGCGATATCGGGATGAGCAGCCATGAACTGCGCGAGCTCGGGATTGTTGCGGGCGACGTAGGCCGGGTCGGCGAGCAGCGATGGGTCGCGGGCAACAACCGTAGTGAGCACAGGGCTGAGGCGCAGCAGCTTGAGAAATTGCTCCTGGGTGTCGGCTACAGCGGTTTCGCTGGCTGCCTGAACGGCAGGAGTGCTCGGCGTATGGTCTTGCGCGCCAGCGCAGGGTGCGCATGCAGGAGCCAGTCCTGCCACCGCGAAGAGGGCGAACGCAGCGAGGTTGGTTCGATCTTTCATCTCAGTCTCCAATTCTTTTCGGGACGCGTCTGTACCTACAACGATTGGGCGGCGATTCGGTTAACAAGTCTGCTCGGGGTTTAGAATCGGAGAAGATGCGGAGCGCGGCTCGGCATCCACATACCTTAAGCCCGCGCAGATGGCGCCCTCGGGCCGCTGCGGCGGGTTTTCGTGTGAAGCAAGGTGGAAATGCGCGCAAAAACGGCTGTAGTGCTCGGCGCCCAATGGGGCGACGAGGGCAAGGGAAAGATCGTGGACGTGCTCAGCGAGCGGTTCAGCGCCGTGGCGCGCTACGCCGGGGGGCACAACGCCGGCCACACGGTGATCATCGGCGATCAAAAATTTGTTCTGCAACTGATTCCCTGCGGCGTTCTGCGCCCGGGATGCAAGGCGGTGATCGGGAACGGTGTGGTCCTCGATCCCATCTACTTTCTCGACGAGATTGACCGGCTGCGGAAGACGGGACTCGACTTTGCAGGTCGGCTGTTTGTCTCGAACCGGGCTCAGGTCATCCTTCCCTACCACCGCATGATCGAGCTGGCCGCCGAGACCGCTCCGGGGCGGCAGAAGATCGGCACCACCAGCAAGGGCATCGGCCCCGCCTACCAGGACAAGATGGCGCGTAGCGGGTTGCGTGTTGTCGATATGCTGAATGATTCGCTGCTGAGGACACATATTGAGGCGGCGTGCGAGGAGAAAAATGCGATTGCGCACGCGCTGTTTGGAACCGATCCGCTGGACCCCGCGAAGATGTTTGACGAATACGCGGCGGCGGCGGAGCGGGTGCGGCCCCTGGTCGCCGATACTGGCCGGCTCCTAAATAGCGTCCTGGCCAAAGGCGGGAGCGTGATGTTTGAGGGCGCCCAGGGAACGATGCTTGACATCGATCACGGCACTTATCCATTCGTCACGTCGTCTTCAGCAACAGCTGGCGGCGCGTCCACCGGAACCGGCGTGGGTCCGGCGAATATCGGTACCGTGATCTCCGTGACCAAGGCCTATGTTACGCGCGTGGGTGGCGGACCGTTCCCCACCGAGATTCACGATGCGGCTGGCGATCATCTGCGAGCGCGCGGCCACGAGTATGGCGCTGTTACCGGCCGTCCGCGGCGTTGCGGCTGGCTCGACATTCCGCTGCTGCGCTATTCCAACCAGGTGAACGGCGCAGAATGGTTAGTGGTGACCAAGCTTGACGTGCTCGACGAGTTGGACGAGATCCCCGTCTGCGTCGGCTACGAGGTCGGTGGGAAAGTCACGGACGAGATCCCGGCGGACGTGCATGGGCTGGAAGTGGTCAAGCCACGCTATGTCGCGCTGAAGGGCTGGCGCGAACCCACCGAAGGAGTCACGGAGCTTGAAAGGCTGCCCAAAGCGGCACGCGAGTACCTGGCCTTCCAGGAACAGGAAAGTGGGGCGAAGATTGGCATGATCTCGACCGGCCCCGACCGGGATCAAACGATTATGCTGCCCGAGTTTGCCGAAGCGCTCAACCACATGAGTCCGCAGCCGTCGTTCTGAGCCCCCGGTCTCCAAACGCCTGAGTTTGATCGAATCGCTTGGCCGCCAAGGCAGCCCGAGCAGAACCGGCCGTTACCGTGGTGAGCATCTTTATCCCTTATCTATTTGACCGCCGCATCCACTTGGGGATACCGTGGACGCGTATGCAGGAGAGTGCCCTCGGCAAACCAACTTTCGGCCAGCGCCGGAAGCGTGGCTTTGGTGCGGTTGCCGCCACGATTGCGCTGGTTGCCGTGGCCTTGCCCGTTTGTTCCGGGCTGTCGATTGCGCAAAAAGAAGAGAGGCACCACGAGATCGACAGGCTTGAAGACGCGTGGCGCAGCGCGGTGATTGCCGGAAATGCGAAGGTTCTGGACGGCCTGCTCGCCGACGACTACATGGCCATTACACCGTCGGGAACCATCCAAACCAAAGACGACACGCTGCAAAGCTTTCGCGCGGGGCGCTTCCACATTACTACTCTGACCATGTCCGACCGAAAGGTGCGGTTTTATGGCGCCACGGCTGTCGTGACCTCTGTCGCCGACATTCAGGCCACAACCTCCGATGGACCGCTCAACGGTAGCTACCGCTATACGCGAGTCTATGTTCGCAATACACAGGGGCAGTGGAAGATCGTGAGCTTTGAGGCCAGCCAGATGAGCGGGTCACATAAGCGAAACGAACCGCATTGAACCTATCTGCTTTCCCAAACACTGAATAACAGAAAGTTTAGCTGTGCATCAGCACGGTTCTAGGGCGGTTTTACCTCCCGGCCTTGAAATCAAGCCGATCTGGGGGTAGACTAAAGTCAATATAGGACTAAAAAAGTCCTATATTGCGGGATGCCCATTTGCCCTCCTCCAGGAGGAGCCGCCGTTCCAGACAGAAAAACAGCGACAACAGGGGAACGGGTGGCATCTAAATAGCGGCGAATCAACGGCAAACCGCAGAGGCCCGTCGGGGAGAAGAGAACAGATGAGTTCGAGTGTAGACGCAATTCGTGGCCTGGCAGAACAGGACTACAAATGGGGCTTCGTAACCCAGGTTGACGAGGACCGGGTGCCCAAGGGCCTTACCGAGGAAACCGTCCGTCTGATTTCGGCCCGCAAAGGCGAGCCGGAGTGGATGCTGGAGTGGCGGCTGAAGGCATTGCACCATTGGTTCAGGATGGAGCGCGAAGAGGGCGAGCCGAAGTGGGCCAACGTCAACTTCGGGCCTATCGACTACCAGGACATAACTTACTACTCGGCGCCGAAGCAAAAACCGAACCTGGAAAGCCTCGACCAACTCGACCCGGAGATCCTGAAGACTTACGAAAAGCTGGGCATTCCGCTCGACGAGCAGAAGCGCCTGGCCGGCGTGGCCGTCGACGCGGTGTTTGACAGCGTTTCGGTGGCAACCACGTTCAAAGGCAAGCTGGCCGAGATGGGCGTGATCTTCTGCTCATTTTCTGAAGCTGTCCAGAAGCATCCCGACCTGGTGAAGAAGTACCTGGGCTCGGTGGTACCGCATACCGACAATTTCTATGCGGCGCTGAATGCTGCGGTTTTCACCGACGGCTCGTTCGTCTATGTGCCCAAGGGCGTGCGCTGCCCCATGGAGCTGTCGACCTACTTCCGCATCAACGCCGCGGAGACCGGGCAGTTCGAGCGCACTCTGATCATTGCCGATGATGGCGCGTACGTGAGTTACCTTGAAGGATGCACGGCGCCGATTCGCGACACCAACCAGCTGCATGCGGCGGTAGTGGAACTCATCGCGCTCGACAACGCGGAGATCAAGTACTCGACGGTGCAGAACTGGTATCCCGGTGACAAGGAAGGCCGCGGCGGCATTTACAACTTCGTGACCAAGCGCGGCAAGTGCCAGGGAAGAAACTCGAAGATCTCGTGGACGCAGGTGGAGACGGGATCGGCGATCACATGGAAGTATCCCGGCTGCATTCTGCTGGGCGACAACTCGGTCGGCGAGTTCTATTCGGTGGCGCTCACCAACAATCGCCAGCAGGCCGATACCGGCACGAAGATGATCCACATCGGCAAGAACACGCGCTCGACCATCGTGTCGAAGGGCATTTCGGCAGGCTACGGGCAGAACACCTACCGCGGCCAGGTGAAGATCATGCAGGGCGCGACCGGCGCGCGTAACTACACGCAATGTGACTCGCTGCTGATCGGCGACCGCTGTGGCGCGCATACCTTTCCCTATATTGACGTGCGCAACTCGACGGCGCGCATGGAGCATGAAGCGTCGACTTCGAAGATCGGCGAGAACCAGCTCTTCTACCTGCGGCAACGCGGGCTGAAGACCGAAGATGCCGTTTCGATGATCGTGAATGGCTTTTGCAAGACCGTATTCAAAGAGCTGCCGATGGAGTTTGCCGTCGAAGCGCAGAAACTGCTCGGCGTCAGCTTGGAAGGCAGCGTGGGATAAGCGACAGGTACCTCGTCCCAGGGCGTGCGACTTTAGAGCGTCCCGAGACTCGGACAGATGGGGCACGAAGTGTCAGGGCACGGCTTCAGCCGTGCCAAATGAAGACCAAAATACTCGCGGGGCTTTAGCCCCTGCGAACGGAGACAGAAACCAACCATGGCGTTGTTAGAAATTCAAGATCTGCATGCATCCGTGGATGGCCACGAGATTCTGAAAGGCCTCACACTGACGGTGAATGCGGGTGAGGTGCATTCCATCATGGGCCCGAATGGTTCGGGCAAGAGCACGTTGGCGCAGGTGCTGGCGCGGCGCGAGGCTTACCAGGTCACTGGTGGTAGGGTCCTGTATGACGGCAAAGACCTGCTCGAGATGAGCCCTGAAGTTGCGGCCTGCGAAGGCGTTTTTCTGGCCTTCCAGTATCCGGTGGAGATTCCCGGCATTGGCAATGCATATTTTCTGCGCTCGGCGATGAATGCAATCCGGAAGTATCACGGCCAGGAGGAGCTGGACGCGATGGATTTTCTGCCGCTTTATAAAGAGCGGTTGAAGCTGCTGGAGATGGACGAATCGTTGATGAATCGCTCGGTAAACGAGGGATTTTCGGGCGGCGAGAAAAAACGCAATGAGATTTTGCAGCTGGCTATGCTGGAGCCCAAGCTGGCCATTCTCGATGAGACCGACTCGGGTTTGGATATTGATGCTCTGCGGATTGTTGCGCAGGGGGTGAACTCGATGCGCAGCAAGGACCGCGCCTTCCTCGTGATCACGCACTATCAGCGGCTGCTCGATTACATCGCGACCGACTACGTACACGTGCTGGTCGATGGAAAGATCGCTCGCTCGGGCGGGCCGGAACTGGCCCTGGAGTTGGAAGAAAAGGGCTATGGCTGGGCCGAGGACGATGCCCAGGTTCAACCGGCATGAAGAGAACGCGTAAGACCAGAGTTGGAGATAGGAAATTGAGGCAAGAGACCAAATCAAACCCGGCAGATCGGTTGGCCGGCTATTCCGAGGCGTACAGCGACCTGCGCCTGCAGCGCCAGACGCGCGAGCCTGTGTGGATGCAGCAATTGCGCGAAGACGCGTGGCAGCGTTTCAGCGCCGCCGGCTTTCCCACCACACATGATGAGGATTGGCGGTTTACCAGCCTCGCTTCTTTGGCCCGGACGCCGTTCCGGCACGCTCAAAAAATCGAAGCTGGGTTTCTCGCCAGGGAAATTGAATCCCATCACCTGGCGGGCGCCGCATGCGAGCTGATTTTTGTGAATGGCCATTTCGCGCCGGAGCTTTCCGACGTGTCGGCGCTGCCTAAAGGCCTGGAATGGTGCGCGCTGAAGCGTGCCGTGGATTGCGGGCTGGAGGCATGCGCACCAGGAGGCATCGAACAGCACCTCGGCCGCTATGCCGATGTGCGACGTGACGTGTTTGCGGCGCTGAATACGGCGCTCTGGGAAGATGGGGCGTATCTGCGCATTAAGCGCGGTGCGGTGGTCGAGCGTCCCGTTCATTTGCTCTACGTCACCGTGGGCGCCGGCGAGCGGATCATGACGCATCCACGCACGCTGGTTTTGGCTGAAGAGCAGAGCCAGGTAGCCGTAGTGGAAGATTATGTTTCGTTTGGCGAGGAAGCCGGATTCTCCAATGCGGTGACGGAACTGGTGGCGGGCGACGGCGCTGTGGTTTCGCATTTTCTTGTCGAACGCGAGAATCTGGCCTCATTCAACGTTTCCACGCTGCGCATCGAGCAGGGCCGGGCGGCCAACGTTGCCTCGCACTCGATTTTGACCGGCGGAGGCCTGGTGCGGAACAACGTGCACCCGGTGCTTGCCGGTGAAGGCACCGAGTGCCTGATCAATGGACTGTTTGTGGGCACGGGCCGCCAGCATCTCGACAACTACATGCTGGTCGAGCACGCGCAACCGCAGGGCGCAAGCCGGCAGTTCTACAACGGCATCCTCGCCGGCCACGCGCGCGGTGTCTTCCACGGGCGCATCGTGGTGCACAAGGACGCGCAGAAGACCGACGCCAAGCAGACCAACCGCAACCTCCTGCTTTCCGACGCGGCGCGCATCGACACCAAGCCGCAACTTGAGATCCATGCCGACGACGTGAAGTGCACGCACGGGGCGACCATCGGCCAGATCGAAGAAGAGCAGCTCTTCTACCTGCGTTCCCGTGGCTTCCCCGAAGCCGAGGCGCGCAACCTGTTGCTCTATGCCTTCGCCGCTGAGTGTCTGGAGCGGATGAAGGAGCCCGCGGCGCGCGCCTTTGCCGAGAACCTGATTCGACAGCGGCTGGACGAGCTTGCGGCCGCGAAAGATTCTGCAGGCGACGCGATGCTTGAGGAAGAGACACAAAGTTTGGAGGAGGTGGGATGACCACCGCGATTCACAGAGCTGAATTTGCATCAGCGACGCTGGATGTGGAGCGGATCCGGCGCGATTTCCCCATCCTTGACCAGTCCATCCACGGAAAGAGACTTGTCTATCTCGATAACGCCGCCACTTCGCAAAAACCGCGCGCGGTCATCGACGCCATCGTGCGGTATTACGAGCATTACAACGCCAATATTCATCGTGGTGTCCACACCCTCAGCATGCGAGCCACTGAGGCTCACGACGAAGCCCGGGAGACGGTACGGCATTTCATCCAGGCTGCCGATGCGAGCGAAATCATTTTCGTCCGCGGTGCAACCGAGGCCATCAACCTGGTGGCGGAGACCTATGGCCGCGCCAATGTTGGCCCAGGTGACGAAGTGCTCATCACTGCCATGGAGCACCACTCCAACATCGTGCCGTGGCAGATGCTGTGCGACGAAAAGGGCGCGCACCTGCGTGTGGCGCCTATCAACGATGCCGGCGATGTCGATCTCGATGCATTCGAGAAGTTGCTATCGCCGCACACCCGCATCGTGGCTGTGCCCCACGTGTCGAACGCATTGGGCACAATCAACCCCTTGCGCAAAATGATCCAGCTTGCTCATGCACATGATGTGCCCGTCCTGGTGGATGGCGCGCAGGCGGTTCCGCACCTGCCCGTGGATGTGCAGGCGCTCGGTTGCGACTTTTACGCCTTCTCCGGCCACAAGGTCTACGGGCCAACGGGCATCGGCGTGCTGTACGGGAAAGAGGAGCTGCTCGCCGATATGCCTCCGTACCAGGGCGGCGGCGACATGATCCGCTCGGTGACCTTTGAAAAAACTACGTACAACGTGGTGCCCTACAAGTTCGAGGCAGGCACGCCGGACATTGCCGGTGCAATCGGGCTCGGCGCCGCGTTGGAGTATGTGATGGGGTTGGGCATGGACCGCGTGGAAGCGCACGGACAGGATCTGCTGACTTACGCGACCGAGCAGGTGAGCGCCATTGAAGGTGTGCGGCTTGTCGGCACAGCGCCGCATCGGGCGGGCGTACTGTCATTTTTGGTGGGCGACATTCATCCCCACGACCTGGGCACGGTGCTCGACCGCGAAGGAATCGCCATCCGCACCGGTCACCATTGCGCGCAGCCGGTGATGGATCGCTATGGAATTCCGGCGACGGCGCGCGCTTCTTTCGCGGTGTACAACACCCGCGAAGAGGTCGATGCGCTGGTGAACGGTATCCAGAAGGCCCGCGAGGTGCTGGGATGAGTGAGTTGACTGAGCTCTACCAGGAGGTGATCCTGGAGCACAGCAAAGCGCCGCGCAACTTTCGCAAGCCCGCGGTTGTGAACCAGGAGGCCGAGGGCTACAACCCACTCTGCGGCGACCGCTGCACCGTCTATCTCGACATGGAAGATGGCGGAATCAAAGACATCGGGTTCCAAGGTTCAGGTTGCGCCATCTCCCGCGCATCCGCTTCGATGATGACGCAGATGGTAAAGGGCAAGAGCAAGGCCCAGGCCGCGCAGCTGTTCGAGCAGTTCCACAATCTGGTCACGGGAAAGAGCGAGGCTGCCAAAGCCGAAGATCTCGGCAAAATGGCGGTGTTTGCCGGTGTGTCGAAGTTTCCCGCACGCGTGAAGTGCGCAACGCTGGCATGGCACACGCTGCAGTCGGCATTGGAAAATCAGCACGAACCAGTATCGACCGAGTAGGAGGCAGCCCCGGTCCGCTCCGGAGGAGTAGCCGGAAATAGCCCGGGGTGAAGTCCGCGATCGGGCACGTGAAGCCTGGAAACACTGGTTCTCCGCCCCGTAGGGCCGGCCGAATCCTCGGCGAAAATTCCAAGAACGCAAAGAGTTCCATAGGAATGACAGAACAAAACCAATCCGAACTCCCGCCCTCCGCAGCCTTCCGCGACGAGATGATCTGGCAGCAGTTGAAGACGGTGCGCGATCCTGAGATTCCCGTCAACATCGTCGATCTCGGGCTGGTGTACTCAGCTCAGGCGACCCCGGCAGAGAATGGCGGCAGGCGCATCGAAGTGCGCATGACGCTTACGGCTCCCGGCTGCGCGATGTCAGATGTGATCAAGGCTGAGGTGGAACGCAAGCTGGCGGCCTTGCCCGAAGTCAGGGAAGTCCGCGTCGAGGTAGTGTTCGATCCGCCGTGGGACAAGAGCCGCATGAGCGAGGCAGCCAGGCTGCACCTCGGGTTCGACTCGGACTTTGGCGCGCCCGCGCCCAGATCGTCCGGACCGTTCAAGGTCGTCCGCTAGCTGATTCCCCATCGCAATCGCAGACAATTTATGCTGAGCGCATTCCCAGCGCAACATGGTCCCAGCGGCAGGTCTTTGTCGTTGGGTTTTCGTGGCGGACGAAGTCGAAGGATCTGCCTCGAAAATTGTCGCCGGCATCCCTGCCGGCTGTCGTGCCGGCGTCCTGGCCCGCGCATATCTGTCCCCGATGAGCCTATTTTCATTGCCTTGGGTGACGCAAAGCGCCATGCATGACTGCAGTCGCCCCGCAGTACAACCAGTCGAAACGGTCCGTCAGTCCTCGTTTTCTTCCGCCTGTTTTCCTGCCAGCTTGTCCAGTTGATTACGCCAGTCCAGCGACTCGACAAACGCGCGCGATTCGCGCCAGCCGGGCTCCACGATGATGTGGAGTTCAAGATAGACCGGCACTCCCAGCAGCGATTCGATCTTGCGGCGCGCTCCGGTGCCGATCGCCTTCAATTTTGCTCCGCCCTTGCCAATCAGAATGGCTTTCTGGCCATCGCGCTCGCAGTAGATGGCAGCCGCGATGTGAGTCTTCCTTTGCGTCTTGGGTGAAGGCTCGGGCTCGTCGAATTCCTCAATCACCACCGCCGACGCGTAAGGAACCTCTTCGCCGGTTTCAATGAGGATGCTCTCGCGGATCAGCTCGGCAACCATGAAACGCAAGGGCTGGTCGGTGTACTGGTCTTTGGGAAAGTAGCGCTCGCCTTTGGGCAGCACTTCGACGATCTTGCGCATGAGAACGTCGAGGCCGTCGCGCTTGAGAGCGCTCACGGGAATGACCTGGGCGAAGTTGTATTGTTTCGTGAGCGAATCGATCAGCGGCAGGAGTTGGTCTTTGCGCACGAGATCGATCTTGGTCAGGACCAGAAAAACCGGGCAGTCGATGTGGCGGACAAGTGCGAAGAGGAGATCATCCTCGCTGCCTCTGGGTGCTCCCAGTCTCGACTCTGTGGCTGGGGTGCGATTCTCCTTCAGCTTCACTCTCCGCGTAGCGTCGACGAGCACCAGCACAAGGTCGCGCGATTGCAGCGCTTCGTGCACCTCCTGCAACATGCGGCGGTCAAGCTGCGAGGCAGGTTTGTGCACACCGGGCGTGTCCACAAAAACGACTTGCGCGGCCGGCTGTTTCCCTTTTCGCCCCGACACTTCGACCACGCCGGCGATGCGGTTGCGTGTAGTTTGCGGCTTGGCGGTGACGATCGAGATCTTCTCTCCCGTGAGCGCGTTGAGCAGAGTGCTCTTGCCCGCGTTGGGCCTGCCGAGAATGGCGACGAATCCCGATTTCACCATGCAACTCCTGACTGAGTGTAAGTCATTTTCCGGTGATCAGCGGTGAGCAGCATGCTGCTCGCGCAACCCAGGGACCGAAATGCGCGGGCCGCAGAGTGATTTCTTGATTTTCAAACCGACGCTTGACCTGTCTATAACTATAGGGTTGACAGTGGGAGTAGACGATGTGGACGGTAAGCAAACTCGCCAGCCGGGCCGGATTGAGCCGGACCGCTCTCTTGTATTACGAATCCATCGGCTTGATGCGTCCGCCTGAGCGCAGCTACGGCAACTACCGCCGCTATGGCGAGCAGGATTTGAATCGCCTGCTCGAGATTCGCGCCTATCGCGCCGCTGGGCTCAGGCTGGCCGATATTCGAGCCATTCTGGGTCGCCCGGTTGGCGACGCGGCAGCAGTTCTGCGACGGCGGCTGATGGAACTGGATGGCGAGATCAGGACTCTTCGCCAGCACCAGGCGGCGATTCTGAAGCTGCTGAGCCACAGAAGTCTAAGGAGAAATCAAATGATCACGAAAGAGAAGTGGGTTTCTATCATGGCCGCCAGCGGCCTGAACAAGGATCAGATGCACCGCTGGCATGCGGAGTTTGAACGTTCGGCGCCGGAGGAACACGAAGAGTTTCTCAAGTTCCTGCACATTCCGGTGGCGGAGATCAAGAGCATACGCGAACAGAGCCGGAAAGGGTTCTGACAGCGATTCGGGAGATCCCCCACCCCGTGCACAAGAACAAGAGCGTGCCGAACATTTACCCCTTCGAACGAAGACTTGTCCGCGGCGACCCCGCAGGGTGAGGGCCCCGGTTCCGTTGGTATCATCGGCGCATGGCACGAGACGGCGAGACAAAAAGGTTGCTGTTGCGGCCGCTGCGGATGGCCGATGCGCCGCAGATCCAGCGGTTGTTCCCGCGCTGGGAGGTCGTGCGCTACCTCATGAATCGCGTGCCGTGGCCTTATCCGGATGACGGAGCCGGCCGCTATGTCCGCGAGTTTGCACTGCCTGAAATTGCCAAAGGAAATCAGTGGACCTGGACGCTGCGCCTCAAGACGAGACCCGAGCAACTGATCGGCGCTATCGACCTGCGCCGTGGCGACGAAAACAATCGTGGGTTCTGGCTGGGAGTTGAGTGGCAGGGCAAAGGGCTGATGAGCGAAGCCTGCGAGTGGGTGAACGACTACTGGTTCGGCACGCTGGGCTTTCGCCTGATGCGCGTTGGCAAAGCGGTGGGGAACATAACATCGCGCCGTATCTCAGAGAAACAGGGCATGCGGTTGGTGGGCACCTGCGAAAAGGACTACGTATGTGGGCGGCTTCCCTCCGAGGTCTGGGAGATTACCGCGGAAGAGTGGAGTGCGTGGAAGGCAGCCAGGGCGAAAGAGCCGAGCAGCAAGCTGTCCGGTCCACGTTGAAGGTATGGGCAGCGCAGGATCGCAACGCATCGCGCCCTTTCCGCTTTCACCAGACGAATGGGACCAGGCGGAATCGAACGGTCTTGCAATACTCCAGATAGCCGGGCAATCCCTCGCTCAGGACCGTTTCCTCATCGAGCAGTCGCGCCGCGAGCACTGCCGTCATGGGGATGAGGGGCAGCAATCCCCAATAGGAACCCAGCGCCAAAGGCGTTCCCAGCAGGAGGATCAATGCTCCTGCATACATGGGGTGTCGCACCAGGGAGTATGGCCCAGTGGAGATCAATGTCTGGCCATCTGCGATCTGAATGGTTCCCGCGGTAAATGAATTTGCTCGGAAAACCCGGAAAACGACAAAGAAGCCAATCGCGGCCAGAGCGTCGCCTGCTGCTTCTATGGCCGTTGCGACGTGCGACCAGCCGAAGCGGCGATCGAGCGACGGGACCACAAGCAATCCGATAAAGCAGAGTGACGCGAAAACTTGAATCCAGTTCTGCTTTCTCCGGCCTTCGGCTCCCGGGCCGGCCTTCAGCCGGCGCTCCAGCAGTTGCCGATCACGCCGCCAAAGATCCATGGTGATGAACCACGAACATCCAAGAAAGACCGCGAGGTAAATCCACGCTTCAGGGAAATGCAGTGTACCCGCGGGCGCAAACAGCAGCAAGACCATGATGGCCGCCAACGCCAGGAAGCCTGCGAGGGTCTTCAACAGCATGAATCGATGTTACGGCTGAGCTTCATCCTTGGGAAACGGCAGGCGCGCTGTCGGCGGATAAATGCGCATGCGCTCGATGCGCCGTCCGGTGGAGGCGAGGATCTCGACGCGCAAATCGGCAGGCTCGATCGTGACGAAATCCCCCGCAGCGGGAATGCGGCCGGCGATTTCGCTAACCAGGCCGCCGAGGGTTGTGGTCTCGTGTGGCTCGTCGAAGTCAACCGGCTCGCCGACCAGGTCGGCAAGCTGATCGGCGGGGAAGCTGCCGGGGACAAGCCATGAACCCGAAGCTTCGCGCACGGGCTCTTCCGCATGGCCGTCGTCGTCGTGCTCGTCGCGGATGTTGCCGACGATCTGCTCGAGCAGGTCCTCGATGGTGACGAGCCCGGCGACCCCGCCGTATTCATCAATCACCACGCGCATGTGCTGCTTTTCGAGCTGCATCTCGCGCAGCAATTCATAACCCTTCTTGGTTTCGGGGACAAACTCCGCGGGGCGTTTGATTGTCGCCACCGTGCGCTCGCGCGCCTCGATGTCGGTAATCTGCAGCAGGTCGTGAGCGAAGGCGAGGCCGGTGATATTGTCGAGCGTACCGGCGAAGACGGGAATGCGCGAGTAATTGTGCTGTCGCAGCAGCTCAAGAAATTTCTCGAGCGTGATGTCTTCCGGAACTGCGAAGATCTCGGGGCGCGGCGTCATCACTTCGCGCACCAGCATATCGCCGAATTCGACGGCTGAGCGCACCAGTTCCTTGTCGCTCTGTTCGAGGATGCCTTCTTCCTCCCCGGCTTCGATGAATGCTTCGACGTCGGGAGCAGGTTCCTCTTCGGGGCTTTCCGGCGCCTCGGCCAGCGCGGCAATCGAGAAGAAGAACCGAATGATCACCGTGACCGGAGTAACCGCCCACAGCAGGACGAGGACGAGCCACAAGACGCGGACCGCCCAGATTCCGCGGGTGCGATTGAAAAGCAGAGATGGAATGAGCTGGCAGGCAAACATCACCACCAGCACAACCGCGAGCATGGCCTGGAGGATTTCCAGCGCAGTGGGCGGGCCGAGGTGAGGCGAGCGATCGAAGAGGATAGCGCCGAACTGGATGGCGATGACGCCGAGCGTCAGCAATTGAAGCACGGCAGCGCAAAGCGCCGCATGGTCGCGGCTTAGGCCAAGACGAGGCTCGATGCGCTCTTCCCAGACGTCGAGGTTCTCCTGGACTTCGCGGCTGAGGATTTTGCCGAACTCGGAGTAGACGCGGCTGACATAGGAGGCCAGCGTCTCGACGACGATGAGCGCGAGCAGCAGAAGCAGCCCGAGGGAAGTCATGGCCTGTGACTCCGCGCTGACTTGCTCACTCGCCGGCTTGCTGACTCGCTCCTCGCGCGTTCGATCAGCCCCTGCGGCAGCCTGAACCGCGTGCGCAGCGCAAGCTCGCGGCGCGCCATGCGGCCCCCATCGGACTCGTGATCGTATCCGGCCAGATGAAGCAGGCCGTGGAGGATGAGGATCTTGAGTTCGGCGCCAAGAGAGTGGCCCATTGCAGCAGCTTGACGGCGTGCCGCGTCGACGCTGATGGCCACATCGCCCGTGATTCCTTCCCGGTTTTGGGCCGGCGAACCGGCCGGGAAAGACAGCACGTCTGTGGCCTTGTCTTTACCACGAAACTGTCGATTCATCCGGCGGATGGCGCGATCGGTGGTGAGCAGTACGCCAACCTCACCAACCAACCGAGCGGCAGCCTGGGCTTCGGCGAGAAACCGGGCCAGGCTCCGGAGCGCCGGCAGGCGATCGGAGGGAGCACTTCGGCTGCGGACAGCCAGCCGTGACGCCGCCTTGGCTGGGGGCTTGGGGTCAGGATCCAGATCTGGGTCGAGGAGGATCATCGTACGCGAAGCGGCTAAAACATGCGAAGCGCAGCTCCGGGTCTAAGTTTGATGATACGCGAAATGAAAGAGGGATCCCGCTTCTCAATTACTACGGAGACCTGTAGCGGCTTGCTGTTGCTGACGGAGCCGCACCCCGGATTGAGGCGTTCCCTTCCGCTGGAGACGAAGGAGATTCCGAACCCTGCCATCTCCCTGATAATTGGCGAGAGAAGGATTAGCACAGATCGACACTGGAACGCATCGGCTGGACTGACTACGATAGCCTGTGTCGGTCCTGAGGAATGAGGAGTTACCGTGCGATCTGTCCGGCGCAGCTTCCTTGTAGTAGTAGCTCTGCTACTAATCACGATAACCAGCCCTGAAAGGTCGTCTGCCGCTGGCGGCAAACAGAAGGGTGCCCTGAAACAGATGTGCGCAGCCGGCGACCGGCAATCCTGTGTCGATCTATATAACCTCGACCGTGGCCGCGGGAAAGACGCCCTCTGGGCCAACGATATGCTGGCGGCCATACTGGAGCGCCAGAAAGCTCAACGGGAGGCGGCTCTACAGTCTGTCGCGAAATGTGATCTGGACGCCGTAACCGCACTGGTCAAGCAAGACCCAGATTTCGTATCGGTGCGGAACGAAAAAGGTGAAACGCCTTTGCATGTGGCCGTATACAACGGCTGCGAGGACGTTACGCGCTTCCTGCTAGACAACAAAGCCGACGTCGACGCTCGAAACGAGTATGGCGCTTCGCCCCTAGATTACGCCGTGGAAACGTTGAAGACCTCTCCGACCTCCGAGGTTGTTTTTCAAGTGACCTTTTCCGCTGCCATCGCGAACTTGCTTTTTAGCCATGGCGCGGTCGTCGAAGATCGAATGCTGCTTCACGTCGCGTCATCAGGGTCGGTGCCCGCCGTGCAATGGCTCCTCGATCATGGAGCGCACGTCAATGCCAGGACAGAAAATGGTGGAACGGCCCTGCACGACGCAGCATGGATGGGGAACTATGAGATGGTGGCTTTGCTCCTAGCCCGTGGCGCCGACGTGAATCTCGAAAGGAGCGATAGCTGTGTGGGTACCCCCCTTCACGAGGCTGCGTGTCACGGCCACACAAGGGTCGCGGAGCTTCTACTGGCCAACGGGGCGAACGTAAACGCGATCAACAAGGACGACCATACCCCCCTTTATGTGGCGATACACGAAAACGGGGGCGGAATGACCGTTACCACCCAGACAACAGTCTATGGCGGGGCCGAAGGAAACCAGCGCCTCTCTCAAACTTCGGATTTCCGGAATACGAACGACGACGTGATTCAGTTATTGCGTAAACATGGCGGTCACGAGTGACCGATGAGCCCTCTAGCTGCGCGAGCGTTCCCGGAAGAAAACGGCAAATGCACCTCGCGCAGCGAGTGATCCGCGCGTCCGCAAAGCCGATTTCCATTGATCGACAACGCCTAACGGGTAGCCGATTCGAGCTCTACAAGGACGCCTATTGCGGCTTGGCCGGTTGCTGCGCCTTTTCCTCTTGCGGCGCGGACACGTCAATCGAGCCCTCGAGCGGCAGTTCCTGCTGACGCGGCCGGGTGCTCTCGTACGCCCGCACAATGCGCTGGACCAGCGGATGGCGCACCACATCGGACTCCTCGAAGTGGCAGAAGGCGACGCCTTCTACGCCATCGAGCACATTGATGGCATCGAGCAGGCCCGACTTACGCGGGTTGGGCAGATCAATCTGCGTAATGTCGCCGGTGATCACGGCCTTGGAGTTATTGCCCATGCGCGTAAGGAACATCTTCATCTGCTCGACAGTGGTGTTCTGCGCTTCGTCGAGGATGATGAAGGCGTCGTTGAGAGTGCGGCCGCGCATGAAAGCGAGCGGAGCGACTTCGATCACGTTGCGGTCGAGCATCTTGTCGACCTTCTCAATATCGACCATGTCGAAGAGTGCGTCGTAGAG
>Ga0335069_10005837_pt1 | contig 18014 bp, 15 predicted proteins | sample Lox_Sample_11_FD_206714 | JGI IMG/M metagenome (GOLD analysis project Ga0335069, IMG submission 206714) | Soil microbial communities from Loxahatchee National Wildlife Refuge, Florida, United States - Lox_Sample_1.1 | ecosystem: Environmental > Terrestrial > Soil > Wetlands | place: USA... | reverse complement strand
ACTGGCTGCTCCTGGTCATGTTCCTTTCGATCGTCTTCCTGTTCCGCCTGAATGACCCGCAGTCGCGCTTCCTGGAGCTGCTGGTCGTGGTCTTCCTGTTCGGTCTCCTGTTCACGCCCGTCATTGAAGACGGCCTGGAAACCGCGCTGAATGTGATCACGTTCTTCGGTCTGCTCTACTATTTTTCCAGGAACGTCCGGGAAGACGGCGCCTGGTTCTGGCAGGCGGTCGTGGCCGGGGTGGTAGGGGTGACGTTCGGCCTGGCTTACTACCTGCAGAAGGACGTCCTTCCCGACGTGAACGCCAACGCGTGGGCGTATTTCCCGGTGACGGCGATATTCGCCATCTGCCTGGGCTTCCGCTTTGCACCGCGCCGCGGCCCGGGACAGCTGATCCTGGGGCTGCTCGCTCTCGTCAATCTCGCGTGGATCTTCCTGAGCGGGAGCCGCGGTACGCTGATCGTGGGGCTCGTGTCGATGACCTACATCATCTTCAGCATGCGGAGCAGAGTGCTCCAGATCAGCTACATCGTCATCGGCGCGGCCGTCACCGTGTTCGTCCTGCTGAGCTTCACGGAGCTCGAGGGGACCGCGCTGCACCGGATCAACAAGCTGCTCGACCCGGAGCAGTCGATGACGGGACGCACCAGCGGCCGGTCTGATCTCGCGTACGGCGGGCTCCTCATTTTCCTGGACCACCCCTTCGGCGTCGGCACGGGGGGGTTCACGGTGGCGTGGGCACGGATGGGGTTCCGCGAGTCGCTGAGCGGCTACGGCTACGGGGCGAGCCGCGAGGCGCATGCGGGCTGGATCAAGGTTCTCGCCGAAAACGGGTTCATCGGGTTCGTGGTCCTGGCGGCATTCACACTCTCGTTTGCGGAGGTCGGGTGGAGACGGCGAAAATCCCGCGGCCTTCTCTCGCTGGGGATATTCGTGACGGTACTCCTCGCGGTCGCCTGGGTCTCGACGGAGTTCGCCGCCAAGGGGCTCTGGTTCCTCTCTGCCGGCGCGACGGCGCTTCTCAACATGAAGGGGGCTTCCGGGCTGCCGCCGGCTCCCCCGCGCGCACCGGCGCACGCGCACAGGGGGCGCCCCTGACGATGCGTCTCGCGATGTTCACCAACAAGTTCCCGATCAAGGGGGACACGTTTTTCTGCCGCGACGTGCGGGCGCTCCTGGAGGCGGGGATCAGCGTGGACATTTTCCCGATGCACAGGATCGACCCCGGGCTCTGGCGCTGGGTGCCGGAGATCCTGAACGAGAGCGTGTTTCCCCGCGAGCACGTGAAAGGCCTGACGCCGCTGGACACGCTCCGGGAGCTCGGGCCATCGTCGCTTGGATCCTTCGGCCGCTACCTGGGCCACGCGGCGCGGATCGACGCGTCTGCCCTCCGCTACGGCACCGGGCCCTTCATGAAGACGTCGTACATTCTCACGCTCGCCTGGGCCTGGGCACGCAGGTACGGCAGGACATACGATCACGTCATGTCGTACTGGGGCAACTACGCCGCGACGTGCGCGTATCTCGCCCACCGGCTCACGGGGCGCGACATCCCCTGCTCCATACTGCTGCACGCAGGGACTGACCTCTACCGGACGCAGGTGGCGATGGAGGAGAAGCTCCGCTACGCGGACAACATATTTGTCGTCTGCGAATTCAACAGGCAGTTCCTCCGGACGAGATTCCCGGACGTGTTCCCCGCCATCGAGCGGAAGATCCGCCTCCACCACCTGGGGCTCGATTTTGACGAGCTCAGGTTCACTCCCGACGGCAGGAGAAAAAACCTGGTGCTCTGCGTCGGGCGGTTCGACCTGCTGAAGGGATTCGACGGCGTGGTGCGGGCGGCGGGTGCGCTTCACAGGAAGGGGATCGACATCGAGGTGGAGATCATCGGCGACGGGGACCAGGCCGCGGCGCTCAGGGCGCTCGCGCGGGAGGAGGGGATCGCCGACAGGGTCCGTTTCCCCGGCTGGCTCCCGTTTTCCGGTGTGGGGGAAGCGATGAGGCGTGCATCGTTCCTTGTCCATCCCTCCACCGATATCGGTGACGCGGTTCCCACGGTCATCAAGGAGGCGGAGGCGCTGGGACTGCCGGTGATCGGCACCGCCGTGGCGGGCATCCCCGAGCTCCTGGACGACGGGAGGGCGGGACTGCTGGTCCCGCCCCGTGACCAGCCGGCGCTCACCGCGGCCGTCGAACGGTTTCTGACGGACGAAGACCTGCGCGCCTCGTTTGCGCGCGCCGGGCGGCGATTTGCGGAGGAGAAGTTCAATCTCTGGACGAACGGGCGCGCGCTCGCGGAGCGCCTCTGTGCCACCAGGCGGGGGGACCATGTCGCTGTTTGAGTCGTACATGCGCTTGTCCGGCTACGATATCGCGGGGGCATTCCGCGGCCTCGGTGAGTTTCCCCGGGGCTCGCGCGCGGACATCGACGCCCGCCAGGCTGCGGCGGCGCGCGCCATCGCGGAGTTTCACGCCGCGCACAATCCCCTCTACAGGGCGAAGGTCCCCCGGGGTCTTCCTGCCCGGTGGGAGGACCTCCCGGTCATGGCAAAGCCCGACTACCAGAAGCCGATGGAGCTCCTCCTGACCGACGGGATGCGCGCACGCGGCCAGTATCTCTCCAGCACGTCCGGCTCGTCGGGGCAGCCGTTCGTGTTTGCCAAGGACAGGGAATGCCACGCCTGGAGCTGGGCGCTGATACGGGACCGTTTCCTGTGGCACGGCATCACGCTCTCCTCCCGCCAGGCACGTGTGTACGGGATCCCGCTGGACAGGAGGCAGTACATCGCGGAGCGTCTGAAAGACAGGCTGATGAACCGGTTGCGTCTCCCCGTATTCGATCTGTCGGACGCCGCGCTGGAGCGCTTTGCCCGGAGATTCAAATCCACCCGCTTCGAGTACCTGTACGGGTACACAAGCGCGCTCGTGGTCTTCGCGCGCTACCTCACCCGGGCCGGGATCGACCTCAGGGCCTGGTGTCCGACGCTGCGGCTCTGCATCGTGACCTCCGAGACGTGCACGCCTGAAGACCGCGCCGTCCTGAAGCGCGGGTTCGGGGTGAACGTGGTGATCGAATACGGCGCCTCCGAAGCGGGTGTGATCGCATTCGAGAACGCCGCGGGCGAGCTGATCGTGTCCGAGGAGAACCTGCTGGTGGAGATCGTGGACGACGACGGGAAGCCCGTGCCCCGGGGGGCCTCCGGCTCGATCCTCCTCACCGACCTGCGGAACAGGGCGATGCCGTTCATCCGGTACCGGATCGGGGACATGGGGAGCATCGGCGCGGCCCCGCAGGGAAGTCCCGACGCGCGGACGCGCCTCCTCTCGCTGGAGGGACGTGTGAACGACGTGATTCTTCTGCCGAGCGGCAGGCGGGCGGCGGGGATGACGTTCTATTATGTGTCCAGGCGCGTGCTGGAGGCATCGGGCGTGCTCAAGGAGTTCGTGATCCGGCAGACCGCCCCCGCGGACTTCACGTTCGACGTCGTGACGGAGCGGCCCCTGACGCAGGCCGACGAGGAGCTGATCCACGGTGTGCTCGACCGCTACCTGGAGCCGGGGTTGCATCTGACCATCCGGCGGCTCGACGCGATCGCCCGGACCCCCGCCGGCAAGCTCAAGCATTTCACGTCGGAGCTCAGGCAATGAGGGCGATCGGGCTCTGCTACCACGATGTGATCGAGGGATCGCTCCCCGATGCGAGCGGCTTCCCGGGTTCCACCGCCGCCCGGTACAAGTTCGGGGGGGAGGAGTTCAGCGCCCAGATGGACGCCCTGGCGGGCGCGGGCGTCCAGGTGGCCGCCGACGTGCGGACGCTCGGGAGCGGCGGAGGGGCGCTCCCCCTCCTCCTGACGTTTGACGACGGGGGGACTGGCGCGCTTGCCGCCGCCGACAGGATCGAGCGGCACGGCTGGCGGGGACACTTCCTCATCACGGCGGGGCGGGTCGGGACGGCGGGTTTCCTCGACAGGGCCGGTGTGCGTGAGCTTCACCGCCGCGGCCACGTGGTGGGGACGCATTCCTGGTCACACCCGGAGAGGATGTCGGTGCTGAGCGGGGAGGAGCAGCGCGCGGAGTGGACCCGGAGCATTGCGCTGCTTGCGGACATCCTGGGCGCTCCGGTGGACGTCGCATCCGTTCCCGGCGGCTATTTCGACGCGAACGTGGCACTGGCGGCGGCCCGCTCGGGGCTCCGCGTGCTCTTCACGTCGGAACCCACCGTCCGTCCCGCGCTTGTCGAGGGCTGTCTCGTGGCCGGGCGCTACTCCGTCATGCAGGGCATGTCCCCCGAATCGGTGGCGGCGATCGCTGCGGGGCGCATTCTCCCCCGGGCGTTCCAGTCGTTGACGTGGAACGGGAAGAAGGCGGCCAAGGCCGTCGGAGGGGAATACTACCTGAAGCTCAGGAGGTTTATCATCGGACGCAGGAGCAAGCGGTGAGCGCCGTGAACGAACAGGGGGGAACGTTCCCCTTCGTCAGCGTGATCATGCCCGTGCGGAACGAGGGGAACTTCATCAGGACATGCCTCGATGCCGTGCTGGGGCAGGACTACCCGGCGGAGAAGATGGAAGTGTTCGTCGTCGACGGGATGTCCACCGACGGGACGCCGGAGATTGTCCGGGGCTACAGCGAGAAAGACCCCAGGGTGCGTCTCGTGGCAAACCCCCGGAAGATCGTCCCGACAGGGATGAACGCGGCGTTTCCCCTCACCCGCGGGGAGATCATCGTCCGCGTGGACGGGCACTGCAAGGTCGCCCCGGACTACATCCGCCGCTGCGTCGAGCACCTGCGCGCCGACGGCGTCGACGGCGTGGGGGGACCCGTACACACCGTCGGCGAGACGGGCGCCGCGCGCACGATCGCCCTGGCGATGAGCTCGCCGTTCGGCGTGGGGGGATCGGCCTTCCGCACGGTGAGCGACCGCACGATGCTCTCGGACACCGTCCCCTTTCCCGCGTACACCAGGACGATCATCGAGCGGGCGGGGCCGTACGACGAGGAGCAGGTCCGCAACCAGGACGACGAATACAACTACAGGCTCCGGAAGCTCGGCGCGAAGATACTCCTCGCCGCCGACGTCCGCTCGGAATACTACTCGCGGAGCTCCATCCGGTCGCTGTGGAGGCAGTACTACCAGTACGGCTACTGGAAGGTCCGCGTGCTGCAGAAGCACCCGCTCCAGATGAAGCTGCGTCAGTTTGTCCCCGCCGCATTCGTCGGCGCGCTCCTGGCCTCGCTTGCCGCCGCCCCGTTCACGGTGTGGGGCGCCGCGGCGCTTGCGCTCATCGCAGGGGCCTACTGCGCGGCGAATATCGCGGCGTCTGTCCTGACCGCACGCCGGGAGAGCATGACGGTCGTGCCTCTCCTTGCGCTTGCGTTCGCGACGCTGCACGTGTCGTACGGGCTGGGGTTCCTCGCCGGCCTGATCAGGTTCGCACACCTGTGGGGGAAGTCCCGCCCCGCGGCTACCACATCACAACAGTCCGGAACACCATGAGAGAGCACTTTCTTCCGTTTGCGCTTCCCGACCTGGACGAGTCGGAATTTGCCGAAGTCCGTGAAGCGCTCGCCTCCGGCTGGGTGACCACCGGCCCGAAGACGAAGGCGTTCGAATCGCAGTTCGCCGCGGCTGTCGGCGCAAAGCACGCGGTCGCCGTCAACTCGTGCACCGCCGCCATGCACCTGGCGCTCGAGGCCATCGGCCTCGGCCGGGGGGACGAAGTCATCACCACCCCGTACACGTTCGCGGCGACGGCGGAGGTCATACGCTACTTCGACGCCCGGCCCGTGCTGGTCGATGTCGAAGCGAAGTTCCTGAACATCGATCCCTCGCTGATCGAGAAGGCGGTCACGCCCCGCACGAAGGCGATCATGCCGGTGCACATCGCCGGCAATGCGTCGGAGCTCGACCCGATCCACGCCATCGCCTCCGCCAGGGGCCTGCGCGTGATCGAGGACGCGGCCCACGCGTTCCCCACGACGTACGGGGGAAGGATGATCGGCACGCTGAGCGACATCACCTGCTTCAGCTTCTACGCGACCAAGACGATCACCACGGGCGAAGGGGGGATGATCACCACAGGCGACGACAGGCTCGCCGAGCGGTGCAGGATCATGGCCCTCCACGGGATCAGCAAGGATGCCTGGAAGCGGTACACCGCCGAGGGCTCATGGTACTACGAGATCGTCGCCCCCGGGTACAAGTACAACATGACCGACGTTGCCGCCGCCATGGGCATCGCCCAGCTCCGGAAGTACCGCGCCATGCACCAGCGGCGGTGCGACATCGCGCGGGCGTACACGGAGGCGTTTGCCGGCTTCCCGGAGCTCCAGCCGCCGTCGGACCGCCCCGGCGCCGTGCACGCCTGGCACCTGTACATGCTCCGGCTGAACCTCGAGCAGCTCAGGATCGACCGGGCGGCGTTCATGGAGGAGCTGAAGAAGAAGAACATCGGGGCGAGCGTCCATTTCATCCCGCTGCACATTCACCCGTACTACCGCGACACGTTCGGCTACAAGCCCGCCGACCTCCCCGTCGCCTACGGGGAGTATCTCCGGGAGATATCGCTCCCCATTTTCTCGAAGATGAGCGACGACGACGTCCGGAGCGTGATCGACGCCGTCACGGCCATTGTCAGCGCCAACCGCCGCTAAGGGTGCGGGCGCACAGTCTATCAACTATCTCAGGATTACCGCATGCACGCACTGGTTTCGGGAGGAGCAGGGTTCATCGGTTCGAACCTGGTGGAGGCGCTGGCGCGGGGCGGGCACAGTGTGAGGGTGCTCGACAATTTCGCGACCGGCAAGAGGGAAAACCTGTCTTCGTTCGACGGGACGGTTGAGCTGATCGAGGGCGACATCAGGAGCTATCACACGGTGCGCGAGGCGCTCCAGGGAATCGAGGTCGTCTTCCACCAGGCCGCCCTTCCCTCGGTTCCCCGCTCCGTGCGCGACCCGCTCACGTCCAACGCGGTCAACGTGGACGGGACGCTGAATATCCTGTACGCGGCGAAGGACGCCGGTGTGAAGCGGGTGATTTACGCCTCCTCCTCCTCCGTGTACGGCGACACACCCGAGCTGCCGAAGCACGAGGGGATGCGCCCCAACCCCCAGTCCCCGTACGCCGTGTCCAAGCTCGCCGCGGAGCAGTATTGCGGCGTCTTCGCGCGTCTGTACGGGCTCGAGACGTTCGCGCTCAGGTATTTCAACGTGTTCGGCCCCCGGCAGGATCCCACGTCGCAGTACTCCGCCGTTATCCCCAAGTTCATCCGGGCAATACTCGCGGGGGAGAAACCCGTGATCTACGGCGACGGGGAGCAGACCAGGGACTTCACGTTCGTCGCAAACGTGGTGGACGCCAACCTGCGCGCCGCCTCGGCCCCGACGGCCCGCGGCGTGGCGATGAACTGCGCGTGCCATGACCGGATCTCGCTCAACCAGCTGGTTGCCGAAATCAACGCGATCATGGGAACGTCTGTGCAGCCCCTCTACCAGGGTCCGCGCCCGGGGGATATCAAGCACTCGTTCGCGGCGGTCGACCTGGCGAAACAGGAGATCGGATATACCCCGTCAGTCCCTTTCAAGGAAGGGCTCAAAAAGACCGTCGCGTGGTACACCGAGAAGCTCAAAGGAGCGGCTTCGCAGGTAACTCGTTGAGTGTCAACGCGTTGGCTGACGGTCAGGGGGGTGCCACCCATCACAGTTTTTTCTGCGGGATTTTGCGATGTTTCTGCACCTTTCAACAAAAGCCGGCCAAGGCCAGCCTCAGATCATAAAAGCGACGTCGCAGAGGGTACTGGATATCGTTGCATCAGGCGCGGGACTCATTATCCTGTCGCCGTTGTTTCTCATCCTGGGGGTGCTCGTCAAGCTCCAGGACGGAGGACCCGTCCTCTACAGCTCCCAGCGCGTGGGGCGGGGAGGAAAGCTCTTTTCCATCTACAAGTTCCGGAGCATGGTGCAGGGTGCGGATCGCATGGGGGGCGGGCTCACGGTCAGGGGAGACGCGCGTGTGACGCGCGTCGGGCGTCTGCTCCGCAACTACAAGCTCGACGAACTTCCGCAGCTCTTGAATGTATTTAAGGGTGATATGAGCCTTGTGGGGGCGAGGCCGGAAAACCCCGCCTACGTCGCGCGCTATACTCCGGAACAGCGTGAGATTCTGAACTACAGGCCCGGGATTACGAGTCCCGCATCCCTTCGGTACCGGAACGAGGAGGAGATGCTGGGCGGGGGGGACACGGACGCGCTCTACGTGGGGAAGATACTGCCGGAGAAGCTCGCAATGGACCTGGCGTATCTCAGGACGCGCACCGTGGTATCAGATGTGATCGTCATTCTGCGAACAATCGGGGGAATCGCGTAATGAAAAAGCGTTTGGAGATGCTCTCCAGGCTCAGGAACCGTGACCTGCTCATGGTCGACATCCTGCTGGTGTCGCTTGCGCCCTGGATCTCCTTCTATATCAGGACGGAGAGTCTCCACGAGCTCCGGCTGTACATCAACCCGCTGGCCATGTTCATGGTGCTCGACGGGTTGTGCAAGCTGCTGATTTTCTACGTGACCGGTCTCTACGCCCAGTACTGGCGCTATGCAAGCGTCCAGGAGCTGGCGACGCTCCTGCGCGCCACGATCCTGGCTGCGCTGGTGGAAGTGGTGCTCTTCTTCGTGGTCTTCACCCCTGTCGGCATCATCCCGTACGGATTCCCCCGGTCGCTTCCCGTCCTTGACGGACTCCTGTCGATGCTGCTGGTGGGCGCCATGCGGTTCAGCATTCGCCTGGTGCAGTCGTGGCAGTCCCGCTCCGAGGAAGGGACATCCATGAAGCCCACGCTGATCGTGGGCGCGGGGGTCGCCGGGGCGATGATCGTCAAGGAACTCCAGGTCAACCGCCATCTCGGGCTTCTCCCGGTCGGGTATGTCGACGACAACATGGAGAAAGTCGGGAAGAACATTCACGGCGTTCCCGTGCTGGGAACGCTGAAGGATTTCCCGAAGCTCCTCAAGTCGCACCACGCGTCGCAGGTCATCATCGCGATGCCGACCGCCTCCGGCAAGAAAATCCGGGAGGTGGTGCAGGTCTGCAAGGAGCGGGGCGTGACGAGCAAGATCGTCCCCGCCCTGTTCGAGATCCTCCGCGGGACTGCGCGCGTCGACCAGTTCAGGAACATCCAGCTGGAAGACCTTCTCCGCCGCGGCCCGGTGAAGACAGACACCAAGAGCGTCGTCGGACTCCTGCACGGCACCCGCGTCATGGTGACCGGCGCGGGCGGGTCCATCGGATCGGAGATCTGCCGGCAGATCAAGGAATTCGGCCCGACGGATCTCATCCTGCTCGGCCACGGCGAGAACTCCATCTTCCGCATCGCGCAGGAGCTCATGGAGCACCCGAAGAAGGGGCTCAGCGTACGGACGGTGATCGCCGACATCCGCGACAGGGACAGGATGAACGCGGTGTTCGAGCAGTTCAGGCCCACCGTCGTGTTCCACGCGGCGGCGCACAAGCACGTCCCGCTGATGGAGGTCAACGTCTCCGAGGCGGTCACGAACAACGTGCTGGGAACGCGGAACCTCGTCGAGCTCTCCCAGAAGCACGGGGTGGAGCGGTTCGTGATGATTTCCAGCGACAAGGCCGTCAACCCGACAAGCGTCATGGGCGTGTCGAAGCGGATCGCCGAGCTCATCATCCAGGACGCGGCGCGGAAATTCGGAGGCAGGTTCGTGGTCGTGCGGTTCGGCAACGTGCTGGGAAGCAGCGGCAGCGTGGTGCCGGTGTTCAAGCGCCAGATCGAGATGGGCGGCCCCGTGACGGTGACGCACCCGGAAGTGAAGCGCTTCTTCATGACGATCCCGGAAGCGGTCCAGCTCGTGCTCCAGGCCGCCACGATGGGGACGGGCGGCGAGACGTTCGTGCTCGACATGGGCGAGCAGATCCCGGTGGTGGAGCTTGCCCGCGACATGATCCGGCTGAACGGGCTGGAGGAAGGGCGCGACATCGACATCGTGTTCACCGGGCTCCGTCCCGGCGAGAAGATGTACGAAGAGCTGTTCTACGAGGGGGCCAGGATCGAGCGGACGACGCACGAAAAGATCATGGTCCAGTACGGCGGCCTGGACCGCGACGTTGCGGTCCCGATGGCCGACGGGAACGTCCAGATCCGCCAGCATGTCGTCAGCGGGCTCCCCGGCTACGAGGATCCGCTGGCCATGGATCTCGACACGCTGATCGAGGCGGCGCACCAGGGCTCGGAGAGCATCGTGCTCCGGCTCTTCTCCAAGCTGGTACCGCAGTTCCGGATGCCCGACCACGCGGCCGACGCCGAGGCGGCGATCGCCAGGGTCGCCGCCGAAGGCGTGAAGGAACGCGTAAAGCTCTAGATTGCCCCGCCGGCGGCGGGATGCAGAAAGCGCACTTCGCAAAAAGCGCTCGCAATGACGGGGGGCCTCAGTGCCCCCCTGTCATTGCGAGTGGCGCCGCAGGCGCCACGAAGCAATCCAGGCGTTTCCCGCCCTTGCAATTCACCCCCCATGGCCGTATCTTTAGCACTATGTCGAAAGTGCTGGTGATTGATGACGACGAGATGGTGCTCGCGCTCGTCCAGAAGATATTGACCATGGAGGGGTTCGAGGCACTGACGACCGCGGACGGTCCGCAGGGGCTGACGATCTATAAGGAGCGGAAGCCCGACATGGTTCTGCTGGACCTGGCCCTCCCGGGGATGAACGGCCTGGAAGTGCTGCGGAAGATACGCCAGCTCGACCCGGAAGCCCGCGTGATCGTGGTGACGGGGTCCGGTTCCAACGAATCTGCAGAGGTGGCTCTGAGGTACGGCGCGTTCGATTTTGTGAGAAAGCCGGTCGATTACGCGGATTTTGTCAGGAGAATCAAGGCCGCCCTCCCCACCTGACCGGAAAGGACGAGTACCCTCCCCTCTTGCTACATTGGTTTTCCCCCCGCGCCCTCGTGGCGCCGTACGAAAAATCCTTCTCAGCGGCAAACACAACACATTGCCGGTGATTACCCTGACGCGCTAACAGATCCTGGAAGGTGATGCATGTTCAAAAACGGGACCATTCATGACGTCGCGGTGCGCTCCCTCCCCAAGTTTATTGACGACCGCGGGTGGCTGGCCGAACTGTTCCGCCATGACGACATGGCATCGGAATTTCTTCCGGTAATGGGGTATGTATCGATGACAGCGGCGGGCATCACGCGCGGGCCGCACGAGCACGCCGACCAGGCCGACTGCTTTGCGTTCCTGGGTCCGTCCAATTTCAAGATCTGGCTCTGGGACAACCGGAAAGGCTCGCCGACGTTCATGACGAGGCAGATCGTGTACGCCGGGGAAGACGCCCCCCGCTCCGTCATCATCCCGAAGGGCGTTGTCCACGCCTACACGAACATCGGCGGGAAACAGGGGATGGTGCTGAACTTTCCCAACAGGCTCTACGCAGGGGAGGGGAAGAAGAGCCCGGTGGACGAGATCCGGCACGAGACCGATCCGAATTCCATTTTCCGGCTGGAGTGATGCCATGCGTTCTCTTCTTGTGACCGGCGGTGCCGGCTTTATCGGGAGCAACTTCGTCCGGTACTACCTGGAAGCGCATCCCGGGAGCCGGGTGGTGAACTTCGATAAGCTGACATACGCGGGGAACCTCGAGAACCTGCGGGACGTGGAGAACAACGCGCAGTACGCCTTCGTGCGCGGAGACATCTGCGACCGCGAGGCCGTCCAGGCGACGATGGCAAAGCACGGGATCGACACGGTCGTGCATTTCGCCGCCGAGTCGCATGTCGACAGGAGCATCCAGGGGGCGGCGGTCTTCGTCACCACGAACGTGCTGGGGACGCAGGTGCTGCTGGACGCCGCGCGCGAGCAGGGGGTGACGCGGTTCCTGCATGTCTCCACGGATGAGGTGTACGGCTCTCTCGGTGCCGACGGGCAATTCACCGAAACGACCCCCCTGCATCCCAACAGCCCGTACGCCGCGAGCAAAGCGGCCTCCGATCTCCTCGTCCTGGCCGCCGCACACACGTTCGGTTTCCCGGCCGTCGTCACCCGCTGCTCCAACAATTACGGGCCCTTCCAGTTTCCGGAAAAGCTGATTCCCCTCATGATCGCGAACGCAACGGACAACCGTCCCCTGCCGGTGTACGGACAGGGTCTCAACGTGCGCGACTGGCTCTACGTCCGCGATCACTGCACGGCGCTGGATGCGGTGCTGGAGCGGGGGAAGGCGGGGGACGTGTACAATATCGGCGGGAACAACGAGTGGAAGAATATCGACATCGTCCGTCTCCTCCTTGCGCTGCTGAAGAAGCCGGAGTCGCTCATCACGTACGTGAAGGACCGCCCCGGCCACGACCTCCGGTACGCCATCGACGCAGGGAAGATCATGCAGGAGCTTTCCTGGGCGCCGTCGGTGACGTTCGAGCAGGGACTGAAGGAGACGGTCGCCTGGTACACTTCGCACGAGCCCTGGTGGCGCCGCATCACGAGCGGGGCGTACCGGGAGTACTACAAGGAAATGTATGACGAACGCCACTAGGAGCGCGTCGCGCCGGTGACATGTTCAAGCGACGTGAAATAGCGGTTCTGGTCGTCACTGACCTGGTGACACTCAGCGCCGCCTGGACGTTCTACTACCTGTTCCGGGTCAGGAGCGGTCTCTTCCCCTTGAACGCCGAACCTGACCTGTGGCTCCCCCTGATCGCTGTGACGCTCCTCTGGATGCTCCTGTTCTTCGTTGTGGGGCTCTACCGCCCATGGTACGCCGCCTCGCGGCTCGACGAGCTTGCCCTGCTCTTCAAGACCGTCGGCGTGGGAACGCTTGTCCTGTTCTTTGCCGTGTTCATCGACGACGTCGGAAAGCCCACCGGCCCCGGCAGCAGGCTGCTGATGGCGGCGTACTGGGCCGATGTCCTTGTCGCCGTGTCGGCGGGCCGCATGGTGCTCCGGAGCATCCAGCGCCGGATGCTGATCGCCGGGATCGGTGTCCACAATACGCTGATCGTCGGCAGCAGCGCGCGTTCACGGGAGCTGTATGACGAGGTGGTCAAGTACCCCGCCCTGGGATACCATGTGGTCGGGTTCATGGGGATCGACAGGGAACGCGCGCCCCGCCAGGAAGGGAACGTCCCCGACCTGGGCGTCGTCGATGATCTGCCCGGCGTGATCGACACGAACGGCGTGAAGGAGGTCCTGATCGCCCTGGATTCGTCGGATCACGGCAGACTCCTCGAGATCATCGCCAGGTGCAACGGCCACCGCGTCGGCCTGAAGATCATGCCCGACCTGTACGATATTATCAGCGGCCAGGCCCGCACGAATCAGATCTACGGCTTCCCGCTGATCGAGATCACGCCGCAGCTCATGCCTCCCTGGGAGGAGGCGACAAAGCGGTTCATCGACATTGTCGTCTCCGCGCTGATCCTGATTGTCGGGATGCCGCTGTGGCTGCTGATCGCGCTGATCATCAGACTCGAGTCTCCCGGGCGATTCCTCTATCAGCAGGAGCGGGTGGGGAAGGACGGCGTATTGTTCAACATCTACAAGTTCCGCTCGATGCGCCAGGACGCGGAGCTCCAGGGACCGCAGTGGGCTGGGGCGCGGGACCCCCGGGTCACGCGCGTGGGCAGGATCCTCCGCCAGACCCACCTGGACGAGATCCCGCAGATGATCAATGTCCTGAAGGGAGACATGAGCCTGATCGGCCCGCGCCCGGAGCGCCCGGTATTCGTGGAGCAGCTCTCGCAGGACATCCCGCTGTACCGGCGCCGCCTGAAAGTGAGGCCCGGCATCACCGGGTGGGCCCAGGTGAAACACAAGTACGACGAGACGATCGACGACGTGAAGAAGAAGGTCCAGTACGACCTCTTCTATATCGAGAACATGTCTCTCCGAATGGACTTCAAGATACTCCTCAGCACCGCATACCACGTGCTGCGCGGACGCGGACGCTGAGCACACACAGAGACACGCAAGGACGAACAGGGAGTTCCTCATGAAGCTTCAGATGGTGGATGTGGTCGGACAGTACAACCGGATGCAGGGGGAGATCGACGCCGCGATGGGCGCGGTCCTCCGCTCCGGCATGTTCATACAGGGGAAGGAAGTCGCGGACCTGGAGCGAGCGGTGGCCGGGTACCTGGGCGTGGCCCACGCGGTGGGCTGTGCATCGGGCACGGACGCCCTGCAGATCGCGATGATGGCGCTCGGCATCGGACCCGGGGACGAGGTGATCACGACCCCCTTCACGTTCGTGGCAACCGCGGAGACGATCGGCATCCTCGGAGCCAGGCCCGTCTACGTGGACATCGATCCGCAGACGTTCAACATCGACCCGTCACTCGTCGCGGGGGCGATCACGCCGCGCACGAAGGCAATCATCCCCGTCCATCTGTACGGGCAGCCGGCTGACATGGACCCGCTCCTGGCGGCCGCGCGTTCGCAGGGCATTCCGGTCATCGAAGATGCCGCGCAGGCGATGGGGGCGTCGTACCGCGGCCGGAAAGTGTGCGGTCTCGGGACAATCGGGTGCATCAGCTTCTTCCCGAGCAAGAACCTCGGCTGCTTTGGTGACGGCGGGATGGTGGTGACCAATGACGCACGTCTGGCGGAAGCGATGCGCGTGATTGCCGCCCACGGCTCGAGGGTCCGCTACTTCCACGATGTCCTCGGGCTGAACAGCCGGCTGGACACGCTCCAGGCGGCGGTGCTCCTGGCGAAGCTCCCGCACCTTGAAGAGTTCAACGATGCGCGCCGGAAGGCGGCCGCGCGCTACGATGCGCTCCTGCAAGGCCTGCCCGTGACGACGCCGCGGCGCGCTCCCGGCCTGGAACACATCTTCCACCAGTACACGCTCAGGGTCCCGCGACGCGACGCGCTTGCCGCGTTTCTGAAGGATCGGGGCATACCCCACGCGATCTACTACCCCGTTCCCCTGCACCTCCAGAAAGCGTTCGCCATGGCCGGGGGAAAGAAAGGGGACTTCCCCGTGACGGAGCGCGCGACGGAGGAAGTGATATCGCTCCCGATGCATACGGAGCTGACCGAGGAGCACCTGCAGTTCATCGCCGGTGCGGTCAGGGAATTTTACACAACGCACTAGTTCACCGATTACCCGGACAGTCATCGTGCCGAAGATACTGGTCGTCATACCGACGTACAACGAGTCGGAGAACATCGCACGCATCATTCCCCTGGTGCTGGAGCAGGCGCCGGGGACCGAAGTGCTGGTGGTCGACGACGGCTCCCCGGACGGGACGGGAGCAATGGTCCGCGCCATGGGGGAACGTGACCCGCGCGTGCACCTCCTGGAGCGGCCGGTGAAGTCGGGTCTGGGCACGGCGTACGTCGCGGGTTTCCGATACGCGCTTGCAGGGGACTACGAGTTCGTGTTCGAAATGGACGCGGATTTCTCGCACAATCCGAAGGAGATCCCCGCGTTCCTGGAGAAGGCGGCGGGGGCCGATCTGGTGGTGGGTTCCCGCTATACCAACGGCGTCCGCGTGTTGAACTGGCCCATGCAGAGGCTGCTGCTAAGCTGGACCGCCAACGTCTGGACCCGGTTCATGACCGGTTTGCCGCTGAACGACGCCACGGGCGGGTTCAAATGCTACAGGATCGCGGTGCTCAGGGGCATCGACCTGGACAACATCCGCTCCAACGGCTACGCGTTTCAGATCGAGATGAGCTACAAGGCATGGAGGAAGGGGTTCCGGCTCGCCGAGATCCCGATCATTTTCCTTGACCGGGACGCCGGGACATCCAAGATGTCGAAGCAGATCGTCTACGAGGCGTTCTTCATGCTGTGGAAGCTGTGGTTCCAGGGCATGTTCAACAGGCTCTGAGCCCGGGTGACACTCTCCGTCATCATCGTCAACTACAACGTCCGGCAGTTTCTGGAGAACGCGCTGGCATCGATCGCCCGCGCCCTCGAAGGAATCGACGGCGAAGTATTCGTGGTCGACAACGCCTCCAGCGACGGAAGCGCGGACATGGTGCGGGCGAAATTCCCCTCGGTCTGCCTGATCGAGTCCGACCGCAACCTGGGGTTCGCCCGGGCCAACAACGTCGCCCTGCAGCGCGCGCGGGGGGAGTTCCTCCTCCTGATCAACCCGGATACGGTGGTGCAGGAGGATACGTTCAGGGTCATGCTCCGGTTTTTCGCGGAGGTGCCGGACGCGGGGCTCGCCGGATGCAAGATCCTCAATCCCGACGGCACGTTTCAGCTCCCCTGCCGCAGGAGCTTCCCCACACCCTGGGTGGCGTTCACGAAGATCTTCGGCCTGAGCGCCCTGTTCCCGAAGTCCCGCCTGTTCGGGAGGTACAACCTGACGTATCTCGACGAGGACGAAACGTATCCCGTGGAGGCCATCGGGGGCGCGTTCATGATGCTTCGCCGGGAAGCGTACGAGAAGTCCGGGGGCCTGGACGAGAGTTTCTTCATGTACGGCGAGGATCTTGACTGGTGCTACCGGATCGGGCAGGCGGGGTACAGGGTCTACTACGTCCATGCCACGAAGATCATCCACTTCAAGGGGGAGAGCACAAAGCGGAGCGACATCGACGAGATCAAGCACTTCTACGAGGCGATGCAGCTCTTCGTCCGGAAGCATTTCAACCGTTCCCGGACGGGTCTCGCCTTCCTGAGCCTCGGCATCATCGTCCGAGCCTCCGCGGCGTCGCTGGCACGGCTGGTGAGGCCCCTCAGGCTTGCAGTTCCCGATGCGGTCCTGACCGTCGCCGCCCTCCTTGCAGCGGAGTACATCCACTGGGGCGTGCTCTTCCGGTTTCCTTCGTACGCGTATCCCCTGGTGTGGATTGTTCCCGCGTCGCTGGTGGTGATGCTCTCGGCGGCGGGGGGGGTGTACACGACCGCGCGCAATTCCGTCGGCCGCTCGCTTCTCGCGGTCGCCTCGAGCTACGTCCTCGTATCGGCGATCGTGTTCTTCGTCAAGGAGTTTGCCTTCAGCCGTGCCGTGGTCATCATTGCCGGAACGCTCAGCCTGGTGCTGCTTCCCGGCTGGCGCGTTGCGCTCATGCTGCTCGGCCGCGGCGGGACAAGGTCGTCCGTCTTCGGGAGAAGGACGCTGATTGTGGGAACGGGGCCGTCGGCGCAGAAGGTCCTCCGCAAGCTCCGTTCGCGCGTCGACGACGGCTACGACGTGGTGGGCTTCATCGACATGAGCCTGAGGCGGATCGGGGAAAAAGTGGCCGGGGTGGAGATCGTGGGGAGCATCGACAACGTCGGCAAGGTGATCGACGAGCACCGCGTGGGGGAGGTGATCTTCTCCACTGAAGGCATATCGTACCAGACGATTCTCTCGGTAATCGCGCGGAGCAGGAACAGGAGCCTGAACTTCAGGCTCGTGCCGGGGAGCCTCGAGTCGATCATCGGGAAATCGAGCATCGACGAGCTCGACACGCTCCCGCTGGTCGACATCGAGTACAATATCCATGATCCCGTCAACAGGTTCGTCAAGCGGGTTGCCGATATAGGACTCTCCCTGCTCCTCATGGTGACCGCGTATCCGCTGGCGCGGCTCCGGCGCGGGGAGACCGCGCACGCCTCCCCCATGCTCCTCGTCCCGGATGTCCTGCGGGGGAAGATCAGCCTGGTGGGTCTCCCCATCGGCGAAAAGGACGGGGTGCCCGGGTCCCGCGAGCAGGCGTCCTACCTGGGGCCCGAGGGGCTCACCGGGCTTGTCCAGGTCCACGAGAAGCAGGGGCTGGACCCGGAGGAGCGGGAGCGGTACAAGCTGTACTATGCAAAGAACCAGTCGTTGATGCTCGATTTGCAGATCATGCTCAGGTCGCTGTTCAGGCGCCGCTGAGAGGAGGAGGAACCGCATGGCCAAAATGGTACTGGAATTCGAGAAGCCGATCATCGAGCTGGAGCAGAAGATGGAGGAGATGCGGCGGTACGCCGACAACCCCGACATCGCCGTCGAGATCGGCAAGATCGAGAAGCGTGTGAACCAGCTCCAGCTCGCGGTGTACGCGGGCC
>Ga0335069_10005836_pt1 | contig 18014 bp, 16 predicted proteins | sample Lox_Sample_11_FD_206714 | JGI IMG/M metagenome (GOLD analysis project Ga0335069, IMG submission 206714) | Soil microbial communities from Loxahatchee National Wildlife Refuge, Florida, United States - Lox_Sample_1.1 | ecosystem: Environmental > Terrestrial > Soil > Wetlands | place: USA... | reverse complement strand
GCGCTGGCCACCGTCCTCGCCGCCGCCACCGCGCAGCGGAGCCTGGTCTACCGCGACGAGGTGACCTTCTGGTCCGACGCGGTGGCCCAGGCGCCGGGGAGCGCGCGCGCTCGCGGGAACCTCGGGTACGCGCTGGCCCTGGCCTGCCGCCCCGAGGAGGCGCGCCAGGCCTTCCTCGCCGCCGCCACCCTCGATCCCCGAGACCCGCGACCGCAGGTGAACCTGGGGCTCTTGGAGCGCGGCGAGCTCCTGCCGAGGGACGCGGCGCGCCGCTGCCAGGTTCCGACCCGCCCCGCCCCCTGACCTGCGGCCAGGCCTCAGCCTCCCCCGGCCGCCGGCTCCTCGGCGGCGAGCTGATCGAGCAGGGCCCGCGCCGCCGGCCACTCCCCGCGCAGGGAGATGGCCTTCTCCAGCGCCCGCGTCGCTCCGGCTCGATCGCCGCGCTTCCAGCGCACCAGGCCCAGCTCGTACTGTACGTTGGGTGAGGCGGGGTCGAGCCGGGCCGCCTCCTCCAGCTCCTCGCCGGCGGCGTCCAGCTCGCCGGCCTCGAGGAGCAGGGCGCCCAGGTTGGTGCGGGGCGAGGCCAGGGTGCCGTCCAGGGCCATGGCCCGGCGGTAGGCCGCCACGGCCGCCTCCCGGTGGCCGAGCCGCGCCTCGGCCACGCCCAGGTTGTTCCAGGCGCGGGCGAACCCCGGCTGCACCCGGGTGGCCAGGTCGAACTGGTGGGCGGCCGCGGCCCAGCCGGCCGGGTCCCCGCCCTCCCCGCCGCCCTCCAGGAGGAGGTAGCCCAGGTTGTTGTAGTAGTGGGCCACCGCCTCGAGGTCGTCGATGGGCTGGTACCAGTAGATCCGTCCGCTGCCGCCGAAGTCGAGGCCGAACCGGTCCCGGATGGTCCGGACGAAGGCGGTGATGTGGCCGATCTTCACCGTGGTCTGGTCGTTCAGGTACTCGGTCTGCTGCAGGTGGAAGGAGGCGTCCATGTAGCCGGCGTCCAGCCCGGCGGCGCGGGCCAGGCCGACGAAGGCCGAGGCCAGCGCCAGGCAGTCGCCCCCCCCGTTCCGGAAGGCGTCCTCGGCCGTGCCCGGCACCCCCACCCGGTAGCGCAGGCCGAAGAGGTGCGGGCTGAAGAGCGCGTCCACCAGGATGCGGACCTTCTCCGAGGCGCTGGGGGTGTAGGCCACCAGCAGCCGCGCCCGCCGGGCGTGCTCGGCGCTGAGCTCGAAGGGGACCACCACCTCGTCGGCCGGGATCCGCCGCGACAGCTCCCGGCGGAGGTCGTCGGGCGCCCAGGCGACCTGCCTGCTGGCCGCGGCGCACCCCGCGCCCGCGAGGGCCACCGCCAGGACCGCGGCCAGCCTGGTGCGCCGCATGCAGCCTCCCCGTGCCATCCTAGCCCGCCCCGCGGGCCGTCCGGGAGGGGCCGCCCCGCCCTGGGCCCGGGGCCTCAGCCCACCGTCTGCAGCCCGGCGGCGATCCCGTTCACGGTGAGGCGCAGGGCCTCCTGCACCCGGGCCCGTTCCTCGGGCCTGGCGCGCCGCAGCCGGCGGAGCAGCTCGATCTGCACGTGGGAGAGGACGTCGACGTAGGGGTTCCGCCGGGCGGCGGCCTTCTCCACCGCCGGCCAGGGGCCGAGCAGCCGCTCGTCTCCGGTGAGCGTCCGCAAGGCCTCCATGGTGCGCGCGTGCTCGGCCCGGATGGCGTCCATCACCGGCCGGTCCTGCGGCTCGGCCAGCCGGGAATAGTGCTCGGCCACGTCCATGTCCGCCTGGGTGAGCGCCAGCCGAGCGTCGTCCACCACGCCCCGCAGGAAGGGCCACTCCCGGTAGAGCGCCCGGGTGCGCTCCGTGCCGACCTCGGCGAGGAGGGTGGAGAGGGCGCTCCCCAGCCCGAACCAGCCGGGGATCCCGTGCCGGCTCTGGTTCCAGGAGAAGACCCAGGGGATGGCCCGCAGGGACTCGAGCGACAGGTCGGCGGTCCGGCTGGCCGGCCGCGAGGCGAAGCGCAGCTCGGGCACCTCCTCCAGCGGCGTGGCGCGGAGCGCGTAGCGGGCCAGGCGCCGGGGGTCGGCGGTCAGGCGCCGATAGGCGGCCAGCGCCGCGGAGGCGGTCCGGTCGAGCAGCTCCTCCCGCTCCCCGGTGGCGGCGTCGGCGGCCCGCTCCGGAGCGCCGATGGAGGTGCAGAGCACGCCGTTCACCATCTGCTCCAGATCGCGCACGGCGATCTCCAGCCGGCCGTAGCGCGCCGCCACCGTCTCCCCCTGCTCGGTCACCCGGAACCGGCCGCGCAGCGCCGACCGCGGCTGGGCGCGGATGGCGCGGTTGGAGGGCCCGCCGCCCCGTCCCACCGCCCCGCCGCGGCCGTGGAAGATGGTGAGGGTGAGCCCCTCGACCTCGGCCACCTGGGCCAGCGCCAGCTGGGCCTTGTGCAGGGCCGCCCGGCTGGGCACGTAGCCCACCTGCTTGCCCGAGTCCGAGTAGCCGAGCATCACCTCCAGCTCGTTCCGCAGCGCGGCCCGCAGCGGCGGCGCGGCCAGGATGCCCTGGGCCAGGGCGGCGGCGTTCTCCAGGTCCTCGAGCTGCTCCAGGAGCGGCACCGGCCGGAGCTCGTCGGGCCCCAGCCGGGCGCTCCGGGCCAGGAAGGCCACCTCCAGCAGATCGCTCACCGAGCGGGTGAAGGAGATGACGTAGCGCTCGCAGGCGGCGGGGCCGCTGTCGCGGCGGGCCCGGCCCACCACCTCCAACGTGGCCAGCGCCTCGCGGGCCTCGGCGGAGAGCCCCCGCCGCTCGGGGTAGGGGAGCGAGCCGCGGGAGAGGAGCTCGCCCAGGAGCGCCTCGCGCCCGGCCTCGTCCAGGTCCAGGTAGCCCGGCGAGCCGCCGCGGGCCAGGATCTCGGCCACCACCCGGGCGTGCACGTCGGAGTGCTGCCGGATGTCGAGCGTGGCCAGGTGGAAGCCGAACACCTCGGCGCGGCGGCGGGCGTCCTCCAGCGCGCCGCCGGCCAGCCGCCCCAGGCCGGCCGCGGCCAGCGTCCGCTGCAGGAGCTCCAGGTCGGCCAGGTAGGCCTCCGCGTCCGGGTAGCCGCCCTCGCCCCGGGAGCGCGCCGCCGCCAGGCGGGCCTCCATGTAGGCCAGCTTCTCGCGCCAGCGCTCGTCGGCGCGGTGCCAGCGGGCGGCCGCCGGCAGGTCCGGCAACCGCTCCCGGTCGGCGGCGATCGACGCCTCCAGCGCCTCCCGCTCGGCGCCGCCCAGCCCGGCGGCCGAGGCCGAGAGCTCGGAGAGCAGCGAGCGCACGTCGGCGGCGTGGCGGGAGAGGACCAGCGCCCGGTGCCGCTCCAGGGCCGCGCGGGTCACCTCGGCGGTGACGAACGGGTTCCCGTCGCGGTCGCCGCCGATCCAGGTGCCGAAGCGCAGGAAGGGCGGAACGCGAAAGGCCTGTCCCGGCCAGGTGGCGGCCAGGCCCCGATCCAGCGATCGGTAGACGGCGGGCACCGCGTCGAGGAGCGTTCGCTCGAAGACGATGAGGCCGGCGCGGACCTCGTCGAGGGCACTGGGCCGGTCGCTGCGCGACTTGCGGGTGGCGGCCAGGGCGGTGACCACCTCGCGAAGCCGCTCCTCCAGCGCCTCGCGCTCGCCCCGTCCGGCCCGCGGGTCCTCGCGCGCGGCCAGGATCCGCGAGACGCGGGCCAGGTGGTCGAGCACCGTGCGCCGGCGCGCCTCGGTGGGGTGGGCGGTGAGGACCGGCATGACCAGAAGCCGGTCGAGGAGGGCCTGCACCTCGTCGGCGCGGGCGCCCTCCCGGCGCAGCTCGGCGCAGGCCGCGGCCACCGAGGCGTCGACCGGTGGCCCGGCGGCGTCCCGGGCCCGGAGCGCCCGGGCCCGGTGCTGCTCCTCGGCCGCGTTCTCCAGGTGGAAGAAGTCGGTGAAGCCCTCGGCCAGGAGCTCGAGCTCGCCCAGGTCCAGCGCCGCGATCGAGGCCGCGAAGGCGTCTCGCCCCCCCTCCAGCCGGCCCTGGCGCAGCGCCACCGCCGCCTGCCGCGTCGACTCGATTCGGGTCAGCGCCGCCGGGCCCCGGAGCTCGGCCAGCGTCTCGCCCAGCAGCCGCCCCAGGTGGCGGATCTCCTCCCGCAGCGACGCCTCGCCGTCGCCCCCGCGACCCACGGAGGACGGCGGCGGGGCGGGCTCCGCCTCGAGGACCTCGGGCATGGGTCTCTCATGCGGGGCGCGCGGGCCCGCGTCAAGGACGCGGTGCCGCGCGGGCGACGGCCCGGAGGGGGCACCACCCCGCGGTCAGGCCTTGGCGGCAGGCAGGCCGAGGGGCCCGACCGCCCGGCCCCGCCCACCTCCAGCCGGAAGCTGCCGATCATGGCGCCGAGCTCCTCGCCCTGGCCGTTGAGCTCGACGGCGGCGGTGGAGGACTGCTCGGCGCTGGCCGCGGTCTGCTGCATGACCGCCCCCGGCCTCGGCCGAGAGCCGGGCCGCGACCAGCGGCAGGGTCCGCCCGTCGGCCGAGACGAGGCGGCCCCCCGGGCGGAGGTCGGCAGGGCGGGGGGGCACCGCGGCCGGGGCATGGCCACGGGCATGATGGCGGCCTCCTCGGCGGCGCCGGGTGCGCCGCTCTCCAGGCTCGATGGACCAGGGGGCCGGCTGGCGACAGTGGCCGGGAAGCTTCCGGAGTCCGCGGGGATGCCCTACCGCCCCAACACCCGCGCCAGGAGGTCCGGCCGGTCGGTGACGATCCCGTCGACCCCGGCGGCGAGGAGGGCACGCATCTCGGCCTCGTCGTCCACCACCCAGGCGTGGACCGGGATCCGAAGCGAGTGGAAGTGATCGAGGACCGCGGCGTCGACCACCACCTCGCCGCCCAGGCGGAAGGGCAGGTCGGCGAGATCGAACCCGGAGGGGCACCCGGCGCCGGACCGGCCGGCGCGGGCGGCGAGGACGTGGCAGGTGGCCGCCTCCTGGGGCAGGAAGCGCGCGCAGCGCGGGAGGAGCGCGCCCAGCCGCTCGGCCTGCCGGTCCGAGAAGGAGCCCACGCAGACCCGATCCTCGGCGAAGGCGGAGCGGACCACCTCGGCGAGCGCCGCCGCCATCTCCGGGTCGTCGTCCTTGGCGTCGACGTTGAAGCGCATGGACGGGTAGCGGCGGAGGACCTCGGCCAGGGTGGGGACGGAGAGCCCCCGGCCGCGGAAGGGGAAGGTGGCACCGCCGTCCGCGGTGAAGGCGGCACCGGCGTCGAGGTGGGCCAGCTCCGCCAGCGTGCGGGCCGCGACGGTGCCGGGCTGGCCCAGCAGCCGGGCCGTGTCCTGGTCGTGGAAGATCACCACCGCGCCGTCGCGAGTGCGGCGGACGTCGATCTCGATGGCGTCGGCCCGGAGCGAGGCGGCTCGGTCGAAGGCGGCCAAGGTGTTCTCGGGGGCGAGCGCGCCGCCGCCGCGGTGGGCCACCAGCCAGGGGCCGGGCAGGTCGAGGTAGGGCCGGTGCGGGGCGGGGAGGGCGGGGGGAGGGCGGGCGGCGGGCATGCGTGGAGGCCGGCGCTCCGCGGCGGAGCGGGCGGAAGCACAGGAACACGTCCGGGGCCCGGCTCGCAACCCGGGCCTCCCCGGCCGGCCGGGGTGCTATGTAGCGGGCATGTCGCGCAGGCAGGTGAAGGGCGCCGCGGTGCGCCGCGAGCTCCTCCCGGGCACCTCGACCGCGCTCCTCCAGGAGCTGCACCTCCTCACCCGCGACGGCGACCTCAACGCCGACAGCCTGCGCAAGCTGAAGCAGGTGAACCACCTGGCCGGCCTGCTGGCGCCGGCGGTGGACGACGTGCTGGGGCGGTTCGGTGCGCCGCTGCTGGTCGACTGCGGCGCCGGCAAGAGCTACCTCGGCTTCGTGCTCTACCAGCTCTTCCTGGCCCCGGCCGGCAAGGGGGAGCTGCTGGCGGTGGAGGCGCGCCCGGACCTGGCCCGGGCCGGGGCCGAGCGGGCGGCGCGCCTGGGCTTCGGGCGGCTCCGCTACCTGGAGTCACCCATCGAGGCCGCGCCGGTCCCGCCGCGGGTGCACCTGGTGACCGCGTTGCACGCCTGCGACACCGCCACCGACGACGCCCTGGCGCTGGCGGTGCGGCACGGCGCCGACCACGTGGCGGTGGTCCCCTGCTGCCAGGCGGAGGTGGCGCGGCAGCTGGCCGAGGCCCCCGCTCCCGACCCGCTCCTCGCGCCGCTCTTCGCCCATCCCTGGCACCGGCGCGAGTTCGGCTCCCACCTCAGCAACGTCCTGCGCGCCCTGGCGCTCGAGGCGCACGGCTACCGGGTCACGGTCACCGAGCTCACCGGCTGGGAGCACTCGGTGAAGAACGAGCTCATCCTGGGCCGAAAGGTCCGCGCCGGCTCGGGCGCGGCGCGGGAACGGCTGGAGCGGCTGCTGGCGGCGACCGGGGTGAGGCCGAAGCTCTGGCGGCTGCTCGAGGGGTGAAGGGAACGGCTACCGGTGGAGCAGGGACACCACGCCGGTGGTGATGGCGGGGAAGTAGGTGATGGCCAGGACCCCGGCCGCCATGATGAGCAGGAAGGGGATGGCCCGGCGGTAGACGTAGGGAAGGGGCTTCTCGAACCGCGAGGCGGAGAGGAACAGGTTCAGCCCCATGGGCGGGAAGAGGAAGCCCAGCTCGAGGTTGGCCAGGAAGACCACCGCCAGGTGGATGGGCTCCACGTGGTAGGCGCGGCCCAGCGGCGCCACCAGCGGGGCCAGCACCACGATGGCCGAGTACATCTCCAGCACGCTGCCCAGGACCAGGAGCACGGCGTTGAGCGTGAGCAGGAAGAGGGCGGGCGAGCTCACGTGCCCGGTCATCCACTCCACCAGCCGGGTCGGTACCTCGGCGTCCACGAACCAGGAGGTGAGCCCCAGCGCCGAGCCCAGGAGGATGAGCACGCTCCCCACCAGCGCCGAGGCGTGCACCAGCACGCGGGGCAGGTCGCGGAGCGGGTGGATGGAGCGGAACACGCCCAGCTCCACCACCAGCGAGTAGGTGGCGGCCAGCGCCGCCGCCTCCACCACGGTGGCGAAGCCGCTGGCCACCGCCACCACCACCAGGGTGGGGAGCCCCAGGTCCCACTTGGCGTCCCACAGCGCCCGCACCGCCTCCCGGGGGTGGAAGGCCTGGCGCGGGGCGCCGGCCCGGACGCCGACCGTGACCCCGTACCCGGCCACCAGGAGGATCATGAGCAGCCCCGGGACCAGGCCGCCGATGAAGATGTGCTCGATGGGGGCCTGGGCCACCACGCCGTAAAGAATGACGGGTAGTGATGGCGGGAAGAGCAGTCCCAGGGAGCCGGCGGCGGTGACCAGCCCCACCGAGAACCCCTCGGGATAGCGGTCCTCCAGGAGGGAGGGGAGGAGCAGTCCCCCCAGGGCCAGGATGGTCACCCCCGAGGCGCCGGTGAAGGTGGTGAACAGGGCGCAGACGAAGGTGGCCATCACCGCCACGCCGCCGGGGAGCCACCCGAAGATGCCCTTGTAGACGCGGACCAGGCGGCGGGCCGCGTCACCCTCGGCCAGGACGTACCCGGCGGCGGTGAGGAGCGGAATGGCCGGCAAGGTGGCGGTCTTGGAGAGGTCGAACAGGGCGGTGGGCACGGCGGCGATGGGCGAGCCGTCGCCGTGGAAGAGGGCCATGGCCACCCCGGCCATGACCACGAACACCGGCGCGCCCAGCAGGAAGGCGGCCGCCACCACCAGCAGGAGGGCCGTGGTCAAGCCCGGTCCGGGGGCCACCCGGCCCAGGAGGAAGGAGGCCGCGGCGACCAGGAGGGCCGTGGCCCGGAGCGCCAGGTTGCGCGGCCCGCCGGCGTCGGCGCGCCAGGCGAAGCGGAGTGCCATGAGGGCGAAGCCGGCGGGCATCACCAGCTCGCTCCAGGCCTCGCGGATCCCGAAGGCCACCCGGGCCAGCCCGTGCCACTCGGCGCGCACCAGGGTCAGCGAGGCCCAGGCCATCAGCGCGCAGGCCGCCGCCGAGAACGCCTGGCCGAAGAACGTGGCGGCGCGCCGCGGCCAGCCGGGAGGCACCACATCTAGGGTGGACAGCGCCAGGTGACGGCCGGTGAGGGTGGCGAGCATGGCCCCCAGGAAGCCCACCCACAGGGTGATGTGCTGCGCCAGCACGGCCGACCCGAGCAGCTCGCGCCCCCACATCCGCCGCGACAGGGCGGAGGCCGCCGGGAGCAGGATCATCGCCAGGAGGAGGAGGGTGACGAGCACACGCTCGAGCTGGGTACCCTGCGGCGCGCCGCCGCCTGCGTTCGGGTCGTGTGGGAGCGAGTTGGTCACGCGAAAGCCGATTGACCCGTTCCGGAGAGCCTCCTAGTAATAGCACGAACTTGGAGTGTGGTGCCCCGCTTGCGCGTGCACAGGTCAAATCTCCCCATTCTGTCACTCACCGTGATCTCGCTGGCCGGCTGCCGGACGGCCGCCCTGGGGCTGGTCTCCGACGCGCTGGTGCAGAGCGGGTCCTCCTACGCCGCCGACGACGACCCGGAGCTGGTCCGGGAGGCGGTCCCCTTCGGGCTGAAGACCATGGAAGGGCTGCTGGCCGAGAACCCTCGCCACCTGCAGCTGCTGACCGCCCTGGCCAGCGGCTTCACCCAGTACGCCTACGCCTTCGTCCAGCAGGACGCGGAGCTGGCCGACCTCGACGGCCGGCTCGACGCCGCCCGGACCGGCCGGGACCGCGCCCGGAAGCTCGACCTGCGCGCCCGAGACTACGGCCTGCGCGGCCTGGAGGTGCGGTACCCGGGCCTGCGCCAGAGGCTGCTGGACGGGCGCGAGCCCGGGCCGGCGCTGGCCCCGCTGCGCAAGGAGGACGTCCCGCTCCTCTACTGGACCGCGTCCGCCTGGGCGCTGGCGGTGGTGAACGGCAAGGGCGACATGTCGCTCGTGTCCCAGCTCCCCGTCGCCGTGGCCATGATGGAGCGGGCGCTGGCGCTCGACGAGGCCTTCGGCGAGGGCGCCATCCACGAGTTCTTCGTCTCCTACGACGCCACCCGCTCCGCCGAGCAGGGCGGTGGCCCGGAGCGGGCCCGGGCGCACCTGGAGCGGGCCCTGGCCCTCTCGGGCGGCCAGAAGCTGGGCCCCAAGGTGGCGTTCGCGGAGGGCGTGCTGGTGCAGGCCCAGGACCGGGCCGAGTTCACCCGCCTGCTCTCGGAGGTGGTCCAGGCCGACGCGGAGGCGGTGCCCCGCTACCGGCTGGCCAACGTCCTGGCCCAGCGCCGGGCCCGCGCCCTGCTGCGGCACGTGGACGATCTGTTCGCCTGAGCGAAGGAAGGTGACCCCGTGAAGAAGATGCTCCTCGCCGCGCTGCTGGCGACGCTCGCCAGCGGGGCCCAGGCTCAGGGCGTGACCATCAAGCTGGGCACGCTCGCCCCCCAGGGCTCGACCTGGCAGGACCTGCTGCGCGAGATGGCGCAGCGCTGGGAGGAGGCCTCGGGCGGCCAGGTGAAGCTCCGCATCTACGCCGGGGGGACGCAGGGCAGCGAGGGCGACATGGTGCGGAAGATGTCCATCGGCCAGCTCCAGGCCGCGGCCATCTCCAACATCGGCATGCACGACCTCATGGCCGAGCCCCAAGGCCTCTCCATCCCCTTCATGTTCAGGGACGAGGCGCAGATGCAGTGCGCCTTCCAGAAGGTGCGGCCGGAGCTCGAGGCCGGGCTGGAGCAGCGCGGGTTCGTGGCCGTGCAGTGGAGCACCATCGGCGCCGTGCACCTCTTCTGCGACAAGCCCCACCGGAGCCCGGCCGACATGGCCGACACCAAGATCTGGGCCTGGGAGGGCGATCCCAAGAGCGTCGAGGCCTACCGCGCCGCGGGGCTCAAGCCGGTGGTGCTCTCCTCCAGCGACATCGTGCCCTCGCTCCAGACCGGCATGATCGACTGCGTCCCCAACGTGCCCCTCTACATCCTCACCACCCGGCTCCACGAGCGGGCCCCCTACATGATGGACACCGCCTGGTCGTACATGGTCGGCGCCACCCTGGTGCGGAAGGACGCCTGGGACAAGGTGCCGGCCGACCTGCGCCCCAAGCTCCTGGCCATCGCCCAGGAGCTGGGCGGCAAGGTCGACGCCGAGGTGAAGCGGCTCAACGACGACGCGGTCGCGGCCATGCAGAAGCAGGGGCTCCGCGTGGTCCCCGCCGACGTGGGCGCCTGGCGGGCGGCCATGGAGAAGACCACGCCGTTCGTGCGCGGCGGGGTGGTCCCGGCGGCGTTCTACGACCACCTGCGGACGATACGCGACGGCTGCAAGTAGCTCACCCCACGAACCGGGCCACGTCCCGGCGCAGGGCCCGACACCAGAAGAGCAACGTCAGGTGGCCCCGCGGGTAGATCCGCAGCTCGGCGCCCCAGGCCCGCGCCAGGTCGGTGGCCGGCCCGGGCAAGGCGATGGCGTCGGCGCTCCCCGTGGCCACCAGCGCCCGCGGCGCGCGGAGCGCCCGGGCCTCGGGGCGGAAGGGGCGCAGCATGGGCTCGAGCTCCCGGAGCGGGGGCGGCGCGCGGCCGGCCCGGGCGCCCAGCGCCCGGTAGCGGCGGCCGATGCCGGTGCGGGTGGCCACCGCCAGGAGGTCGGCGGGCGGCGCCACGGCCACGAGCCGGTCCGGCGCCTCGGCCGAGGTGGCGGCCAGGGCGGCTGCCAGCGCCCCGAGGGAGAGCCCGACGAGCACCAGCTCGCCGCCCTGCCCGCGCGCCAGCCCGAGGAGCAGGCGGACCTCGAGCACCAGCTGCTCCACCGCCGCGCGCAGGGCGGGGAGGTCCGGGGTGGCGAACGCCTCGCCGCTCCGGAGGCCGGGGGGAGCACGGTCCAGGTGGAAGGGCGGGATGAGGGTCCACACCTCCAGCCCAAGACCCTCGAGGAGCGAGGTCCAGCCGGAGAGGAGCGAGAGGCGCGGCACCTTCCACGGGGGCACGAGGACGGCCGTGCCTCGCCGCGGGCCGGCCGCGCGCGTCACCAGGGCCCGCGCCTGCCCGTCCCCCGGCGCCGGCCGGGGCGAGGGGGCGGTCCACCAGCCGGGCCCGGCAGGAGCCGGCGGGGGTGGCGGGAGCGGGCCGAAGCAGGCCAGCGGCGCAGGGGGCGCCGGGACGAAGGGCGACGGGTCCCGCCGCCTGCGGTCCTCGAGCCAGACGGCCAGCTCGTCGACGGCGGCGTGCAGCCAGGGCGTGCCGGGCACGCTCCCTAGTGTGCCAGGGAGGCGGCCGGGGCGGCGGCGACGGGCGGGGCCGGCAGGATGCGCTCGAGCGCGTCGACCAGCCGCTCCAGGCCGACCGGCTTGGGCAGGACGGCCTGGGCGCCGAGCGACTTCACCCGCGGGTTGTCCGAGGGGCAGCTCGCGGACAGGACCAGCATGGGGATGGCGGCAAGGGACGGCGCCCGTCGCTGCGCCTCGCGGAAAGCCCAACCGTCCATGACCGGCATGACCAGGTCGAGGACGATGAGGTCCGGCGGCAGGCCGCGGCCGAGCTGATCGAGGGCCTCCTGGCCGTTGCAGGCGCAGGCGACCTGGTAGCCCAGGTCGGTCAGCACATCGGCGAGCGTCTCCCGCAGGGCGCTGTCGTCCTCGACCAGCAGGATGCGGCTTGGTGGGTTCATGCTTGCCCGGAGGCTATCCACCCCGGGCACGCAGCGGAAGCAACGTAGCCCCATACGGGATCTCTCCCGCGTCCTAGGTCCATGGCACGTGAGGCTCGACCCAGCACCTACGGGCCAGGCGGCGGCCGCTCCCGCTCGAACCCCGGCCCTTCCGCCCCATTGACAGTCGGGCGAAGCCGAAGATAAACGCAACAGGCGCCGGGTCCCGGCGCGATCCCATGGCGACCGACAACGAGCCCCCCAGCGCATCGACCGCGGTCCACGGGCGGGCACCCCCCGCTCGGGTTGCCCTCCAGGACCGAGGCGTCGTCCTGGGCCTGCGATGGAGCGGGATCGAGGGGGCCGGCAACCACATCCTGGCTGCCAAGATCGAGTGCGGTCCGGACAGGGCCCGGCTGGTGCGGCTGTGGCGGCCGTTCAGCGAGGCGCCTGGCCGCCGAGACATCCCGGCCCGCTTCGCCGCCTGGCTGGCGGAGGAGTCGCGCTGGGCCGAGGGGAGGCTCTCGGTCGGGGTCGACTTCGCCCTCTCCCTGGCCGAGACGCACCTCCGGCAGCTGGGCCTGCTCCGCCAGGCGCTGCGGGGGCCGGCGGTGCTGGGCAAGAACCTGGAGCAGCGCTTCCTGGGCGAGGGCGGGGACTTCACGGAAGGTGCGCAGCGCTTCCGGGCCGAGCTGGGCAAGGACCGGGCCCGGGTGGCCGACTGCTACCGCGCCGAGCTCTACGCGCCCACCAGCGCCCGCTCGTACCGGCCGACCTTCTTCGGGCTGTGCACCCTGTCCCACGCCACCGCCTCCTTTCCCCCCTGGGATCCGCCGGAGCCGGGGAAGCCCACCATCGTCGAGGTGCGGCCCGGCCACGTGGCCCGCAGCGTCTGCGGCGTCTGCCAGTACCGCGACGACGAGCGGTTGGGCGCCAGCCATTCCTCCACCCGGGCCGGCATCCTCCGCACCCTGCGCGCCGCCGCCAAGCTGGAGTTCGAGATGGAGCAGGCCGCGCAGATCGTCGAGGATCACCGCGGCGAGTTCCTGGAGGCGGTCCTCGCCGCCGTCGGCGCCGCCGCGGCCGGGGCGGAGGGCTTCCAGGGCGTGCCCTCCAACGTCCCGCGCTCGGAGGGCTGGATCTACTCGGTCCACGAGGAGCCGTGGAGGTAGCGGTACCGCGGGCCCGGCGCCCGGCTCGCGCGGCCAAGCTGGACGCGCTCCGCGCGGTGCACCGCGACATCGCCGCCTTTCGTCCGCGCGGCTTCGGCCCACCGGTCCACGGCCCGCCCGTCGACAGCCGGGTCCTCCTGGTGGGGCAGGCGCCCGGACCGCACGAGGCGCGGCTGGGGCGGCCCTTCGCCTGGACGGCGGGGCGGACGCTGTTCCGCTGGATGGAGCAGGCGACCGGGGCCGGCGAGGCCGAGGTGCGGGCCAGCATCTACCTCGCCGCGGTGGTGCGCTGCTTCCCGGGAAAGGCGCCGGGCGGAGGCGACCGGCTGCCCACCCCGGCCGAGTGCGCGCGGTGGCGGGGCTTCCTCGAGCGCGAGGTGGCCATCCTCCGCCCCCGCCTGGTGATCCCGGTGGGCCGGCTGGCCATCGCCGAGGTCCTGGGCCACGGGGGCCCCCTGGCCGAGGTGATCGGGAGGATCCTCCGCGTCGGCTACCACGGGGTGGAGATGGACGCCGTCCCGCTCCCGCACCCATCGGGCGCCTCCACCTGGTTCAAGGTCGAGCCGGGGAGGACGCTGCTCGGGCGAGCGCTGGCGCTGATCGGCGCCCACCCCGAGGTGCGGCGGGCGATGGGCGGGCGGAGCTGACCCCGCCGCGCCTCAGGCCGCCGCGGTCTCCGGCAGCAGGAGCACGGCGGTGGTGCCGCGCTCGGGCGCGCTCTCCAGCCAGAGCGCGCCGCCGTGCACCTCGACGATGCCCCGGGAGATGGGGAGGCCGAGCCCGTTGCCCTGGCCGGCCGGCTTGGTGGTGAAGAACGGCTCGAAGGCGTGCTCCAGGACCTCGGGGCGCATGCCCACGCCGTCGTCGGTGATCGTCAGCCGGACGCCGCCGGGGCGCCGCTCCGCCCGGACCTCGATCCGGCCGGCCCGGCCGGCCGGCACGGCCTCGACGGCGTTGGCCAAGAGGCTGTGCAGCACCTGCTCCAGCACCTCCGGGCGCGCCTGGACCCGCAGGCCGGGGGCCACCTGGGCGTCGAGGGCGACGTGGGCCGGCAGGCGAGGCCGGGTCTCGGCCACCGCCCGCTCCACCACCTGGGCGAGGTCCACCGCCGCCGTCGGGCGGGGCGCGGCCGCGATCCGGCCGGCGTCGGCCAGCCGCCTCACCAGCTGGTTGATCCGGCGCATGGCCGCCAGCGCGTCCTCCACCACCTCCCCGGAATCGGGATCGGCGGCGAGGTTCTCGGCCAGGAAGCGAAGGTTGGCGGTGACCACCGAGGCGGGGTTGGAGACCTGGTGGGCCACGCCGTTGGCGAGCTGGCCGAGGGAGGCGAGGCGCTCGGCCCGGACCAGCGCCTCCTGGGTGTCGGCCAGGGCCCGGGTGCGCTCCACCACCAGCGACTCGAGCCTCAGGCGGAGCCCCTCGAGGTCGCGGATGGCCTCCAGGAATCGCAGGGTGCTGGCCCAGGTGACCAGGGCCACCGACGCCAGGAAGCCGAGCTCGTAGGGGACGGGCAAGTCGAGCCCCAAGGCCCTCACCCCGGCCTCGGCCGGCAGGAGCGCCATGGGCACCAGGAAGCCCGCCGCCAGCACCCCCGCGGCGTGGAGGCCCTGGCGGCGAGCGTCGCGGAAGCGGGCCAGCACCACCGCCGCGGCGGGCACGCAGGGGAGGAGGAGCCCGAAGCCGGCCGGGGTGACCCCCCCGCCGCCGAGCCCGGCCCTGCCGGGCAGGCCACCGAGGGCAAGCCCAGGGAGCTGGGCCACCGCGGCCGCGGCAAGGAGCAGGAGCTCGAGCGCGCGCGCCCACCGGCCGGCGCGCGTGCGGCAGCAAGCCTCGGCGTACCGCATCCAGGCCCAGATCACGAGCAGCGAGAGCCCGAACCGTCCGCGGGCGGCGACCAGGGCCGCCGCCGACTCCCCGCCGGCGAGCGCTCCCCAGGTGGCGAGGATCGCGTGGCCGGCGGCGAGCAGGGCCACCGCCCCGAACCACTGCAGCTCGCGCCAGCCGGGCGCCCGCGACAGCCGCAGGGCCAGGCCACCCACGGCCACGCCCAGCAGGCCGACCAGCAGGGAGATGACCGCAGCGGCGTCCATTCGGGGGTGGAGGATGCACCCCCCCTCGGACAGCGTCCACCCCGCAGACGCCTGCCCTAGCCCGGCCGGGTCTCCCCGCCGCCCTGCCCGCCCAGGGCGGCAGCGCGCAGCCCGGCCACGGCGCGCCGGTAGTCGCCGGCGCCGAAGATGGCGGTGCCGGCCACGAGCACGTTGGCCCCGGCGCCGGCCACCAGGGCGGCGGTGTCGGCGTTCACGCCGCCGTCCACCTGGATGTCGAGGCCGGGCGCGCGGGCCTGGGCCAGGGCCCGCAGCCGGCGCACCTTCTCGGTGCAGGCGGGGATGTAGTGCTGGCCGCCGAAGCCGGGGTTCACGGTCATGACCAGCACCTGGGCGCAGTCCTCGAGGACCCACTCCACGGCGGAGAGGTCGGTGGACGGGTTCAGGGCCACCGCCGGGCGCGCGCCGGCGGCGCGGATGGCCTGGAGGGTGCGGTGCAGGTGGGGCGACACCTCGGCGTGCACGGTGATGGTGGCGGCGCCAGCCTCGGCGAAGGCCTCCAGGTAGCGCTCGGGCTCCACGATCATGAGGTGCACGTCCAGCGGGAGGCGGGTGGCCTTGCGGACCGCGTCCACCACCAGGGGCCCGATGGTGATGTTGGGGACGAAGCGTCCGTCCATCACGTCCACGTGCACCAGGTCGGCGCCGGCGGCCTCCACCGCCGCCACCTCCTCCGCGAGGCGGCCGAAGTCGGCCGAGAGGATGGAGGGGGCGATGCGGATGGGGGGCGGGGGCATGGACGGGAGTCTAGCGGGCGGCCGCGGGCGCGTCGAACGCCAGCCGCGCGGCGAAGAACCCGTCGCAGCCGTGCCGGTGGGGGAGCGTGAGCAGCGTGCCGCCCGGGGTGAGCACGTCGGCGGGGAAGCCGGGCGGGGGCGGGTGCGGGCGGGCGCCGGCGGCGGCGAGGGCGGCGGCGATCTCGGGCCCCTCGGCCCGCGAGAGGGAGCAGACCGAGTAGGTCACCGGTGCGCCGGGCCGGGCGTAGCGGGCCACGCTGCGGGCGAGCGCCAGCTGCACCCCGGCGAGCCTCGGGAGGTCGGCCGCGGCCCGCCGCAGCTTGAGCTCGGGATGGCGCCGCAGCGTGCCCAGCCCGGCGCAGGGCGCGTCCACCAGCACCGCGTCGAAGCTGGCCGGGGCGAGGCCCGGGACCTCGCGGCCGGCGTCGGCACAGATCACCCGCACGCCGGCGAGACCGCGCCGCGCCGCCTCGCGCGCCAGGGCGTCGGCCTTGCGCGGGTGGAGCTCCAGCGCCACCACCTCCGAGCCCGGGCCGAGGAGCTCCGCCAGCTGGAAGGCCTTGCCGCCCGGCGCGGCGCAGGCGTCGAGGACCCGGGCCCTCCGGCCGCGGAGCTCGCCCGCCGCCAGCAGCGTGACCAGCTGCGAGGCCTCGTCCTGCACCTGGAAGGAGAGGCCGGCCGCCGCCCGCGCCAGGGCGGCGACCGAGCCGCCCTCCAGCACCAATCCCTGCGGCGCGCGCGCCGCGGGCCGGGCGGCCAGGCCGGCGGCCCGGGCCCGCTCCAGGAGCGCGGCCGGCGCCGGGGTGCGGACGCACAGCGGGGCGGGGCCGTTCATGGCGCGCGCCAGCGCCAGCGCCTCGGCGGCCCCCAGCCAGGCCACCCACTCCTCGGCCAGCCAGCGCGGCAGCGCCTCGGCCACCGCCACGTGGCCGGCGGGATCGGCCTCGAGCGGCGGGGGCTCGGGGAGGCGGGGGGTGCGGGCCAGCGCGCGCAGCACGGCGTTGACGTAGCCGGATGCCCGGCCGTGATCGGCGTGCCGCGCCAGCGCCACCGTCTCCCCCACCGCCGCATGGGCCGGCGTCTTGAGCACGAGGAGCTGGTAGGCGCCGAGCCGGAGGGCGACCCGGGCGGCCGGGTCGAGCTCCCCGAGCGGCTTGCGCGAGTGCGGCGCCAGCGCCGCGTCCAGGGAGAGCGCCCGGCGCAGCGTGCCGTAGGTGAGCTCGGTGGCCAGGCCGGCCTCGCGCGGGTCGAGGGCGCCGGCGGCGGAGAGCGCCGCGTCGAGTGCCCGCGAGGCGTAGGCCCCGCCCTCCTCCACCCGGCGCAGGACGCCGAAGGCCAGCTCGCGCGCGGTCATGTCCCGAGGGTCACCGCCTCGCGGCGCAGGCCGTTCAGGAAGGCCAGGGCCTCCTGGGGCGGCCGGCCCTCCGGCTGGACGCGGGTGACGAGCAGCGCCGTGCCGCCGCCGCAGGCCACCGCCAGGCCACGCCCGGCGAGGCGCGCGGCGGAGCCCGGGGCCCCGGCCGCGCCGGGGAGATCCCCGACCGTGGCGCTCAGCAGCTTGAGGAGCCTTCCGTCCAGGGTGGTGAACGCCCCGGGCCACGGCGCGAACCCCCGCAGCCGGGCCTCGATCTCCGAGGCCGGCCGCGACCAGTCCACCCGGCCGTCCTCCCTGGCCAGGATGCGCGCCAGCGTGACCTTGGTGGGATCCTGGCGCACCGGGACGATGGTCCCGCGCGCGAGCCCGTCCAGCGCCTCCACCAGCGCCTCCCCGCCCAGGGCCGCCAGCCGCGGCGAGAGCGCCAGGGCGGTGTCGCCCGGCGCGATGGGCAGCGTCCGCTGCAGGAGCAGGTCGCCGGTGTCGAGCCCCTCGTCCATCTGCATGATGGTGACGCCGGTCTCGCGGTCGCCGCTGGCCACCGCCCACTGGACGGGCGCGGCCCCGCGCCAGCGCGGGAGGAGCGAGCCGTGGACGTTCACCGCGCCGAGGGGGGCCAGCCGGAGGAGGTCGGGCCCGAGGATCCGGCCGTAGGCTGCCACCGCCAGCGCGTCGGGCCGGAGCGCGCCGAGCTCGGCGGCCAGCCGGCCGTCGCGGACCTTCTCCGGCTGCAGCACCGGCAGGCCGCGCTCCCTGGCCCAGGCCTTGGTGGCTGGCTCCCGCAGCGCCTGCCCGCGGCCGGCCGGCCGGTCGGGCTGGGCCACCACCGCCACCAGCTCGTGCCCGGCGCGGTGGAGCGCCTCGAGCGGGGGGACGGCGAAGGCCGGCGTTCCCAGGAAGGCGATCCGCATGGCGGTGGGTGTATACGCCATCGGAGCCCCTGGCGCGACCGCGCCAGCGGCCCCGCGCCCGGCCCGGAGCACGCCTTCCCGTGGCGCGGTGCGCGAGCGAGGTCCCCGGGCC
>Ga0335069_10005835_pt1 | contig 18017 bp, 9 predicted proteins | sample Lox_Sample_11_FD_206714 | JGI IMG/M metagenome (GOLD analysis project Ga0335069, IMG submission 206714) | Soil microbial communities from Loxahatchee National Wildlife Refuge, Florida, United States - Lox_Sample_1.1 | ecosystem: Environmental > Terrestrial > Soil > Wetlands | place: USA: Florida... | reverse complement strand
ATTGCTGCAAAAACACGCGCCATACTCGCCGCTCTTTTCTACCGGGACTCTTACTTTACCAGCATCCAGCACAACATGACTGGCGGCGAGTAACGCATACGAACTTTATTGCCGGGCCGTTAGGCTTCATAGTATATTAATTTACGATTTAACTCGAGGAAAAAAGAAGTATTGACTTTAAAAGAAACTGAGGCCATTTTCCTGAATGATAAAAAATTGTAATCAAAAATGGTCATATTATTGTATAAATAATTGTAAATTAGCTTAATAATATAAGTTAAATGAGTGTAAAATTAAGAATTGTACCTGTCGCTCTTCTTAGTCTTTTGTCTTTAACTAATCTCTATCTGGGTTTCATATCTTGCCCTAAAGCTGGCTTTGTTAATTATCTAATATTCAGTTTGGTCTATCTCATCATGGGCTTATTATTTATATACAAAATTCCGTTTGCTGAGTTAATAGGATTTATTTCCACAATTGTAATATTATTTATATACCCGGTCATAGTAAATTTCAATAATCTGCATCCTTCGTCATCAGGTGCAATGGGTTCTCTTAATGCCATACTTATAATATCATGTGGTATTTTACTTTTGCTTAAAATAAAGGACTAATAATCATCGAAATCTACGAAAGCCTAACACGGACAATAAACTGCATTTGTTTGGCACATGTTTTTGCAGTTTGCTCCATCACCCCTTAAAGATTCATAATTAATGTACCGCGATCGCGCTCTTGTTACTTAAGAGTGCCCGATACCCGGACTAATTTCTTTCACTTAATAACTTCTGCCGCGACACGTCCTTAACTCAACTTAGTTTTACATCTGGACGGCAAAAAATGCGCCATGGCCTCCCTGGCACCGTGACTAATCCATGCTAAAGAACAAGGGCACTTGCCGGTGCTGCATCGGCCAACACAAACGCACTTTATTGCCGGGCCGTTAGCTGCAAGGCAAATTTGCCCCAAGTCCTCATTATACCATGACTTCCGACGCGCGCGCAAGAGTTTTGCAGCCCATCCCTGCATCCGTCCCGTCGCTGCAAAACACATGCTTTTTTGCCCGCCCGGACTCCGCCACCTAGCAAATTCTATCATAACATGACAACCCCTGCCCGTTTACCGGGACTTTGCCTCCTTGACAATTTTATAACATAAAGACAAATACTGCCCGTTTACCGGGTCTTTAAAATCTAGACAACCTTTTCATAACATGACAACTCTTACTCATCTATCAAGCCTGGCAAAAATAACACCAAAGCAACTAGAACTGAAAAAAACGATTTGCCCATTTTGTCGAGATTCATTTTTCCTTTTACCTGACTAATCTTATCATTGATTCGGTGACTAATAAAATTAATATTTTGATAAACAAAACTATAAACAAGTTGGCGGTAATGCAGAGCCAACTCCCATTAAATATTGTACATAAGCACGAACAATGAAATTTGACTTTTTTGTTTCAATAGGGTACCGAGATATCTTCGATGATTATGAATCAGCAGATATAAAAGTTTTAATTGTTGATATCCCGACTATTAATTCATTAGAGATTATCGCTTATTTTTTAGCTCAACTTCATACTGCTGAAAGAGATCCTTTATTACAGATTGAATTTCTTAGAACTTGGGTGAACAGATTGCCGGAAAGTATTCATGATAAGATTAATGACTTTATTATTAGAATCACAGCTAAATCTCGAGCAGAATATAATTTTTTAAATAATGTATCTGCATTATTTTTAATTGAAATACTAATTGAAAATGCTAACATTTTAGACCGTCTCGATAACTTGACACCTGCCCAAGAATTAAATCTTTTTAAAGCCTATCTTATTTGTTCCCAAAAATGGATTGACAAACAATTAACAAACACTATCGTAGGGAAAATTGCAAATGAGGAAGATTTAGTAAAAATTTTGATACCGACTCAACTTCCGTTTCAAGAAATTCTTGAACTCAAAGATTTTAGACTTCAGATAATCAAAGCCATTTACTTTTTTAAATTCTGTGAATCTGATGATCAATTTAAGGATTACCTTCAAATCTTTTTAAAAGAGTACAATCTTGATACTTGGCAGAGATACTTATTCAATCTTATAACCCTATACACGAGAAAATTCGAAAAACTTAAGACACCATTTTGGGTTTATGTACCTAATGAATTTCCTGATGCAACAAGCTTTTTACAACTATTGACTGTAGATACTAATTCTTTTGTGAAATCAGAAGATTTCCTTAATCTAAGAGAAAAACCAATTTATAGAGTTGATTATAACAATTTTATCATCTTAAATCTCAATTTTTTAGTTGACAAATTGTATCAAGGTATTCAATTTGATTTAGCAAGAGTATTGGTTAAAAACTCCGCCACTTTTAAAGGTAAGAAAATCAAATCAACTGTTGATTTTATGGGAATTTTCGGTGAATATTTCTCCGAAACAGGACTGTTTTATAGTGTAATGGAATATGCTTTCGAACATTCAACTTATAAAAAATTAAAAGGTTCTGAAATTAAGGAATATATTTCAGATGGGGAACCTGATTTCTATATGCGAGACAAATCAAAGATTTATCTCTTTGAATTTAAAAACATTTATATTTCATCTATTACAAAGAACTCCTACAATTATGAGCAGATTCATTCTGAGATATTTAAGAAGTTGGTCGCAAATCAAGAGGGATCACCAAAAGGTGTTACTCAACTTGTCAATTCTATAATAAAACTAAGAAAAGGCGAATTCAATAAAATCGATAATTATGATTTCGAAAATACAACGATATACCCAATAATTGTATATGTTGATTTCTCCTTTAACCTAAGCGGAATGAATTATATTCTAAACAGGGAATTCCAAAAGCAGATTAAAAGTAATAACATAGAGAATATAGAAAATATTAAGGACTTGATACTTATTGATCTAGATACTTTTATCAAATTCCAAGATCTTTTTAGAAACAAGATTTTAAGAATAAACAATTGTCTCAATGAGTATTCCAATTTCACAAAAACTTCCAAAGATTTATATGTAAAGTTGACAACGTTCAACATTTTCATACATTATAAAACTCGCCAACTGAACTATGACTCACCCAAGATGTTACATGACGAAGTTCTCAAAATGATTCAACATGTTCAAAATAAATAGAGCTGCCGCCAAGAGCAAGTTATCTGCAATAACCATACTGACAGTTTTGTGATAAGATATAAAAATTGTATGCCTAAACGAAATATTTCAGATCTGGAATTGAAGATTAAATTCACAAAGGAGTTTCTAGAGAATGGGGGAATAAAAAGGATTCCAGACATAGATCTTCTTGAAGATTTAGAACAAGTAAGGACTGGACCTGATGGACAAATTGATACGGACTCTATCAGCCCAAGAGTAAATGCGTTCATGAGAGGCATATTAGTTTCTCATCAGTTACCACCAGTATTTGTGACAGGACATATCTCTTTCTATTCTTCACTTCTTCAAAAAACAAATAACTTTGATCAAATAAACATTGACACAACTGAAAAATTTGATGAGATTTATGAAAACTTTAAACTCAAAGACAATATCCTATTTCGAGGTCAACGAGAAGCTAAATGGAGGCTATATAGTAAACTACAAAGACACTGGACTCTTGATAATCTATTTAGAAAATCAAAATCTTATAAAACAGTTATAAAAAGGCTAATTGAATTTGGAAAAATAAAGTATGAAAAACAAATAAAGGAAATCTTAAAATCTCATAACATAGATTGTATAAATTCAGTCTCAATATTAAGTTTTTTACAGCATCATTCTTGCCCAACACCGCTTCTTGATTGGACTTATAAATTTCAGAATGCTTTGTATTTTGGAATTGATGATCTTCAACCAAGTACAACAACCATAGAAATAGACAACTACTTCAGTATATATTATATAGAAGAGAGACATTTCGAGGATGGTAACATGAGGAGTATTATTGATAATGGGCTTTCTGAAATAGAAAAGCCTTTATTGTTAGAAGAGATAGCAAAAATTGCTAAGGACGAGAAAACCCGGATTGAAATGGAGGATCATTTCAAAGGGAGAAAACTATTTGACAGACAAAAGATTACTGGTTCGGGTTTAATTGAACACATGACTAGAATTGATAGTTTAATAGGATTTCCCATTGCCTACTTCAGCGATAAGGATAAAGAGTCAGGAATATTATTTTCATTAAATAACAGTAAAAATATTTTAAATCAAATTGGTGTATTCACATGGAATTCAGATCCATTTAAACCACTAGAGTTGCTAGGGGAAGAACAATTTCTGAGTGATAAAAAAGATGCGGATGTAAATTACAAGTTTTGCAGTTGCTTTAACATTAATAAAAACCTTTATAATCATGTGAAACAAAAGTTAGATGCTGATGGAATAACAAAAGAATTTATTTATCCTACTAAGGATTTGAATGCTTGGTCAATATTTGAATTAGCTATTAAGGAGGAAGATAAATATTATTTGAAAAGAATAACTAACAAATACAGAAAGTCTAAAAGCATAAAAAAAAGAAAGAAAGGTAAAAAAAGGACAAATCTTCAAATTGTCGAATATTGGCAAAAGAAAAGACATAAAATGAAGAAACATATTCTTAGAAAAAAATAGGTTCCTATAAATCTCCTATATCAAGTATTGGTAAACACACAAATCCTTAACCCCGTTTCTGCAAAAATGAGACCATCAAGAAATGCTTTCCTGGGTTATTCATATCAAGAATGTATAGCATTCTTAATGCTTGCTAAAATGGATGTCGAGCGGGAAATAGTAGAAATTGAAATCGAAGCAACTGTTGATAACAATTTCGATGACATTAAGTTATTAGCATGTAAATCTCTAATATACTGCCAAGTAAAGGACTTGGATAATATTTCATTAAATGACTTGAAAATTGAAGCTAGTCAGGTTATAATCAAAGGAGTAAAACAAAAATTATCAAATGGTTCTAATTTGTTATTTTTTAAAAATATAGATATTACTCCTAATACTCAATTCTTAGGCTTTCCTGCTTTTAAAATATCAAATGTTTATATTATTACCTTATCAAGGGAAAAAGTAGAAACAATTCTTAATACCCTATATAAATACAATGAAAAGCGAGAGTCAATTGTAAGCCAATTCTTTAAGATTCGGTTGGACAAACGTCTCTTAAATATAAGGCAAGAAGAATTACCTCTTATAGATATCTACGATATTCATCTTCAAGAGGAGACAATTAATGTTGGGAAAAAGATTTTAGAAATTGATGATATATTGTTTGTCGAAGGTAAACCCGGTGTTGGGAAAAGTCATTTGGTTACATGCCTAGCAAAAGATTTTGAAAATTGTCTTGTCTATCGATTTTGGGTATCCAATCAGGATAGAGATTTAAATGCGCGTTTATTTTTCCAGAATTTTCTAACCAACATATCAAAAGAATTATTCCAGGATTATCGTTATCGAACTGAAGATGAGATAATAGAATTTCTCTATAAAAACAAAAAGATGATTATTCTGGATGGCCTTGACCATGTTGAAAATCATCAAAAAAGCGATTTAGATTCATTTGTTAATTTCATCAATAAATTAAAGAATAAGTGCAAAACCATAGTGCTTTCACGTCCATTACAAAGAAAGATTGATTGGACAAAACAGCAATTAGTAAACTGGAATTTTGAAGAAACCAAGTCAGTTTTAAATCAGCTTTATCATATCTCTGATTATAAAACATGTCGAAATATTTTTGATATAACTGACGGCTATCCAATTTTAGTCCGTTTTGTAACAGAGCATTACAAACTTTATAACGAAATTCCTTTATTAGGGAAATTGAATAACATCTACGATTACTATGAAAAAATAATATCTAATTCAAACATCCTAGGCGCTCTTTCTCTATTCGTCTCTTCCCGTTCCTATATTATGGAATCTGAAATTTCATTATTTCTGGAAGATGATCATGCGGGAATGGTGAAAGAATTTGTTAAGGCTAATCCTTATCTTTTTGAAATCAGGTTAAATAGAATATCGTTGTTTCATGATAGTTTAAATACATTTTTGCTGGAGAAGAAAATTGCTAATTCACAAAGAAGTTCCAAAGTAAAACAGATAGTTCATAAATCTTTAATGAATGGAGAAAGAAGATTTATGTCCAGGTTCGTTTTTTTTGATTTGGATAAATCAATGAAACTGGAAATAATAAAAAAGTATGTCTCAATCAAGTATTTCCAACAAATAATAAAAAGTTGCATTGATTTTGAGGCAATAAGAGCTTTCTATAAACAAATCCGAGAATCATTAACTGAATTAGAAGCCACGGAACTTGAAATAATCAACTATTATGACTTGTCCCTGATAATAAATATTACAGAAAGGGATCATATTTCGACAGTCAATGAATTCTTGTATACTTATGTGAAAAGCATATTGTTTAATGGTTACGAAGATGATGACATAACTAGCTCCGAACATTTATTTTGCATGTATTATTATTGCAAAACAAAGGATGCTACATTACTGTATAACCTGACATCTGACTCCAATTTTGATACAGAACATTTCTATCAAAGTCTGAGCTATGATATTTGGATGGAAGAAAATTATTTCCTTCGGCACCAGAAATCCTTTAGGAAAACAAAGTATTTGAAAAACTTTCTTAATCAGGAAATGGTTTCTGATTCATATGAATTCTTCCCCCATTTATTGGCAAATTTATATCTGCATGAAACTAAGATTAAAGAACTTAAACAACTTCAGATTGCAATCAAAACCTATCTTGATATCGACAAAAGTTTAGGTGATCTTAAATTAAAACAAGCTTTGACAAATTTTAAGAATGTAAACTCCTTTCTTTCCCAAAACTACCTTTCAAAAGCAAAGGATATTATTATGTCATTAGGAAATGTCAATTTTGCAAATGAGTACCACAAGAATAGTCTTAAAGAGCTAATCCTGCTAACCAGCCCAAATGGTTCTTTTAGCGTTTGGCCTAAAGTACTCAACTATATTCGTTTATCGCTTTATGAAAAAAGGAAAATTGATTTAGCGAGTGTTACATATTTCTTCGCAATGTATTATAATAGAAAAGATGTCACAGTAATAAGCATTGATGAAGCATTAAAAACTTTTGAAAACAAAGGTTTTATTAGCATAAATAAATCCATAGAAATTATTGTTTTTACTCAAAGCATGTCCGAAAAAGGGATTAGACACTTGTTGAGCAGTTACATTGAATTACATTCACCCAATATTATCTCATCTGTATTAAAAAAATACAAGCCTGATCAGTTGCAGATTACTTGGTTTGATCTACCAAAGGAGTTTATTAATCATTTTTCTGATCATCTGTTTAATTATGCCTTGGATTTCCAACTACTAAGGTCGAATAGTCATAATAGAGAGATTGATTTCGAGGATATTCAAAATGTGTTCCATTCTAATCGGAAAATGGAACTAATATTAAATTTAAAGTTTTTAAAATATCGCATCAAAATTTCTGCTGACCATCCGTCTCTAAACGAACTTCAAGAACTTGATTGTTTGTTATCGACGAATGTTTCCGATAAAGAAACTGAATATCTCAAAACTCCAGAGGAAAGATATTCTCAGGGTACTTTAGATTCTGATAGCGTTGATTTCATTAAAGAAAAGAAATTAAAAGTGGAAGATATTGCAGGATATACTAATGGATATTATTCAGTATTTGCAGAATTGGATATATTCAAAGCCTATGATAAAGAACTTATAAAACAAAATGTATCATTAATAGTCCATAACGTATTAATTGGGAGGATACAATCAATAAATATGTTTGCTAGTTTATACTACTTCCCAGGGAACTTCCCAAAGTTTATGAATGATTATAATGTTGAGATTAATTTTAAAGATTTATATGTAAGTTTTATAACCTTTCTAAATATTTCTCAATTAAATAATAATATAGAATGTGATTAAAAACAAATTTCCTAAACTAAGCGATCAGAAAAAATCTGGCTTGAAGAACTACAATTAATTTTTTAAAATTAGTATATCCATTTAATCTATAACATGTTTAAGATATTCACTTACAATTATTTTTATGTCCAATGTAATTTATATTTCTATACCAGCCTATCTTTCTGACCTCTGGATTGAAAATAACCACTTTAGGTTTGTTAGCAAAGAAAAACAATCACTAGCTTTAGATTTTTCAGAATCTGAATGGATTGAATTATCTGCATTGGTCAGTATTACAGGTCTAATTATTCAAAACATTAAGTCGTTTGACAAAATTGATATACTTTTTGCTGTAGATTTAAATAATCAATCAAAAGATCACCGAAATGCATTCCTATTCTTAATTGATTCAAATTTTTTCATTGCTTTAAATAAAGCTGCAATAATTAATAATTGCCCTTGTAGTTTATGGTTTAAATTAAATCCAGAAAAATATGATTTAATAACAATCCAAGAGAAACTTGCATTGAATTTTTCCTTAACAAATCTATCAAGGGATGAAATAAATAAAATTTTTCCTATTGTTCCAAGTAAAAAAGATAATCATTCACTTTTAGGGATAGTACTTCAAAGAATACAAAAGAATCTGAAAATTGATATAAGTTCTTTCTCTATCTTTGGTTATAGACCAGAAAAACAAAGAGATCAGTTTATTATTCCGATTAAATATTATAGTACAAAAGAACTTAAAACAATAGGTAAAGAAAAAGACCTTTTAACATTCGTACAAAACGAGTTATTCAATGAATTGGATATTAAAAACGTAACTGAATATGTTGAGAAAAAAGAAACATTTAATGATATTCAAAGAGTATATTTAGTGGAACTTATAAGTAATATTATCGAACATTCAGGTGATAATTCTGATGCATTAATTGCCCTTAGATTGGGGAATTGGGAACATCGTTCTGAAAAATATATAAATGGTATTGAATATTGGGGAGAATGTTATAATTACAAAATAGGCTTTTTTGAAGCGAATAAGGAAAGAATAGGAGAAAAATTTATTGATTTACATGTGCTTGATACGGGTGAAGGCTTCTCAACCTTAAAGCCATATTACGAATCCTATCGTAAAAATCAAAATGCGCCATTAATAAGCATCCATCGGTATGCTCTCTTTCCGCACACATCAAGCAAGAAAAGGCAAGAGAGCGCTAAAGATGAAGATACATTAAGGATAACAGGTTTAGGTGTTATTGCAGAAAACATAATACTACATAATGGATTAATATCTATAAAAGACCGAAAAGAATTAACATACTTTGATTCAACTAGTTTAAAATTCATTTCAAATTCTGGAAAGATTGAAAGCAAATCAGTAGGTGATATGAAACATACCTATGTTTCACTATTGATTCCAATAAGTGATGAAACTTGGCTAAAAGATAACTATGTAAGAAGAGTTGAGATTAGGAAAACAATAAAAGATCACATAGTTGTATTTAAAGCTTCTAAAATCAAACCATTAGAATTTAACACATTCATCTTGTTTGATACGAATACCAAACAAAATTCGACAAAGCAATTTAAAGAACTATATAAAATAGAGGCTGGGTTATTTTGCATTATAGATATTTCTAACATTTCAAATGTTTTTGATAAAAATATTTCTATTAAACTACGAGATTTTGTGTTAGTAATTAGAAAACTTGGATTTATTGTCCTGTTATTTGGTGGTAATGTCTCAACTATGAAGATATTACAGGCAACAATTGACAGTTACAAAAAGCTAATTGACTTAAATATACTAAACCTATTTACAGAATCAATTATTCTTTGTCCAATTTTAACTCCAGATTTTAAAATCTTTTTCTGTGGATTCCTTGATACCGCTGATAGACCAGAGTTGTTCGAATTTTTTAATAAGGACAAACCAGTCTCAACTTCGACATTTCAATTAATTCGTGAGTGGAGTCAAAATAAAAACTATATTCCCTTTTCTTCAATTGAGAGATGTATTAATTTACTTAGAGGAATTGAATTCAAAAATGATATAGAAAAGAGTCATTATTACAAAGGCATAATTCAAGATATTCACGGAGATTACTTGGATTCTTTTTATGAGGTAAAATCCTATTTCTCACATAATGAAAATAGAGTCAAGTGGAAAGATGACTTCATAAGAATTGTTTCAATTTACGATCCCGAAATTATTATTGTTGATAGTCCTGAATTGAGACTCCTATTAACTGAAGTGGTTATTGAATTAAATTTTGAAACAAAAGTTGTTCGAATCAATAATAAAACAATTGAATTCTCGAAAATAGAAATAAGCAATAATACAAAGGTTCTAATCATTCTTTCATGTGCATATTCTGGAAGTGTGTTAGAGTCAATTCCAGAGTACCGAAAAAAATATAAACTAGATAAAGTAAATACAATAACAATTTTAGATTTAACTGGGAAAAGAAGATCTGAAATTGAAAAATTAATAAATGGTAGTTATGATAGATTTTCAGTAGGTCTTTTACCAAAGAGACTAAATAAGAAAGGCCTAATTCCTGATTATCTTGTCACATCTCGAGCAAGATTAGTACCAATGAATGTAATGAGGAGAGAGTATGATGTAATCTTTAGGCCATACATTCCTAGTCATTCTCAGCTTGCAGCTCTTCATCAGAGCTCACAAATATATATGGGCCACACTATAGAACATGAGCATCACTATGATTTATTTATTGATGTGCGAGCAGCAATTCTATTTAACGATAGACTCAGCCAACACCTTAGAAACCTAGTACAAACCCAAATTAATCTTGGAAGGGAAATTATAATTTATCCAGAAGATTCTGAATTAGATCCAATATTAAACTCCGTAAAGTATGCCCCCGGTAATAGAAAGATCTATACTTTCCCCATTCGAAGAGTTGATGATGAAACATTTGTATGGTCAAATTTGTCACATAAAAATTTCATAGAAGGGAAAAGGATTATTTTTTTAGATGAGGGAATATATTCGTGTATTTCTTTATTGGGTATAGTTAAACTTCTCTTAAAAGAAAGTCCTGCTATAATTGATGTCATTGTCTTAGAAAAAAGATTATCATATGAAATTTCAACGATTAACTTTTCAAAAGCTTTTCAACCAGAAATAGGAAAGTGTAAATTAAACTTCTTCTGTATCATTGAAATACTTGCACCAGCATTCAATACGTCTAATTGCCCATATTGTAAAATTGGAATCCCGGTTCAACTAAATAAACCAAGACTAGTAAGTAACAGTCTAATTATTGGTGATGAACTAATATTATATGATTATGAACATGCATTATGGTTATTGTCTAATATATATTATTCCAGGGACCAAGCAATCTTATGTATAGAACAATTAAATTCAATTTTTCATACAAATGTCGATTCATATTATTACATACTGGACCTGTTTATAATTCATCATGAAATTATTCTTAGATGGAATCTGTATAGGGATTTATTTGACGCCGCAAAAAAAATGTTTTCATATGAAAACATTTTACCTGTGGTAAACATCCTAAGACATGTAAAACTTTCCGATAGCTCTTTCAGAATCAAATTTATTGAGAATCTAATTCATGAGATTATATATAGGATAGATAATACTTACATTTTTTATGAATTATCAGATATATTATTAAAATCACCGGATTTAATTCCGCTAATTAATAATAAAATAGGTGCGCTAATTCTACCCGACAAGATTCAAGTCCGATGGGACTTAATTAAGGATCAAAATGAGAATGAAAAAGTATATCGGGCTGTGAATTATCTATACATGGTCACTAAAATAAATAAAAGTAAACCACATACTACATTTGCTCAAGATATAATCAAAGATGGAATTGATAACCAGGAAATTAGAATAAAAATTCAAATCCTAAAGGATATCATAAATTTGTTGGAACCTACACCTCCCGTTGTCACTAAATTAAGTGGAGTCATATATAATGATATTAATGCGCTTCCTAATCTATTTAGCAACCCAACTTTTTTAGTTCAATTGGTTGAACAATATTCAGTTCCATCTGATAAACTATTGCAAGAGCTTAACTCAATTGTGTCAAAGACAAATCCTTTACTTGATTTTTCCAAATTGATACGGAGTAAGCCTGGTGATATATTTGAAATACCTTTAATCTGCATTCAAAAAACACAATATTCCTTATTAAAAACACATTTTAAAGATAACGTCGAATACGGAGATTGCTATTTGTCATACGAAAAAATAAATGATGAAATTTCAATTTCATGTACATGTGACGAACCAAAAAAAGTAATAAAATCAGAAGTTGAATTAGAAACGCAGAGCAAAAAAAACATTAATAATATATTAAAACCATACGGTGGTAATTTAAAATATTTATCAAGTGGTAAAAAATTTACATCAGTACTAACATTAAAAATAGTAGATTATGGCAAATATGACACTCCTAATATGTGATAATGAAACTTCAAAAGTCGAACAACTTCAGACAGTCTTGGGCGAAGAATTCGAATATATCCACAAGAAGACAATTATCGAATTTGAAGCTTATATTACTAATAATCAAAATTACCATGCAGTATTTCTAGATTTACATTTTGGCGAAACTTTTACGCTTGATCTTAATAAAATAATCGAAATTAAACGAAGGTTAAATCCTTACTCGAAATTTATAATTTATACTGCTTTCACAATAAATCATATTGATTTAATAAAAAATTTATCTCAAATGGGAATTATCGATGAATGGGTTGACATCGAGGAATTAAGATATAAAGACAAAATGCCTTCAGCAAAATTAAGATTACTGAATTGTTTGAGCTATGCCGCTGATGTTAAGGATGGTTTATGGCTAATTCATCTCAGTGATTTACATTTTGGTAAGCAATTTAAAATAAGAGATGAAGACATACGAGAAGGATTGGTGGATTTAATTGTTAATCAAATTAAATCAAACATTTCTGAAGGAGCTGCATGTAAAATCACAAAACCTTCAATTATAATTACATCTGGAGATCTCTCTCATACTTCTGAACCCTCAGATTTTTTGGCATATAAAAATTTCCATGTGGCCCTAATAGATTCCTTAAAGAAACTCAAGGTAGAATATCCAATTTCTGTTATAGCACCAGGCAATCATGATTTTTCATGGCGTATTTCAATCATTGAAGAAAACAATGTTAAGGAAGAAAATAAAAAGGTTTTCCTTACCGAAGAAAAAGTAGAATCTGAATACATAAAATCTTTAAAATGGAAACCCTTTATTGATAATATTAATGAATTACAGAATGCGACAGTAAGATCAAAAGATAATTTCACATGGTGGATTTTTGATTATTCAAAACGTTTAGGTATAAATATCTTCTCTATTAATTCATCAAAAAATTTTACCTATAAATCAAGTGAACCTGTTTTTTTGAACTACTCTGTTATAAGAGAACTTGAAACAAATTGTAAAATTATAGATAAGCAGTTAGGTATTTTGGTAATCCATCATCCGGTTGATAAATGGGGTGATGAAAAGACTTGCCTTGAATTATTAAAATATCTTTATTCTAAGTTAAATATCCGACTTATTTTTTCTGGTCATAAGCATAGAGGTAACATAATAAGGCATAAAGTTGATGCAAATAGCTATATACTAGAAATACAAACTGGTAGCTCAGGTTCCAATGAAAAAGGACAACCTATTTTTCAACTTCCGAATTATAGGATAATAAACTTAAAGAAAGACATAACTAATGATATCTGGCAAAAAGTTGAATCCTTTACTTTTTCTTATCAGGATGGATCTTTTATTATACAACCTAAAAACACTGGAGGTAGTTATTCTGAATCAGAGACTATTTCAGGTTATTAGTTTCACAAAAAGAGCAAAAAACTATCTCCATCCCTTCGCTGTCAGGCACATTACGCAAATTATAGCATCCAATTTATAAATCAATATGCCGTTTGCGTAAAGAGCCTTCCAGCCCGTCCCTGCCACTCAGCGAGACAGGCGGCTAAAGTAGAAAATGTTGTTTCATCATGATAAAACTCAAAATTAGCCCTGCAGCTAACTCACTGGCAAATGTAATAAGCTATGAAGCACCTGAATAACTATACAATCAACAATTTAGCTTATTACATTTGCCAGCAAAGTTTTGACCCATTGTTTTTGGATTTTTATAAAAATATTGTCGGATAAATAGTAGATAAAAAAGAGAGGATTCTCTGGAAAGACAGATTCAAATAGCATGACAAATCAGTGCTATCAACCGGGACTTAAAAAAAGTTTTACCTTGACAACTTCAGCAACCTTGACAGTTAAAAAATAGCCTAGCAGCTAACAAGCGGGTATAGGCAATAAGTTTGTCACAATTTTTGCACCACTCCTTGACAACTTCATCTTGGAACAAAAATCTCGTCCGTTTATAAGCATCGTGATTCCGGCTCTGGACAGATCCGTGCTAAAGAGACAATTAAATCTTTCGCCGGGACTTGCAAAAATTGCGCCATACCTTCCTTGCCTCCGGGACAGCTTATCGGCTAAAGAACCAGGACTGGTGGCCGGATGGCTGCGTCAGGTAGCACTTACTGCCCATACCCGCTGGCCGTTAGCGTTCATGCTTTAAACCTCTGCCATATAGAAAGTTAAACCAAAAACCTCAAATATGTATCTTTTCTTTGACACCGAGACGACGGGCTTACCAAGGAATTGGAAAGCACCTGTTACAGATCTAAACAACTGGCCAAGACTTGTACAACTTGCTTATTTGTACTATGATAAGAATGGGAATAAAATTTCAGATGGAGATTTTATAATTAAACCTGATGGATTTTCAATTCCCTCTGATGCTTCAAGAATTCATGGAATTACCACACAAAAAGCGATAAACGAGGGCAAACCTTTACTCTCCGTTTTGCAAAACTTTAAATCACTAGTGGACCAAGCAGATATCTTAGTTGCACATAACATAAGCTTCGATGAAAAGATTGTGGGAGCAGAATTTCTTAGAGTCGGCATGACAAATCCTTTGCCTCAGAAAAGAAAAATTTGCACTATGGAAACCACAACAAATTTCTGTGCAATCGATGGACCTTATGGTTATAAATGGCCAAAGTTATCAGAACTTCATTACAAATTATTCAAAACCGGATTTGAAGAATCTCATAATGCAGCAGCTGATATCAATGCAACTGTAAAATGCTTTTGGGAATTAAGAAGAATAGGAAAAATATAGCACAAAACGCTAACACGGACGGTATGTTTAATAGGCTTGTCACGGTTTTTGCATGAGGCCGTACTGTCCATCTACAAAAATCGCCAGTGATATAGACACCCGGACCGCTCCTTCTCTTCTACAGATGCCCTGCATCTGGACAATGTTTCGATTAACTAATTAATCAGTACCGCGACACTCCATTAACTAACATATCCCCTTCTTGGACGGCAAAAACACGCGCCATGGCCTCCCGTGCACCGTGACAAATTCATGCTAAAGTACAAGTGCACTTGCCGGTGCTGCGTCGGCCAACGCCTACTAAAACATACCGCCGGGCCGTTAGGCGTAATTTTAATCACCCCCAATATAATCAAAGATGAAAACACAAATCCTTTATGTTGAATTGAAAAGTGGATACAGCGATGATGGTCCAGCATGGATTGGTAAAGGTTTCTTTTCTAAGACTGGGCGAACTATTTATTTTAACGGCCAAGCTTTTCAGAAGGAAAAGGGTATTCGAGGCAATCATTTCAACTTAGAAAATGGTGATGAATACTGGATTTCAGGTATAAAAAATGATGGGACAGATCGACATTGGGCAGGTTCAGGAATTATCCAAATTGATGAAAGTATTATTGAAGAATATCTAAAGCTTATAGGTGAGCCAACTTTGCAAAAAAACAAATTTAAAATTGTACATCTTGTTAATGTACCGGCAAAGCAGAAAGCCACAGAAATAGAAAATCAAAAGCGGGAACCCAAGTTTGACCATTCACTAAGGTTCAAAAAACCAAATGATCTAACAGATAAGCAACTTAATAGCCTGATTAAATACTATAATGATCTTGACATGACAGTAATTCCCAAAAAATCAAGAAAAGAATATATTGACAACAAAAACAAATTACAGGGCGAATTAATATATAGAAAGAATAAAAACAACGCCTAACACGGACAATAAACTGCATTTGATTTGTCACAGTTTTTGCAAACTGTGCACATTTTCATAACAAGACGGCAATCTCGTACTCCGTAACATAAAAAGCAAACTGCACCCTGACAAATAAACTGCACCTATCCTACTGTGTACCGCGACACTCTTATAACTCCTTATACATCGCATTCGGACAGCAAAAACTGCGCCATGGCCTTCCCTGGCACCGTGACTAATTCATGCTAAAGAACAAGGGCACTTGCCGGTGCTGCGTCGGCCAACACAAACGCACTTTATTGCCGGGCCGTTAGTGTTAATGAATTAACAATCTGCACGATAGATAACTCTGCGACAACCTCCGATTAAACCGCGACCGCTAATTTGGCACATTTGCTTTTGCACAACACTCAATCCAACCCTTATGCAAAAGCAAAAGAGCCAAATACCCTTGCTCAATGAGAAAAATATTAATATCAAAAGACATATTAAAATGATTGAACCATATACAATTAAATCAATCAACGACATTGTTGAAATAGGTCAAAAGCTAAGTTTAAATTGGTTTAGAGGTCATCCTGAAGTATATAATAACCTAACACCTGGCATATTCCGACCGAAATACGCAAGTCAATTTCTTTTCAAACCACAGTTTGAATTAAAAATATATGAAGAATTTAAAAGACTGGCCCCGTCCATCTCGAATATCAATGTAACAAATTACAGCGACTTAGAATGGCTATTTCTAATGCAACATTTTGGAATGCCAACAAGGTTATTGGATTGGACTGAATCGATTCTTTTTGCAGCATACTTTGCAGTAGAAAAGAGCTTTGAAAACGATGCAGAACTCTGGGCAATGTATCCAGACGCATTAAATGAAAGATATGGGTTTTCAGGGATGCCTCTCATTGAAAACAGTAGACTATTACAGTTTTTATCCAAGGAATACAAACACAATAATCCACAACAATTATCCGAAGAACTAGGTCTAATTGAAAGACCAAGGACTCCTATGGCAATAATGCCTCCAATTAAATTTGACAGAATGGTTTTACAACAAAGTGCCTTTACAATACATCCTGTACCTGAAGAAGGAAGGTCTATCACTGATATTCTTCAAGATAGGCGACTTTTAATTAAATACGTCATCCCAAAAGGGATTAAAAAAACCATTAAAAGTGACTTACAAGCACTTGGTATTGATAAAAGAACTCTATTTGGTGATTTGAGTTCATTAACTGAATCTATCCTTTTGAAGGAAAACGTAGTAGCATATACACCGCCAGAACCACCAGATTTAATAAAAAAAAAGTAGATAATTTACTTGGGCCATTATTAAAATACTTAAGAAACAAATTTTGCAAGCACATTTAAAAGCCACACAGGCTGATGCACAATCAAAGCTTTTAAAAGAGCTTGCAAATAAATAATACTCTGATTGTTAACATATTAACAAGACTACTTGCCAAGACAAAAAATAAAATCACTAACACTAACACGGACGGTATAATTCATAAGCTCGTCACGGTTTTTGCTTTTGCACCTGCCCCAATGACAGCTTTGTAATAGCTTATACAGCGATCGCGCCAGTGTACGGAATAAAACTCTCTATACCTTGACTTGTATTCTACTCCCGATCATCCTTGTACCGCGACACTCGTATAGGCCACAAAGTTTGTACCCGGACGGCAAAAACCGCGCCATACTCTCCTCGCACCGTGACAGCTTTCTGGTCCCGCTGTCGCGGGTGACAGGATCCTGCCCGGATGCTTTGTCGAGTAACGCTTACGCAATTATACCGCCGGGCCGTTAGCTTTAATAAATTACGCTACGTAAGATTAACTTTTAAGATATGAATACCAATAAAAATTATACTCTGAGGTTCATGACAGTTGTAATTATAATGCTGTCACTAAATGGATG
>Ga0335069_10005834_pt1 | contig 18019 bp, 10 predicted proteins | sample Lox_Sample_11_FD_206714 | JGI IMG/M metagenome (GOLD analysis project Ga0335069, IMG submission 206714) | Soil microbial communities from Loxahatchee National Wildlife Refuge, Florida, United States - Lox_Sample_1.1 | ecosystem: Environmental > Terrestrial > Soil > Wetlands | place: USA... | reverse complement strand
CAGCGGTTGCTGCGCTGGTCATTCCGGTCACGATCGTGATCACCTTCATCGTGATGAAGGCGCTCGGAATGAGCTTCAACCTGATGACGCTCGGCGGCCTGGCAGCTGCGGTTGGCTTGGTCATCGATGACGCAATTGTCGTAGTCGAGAATGTCGCCCTGCATCGCGACGCCGGGCAGGAGCGGCTGGAGGCCGTTCATAGCGCCTTGCGGGAGATCACCGCTCCATTAGTCGGCTCGACGATAACGCCGATTGTCGTCTTCCTCCCGCTGATCGCGATCAGCGGTGTGACCGGGGTCTTCTTCCGCGCGCTGGCGATCACGGTGGGTGTGTCGCTGCTCACCTCGCTGGGGCTGGCGCTCACCTGGACTCCCACACTGAGCCAGTACTTCATTCATCAGAAGAATGCCGACCCGCCGCCGGCGGAGTTGAGCGAGCGCGAGCGACTGCTGGCAGCGGAAGAGGCGTCTGTGGGCCGCACTTTCCGCAGAGTTATCGATTTCTACGAACGAGCGTTGCGTTTCGCGCTGGAGCGCCCGGGATGGATTGCGCTGTTTGCGGCGGTGCTGATCGTGGGGTCGTACTTCTGCTACAAGGCGCTCGGGAGCGACCTGCTCCCCGCCATGGACGAAGGCGGTTTCGTGCTGGATTACATCACACCGCCCGGGACTTCGCTGGACGAAACCAATCGCATGGTGCAACACATAACGGAGCTTATCCGCCAAATTCCGGAGGTGGAGAGCTATTCGCGGCGCACCGGCTTGCAGCTTGGTCTGGCTGCTGTCACCGAAGCCAACACGGGTGACATTGCAGTGAAGTTGAAGAGCAAACGCAGCCGCGGTGTCGAGGAGATCATGGACGGGCTGCGCGACGAGATCAACCGGCAAGAACCCGCCGTCGATGTTGAGTTCACTCAGGTGTTGCAGGACATGATCGGAGATCTTTCAAACGCGCCTGAGCCGATCCAGATCAAGCTGTTCTCGCCCGATGCGGCGTTGTTGCGTGAGTGGGCACCCCGCGTCGGGGATGCGATCTCGAAGGTCGAAGGCGTGAAAGACGTGCTGAACGGCATCGAGAACACCATCAGCGGACCGGCGACGGTGTTTCAGGTGGATCCTGCAGTGGCCTCGCGCGCCGGGTTCACGCCGGAGGAGATCGCCACCGACGCTTCGGCCATCCTCGAAGGAGAACCTGCGGCCACTCCCGTCATCGCCAACGACATCGCGTTTACCATTCGCGTCCGCTATCCCGACGCGAACCGCAGCTCGCTGGCCGCCATGAGCGACACGCTGCTCAACAGCTCCTCGGGACACACCGCGACCTTGGGAACGCTGGCCAATGTTTCGGAGTTGCCCGGTCAAACCGAGATTCGCCGCGAAAACCTGCAGCGCGACGTGGTGGTTACCGGACGCCTGGTGGGGCGCGACCTCGGGGGCGGTGTGGCAGCCGTGCAGAAAGTGGTGAACGATCTGCACCTGCCGGGTTCCATCCGTGTTGAGTACGGCGGAACGTATGCCGAGCAGCAGCAGTCCTTCCATGATCTGCTGCTGGTGCTGGTATTGGCGATTCTGCTGGTGTTTGTCGTATTGCTGTTTGAGTTCCGCACCCTCGCGGCGCCGTTGGCGATCCTCTCGTCGGCACTGCTGTCAACTTCGGGAGTATTTCTTGCGCTGCTGATCACGAACACCACGTTCAATATTGCTTCGTTCATGGGATTGATCATGGTGATCGGCATCGTCGCCAAGAACGGCATTCTGCTGCTCGACGCCGACCAGCGCTTCCGCGCGGCGGGATCGTCTGCCGAGGAAGCCATGATCCAGGCGGGGCGGCGGCGCTTGCGACCCATCGTCATGACCGCCATGGCCGCAGTCGCGGGCATGCTGCCGCTGGCGTTAGCGCTGGGCGCAGGTTCCCAAATGCTTCAGCCGCTTGCCATCGCGGTGATCGGCGGGATTATGATTTCCATGGTGCTCTCGCTGATCATCACGCCGGCGGTGCATTATTACCTGAGTCGTTGAAGAACGCTCGAGTGCTTTAGGCCACGCGTGATGAAAGGCGCTGCCATTACGTCATTGTCATCACGAGGAGGGCGTAAGCCCGGCGCTGGATACTTACTTGATCCGCTTCAGTATGGGGAATCTTCTATGAAACGCATTCTTGCTATATCGCTCGCAACACTCACCCTGCTTGCTCTCCCCGCTTTCGCGCAAGAGCAATTCAAAGTCACCAACCGCGTCAAGCTTGGCGGCGAGGGCTTCTGGGACTATCTCACCTACGAACAGGCCTCTCATCGGCTGTTCATCACCCGCGGCACTCACGTCATGGTGGTGGACACCAAGTCGCTGAAGGTGACCAATGACATTCCCGATCTCTCCGGCATCCACGGTGTCGCTCTCGCGCCGGAGCTCAACCGCGGATTTATCAGCAACGGCGGCGACAACACTGTCACTGTCTTCGACATGAAGACGCTCAAGAAGCTGGACAGCATCAAAGTCGGCGAGCGGCCCGACGCAATTTTGTATGAGCCATTCTCCAAGGACGTCTTCACCTTCAACGCGCGCAGCCACGACTCGACGGCGGTGGACGGCGCGACCGGCAAAGTTGTCGGCACCGTGCCGCTGGGCGGCAAGCCGGAGTTTCCCGCCAGCGACGGCCAAGGCAAGCTCTACGTCAATATCGAAGACAAGAGCCAGATCGCCGAGATTGACGTCAAAACGCTGAAGGTCTTGAATACCTGGTCGATTTCGCCTTGCCAGGAGCCAAGTGCGTTAGCGTTCGATGTGGAGCATCATCGCCTGTTTTCCGGCTGCGACAACAAAATGATGGCGGTGGTCGATTCGGATTCGGGCAAGGTGATCACGACCGTGCCCATCGGCGAAGGCGTCGATGCCGGCCGGTTCAATAGCAAGACGCAGGAAATATTCATGTCCTGCGGTGAAGGCGTGTTGACGGTCATTCACGAGGACAGTCCGGACAAGTACACGGTGAAGCAGAACCTGCCGACGGTGAAAGGCGCGCGCACTATGGCGCTCGACACGGAACACAACGTCGCCTACCTGGTGACCGCGCAACGCGAGGACAAGCCTCCGGCACCCGGCCAGCGTCCCGCGATGGTACCCGGCAGCTTCGAACTGATCGTGGTGAAGCCCGAGTGAGCCCTCACAACACGAAAATGTATCCGTAGTTGGAAGGTACGGTGACGGTCTGAAAATCCCCCGCTGAGCCAACCGGCACCGTCAGCGAACGCACATCCTCATCCAGCTTCTCCACCCACGTTCCGGCCTTCGGAAACGGGATCTGCATGCTTTGAGTTGTGGGACCGAAATTCAGCACCACCATGGCGTACTGTTCCGCCGCCCCGTTGGTGGCGGGCGCATGCCGATGGTAGGCCATCATTTCCGTTCCCTGTAGCGACTGTTGCCAGTAATAAAAAGATTCGCGGCTACGCAGCGCGGGGCTGGAGCGCCGCAGCGCTGCCAGGCGGCGATAGAGCCTTATGAGCGGCACGCCGTAATCGTCGTAGAAATATTCCCAGTGCGTATCACGGCGCAGACCGATACGAGCCGACCCGTCGCCGGGAAGCTGGTAATTATCGGCAAACTCTTCGCCCTCCCAAAGCATGGGAATACCCTGCGCGGTGTACAGCGCGATGGCCAGCGGCTGCATTCGCCAGTAGAGACTGCGATCTCCAGGCGGGAATGCCCCGCTGCCGCTTGTGCCCGCGAACACAATCAGATGGCTGTGGTCATGCGAGTTCAGATACTGAAATGGAGCGACCGGCATATCCACGGGATTTCCCGCCGCATTCACCACCGTCTTCGTCGCCGGATAGCGGCCGCCATAGTATGGGTCAAGCGTGTGCGCCAGGCCATCGTTGGGCGAGTTTCCGGACGCCAGGTTTTCCGCGGTGTTGAGCAGATCGTCCTGCCAGGCGCAACTGGTGTAGGTTCCGCGCAAGACGTCGGGCGCTTTGCCCAGGGCCTCGGCACATTGGATGATTCGGCTGTAGCTATTCGCATCGCGCACGAAACGCGCGGCGTTCAGCGAATATCGGTAGGTGTCATACGCCAGCTTGGAGTAACCCGTGTCGGTAGGGCTGACGTAGAGGTCGGTGACTTCATCGTAGCGAAAGCCATCTACGTGGTATTCGTCCAGCCAGTATTGATTGGAGGTGCCGAAATAATCCTGGGCGAAGGTCTGGCTGAAATCCACTTGCGGGCCGAAGGGGCCACTGGCGCCGATCATGGGACTGGATACTCGCGGCGCCCCCGGCGTCGCATTTACGTTGTCGTAAAGCAATTTGTAGACGAAGTCAGGATCGACATGCTGGTAGACGACATCCAGGATCACAGCCATGCCGCTCGCGTGGCAGGTATCTACCAACCGGCGAAGGCCGTCGGGGCCGCCGATATGTGCGCTGGGCGAAAAGTAATGCAGAGGGCCATAGCCCCAATCGAAATCCAGCTTAGTGCTGGTGACCGGCATGAGCTCCAGGCAATTCACTCCCAGGCTCTGCAGATACGACAACCGATCGATGACGCCATCGAAGCTGTCGTTAAATTGCTCGACATCCAGTTCGTAGACGATGAGGTCGTCGAGCTCGGGCGTGCGATAAGCGACATCCGTCCAGGCAAACGGTGTTGCCGCTCGCGAGAGGACGATGGCCGCTAGTTCCCCGACGTCTGTCTGCCGCGCGAATGGATCGGTGAACCATCGGGTAATGAGCTGGCGCGTTCCTCCGGCCGGCGTCCACCACAGCTGAAAGCGGTAGAGGTAGATCCCTTCCGAGCCGAAGTGGGTTCCGGCGACAGCTGTAACCGGCGCGGTCGCCGACCACAGGTCGAGAGGATGGCCCTCGTTCCAGGTGAGCGGGAAGTCCTGCGTCGGCACGGCGGGATCGAAGCGATCGTCGCGATGGATGACGCGCACCACCACGTCGAAGCCATCCGTTCCGCGTATACCTGGCAGGTACAGACCGAAGCGAATCGCAAAACCCCTGGGCGTGCTGGAAGCAAACGCGCCGACTTCGGAAAGGTTGATCATGGTGGTCTCCTCTGCGCGCCATGCTAGCGCGACTTATTGAAACGCTGGTGAATCACGCATTAATTTCTCGCGGCGAGAGAAGCGCCAAAATCGCCATCCGAAAAGATAGTTCAAACTCTCTTTTCGGATAGAACACTCATTGTCGGCTGAGCCTCGTCCGAGTGTCGTTCTTCGCTCCGCTAACGTTGGTCCCGCATAAACAAAGGCTGGGATGAACGGCCGCCTCGCAATTTTTCGGTTGGTGAAAGAAATGCATAGAGCACGTAAAGAGTTTGGCCTTCATCACCAGCATGAGTGTGGCCATAACGACAGCAGCCTGAACCGCTCATCTACCAACCAATTTTCGTAGCCAACCCTGACTTGAGATTTAAAAGGAGCAACCATGGCGACCGCACCGACCGTGAAACCGTCGCTTTCCGTGAAAGCCTATCGTGGAGACGCCAAGACGCTGCTGGCCTTCAACCTGCCCCGTTCCGCAGCGAACAATCTGGCCGGATTCACCATCCAGGTCCAGCCGCAGGGGCAAAGTGCCTACTACATCTTCAACGAACTGCAGTTTGAGAAGCCAAGCAATCATGCCCAGGATCCGAAGGAGCCGCCTTATTCCAGCATCAACGCACCGATCCATAAGTTTCGCTGGATGCATGTGCCCGGATCGGCGCACCAGGGCCTCAAGCCTTTCATGGGCAAGTACACCTACACGGTCACACCGCGCTATTTGGACGCTTCGCAATCGCTTTTGCCTCTGGACAAAGCGCTGTCGGCTTCCGTCAGCATCGATGTGCAGCCGTTCGAGCAGGGCGCCGTGGCCGTAGGCTTTACGCGAGGCTACACGCAATCCCAGGCCTTTGTGCGGCACTTTGGTCTCAAGGCGCTCATTCGTCCCAAAACCAAAGAGCTGCTGTTTGATACCTCGCAACAATCGGGCAGCGACGCCAGCGGCAACCGCTACACCTTCCAGGATGAATACGAGTGGCTGGGCTACACGGCACGGGAGCGGGTCTTCACGCTGCTCAACGAGGTGCTGGGCGACAAGAGCCTGTCCCTGCAAGTGTTCGCTTACGACTGCAACGAACCCGACGTGCTGCAGATTTTGCTCAAGCTGGCCGCGCAGGGGCGCGTCCGGATCATCCTCGACAATGCTTCCCTGCACCATTCCAGTACGACTTCCAAATCGAAGTCGGGCAAGTCGAGCGGTCCCAAGGCCGAAGATCAGTTCGAGCAGTTGTTCCGGAAGGCCGCAAAGAAAGGCGCCGACATCCTGCGCGGCAAGTTCGGCCGCTATGCGCACGACAAAGTGCTCATCGTCCTCAAGAACGGAAAACCGGTTATTGTTTTGACCGGCTCGACCAACTGGTCCGTCACTGGCCTGTATGTGAACTCCAATCACGTGCTGGTGTTCAACGATCCCGAAGTTGCGGCGAAGTATTCCCAGGTCTTCGAGGAGTCATGGAAAGATGGCGTGAAGGCGCCCGCGTTCCAGAAATCGCCGCTGTCTTCGGGGACGCCATCCCAGTTTTCCAAACCCTCGCCGCAGACGGACATCACGTTCTCGCCCCATACTCAGGCGGTGGCTACCGCCATCCTGAATGACGTGTCCAAGCGGATAACGCAGGAAGGTAGCAAGAGCAAGTCGGAAGGCAGCGTGCTGTTCGCGGTCATGGAGATCGACAATGGGGTGAGCCCGGTTTACAAAGCGCTCACCGGCTTGCATGCGAATCAGAAGATCTTCAGCTACGGCATCTCGGACAGCCCCGGCGGTATCGCGCTGTACAAACCGGGCAACAAGACCGGAGTCCTGGTAACCGGCAAGCCGGTGAACACGCAACTGCCGGCGCCGTTCAACCAGGTGCCGAACATTGGAGGTATTGGCCATCAGGTGCATCACAAGTTTGTCGTGTGCGGCTTTAACGGCGACGATCCTGTCGTCTATTGCGGTTCCTCAAATCTGGCGGTCGGCGGGGAGACGGCGAACGGCGATAACCTGCTGGCGATCCATGATCCGGATGTCGCAACCGTCTTCGCTATCGAGGCGCTCGCCCTGGTTGACCACTTCGACTTTCTGGACCGCTACGCCAAGGGAGCGAAGAAGAGCAAGACGAAGACGCAAAGCGCACCTCCGGCTCTAAAACGGCAGGCCGCTGTCGCTGTGAAATGGTTTCTCTCTACGGATGATAAGTGGGCAGCTCCGTACTTCGATCCGAAGGACTTGCACTGTGTAGACCGGCAGCTGTTTGGACAATGAGCTGAAACGGATGCTGAGCGCGGAAGGGTTGAACCTCCAACTTACGAGGTGCTCTACACCCTTCCGCTCGGCCCCGGTTTTCGCAGAGGCACTGGTTGGACTCGGCAACGACGCTAAGGCGCGATCTTAAACGCCGTCCCGCAACCGAGACCACCACAGGAATGTATGCCTCCGCCTTCGGTCGTGCCGTAGAGATTGCCGGCGGAATCCAAGACGAGGCCGGCGGCGGGTTCATTACCATCGGCGCCGCTGCCGAAGTTGTGCAAGACCCTCTCGGTCCAGCCGCCGCCCTGGCGGGGCGATAACTCGAATGCTGTCCCACAGCCCCCTGAGCAGTTGCTGTGAATGCCGCCGGAGTCTGTCGTCCCGTAGAGGTTGCCCGCAGTGTCCATGGCCAGGCCTGCCAGCAGATAAGCTCCATCGGTGCCACCGCCGAAATTGTGCAGCACCGTCTCCGTCCAACTGCCGCCCCCGCGAGGTGACAACTCGAACGCCGTTCCACCGCCGTGAATGCCGCCGCCTGAGGTGGTGCCGTAGAGATTGCCGGCGGAGTCAAAGATCAGGCCGGTGTACGGGATATACCCGTCGTTAGTCGAGGGGTTGCCGAAATTGTGCAGCAGCGTCTCGGTCCATCCGCCGCCCTGCCGCGGCGAAAGCTCGAACGCCGTGCCAAAGCCATGAATCCCACCCTGCGAGGTGGTGCTGTAGAGATTGCCGGCGGAATCGAAGACCAGGCCGGCAGATGGGTAGGACCCATCATTTGTCGCAGGATTACCAAAGTTATGCAGCAATGTCTCCGTATAGCCGCCACCCCCGTTGGGTGACAACTCGAATACGGTCCCCGCGTCGTGAATCCCGCCTCCGTTCGTGGTGCCGTAAAGATTCCCGTCGGCATACACTAGCGGCGCCACGGGCAGCTGCCCGTCGTTGCCGTTGCCGAAGCTGTGCAGCACCGTCTCGGTCCAACCTCCACCCGCTCGAGGCGACAACTCGAACACCGTTCCAAGACCATAAATGCCGCCGAAAGCCGTGGTCCCATAAAGATTGCCTGCCGAATCGAGGATCAGACCGGCTTCTGGACCCGATCCATCCGTACCATTGCCGAAGCTGTGCAGCACCGTCTCGGTCCAGCCGCCGCCTCCCTGCGGCGAGAGCTCAAACACAGTTCCCGCTGAATGAATGCCACCCACATAGGTTGTGCCGTAGAGATTGCCAGAAATGTCGAAGATAAGGCCGTCAACAGGAAACACCCCATCGCTGCTGTTGCCGAAGCTGTGCAGCACGGTTTCCTGCTGCGCCCGAAGAATAGTCGCGGCGAAGACTGTGAACGTAAGCACGGCGAGTGCTGCGCACACTCTCAGAGAAGACTTGGTACCCGGCATCACTACTCCTCACTCACCCGCTGGTGATCGGCTTGCGCTTGCAGCGAGGCTCTCACCCGAAACCTCGTTGGCGCATAACAAGACAACGGAAAGACGAATGCCGAAGCCAAGGAACACCCTGTACCGATTCCTTCTTGCCTCTGAATCGGTGAGTAGAAGTTTCCTGTTCGACAGTCACTCCGGGACGGTTTAGCGCCGAGATGTTAGCACACACGACAAGCGACGCAAACCACCTTGACCGGAAATTGCTCTTGACTTGACCTGTTGCTGCTGATCGAGATCAGATGGTGAGCGCGGAGGAAATCGGACCTTCAACCTACCGATTCCGAATCGACAACCGAATCTGAATGGTTTCAACGATGTCCCGGTCATTGTGGTGGTAACAACTAAGCTGTTTTAGGCGTTGTTGCCAAACTTGTTACACAATTTCCTGGCTCACATGGCCCGTCATTCTGTGGACGGCGAGCGCGCGAGGGTGTGCCCCTGCCAGTTTTCTCGCAGGCGATGGCCTACCGTTGGCCGTACTCAGTGCACGGGCTCAACAGGACGTGCAACTGGGGCGAGATGGGCTGAAATTGGGCGACGTGAACCTGTACCAGAACCTGTTCTACGTGCGGCAGGCTTCGGCGAAGAACCGGTTCATCAGAAATGCCGAAGCCCACCGTAATGGTGGGCTTCGAGGGTGATCCTACAATTTGGGTGTTGTTTGCTACTCAGCTAGATTTGCGCGATAAACGGCCTCGGGTTATCAGGGATGAACTCGTGCCGGAGCTGGGTTGGGAAGGCGGCTCTAGTGGGCGTAGATGGCAAGGCCAGTAGCAGTCTGGACGACTGCTTCCAGCGTGCGTATCGCCGCTTTCTTCGCGGTACTCTGAGGAACAAACAAAACGTCATCAGACTGCATGGGGACGTCAGCCAACTTGGCGGAGAGGATTTTTTTTAGTGGTACTGAAATTTCCAGCATCCCAGATTTTGTCTGGCGAAGAATTTTGGAGTTGTCGAGCGATGCCGTGGTATTGGCTCCCTGGGCAATAGCAATCGCCTGCAGCACAGTCAGATCAGGATTTTCCAGCACGATGGCGGTGGGCTGCTTCACGTCTCCAACCACATACACCATGCCGGCTTTTGAGACGACAACGGTGTCGCCGGGCGATATGTCTACGTTCCCGCGGATGGAGTGGTCGCTAGCCTGGTGCAGAGTCGTGACTTCCGGTTTGTCCGGTTGTGAACGATGGGTGATCGTAACTGTCTGACCAGCTTTCGCGGTCGTGCCACCGGCGGCGGAGATGGCATCGAATAGGGTGTGCGACCCTAATAAGGAGTAGATTCCAGGCTTTTGTACCTCTCCCAGTACAGAAACTCCTTGAGTAGCGTATTCCTTCACCAGAATAGAAACTTGGGGATCTGTGAAGAATTCACCGCTGGAAAGGCGGTGTGCAATCGCCCGCTCCGCTTCCTCGGTGGTAGATCCTCCGACCAATACCTCGCCTGCGAACGGGAGCGCGATTTTACCCGACTCGCTCACACGAACATCCCGGTCGAACTCGGGTGCGCCAAGAACACTAATGTGCAGGAGATCGCCCGGTCCCAGCAGCAGCGGCTTGTCGGGATGCGTCGCTTCAGGCGGCGCAAGCGGAATTTGCTGGGCGACAACCGACCATTGGCAAAATAGAGGGAGCATCAGAAGTCCAACCATCAGACTGCCAAGGACACATCGTCTCGTGAAAGGGAGCATGGGTGATCACCTCCACCAGGGGATTTCGTGTTGTCAAAAATGGCGGCAAGAAGACGTCAAAATACTTGCGATGCTGTGCCTTGAGTATTGCGGGTGAAAGTTTTTTACCTTCGGTGGAAGTTTTTTCCTACTCGACGCGCCAGCATCGAATGACGCAGCTGCTTGTTTTCCACAGTATCTTTGGCGCGAGCGACCAGAAATTCGAGAAGACATCATCGAGATTTTAGGCATGCACTATTTATGGTGCAGTGCTTCTGGGACTATGGCCCTTCGTTTGCTTAGTTTTTCTTTACCCGACACAAGTCAACACTTCAATCCGGCCTCGCGTCCTGGGACGCTGCCTTGCGCAGCGAACAGGATGGAGCATTTTTCGTCCGGAATCCGAGAACAAGCTGAGATCAAAGACTACGGATGCAGCAGGTGGGCGTCGAGCAAACGCTTAGCGCGCGCGCTTGGGCAGGTACGACTGTCTGCGGCAAACGGGCATTCGCAGTTTTTTCCGGTCGACGTGCGTCCGGTGCCAATGTTCTATTTGGCAATACTTGCCTGGGAGATGCTAAATGCTTATGAACAACCATCAGGACATAGCGTCGTGTCCTTCAACCTTTTTCGTATTACTGTTAACTGCGGTGTTCTTGACTCTTACTGCGTCTGGCACAGTAAGCGCCGCTGTCAACCTGCCCAATACCGAGAGCGCTGCTGATCAAACGGAGTCACCCGCCGGCGCACTCACATACATCAACGTGCCACACGTCTACTACGTCGCAATCGGAGGCAGCGATAGCAACGATGGCTCTGTGTCTGATCCATGGAGGACCATCGGCAAAGCTGCCCGCTCGGTCCGAGCGGGTGACACCGTCATCGTGGAAGACGGCACCTATCCGGAGCAAGTCAGCATCAACATCGGGGGCACGAGCGAGTCCAACCGAGTCACCTTCCGCTCTCTGAACAAGTGGGGCGCGCACATTTCGGGAATCAACAATGGTACGGCTAGTCAACCCACGAATACCGTGACCGTATCGGCCAGTTATGTCACCATCCGGGATTTCGAAATTACCGGCTGGGACTACACGGGCTACGGCATTAAGGAACAGAATCCGGCTAATCACATTAATGTGATCGAAAACAACATCCACAGCATGGGCTTAGGAGCCACAGCGTGCGTGCGGGGTGGAGGTATCGGAGCCGTGAACTATACGCTGATCCAGAATAATCACCTTTGGGACATCAGCATCTATCCGCGAGGTCGCGTACGCTGCAACTTTCAACACGGCATCTACGTCCTGGGTGGCGACGGCGGCACCATCATTAACAACACCATCTACGAAGTATGGGAAGGCATTGGCATCCAATTCGACGGGGCCCGCTACAACAATTGGATAGTCGCAGACAACACGATTTTCAACGTGGCGTACAACAGCGGTGGTGTCGGCGGCGCAATGTACTTCAATTGTGATGGATCCAGTTCGCTTGGACCCGGGCCGTGCGATAACAATGTCTGGCGAAACAATATTTTCGACAATAGCTATCGCTATTGCTGGTACGTGACATCCACGAGCGGTGGTATGCTGGGCGCCCACAATATTTACGACCACAACCTGACCAACAACTGCGGCAGCAGTTACTTTCAAACGGGTGGGCCGACGAATCAGATCACGACCGATCCGCTATTCCTCAACTACCAGCCCGATGGAAGCGGTGATTACCACCTTCAATCTGGAAGTCCAGCGCGAAATGGTGGCACCAATACCAACTGTCCGGCCACCGACCAGGATGGCGTGAGCAGGCCTCAGGAAAACATTTGCGACATCGGAGTCTACGAGTATCACTGACAACCAATAACCGGGTTGCACCAGGACGATGAACCTGGTACAACCCGCTTTTGTAGCCGTTCACGATGCGTCATTGCGCAGGCACGACATCGGTCACGGTGACATCCGGTCTCACGAGAATCAGCCCCCTAGCTTGGAATCGGGGCGGAATGATCTTCAAGCGTAGCGGGCGGACGATGCACGTACTTGCTTCGTCCGCTGCTAAGTATGCCGGCTAGTGTCGCTGCTCCGTAGGTGAAGTGATACGACATCATCAGAAAGAAGACGATCGCGGACAACTGCCAATTTCCTGCGAGAGCCATTCGCAACGCAGCAGCCGAGATCACGAGCAGATATGCGGCAAATGCAACCGCGCTCAGCCAGCCACACGCTGGCAACGCCGAAGCGAGCAGCAGGGGAAGAGCAGTAGCAGTCAGGAGGGCCAGTGGGGCAGCGTGTCGCCAGCAAAAGGCCAGGGGATAGCGAAGCCAGGTTCTTCCCACCCATAACCCGTTCTGCCATGCCTGGCGTATAAACTGGCCGAAGGTCGAGGCGTTGTAGTAGGTGCTCTGAATGATGGGGGAGAGGTAAATGCGTCCGCCCGCACGACGTATGCGTGCGTTCAATTCGAAATCTTGGCTGCGGTCAAGGTCTTCACGAAAAAGACCGATTTCGGTGAACAGGCTACGTCGGAATGTGCCAAACGGCACCGTATCCACATAACGGTCGGCGTCTCCAGTGCGGAAGGCAGAGTTGCCGACACCGGTTTTGGTCTGGGTCATCAGAGCTATGCCGTTGGCAACCAGCGTGTCGGCGCCTGGTTTTGTAATCAGGGTACCGCCGACATTCGCAGCCCCCGTCCTCTCCAACTCCGCGACACAATTATGAATGTACTCAGGTGGGTATTCGGCATGCGCATCCATCCGAAGGATGTAATCGCCAAGCGCGTGCCTGATGCCGAGATTCAGACCTATCGGTGTGGTCCGGTTCGGATTGCGTAGCAAGCGTATGGCCGGACTTGCAGCGGATCTCTGTTCCACGATGGCTCGCGAGCGGTCGGTCGAACATCCGTCGACGACCAAGATCTCATACGAATGAGTGGCGAAGTCGCTGGTAAGGATGCTATCGAGGCATTTGCCAATAAATCGCTCCTCGTTCCGCATGGGTATGACGATGGAGATCAGTCCGCCAGCCGCTGCGGTTTCAGTAGACGCTAAGGCATTAACTTGGCGAGTGCTGCAATCACTCAACACGGCTCCTCCAGACCAGCATCGGTGCGACCGTTTACGCCATGGGTTGCGGGACCGCCGCAGTGCGCGGGGAGAACATATCGACCTCGGTCATGACCGGACGCAATTTGTTTGACGCGGTCCGTTGTACTCGTGGAACGAAATGCATTCTGAGCGGCAGATCCGGAAGATTGGCGGATATCGTTGCCTTGATTGTACGGTGAGCGGTCGCGCCGAAGTTATCCGTCGGTACAAGGTACAGGTCGAGTGAGTAGTCTTTGCGTTGTACAAACATGAATTCACGTACATAAGCCATCCGCAAAGGAGTTGTCGGCTGCGCTGGCGATTGCCGGTTAAAGATCTGCAGGTCTTCCTCAAGAAACGCCATCATGCGTATTAATTCGATACCACTTATCCAATTACCAGAAGGCATGTAGATGCGATCGGTAATACGGCCGACTACGTCAAGCAATTCGAACGTCGGGTGTCCGGGTTTGCTGCCTGTCGGGAAGACGGCCATGTCTCCAATGCGATATCGGATCATGGGCATCGCGTCGGCATGAAGTTTGGTTACAAGGATGGCTGATTGAGGCGAATCGTCCTCGGGTTCGATCAACAGGTTTGCCCAGTCCACATGCAGCACTGTAGAACTTGAGCTGGCCTGAAACGCAATAAGGCCCGTTTCCCGGCTTCCATACCGCTCATGAACCCTGCCAAATGCTCTTTCTATAGCCAGACGCTGCTGTGGGTACAGCTTTTCCGCGCCCGTTATGCAGCAGATTCTGGGATAGGTCGGCGCACATCCATGTTCCAGAACATAGTGGGCAAGGCTGGCGAGCGCGTCGGCATAAGCGACGAGGTAGTGTGGTTTCCAACACTGCATTTCCCGGTGGTATGTGCCGAGCGTTGCGGGAGAGAGGCGAAAGCAGTCGAGCCACCGTTCGTTGTGTACAAAGTTGCGCAGCCGATCCTTCAGGCTGTGGCTGTGCACCGGATCGAGGTGGTGTCCCCACAACATAGCGGTTTTGTTACCGCGCGTGACCCCGGCGAGCTGCTGGTAAAAGTACACGCCCGAACCGCGCCACCCCTCCTCTTCGGGCCCCGCCCAGCAGTTCACGGGTACTCCAGTTGTTCCGCCACTCTCATGCAGGAGGCACTGCGACCGATCGATGTCGCAGGCAAACAGGTCCTGTTCGTTCTGGACAAGTTGTTCGCGCTCGAGCACCGGCAGACGAGCAAAATCTGAGAATCCGAACCCATCGTCGACTTGCAAGCCGATCTTGGTAAACAGACGGGTGTAATACGGTGTCGTGCGTTGCGCGTGCCGCAGCACATGCTTCAACTGATCCAGAATATGCGATTCGGCCTGCGCACGCGTCCATGATTCCGCGACATGACGAAATTGCATTCCGTTCTTTAAAGCCGCAGCATACTGCGTATGTGGACCATGCGTAATCCAGAGCATGATCATTGGATTCACGAATGCATGGCAGAAACCGGTATGCAAATCAGTGTAAGCGTGCATGGCTCGGCAGGGTTCCGGGAACTTATCGTCCCGTTCCGGAGACGGCTGAGGAAGCGTTGTCAACCTCGGGAGGACGCCGTGAATTCCACAAGGAGGTGATTGAGACTTTCAGTCGCTGGTGGACACGTGGGATTTGTCGCAGCGCCCACGCACATGTAACCAAGAGCAGGAGAATGCCTAGTATCACAAGCAAACGTGTATCTCGGCGCGCGATTTCAGCGCATGCGATGGCTGTTATGAGCAGGGCGCTGGGTGTTAAGAGCGATGAAACTGCGCGCCACGACAATTTGGCCAGCCAGAACAGGAGCAGCGTTTCGGCAGCGCTGCGCAGCACCCAAACCAGCGCCGCGCCTTCGATTCCGGCAACCCGCACTGCAAACCATAGCACCGCAAAAAAGGGCACGATTTCCGCAGCATGTACTTTGGCCACAAGATCGGGACGACCCTGGGAAACCAGCAGCTTCCCGGACAATGCGATACAGCCTGTCAGCCACGACCCGACAATGAGCAACTCGCCAACCAGGTGGCTCGAGCGGGCAACGGTGGGACCTAACCACCAACTTAAAAAGGGCGACAGGGCAAGTATGCTCACCAAGGCCAAGGGCGTGGTGAGAGCAACGATCCCCGACAATGATCGCCGGGCCAGATCAACTGCATCCGTGGGGCTTCGCATCGCCAAACGCGGAAACAGGCTGCGCACGATACTGTTTGGGACAATGACGAGCTTTGTCGCGCATTGATAGGGAATGCTGTAATACGTCACTGCGATGGGACCGCGGAGGACACCGATAACGAACTGGTCTGCTGTTTTCAGCAACGGATATATAACTCCTGAGATTGTGGCCCATCCCCCAAATAACAACACTTCGCGTACATGCCCAATATCCACGCAGGGCAATCCGGAGAGTGGCACCTGTCTCCAACAAGCAACGAACAAAAGAACCATCGAGAAACCGCGAGCCAGTACAGCCGAGGCGAGCAACCAAGCCAAGTGAGGCCCATGGAAGATCGCGACAAGCAGCGGGACCACTTGGCAGGTGCAGTCACCGAACAGGCGCAGCAGGTTTGATGTGACGAATTGCTGCCTTCCGTCCAAGGCTCCACTGAGAACAGTAATGGTTGTGACCAGGGGAACTGCAGCCGCCAGCCACGGTATCGCAGGCAGCAGTTCCGAGCGCATCTGGCTTGAAATATGAAGTACCCTCAGCAGATAATGACCGACCGCCCAGAGTAGAAGTCCAGTTCCGCCGCCGAGCGCAGCGTTGATGGTGAAAACAGTCCAAAAGACGGTTTCGCGCTTTCGCGGGGATGAGGCCGAGTGTGCTGCTATATATCTTGCACTGGCTTCTCCCGTGCCAAATTCAAAGATTCCAAAATAACCCAACAAAACAGAGGCCAATGCGAGAACACCGTAGCGTTCCGCGCCGATTAGGCGCAGGTAGGGAGGAATGGTGACAAATGTGAGCGCCACGGGCAGCAGCGCCCCCCCAAGGTTGGCTACCGTGTCGCGATGCAATCTATTATCGACCATCGACTGAATCAAGCGCGTGTTGCTCTCTGGGGTAATGGTGAGCGGTGAAGGAGAGCCCTGGTGGCAACTTGCTGTAAGCGGTACGCCTGGCGCGCGGCGTTACGAAGAGGCTCCAAACCAGCGATTCTGGAAATACGACACCACATCATGTATGAGGGTATAGCCCCGTAACCTTCCTTGTAGTCTCCCCCACCAACCCAGTCGAAAGCATTGGCGCCCCGTTCCTTCCAATATCTCAACGAGTACCAGTGCAACGCTGGATTGGGACATAGATATTGGTATGCGCGGTAGGAGCCGTTGCCATATCCGTACGCAAAGCCACCCATTCCTTCATAGATACAGCTTGCGATGCAGAGGCCATCCTGGTTGCGAGCTCTTAACAACAACAAGTTCCCGGTGGGAAGGAGATGTGTTATGAGTTGCCGAATACGTTCAACACCGTAAGGGGGGACGAGTCCCTGCTTGGCGAAAACATCCTGAAGCTGCCGGTAGTAGTCATCAGCAAATCCTGCGTCAAACGCCTGTTCAATGATGACTCCTGCCGCTTCCGCTTTGTGAATGCTGCGCCGCGGGGATCGGTGCAGGTTGTTAAGTATCGTCTGTATGGGAGGCGTGAGGTCCGTGAAATACGTAAGCTGAGGGAATATACGGTAGCCGGCCCGATGAGCGTCAACTGCCGTTATATGTGGGTCTGTGATTTCCAGATGAACGCATCCCAACTCGTGAAACGCGAAGTCGCGCAGCACTCTTAGCGCCTGCCAGAGCGATACGTCGCGTAGCAGATTGAATCCGATATGCGGAGTAGTCCATCCGGGCATTGGACTTCCGAGAATTCGAAGGCCGAACTTGCAAACGATGAGCCCAGTGAAATAGCCGACTGCCTCCCCGCAATCGCGCAATTCAGCTACAACGGGGACCGCGCGTTGGGTGGCAGCGAGGAAGTCGAGCCATGGCTTCGTCTGAAAAATAGTCCGGTCTGGTAAGGCGTCAAGTTCGGTCCAAGGGATCTCGTCGGGCTGAAGTAGATGGAAGTACATGGTTGTGCAGTCCTGCGGGAACTGTCGGATGGCGCCTGCGATAGAGCAGCGCGATTACGAGAGGCGAAGTAGCCCATCAACGGGCAACGTGGCGAAGAATCTCTCCAGCGTGCGTGAGCATCACGTCATGCAGCCAGTGCCATTCCAGACGGCGGCGTTGAGCATCCGTAAGTATCACGTCAGGTCTGCTGGCCCGAAGGAAATCCAGCAGGGTCCCTACCGGTACAAACCAACCGTTCCTGGTGGCCAAACGCCGTAGTATTTGCTTGACCTCGGGCAGCACCGCGCCGTTTCGCGAGAAGTTATAAAGATGGGTGTAGACAATACAAGCGCCGCCTTCTTCCTCCAGTTGGTCCTGATTGGCAGGACAGAGCAAGCGGACGAATCCTTCCGGGTCGCAACCATCGGAGGAGGCAAACCAGTACCTCACATAGGGACGTTGCGGATCGTGGTATGGCATTTCGGGACAGACTTTCAGAGT
>Ga0335069_10005833_pt1 | contig 18019 bp, 15 predicted proteins | sample Lox_Sample_11_FD_206714 | JGI IMG/M metagenome (GOLD analysis project Ga0335069, IMG submission 206714) | Soil microbial communities from Loxahatchee National Wildlife Refuge, Florida, United States - Lox_Sample_1.1 | ecosystem: Environmental > Terrestrial > Soil > Wetlands | place: USA... | reverse complement strand
AGGGCGCCCGGCACGCGCGGCGCGAAGAAGCGCAGGCTGAGGATGAGTCCCAGTGCCAGCAGCCCGACCAGCAGCGTCGTCCAGCTGATCTCGCCGAGCGACCGCACCCACGAGCCGAACTCCGCCCAGACGCTCTCGCCGGAGCTCGACGTGCCGGTCAGCTTCGGCAGCTCCCCGACGACAACGTCCACCGCGGCTCCCGCGAGGAAGCCGGTCACGACCGCGCGGGAGAGGAACCGCGCGATCCAACCCATCCGAAACAGCGCGAGCAGGAGGAACAGCGCCCCCGTCACCAGCGTGATCGCCGCCACCAGCTCCACAGCCTGTGAGCCGGTCACCCCCGTTAACAGGACCGCTCCACCCGCGACCGTCGCGAGGGCCGAGCTCGGCCCCGTCGAGATGTGGCGCGACGTGCAAAACAACGCGTAGACGAGTGCACCGGCGGCCGCGGCGTACAACCCGTTCTGAACCGGCACGCCCGCGATGCCGGCGTAGCCGAGATCCTTCGGAACGATCATCGCCGTCACCGCGATCCCCGCGAGCACGTCGCCGCGCAGCATCGACCTGTCGTAGTGCGGCAGCCAGCCCACGATCGGCACCAGGCGACGCAAACCGCGACCCCGGGTGTCGGCAAGGGCTGCCACTGCCGAGTAGCCTAGGGCGCACGCCGCGAATGCGTCGTAGGCGGCCGTCGTCGCGTCGTCGTCCGGCGCCGCGCCCGCGCGAGACTCTTGCCGGGTCACGAAAATCGGCGACGCTCCCCCCGGTCACGGTGACGCCGTAGCCGACCCCCGCATCGCTACGGGGATCCGGCTCCAGGAAGCGGAGGGGGAGGGATTTGAACCCTCGACGAGCCTAACGACCCGTAACGGTTTTCGAGACCACCCTGAAATGGCTCCTTTGCAGGGAGTTTATGCTTCGTGCGCCAGTGCGTGCGCCAGCCGCAGGCCATCGCTGCAGGGGCGTTTGAAGCAGGAACCTGTTTAGCCTGGCGCCGGAGCAACCCGATGTGCTGGAGGCTGATCACCGCGATGAACCTCTGAGCGTGCGTCGCGTTCGGCAATCAGCAAATCGCAACAGCACGGTTTAGGCACTGGCGCCTAAACCGTGAATGACTCGCCGCAAATGGGGCTGTTTCTTAGCGATGGTGCGTGTGTTCCCAAGAGCTTGAGTTCGGCGCAGCCATGCGAGTTTGAGCCGATGACGGACCGACCACACGACCCGGTTGCCATGCAGAAGGTCGTGGGTTCGAGTCCCATCATCCGCTTCAGACGCCTTCCACGTTCAGTTCCAGGAACGTGGAAGGCTTTTTCGTACCTCACCGGATTGGAGTACGCCTCGGTTTCTCGTCGACCCCGTCGACCAACGCGGGGTCGCTGTGTTTGGCGCACTTGAGGTTGCCCTTGCACCGTCACAGAGGGCTCGGCGGGCTGATCGACGTCTCGATTCCGAAGCCGACGTAGGGCAGCACATGAAAGGCCGCGGTAGCGCACCGTAAATCCCGGAGATGTATCCGCTTCGTACCGCACCGCACTCGCCTCGCGCCTGCCGCCGCTGTCAGCAATGTGGCGCGGTCATCTGGATCTATCCAACGCAAAGCGGGACACAGGTCTCGCTCGACGACGCGCCCGGTCCTTTCGTAGTCGACGGCGGCGGGTTTGTGTTCCTCGTGGACGGGAGTCAGGGTTACCGCAAGCATGAGGAGGAGTGCAGGAGCCAGCATCGAGTGCGCCTTGCGAATCAAGTCGAAGAGTCGGGATTCCTTTGGTAGCCGCCGACTCGAGGTGACGCTGGTCTGTAGCGCGACGACCTTGGCCGCGCCCGGCGCTCAGCCCAACGCCTTTGGATTGGGCATCGACCCGATTGGTCTCGCGATAGGCGGACTGTAGACCCTGAATTGGCTCTAAGTCTCACAGCCGGTCGTGGCAGGGCCGTAAGCGCCCTTAAAGGTTAGGTGGAGGGTCTTGCTCCAACGCCGAAACGTGACCGTTCGATGTCGAGTGTCGCTGGTCATGGTTACGGCGGGGTCAACGGTCTACGGGGATAGGTGGGCGCTCCGCCGAGAAACCACCGCAAGTGTCACTCCGGGTGGTTACAACGCGGTAATCCGCTTGAGGGGTTAAGAAGGGGCGGCCGGAGAAATGCCGCCTGCCGTGGACAATTGTGGATGGGGCGGCCCGGTGGATGACGGCTGATCGGGCGAGCCCCGTTTGCCGCGGGATTTGAATCGCGGCGATCACGGCGTGGTGAGCGCGGTTGGTTTTCGACCCCCGGCGGCTTTCAGGATTCGTTGCCGTTCAGGAAGGCGGCGACCCCACTCGCGATCGTCGGGTAGAAGCTTTCCGGGCCGAACCGCTGGTCCAGCCCGGCCCGCTTCAGTATGTCCCGGACAGGGCCCTTGACGCGCGCGAACATCAAGACGATCCCTTCGGAGGCAAGCTCGTCGTGCAGGTCGGCGAGCATGTCGAGGCCGGTCGTGTCGATGTGGTTGATCGCGGCGGCGTCGACGAGGATCGCGCGTGGCGTTGGATGCGTCGAGTTGACGAGACTTCTGATCTGGTCGCGGAAGAAGTTGGCGTTTGCGAAGAAGAGCTCCTGGTCGAAGCGGAAGATGACAAGACCCGGAAATGTCTCGACCATGCGGTGGCGGGAGGCATCGCGGAAGCTGATGTCTTCGTCGGTTTCCGGCGACCTCGACCGACCGAGAACGGCCACTTCGGGGCGGAAGCTTCGGTAGACGAGCGCGCCGAGCGAGGCGATGACCGCGACGACGATGCCGCCGAGCACGTCGAACACAAGGACGCCAAAGAGGCAGACGAGCGCCACGGCGAAGTCGGTCTTGTCGATGCGGTACAGACGGCGCAGACCGGCTGTCTTCAGCAGCGGCAACACAGCGGCAATCACGATCGCGGACAGTGTCGCCTTCGGTAGGTCGGCGAAGAACGGCGTCAGCAACGCGAGCGTGATCAGGACGAGCCCGAGATTCACGAGCCCGGCGAGCTGCGAGCGTTGGCCCGCGCCATCGGCAGTCGACGTCCGCGAGACGCTTCCGTCGATCGAGAAGCCCTGGATGAGGCCCGACCCGATGTTCGCCGCACCGAGAGCGACGAGCTCGCGGTTCGCGTCGACCTCATAGCGATGCCTGGCGGCGAACGAACGGGCTGCAGCGATCGACTCCGCGTAGGCGAGCAACGAGAGGCCGAGCGCGCCGGCGAAAAGGCGCTCGACGTCATCGAAGGTGACGCTCGGAAGGTCGACCTCGGGCATCGCGGCCGTGATCTTTCCGAGTTCGGCCACCCCGTGATCGTTCAGATCGAAGGCCCGCGCGGCGATCACCCCGGCCACCACCACGATGAGCGCGGCCGGTAGGCGCGGGACGAACCTCTGTAGGACAAGGATCAGCGCCAGCGAGCCGAGGCCGACAGCTACCGTCCAACCCGAGACGTTGTCGAGGTTGGTGATCACGTTGCGGGTGACCTGGAAGAAATTGCCGGAGCCGGAGGGGATGCCGAGCAGTGACGAGAGCTGTCCGACGAGGATGACGAGCCCGAGACCGACCATGTAGCCGGCAAGGACCGGCTTGGCCAGGAACTCCGCGATGAAGCCTAGGCGTGCGAACCCCGCAACTGCGAGGATGCAGCCGACCATCAACGCGAGCAGCGCCGTCAGACTCAGGTACCGCTCGGCGCTGGCGCCGGCGATCGGCGCGACCGTCGCAGCGGAAAGGATCGCCACACCCGAACTCGGCCCGACGTTGAGCTGGCGGCTCGTGCCCAGCAGGGCGTACAACAAGAGTCCCGCGCATGCGGCATAGAGCCCATTCACCGGTGGCACTCCGGCAAGCGCCGCGTACGCCATCGCCTGCGGAACCACCACCGCCCAGACCGCAAGCCCAGCCAGCGAGTCCCGCCTCAAGGTCTTCCGCCACGAAGGTAGCCAGCCGAACGCCGGAACCCAGCGTGCCAACTCGGAGCGGATCTTGGAGGAGCGCGCGCTCAAAGTTCGTTACTTCTCCGCCTGCCGTCCTGGCGCCGTTCTCCTTCCCAACCCGCGCAACTCGAGCAGGCGCGACTCCAGCGGGAAGCGGCGCGCAGGCGGCGCCACGGCGATCAGATCCACCAGCAGACGGTCAAGGCGCGCTCGAACCTGGCTCGAGTCGGCTCCGAAACTGATGATCTCGTCGAGGGCCAGCCCGACATACTCGTCCCAGTCCGGGAGCGTGAACGCGACGCGCGTCACGCCGTCGGTGTCGGTCGCGCGTCCAGGCCCGAGGTTGCGACTGAGGAGCATCCTCAGAAGGTCGTCCAGGCTGTCGAGGGTCTGCGTCGCCGTGCTGGGATCGTTGATCGCCGGGGAGAGTGCCCGAAGTGCGATGTCGGCGAGGACGCGCAGCGCAAAGCGCGGGTCCTGTTCGAAGGTACGCTCGAGGCCGAGCGTCAGCGCTTTGATGACCTGCTCGTCGAGCCTTCCATCTGCGTCCCCGGCACCGTGAACGACGGCGACCACGTTGCCGTCGCCAACGGTCTCGCCGGGTGCAAGCGGCAATTCCACGAAGACATCGGCGTTCGTTGCCGTGAGCACGAGCCCGGGGAGATCGATCACTTGCAGCACCTCCGAGTCGCCCCGCCAGAGCACGTCGTGGCCGATGCCGTCGATCTCTTCGGGCACCAGACCCTCAGACCCTGCACTGTCCGCCACACCCGTCTCGAACCCAGCCGGGTGTACCTCGGCGATCACCTGGCGGCCTCTCTTGCGTACCTGCGCCAGCGTCGCTGCGAGTTCCAGCGAACGAAACGCAGCCGTTTGCAGGGCGCGGAACAAGACGATCGTCACCAGGAGGTTCACCGTCAGCGCGATCGGCACCAGGCCGCTCGTGGGCACGTCCCTGTCGATCGTGAAGGCCGCCGTGAGAGAGAAGACGATGACCCCGACATAGAAACCGAACGCGTTCCAGACGATCCGCGAGTCGCGAAAGAGGTTCAGGCGCGGTGTGAAAGTCGTGGCGCCGAACTGCACTACGAGGAACAGCAGTGAGTAGACGAGGCCGATGAACGCCACCATGCCGATCCCGACCGCGAGCAACGCGTCGATAGCTTCCGAGCTTGACACCGTGAACCAGATGGAGACGTCCGGCAGCTTCAGCGCGAGCACGAACGCAATGAGCATGTAGACAAGCTGCGCGAGGCCCGCACGCAGCCGACGGCGACGCCGCAACGCCAGCCTGGAACGTTTCGAGAGGAGCCTCATCGCCCTCCTGCCGAACTCGGGGTGCGACCGACGCGCGTGTCGACGTACGCCGTCAAGGTCATGCTCGTGAGGTAGGCGACGACGACTGCCACGATCACGATCGGCGCAACGGTAAGCCCCGCGTTGGCGGTGAGAAGCGTTGCGATTACGACGGAGGAGAGCGGGAGGCGCAGGACCGAGACGCACATCGCGCCCACGAGTGCGGCGACAGCCAGAGTCTCGCCGTAGCCGGGCAGGTGCGAGGCCATCAGACCGCCGACCACGCCGAGGAAGATGGCCGGGAAGGTGGGGCCGCCCCTGAAGTTGCCGAGCGAGATGCTCCACGCGAGCCCCTTGAAGAGGAAGAGGAGAGCGAGCGTCCCCACGGACACCGTCGCTGAAGCGCTGAACAGCGAATCGAAGGCTTCCTGGCCCGAGAAGAGGACGGCCTCGGTCGACCCGTCCGTGAGCTCCGCATACGCGATCGCGAGGCAGCCGACGACGAGCCCTGCCGCAATGGTCAGCGGAATGATGTGACGCTCGACGTAGCGCTTCAACCGAAGCGCCAGCTCAACGACTGTAAACGAGACGGCGGCTGCGAGGATGGCAAGCACGATCGTCCAGAAGAAGTCGCCCCAACCCGGACCGCTGATCGGCTCCAGGGGAAAGGGCGAGAGCGACCACGCCGCCGTGCTGAAGCCCGACCAGGACCCGAGACCGATGAAGACGAGCGAGCCCACGCCAGCCGAGATCAGGCCGGGGAGAAGCATGAGCGTCAGCGTGGCGCCGCCGAGGCCGGCAGCCTCGATGATGATGACCGAGCCGATCACAGGGGAGCCGAAGACAGTGGAGATAGCGGCGAAGGACCCGGCTGCGGCCATCAATCCGAGCACCTGGTCCGGGGTGTCCTTCTTCACGAGCCGCATCGCGAGGATGCCGAGACCAGCACCGAGCGCGATCAGTGGAGCTTCCGGGCCGAGCACGAGCCCGAGACCCAGGGTCGCGGTCGCTGCGAGGATGACGCCCGGCAGCTCCACCGGGAGCGTCGGCCCGCCGCCCGATCTGAGCCCGTCTGCCGGCACGTGGCCGCCGCGTCCCGGCAGCCGTGCGATCGCAAAGGCAGTGACGGCACCAGCCAGTGCGAGCCAGGGCAGGGGCCACCAGACAGGCTGCGAGGAAAACCCGACCTGGCCGGGCAGATCCTCGTAGATCCAGATCTGGAGCTCGTGTACGAGTTCCAGGAACGCCCAGGATGCCGTCGAGACAACGAGCCCGATCAGGGCAGCGATGACGAGCAGCACCCGGTAGTGCCTGCTGCGAATCAGTGCCTTCGGGTCGGTGGGGAGAGCAACGTCGCTAATGGCCGTTAGCCCCACTTCCTAGCGCTAGGCGTGTGATCGGCGGCGTTCGAACCCCACCCGTTGAACCTGCTGCCGGGGAACTCAACACGATCCAGTCGACCGGGAGAGCCCATCCGCGACCTCGGCCTCGGGGACTAGGAGTGCTTCTGTCGTTCCACTCATGAGTCTCTCCGTTCGTCGCGGATTCGCCGACTTGAGATGCCAGTTGTGTGTGCCGCGCCGAAAAGGTGCCGGTCGTCATCTGGACACCGAGCACGCTCACCGTGACGACAAACCCGAGCAGCGCCGCCGAGGCGCTGACAATCGCGGTGAGCACCGTGTTTGCTGCCGACGGGGTGTACTGCCAGTACGGCGGAAGGACTACTTCCTTGGCGATAAGGAGTCCGGCCGAGCCGAGCACCGTGCCGAACAGTCCGCACAGCAGAGGCAGTAGCCACAGACTCGTCACTACGCCTTGGCGTAGGCGAAAGCGCGTTGCCCACATCACTAGACTCGTCCCTCTCGATCCGGCTGCGGATGGCGCACGTTCACGTGTCCCAAGCGCGACTTCACGCGCCGCCGCAACATCAGACCGTCGAGTAGAAGCATCGTGCCCGTTGACAACGCCCAGGCCCCGACTGCGAGGCGAATGCCCGTCGAGGTGCGTGCGCTCGCGGTCACGAGCACCAGGCCAAGGACGACGTCGAGGAGTCCCGCGACGATCCTGTACCGATAACGCGGGTCATCCGCACCGAGTTGATCGTCGTGCAGCCTTCCCGATAGGCGGAGGAGACCCATCGCGATTCGAGAAGCACTGCCTGGCTGAACAGGTTTTGGAGCGGGTTCCGAAGAGCGAGTGCGATTCCTGCGGCGAGCGCCGTACCTCCCGCGACGAACCCGATGCGCCTCTCTCCCGCTTCGCGGTGGACGGCAACCCAGCGAAGGGTGATTACCGCCCCGAGGATCCAGTAGACGGCGATGAAGCTCGCGAGGTTCGAGAGCCCCGACCCCGATAGGAGGAGCGCGACGCCAAGCGCAAGTGCAAACGTGGCGCGTACGAGGTAGACGAAGAACGCGCGGCGCGTGATGGGCGGTGAAGCCGCTGTCTCCTCGGGGCGAGAGCCGACCGCGACGACTCCGACCTCTACCCCTGCCGGGGAGCCGGCGCTCGTTCGGTTTCCGGTAGTAGCGGGCATGACGGTTGGTGTTGGCGCGCGTGGCGGGCGGCGGGATAACCACCCGCCGCCCGCGTCGTTCTCCTATTGCCGCGCCAGGTGGGCGCGAAGCTCGGCGTCCGCGTCGTGGATCAGTTGTCCGCTGACATCGAGGGTGACGCTGTGCAGCGTTCCGGTGAACGTGAACGGCCCTTCGTAGTCAGGGGTGACGGGAGAGCCGGGGTTGGCTCCGCAGGTCAGTGACCCGGGGTTGAAGATGAAGGGTGTCGTGAAGTCGGCGTCTGCGTTGCCCACGAGAGCACCGTCGATGTAGAGCTGCAGCCGTCCGGGTGCACCCTTGCCCTGGCTGGGATCGGGCTGGCCGGTTGGCTCGAACTCGAAGCGGAGCTCGTGCTTGCCGACCGGCACAGGCTCGTCGGACTCGACCTGGAGGAGCCGGCGGCCGACGTAGTTGTGGACGTAGCGCAGCTTGCCCTCCTGGACATAGAACGAGTAGCCGCCGGCCGCGGTGCCCTGGCTGAGCAGCACCCCTTCGGCGCCTTCGTTCGGGATCTCGACGTCGGCCGTGATGCTGTGCGGCCGATTCAGCACCTTCGGCGCTGCGAAGTTCGGGATCGACTGCGTGTTCGGCCGGTAGGTGTAGCTGTCGCGGGGCCGTGCGATCAGCGGCTTGTCGGCCATCATTCGCGGCAGCCCGCTGCCGTCGACCGGCATCACTTGGTACTTGCCGGCCTCCACGTACCAGGTGGCGATCATCGCGATCAGCCGGTCGCGGTTCTCCGCGGCGACGTTGTGGTTCTCGGCGAAGTCCTCGGCGACGTGGTAGAGCTCCCACCCGGTTGCGTCGAGCGTCGACAGCGTCTCCGCGGAGATCGGCTCGCCGAAGCCCTTGCCCGCCTCGGTGAACGACGGGCCTGGCCAGGGGCAGACCGCCCGCCAGCCGTCGTGGTCGATCGCGCGGTGTCCCAGCATCTCGAAGTACTGCGTATGGTGGCGAGTCTTCGCGTCGGGTGCATCGAGCACGTGGGCGAAGCTCACACCTTGCAGCGGTGACTGGGCGACGCCACGGATCTGCGGGGGCGGCTGGATGTCGAGCAGGTCGAGGACGGTCGGGACCATGTCGATGATGTGGGCGTACTGGCCACGGATCTCGCCCTTCGCCTTGATCCCCTTCGGCCAGGACACGATGAACGGGTCGCAGGCGCCGCCGCGGTAGGTCTCGCGCTTCCAGCGACGGAACGGTGTGTTGCCCGCCCACGTCCAGCCCCACGGGTAGTGGTTGAAGTGCTTGGGCCCGCCGATCTCGTCGATGAGGGCGAGGCTCTCCTCCAAAGGCTCCTGTGCGTTGTTGAAGAACTGCGCCTCGTTCGTCGTTCCGGTCGGGCCGCCTTCGGCGCTGGCGCCGTTGTCGGAGACGACCATGATGAGCGTGTTCTCCAGCTCGCCGAGCTCCGTCAGAAAGTCCAGCAACCGCCCGACCTGGTGATCGGTGTGGCTCAGGAAGCCGGCGAACACCTCCATCATCCGCGCGTAGAGCTTCCGTGCGGGCGCCGGTAGCGTCTCCCAGTCTGGCACGTCGGGATCGTGGCGCGACAGCTCGGCGTCGGCGGGGACGATGCCGAGCTCCTTCTGCTTCGCGAATGTCTTCTCGCGATAGGCATCCCAACCGTCGTCGAACACGCCCGCGTACTTGTCCGCCCACTCCTTCGGCACGTGGTGCGGAGCGTGGGTCGCACCGAAGCAGAGGTGCAGATAGAAGGGTTTCTCCGGGTCGGCCTGCTTGCTGTCGGCAATGAAGGAGACGGCCTTGTCGACCAGATCCTCGCTCAAGTGGTAGCCCTCCTCGGGCTTCTTCGGCGGCTCGACCTGGTGGTTGTCGTAGACGAGGTCCGGGTACCACTGGCTCGTATCCCCACCGAGGAAGCCGTAGAAGCGCTGGAAGCCACGGCCGAGCGGCCACCGGTCGTAGGGGCCGGCCGCCGTCTCCTGGCTCGAGGGGGTCAGATGCCACTTGCCGACCATGAACGTGCTGTAGCCGTGCTCGACCAGGGTCTCCGACAGGAGCCCGTTCTCGAAGGGCATGACGCCGTTGTAGCCTGGATATCCCGTCGCAAGCTCGGTGATGCACGCCATTCCGTTGGCGTGGTGATTGCGCCCGGTCACGATGCAGGAGCGGCTCGGCGAACAAAGCGCGGTCGTATGCATGTTGTTGAAGCGCAAACCGCCGGCGGCTATCGCATCGATGTGAGGCGTGTTGATCGGACTGCCGTAACAACCGAGATTCCCGAACCCGGTGTCGTCGAGGACGATCATGAGGACGTTCGGCGCGCCCTCCTTCGCCCGAGCCGGCGCCGGCCACGCAGGACTCGACTCATCCGCCGTACGCCCCACCACACCGGGGAACGGCTCGCCCTTTACGTACTCGACAATCGACATCTCGATCCTCCCGTTCAGTTATCCACAATCAGCGAGTCGGCCAAAGCCGTAAAGAGAGCGCTCACGGCGGGCCGCGAACCGTCCGGCACACCGTCCAGCTGCTCGCAACATGTCGACCTCCTTCTCGGCCGGCGGTGCGGTGCACCGCTTCCGATCCACGAACCTACGACTTGAAGCCGGTTCTGCGTGAGCGAGCGCGCGGCTTCACCTGGGTGAAGGCGAACGCTCTGGGGAACGGGGGGCCATCACGACCACGCGGACCTGGTCGATGGCGTCGGGACCGTGCTCCTCTTGACTCGCTGACTCCCACTCTTACCTGACCACCTCCGGGCGGTCGCGGCGTTCGGTTCGTTCGGTTTCAACCGACACAGCCGTTGGCGACGCCGGCACGGAACCAGTGGCCCACGGCCCTGCCGCAAGCGCGCGGCACTCCGCTTTGACCGCGATCTCGATCTTGGCAGCGTTGGTCGCGAGTTCAAGGACGACGGGATCGTCGCCCAGGCGCTTTACTTCCCCGGCTTTCGCCTTGCGCTCGCCCACGAGAGCGTCGACCGGGATCAGCTCGTTGACGATCATGAGCGGCGCCTTGCTCCAGACGAAGACGTCGCGAACCCAACGGCCGGAACCACGCTTCCACTTCGGCTTCAGGCCGTCGATGTCGCCGCTGGACACACGGATAGCTCCAACGAATGCGCCCGGCTGCCGCTTGAGCCAGCGCCTCCGTCCGAGCACGAACCCCGCGAATATCAAGATGACGATCAGGTCGACTCCGAGCATGATGAGCAGCGCCATGACCATCGTGAGCCGCCCCCTTTCCAATGCGCTTCCGCGCGGTCGCTTTAGCGGTCGGGTCAAGCAGACCCGTCGTTTCACTGACGGATTCGATCGTCGCTTGGCCGAAGTAGGAAGGAAAGACCGCAAGCGCCAGTCACCTGGGTGAACGGGAACGACCGTGTGCGGCGCCGATGCCGATGCCGAGCGCGCAACTCATCAGCTGTGCGCGTCCGCGCTGAGGTTCCGGCTCCCTCACATTCGGCGCCAATGCGATTCATCCGAATCGGATGACGGCCATCCGGCTCGAAAATGAAACACTTGTGACAAATGAACCGGCCATCTAGAGACGCTACGACGACGCGCGCGCGCGGCGGCCTCCCTGCGGATTTGGTTCCCCCGTTGGTCGAGGCGAAGCTCGCCATGCCGAGTGCGCGGCGCGGTGTCGTCGATCGTCCGCGGATCAACGGAGCGCTCGATGCCGGCGGCGATGCAGCCCTGACGCTCGTCTCAGCGCCCGCCGGATACGGGAAGACCACAGCGGCGCGGGCGTGGTGTGAGACCGTGGACGCTGCGGTGGCGTGGGTCACGCTCGATAGCCGCGACGACGATCCGGTCCGGTTATGGAGCTACCTCGCGACGGCGGTCGACCGAGTGCGGCCCGGCCTAGGCCGTAACGCACTGCAGCGGCTGCGGGTAACACATCCGTCCATCGAGCAGGTGGTCGACGACCTCATGAACGGTATTGCTGCGCTGGGAAGCGGGCTCCTGCTCGTGCTCGACGACCTGCACGCGGTGAACGACGAGGAGTGCATGATCTCGATCGACTACGCGCTGAAGCGGCTGCCGGCGAACGCGCGCATTCTCATGATCACGCGCGCCGATCCTCTGCTCAGGCTGCCATGGCTTCGTGCCAGCGGCGCGCTGACGGAAGTGCGCGCAGCCGATCTTGCGTTTACGACTGCTGAGGCGCGCGAGCTCCTTGTGGTGCGCGGTGGTGTCAAGCTCGGGCCCGAGGAGATCGAGCTGTTGGTCGAGCGCACCGAAGGCTGGCCGGCCGCACTCGTCCTCGCCTCGATCTGGCTGCGAACCATCGACGACCCGACCGCGGCGGTGCGCGCATTCGGGGGACTACATCGCTTTGTCGCCGACTATCTGAGCAGCGAGGTTCTCGCGGCGCTCGACGACGACCGCCGGTCACTTCTCCAAGGCGCCGCGGTGCTCGGCGAGTTCACGGCGGATTTGTGCGACGCCGTGCTGGGCCGCACCGACTCGGCAGCACGTCTCGTCGAGCTCGAACGGGCCAATTACTTCGTCCTCTCACTGGAGCGAGGAGGCTGGTACCGGATCCACGCACTGTTCGCCGAGTACGCGCGGGCCGAGCTCGAAGCGCTGGCGCCCGGCTCGGAGGTTCGGATTCTCAGGCGAGCCGCCGAGTGGTTCCAGTCAAGAGGGAAAGCGGTCGAAGCGATTGAGCACTTCGCGGCAGCGGGCGATTACGAAACGGTCGCGCAATTGCTCCTCGATTATCACCTGCCGCTGATCAGAGGCGGATCATCCGGAACGCTGCTGCGGTGGGCCCGCGTGCTGCCGGACCACGTCCTGGTGGAACACCGGAAGCTGGCCGCGATTGCCGCCGCCGCTTCGATGCAGGTCGGCGGCGGCAGGATGGAGCGGCGCCGTCTGCTGCGAGTCGCCCAGCGAGCCGACGACCGACGCCCCGACGATTCCGATCCGTACGTCGAGAGCCTGATCCAGATGGTTCGCTCAGTCACGATCGACGGGGGTGTCGACCGAGCGGTTCGCGACGGGCGCCGTGCCGTCGAACTCGCCGGCAGCGCGGACGAGGTCCTGACTGGTGCTTTGGGCGCATATTCGCGGGCCCTCTTCTTCGCCGGCGACTTCGAGGAAGCGACGGCAACAGCGTTGCAGATAATCGAGCACCCGCAAGTCGAACATCGCACGCCGAGCCTGGTAGCGGCATGCGTCACGCTCGCTCTTGTCGCGGTCGAGCAGGGCCGCCTCGTCGCTGCACGACGTCACGCCGAGAAGGCGAGGGAAGCTGCGCGCCGGATCGGCATCAGCAGGAGCTGGCTCGGCGGCAACGCCTACGCCGCGCTCGGCTGCGTGCTGGCGGCTGAGGGCGACCTCGCAGCCGCTGAGCGCGAACTCACCTCGGCGGAGCATCTCTTCGCCGACGAGGTCGCGGACCTGCATCATGCCTGGGTCCTCGTCGTGCTCGCACGCGTGCGACTCCGCCGCGGCCGTCTCGACACCGCCCTGGTGACACTCGCCGCCGCCCAGGAGGCGCTCGATCATCTCCCCGACAGCGGAATCGTTACAGCGGTCGCCGGCGAGGTTCGGCGGGAACTCGACGCCTTGCAGGCGCGCGTCGGCAGCGGCGAGATGCTGGAGCAGCCGAGCGAGGCCGAACTCGGCGTGCTTCAACTCCTGGCGAGTGGCCTGTCTACGCGCGAGATCGGGGAGCGCCTCTTCCTTTCACCGAACACAATCAGGACGCACCGACGAACCCTCTACCACAAGCTCAGTGTGCACACCTCGACCGATGCGGTCGCCCGAGCGACCGCCCTCGGCCTACTGACACAAACGGAATCACCCAGGTGAGCATCCTCGATTCCTGCTAGGCAGCGAACCGGGCGCGCCATGCTCGTGGTGTGGCGTCCCGTGAATATCGATTGATCGTCGAGGGCGAGCTAAGCGATCTCATCCGCTTCGAGGGCATGGCACTCACGCACGAGGACGGGAACACGGTGCTGACGGGCTATGTCCAAGACCAGTCAATGCTGCACGGGCTTCTGACGCGCGTGTCCGACCTCGGTCTCACCCTGCTCGCTGTGACCGCAATAGACGGTCACAGGGTGGACAAGGCGTTGGGTCACCGACTTGCTTGAGAGGTAGAGGGACACCATGTGTGCGCCTTTGAGCGGCGGAAAAGGGCTGACGACGGTCAGGCCTCACGCTGCGGTCAGGCCTCACGCTGATTCAATTGCTCGTTCGGAGGCGCGTCCGCTCGACCGCGAGCCCTCGACGCGGCACCGCTCCTACTCGGGCGAGTCTCCCTGCGACAAGGCTGCGCTCGTGGCGCCCGGGTATGCCGCCTCGAACCTGTCGAGTAGCGGCGCGAAGAACTGGAACCACATCGGGTCGAGCTTGGTCGGGTCGACGTTCTCGATGAACGTGCGGATTGCGGGTACGAGTGCGCCACAGATCACGACCGTCGGCCACTGCTTCTGCTCAGGCGTGGCGATCGCGCGTCCGTAGGTCAGATGCGCAACACCCCAGCCGACCTTGTCTGCCAGGTCCGGACCCAGGACCGCCGGTCGCGCGGGGCGGATGCGATCCCACTCGCCAGGGTCGAAGAAGTCGGTAGCGAAGGCGTCCCGCTCGGTCTTGGCGTGCTTCGATCGCCTCGTCCAGAAGAAGTCGATGAGCTGGCGGACGTGGATCGTGAACGACTCAAGCATCGCGTTCTTGACGACCTGCGGGATGCTCGACCCGAGCGGGCCGGTCGAGAGAGCGAGCGACTCGCCGAGGTCGAAGGCCATCTGGATTTCGTACCAAAGGGTTTCGGTGAGCTGGCGTAGGTCAGCCTCGCTCGGCGTGAACCCCTGGCGGCCCGGCTTCGAGGTCACCGCTCACTCCTCGTCGAGCGGGTGCGCGAGGTAGTAGCGACCCTCGGCTGAGAGCCGCCCGCAAGCGTCGTAGCCGTTCATCTTGCTCGACGCGCCGTCGAGGTGACCTTGCACCTCCAGCTCGTCAAACACGTTGTGGTACCAGCCCTGCGGGATGACCGCCTTCTCCTCGTCGCTCATCAGGTCCTCGCGGAAGCGGTGCAGACGCTCTAGGTCGACCGCGTCGGCGATGCCGAGGCGCTCACGCACGACATCGGTGAACTCGTCGAAGGTCAGGTCAGTCATCGGTGAACTCGTCGAAGGTCAGGTCAGTCGTCTCAGCCATACGACCGAGGGTAGGTCGGACGCCGGATGAGCCTCGCGGGGTTACTCCCGCCACCTGCTCGACGGGGCACCTCTACCTACGCGGAGTCTAAGACGCAGCGGCCGATATCCGTTCGCCACTCGGTTCGCCAGTTCGATATGAAGACGGTGGACTGTGGCGGACGATCACGGACGCGAGGCGGCCGTCAGGGCCGCCCCGCGAACCCGCATGGTTGAGCCAGGAACGGCTCTATGAGCGGAGGGGGAGGGATTTGAACCCTCGATCCGCCTTACGACGGATAACGGTTTTCGAGACCGCCGCATTCGACCGCTCTGCCACCCCTCCAGCGGAGAAGGAGGGATTCGAACCCTCGAAGGAGGTTAGAACCCCCTTAACGCCTTAGCAGGGCGCCGCCTTCAGCCACTCGGCCACTTCTCCGAACGCGCGGGGGCAGGATAGCGCACGCGCTCGCGCGAAAATCACCCTTCGTAGGGACGCATCCACCGGTGCGGGGTGGCAGAGTCTCGTTTGCCGGATCCCCTCCAGACCCCCCTCCCCGGCAACTGCGGCGAATGCCCGTCCCCCCCGACGGGCTTCGCGCTTTCTAGGGCCGGTTTTCTCTCCGAGCTCAGTCGTGGACGCGGGCGATGATCTCACCGCGGCGCAGCACCTTCAGCGACGCGCCGGCCAGGCGCACGTCGAAGCCCGCATGCTTGGGAAAGAGCACCTTGTCCCCGGGCTCGATCCCGCCGACGCTGTCGCCGACCGCGGTCACGATCCCGCTGCGGGCGCCCGCGTCCTCGCTCGCCGGGATGATCAGTCCGTGCCGGGTCTCGGTCTCCTCGTCGGAGGGCTGGATCACGACGAAGTCGTCGAGCGGCTCGAGCGTGAGGTCGGTGCGCTGCGGTTCCTCGATCACTGCGGACAAACGATACTGCCAGCACCGTGCCGTCGCCTTTCGTCGAGCTCGAGGTCGGTGAGCGCCTCGTCAAGGTCACCAACCCGGACAAGGTGTACTTCTCGACGCGCGGCGAGACGAAGCTCGACCTCGCGCGCTACTACCTGTCGGTGGGGGACGGGATCGTGCGGGCCCTCTTCGAGCGCCCGACCCAGCTCAAGCGCCACCCCGACGGGGCCGAGGGCGAGGCGATCTACCAGAAGCGCGTGCCGGAGAAGCGGCCGGAGTGGATCGAGACCGCGCGCGTCACGTTCCCCTCGGGCCGGCACGCCGACGAGCTCTGCGTCACCGAGCTCGCGCACGTGATCTGGGCCGCGAACCTCGGCACGCTGGACTTCCACCCGTGGCCCTCGCGCCGCGCCGACGTCGAGCATCCCGACGAGCTCCGCATCGACATCGACCCGCAGCCGGGCACGACGTTCGCCGACGCGAAACGGGTCGCCCTCGTCGTCCAGGAGGTTCTCGACGAGCTCGGCTTCACCGGCTGGCCGAAGACCTCGGGGAACCGCGGGATCCACGTCGCCTGCCGGATCCGGCCGCTCCGTCCGTTCACCGAGGTGCGCCGCTGCGCGCTCGCCTTCGCGCGGGAGGTCGAGCGGCGCGCGCCCGACCTCGTCACAACGGCCTGGTGGAAGGAGGAGCGGGGCGAGAAGGTCTTCATCGACTACAACCAGAACGCGCGGGACCGGACGATCGCCTCGGGCTACTCGGTGCGCGCGCGGCCGGACGGGACGGTCTCGGCGCCCGTGACCTGGGACGAGCTGCAGGAGGTCGAGACCGAGGACTTCACGATCGCGACGATGCCCGCTCGGTTCGCGGAGCTCGGCGACCTGCACGCCGGAATCGACGAGGCCGTCTGCGACCTCGCGCGGCTCGTCGAGTGGGTCGAGCGCGACGAGCGCGAGGGCGTCGGCGAGGCGCCGTACCCGCCGAACTTCCCGAAGATGCCCGGCGAGCCGAAGCGCGTGCAGCCCTCGCGCGCGAAGCGCGAGCCGGAGCCGTAGGGCGCTACCGGCGGGGCTTGATCAGGATGCCGCCGTTGGACGCCACCTTGACCGTGTAGTTCGCGTCGATGTACGAGCCCTTCACGTTGCAGGTGAAGCGCAGGTACGTGTTGCCGGCAGGCTTGCTCGTGCCGACGCAGTGGATCGTGGCGCCGGCAGCCTGCGTGCCGAGCGCGGCCGACAGGAACGCCTCGGCCTGCGTGACGGTGATGCCCTTCGGCACCTTCGCCGTTGCTGCGCCCGTGCCGGCGGCTGCCGCGACGACGATCGCCGCGACGGCCGGAAGCAGCTTCCTCATGAGGGCCTCCCCTCTAGTCGCCGCCACCGAGTGTCCGCCCCTTTGCGACTTCTGTCAATACCTCCCGAGGAGTGTCTCGGAGGAATCGACGAGGTCGTGTGCGACCTGGCGAGGCGACGTGCCCACCGAACTTCCGCGGGCACGTCGCCTCGCCGAATGACTCCTGCCTACTGGGGCGGGAGCAGAACCTTGTTGATCACGTGGATGACGCCGTTCGAGGCCATCACGTCCGGCTTCACGACCTTGGCGCCGTTGACGTAGACCGAGCCGTTCTTGACGGCGATCTTCACGGTGGAGCCCTCGAGCGTCTTCGCGGAGCTCAGCTTCACGACCTGCGCGGCGGTGACCTTGCCGCTGACGACGTGGTAGAGCAGGACGGCCTTCAGCTTCGCGGGATCCATGGCGAGCGCGTTCAGCGTCGACTTCGGCACCTTCGCGAAGGCGGCGTCGGTGGGAGCGAAGACGGTCAGCGGGCCCTTGCCCGAGAGGGCGCCGACGAGGCCGGCCTTCTTCACGAGCGAGACGAGCGTCTTGAACTGGCCCGCGGCGACCGCGGTCTGGACGATGTTGCCGTTGGCGGCCGGGGCGGCGGGGCGGGCGAGCGCCGGGACGGCGACCGCCGTGGCGACGGCGGCGACGGCGAGGAGTGCGACGATCCGCTTCATGCTGGTGCTCCTTTGTCTAGGATTTGTCGAAGCGTCGTCCGTGGTACGCCCCGATCGCGGGAGCGGATCACTCGTGAGGACGACGGCTTACGAGAAGGACGCGCCGGCGACGCTGAGCCCGGAGTTGGCGGGCGGTGCGTCGTTGCCCTGGAGCGAGACGTCCAGCGCGGCGTAGCGGCCCGGGCCGGG
>Ga0335069_10005832_pt1 | contig 18020 bp, 13 predicted proteins | sample Lox_Sample_11_FD_206714 | JGI IMG/M metagenome (GOLD analysis project Ga0335069, IMG submission 206714) | Soil microbial communities from Loxahatchee National Wildlife Refuge, Florida, United States - Lox_Sample_1.1 | ecosystem: Environmental > Terrestrial > Soil > Wetlands | place: USA... | reverse complement strand
GCGGTGTTGAAGGAGGTGGGATGAGGTGTCTGACGGTGGGCTTTGAATTCGCGGATAGAGGACCCGCGGTTTCGCGGAGAAAATCTGCGCAGCGAGTCTTTCAAGAAGATTTGGATAAGCGTACTCAATAACGAGTTTTCGCAATCCAGTTGAGAAGACAACGGGAGGGAGACAATGAGAATACGTGGCATATGCTCGGCCGGCATCCGAGCCGCGATGGCCGCGGGCTTTATAGCGCTGGCGGGCGGACCTGCCCTGGCTCAGCAGGGCTTAGACATCGGAGGCGCGCATCTCGACCTCCAGAACGCGATCGAAACCGATTGGTCTCTTTCGACGGCGAGCAAGAATAACCCGTACAACGACAACAGCGGAATGCCAGGCAGCGGACAGGGCAATTCCACTGACGGCAACACGATGAACCTTGCGGCCTTCCGCTTTGACAGCCTCGTCAACCTGCGTCTGAGCTCGTCGCAGGCGGAAGCTTTTGGTTTGGACAACGTCGAGGCGTTCGTTCACGGCCGTTTCTGGTCGGATATCACGCACTGGGTCGACGGGCACATCCCGCACGTCAACATGGAGAACTACGCTCAGCACTATCCGGGCAACGGATGGCAAAGCGCGATTTTCGAAAAGGAATATCTGCTCGACGCGGCGGAATGCTACACCGACTTGCGCAAGGGACCGCTCTGGTTGCGCCTGGGCAAGCAGCAGATCGTGTACGGCCAGGAAGTTGGTTTCCAGACTCTCGACCAGGTTGACACATTGGACCTGCGCCGCCACAGCCTCTTCAACTACTCGGGGCTCGAGTACTCGGATGCGCGTATCGGGACTTGGGCGGGTCGTCTGACCTACGACTTGGGTGATGCGCTCGCTGATTACACCAAGATGACCAGCACGCGACTCACGAGTTGGGTAAGCGAGTTTCAGCCCTCGGTTTTCCTGCCTCCCGGCAGCCCGTACAATACCGGCTTTTACGCGTACGATCCTCTGACTGCGGGTAATGGAGAGGCGCGCGCGCGTCACAAACTAAGCTACGGCGCCGTCGTCGAGACCAACGTGTTGGGCGTCGACCTGAGCGCCAACTTCTACAGCCATCCGGCTAACTGGGGTACGCTTGAAGTTGCCGGCTACGGCCATGATCCCTCAGTCGGTCTGCCCGGTGGAACGACTGTACTTCTCAATCGGAAGTATCCCCGTATCTTCATTTACGGCGGAATGGCGTCGTACATGATCCAGCCAATCTATGAATTCCCCGGTGCTGAGATCATTAACGGCGACCTGATTCGCGTCTCGGGCACGTACACGCCGAACAAGGCCTACCTGAACACGGACCTCAACCTCAGCACGGTCGGCAAGCGCCCTGGTGAGCTCAATATGGCGCTCGACATCGAGAAGAACTACCGCTGGATCACGGCCCTTCCGTCGCTGTACATACTGCTCGAATACAATTTCCGAAGCCGCAGCAACGTTTTCGATCAGTATCTACCTGATGCCGGTCATTCGTGCTTCAACCTGATGTATCTGGACCTGAGCCAGCCGCTGCCGATGAGTCGCTGGCAGTTCGTGTCGTTCCTCGGTGGCGAAGCCAACGAAGGCGGTTCCTACTTCTGGCAGCCTGCGGTGATTTACAAACCGACGTCGGCTCAGGAATACCAGGTGTTCTGGAACTTTGCGACCGGCGGCAACACCTCGAACTACGGTTCTTCCAGGTATTCGGACGAAATCGTTGCGCGTCTGATCTACAAGTTCTAATGATGCGAGGGCTTTTTCGAGCCATTTGACATAAGTCCAATTTAAGAGATGACTGGAGACTAAACAGTCTCACTAAAGGAGTTGCTTGGATTAGATGCGATTGCTGAAGTACACGGATGGATGGACCAGGAGGCACTTCCTGGAACAGTCGGCGAAGGGAATTTTCGCCGCTGGATTGCTGGCGCCGCTTTGGAATGTGATCGAAAACACCGGCAGCGCCGAGGCCGCGTACCCGCCGGAGCTGCTGTCGATCGAAGCCTACACCAAGGGCAAACTGAAAATCGGCGAAGAACTCAACGCGGGTAACGTCGACGTCGTAAAGGATCTTCTTGACCCTGCCTCCTACTTTCAAATCAAAGAGGAAGGGCGCCTTGTAACACTCGCGCCGACCGAGAATGACATGCAGAGGCTGACCCCGGTCGATTTCTTCAATGCGACCCTGGCGAATCGGGGCAAGCACAAGATCTTCCCGGACGGCAACTGCTACACGCTCGACGGCAAGGCGTGGATCGGCGGAAATCCCTTTCCGCAGCCGCAGACCCCGCAGGAATGCATGATGGCCAACACGCTGTCGTGGGGTAAGCACGACGCGTTCGCCGGCGCCTGCCAGGACTTCGATACGGATCCCGATGGGAATATCGAGTACTCCTACCAATGGACGTACACGGAGTGGAACACGGTCGGACGCGTGACCTTCGATCCCAAGCCCTACATGCCGGGGCATGAAACCGAACTGCGCGCATTCCCGCTGCTGGTCGTGGCGCCCGAGGATCAACGCGGCACGGCGTTCCTGCAGATCTGGAAGTACGATCAGCGGGAATTCCCCGAGTTCTACGGATACACCCCGCTGCTCAAGCGCGTCCGCACGTTCCCGGTCGACCAGCGCTTCGAGCCGCAGCTTCCCGGATGGACTTCGTTCACCTCGGAGTCGTGGATGGCGGGAGACCCTCTCCTCACGTGGGGCGAGTTCAAGCTGGTGGGCAAGGGCCCGGTGCTCACATGCGTCAATTCCTGTTCCGATCTCGATCAGCCGAACTGGGAGCACAAAACCTGCGGCGGCAAGACCGGAAAGAAGTACTATGTGACGCGGATGGCGCTGGTGCCGGAGGCATACATCGTCGAGATGTCGCCCACGCACTATCCACGCTCTCCGTACAGCAAGAAGCGGATTTGGTACGATGCCCGCACGCTGAATCCACTCGTGATGATCACCTACGATCGTCAGGGTAAGGAATGGCAGCAGTGGGAGGGCGGCTTCGACTACTACGAACGCAAGCCCGGAACCAAGTGGATCGAAGGCGTGCCGGAGAAATTCTGGACATGGACGCACGTGCATGCTCATGACCTGCAGAGCAAGCGCATGGAGCGCTTCCAGGTTCTTCAGCAGATCACAGGCGGATTCCACACCAGAGTGGACGATCCGAAGCTTTTCGACGAGTTCTGCTCGATGAGCTCTCTGCGCCGCCTCGGTCGTTAACGCAGCCGGTCGGCTCAGCGCCGTCGGCTCTCTCAAATCACATCGCCGGTTCCCCATCGCGGGAGCCGGCGATGTTCCTTTTGCCCTCCGAGGTTCGTCGGCTTCAAGTTCATAAGCCGGGTAACGCCTTCGCGCAAAAATCTTCTTCAGACTCGCTGGCTGTAACTATCAGTTCGGCCTATAACGATCGCAGTCTATCGATCGGCGAGATCCGGGTGAGGACAAAAATAAACCGAGAGATTACGGTTCCAGCGATCTGGTCAACGGAATCCCTCAAGGAGATGGAAAATCGATGCGTTTGCTTAAGTACACGGATGGATGGACCAGGAGACATTTCCTGGAACAGTCGGCGAAGGGGATTTTCGCCGCCGGTTTGCTGGCGCCGCTCTGGGATGTAATCGAAAACACCGGCAGCGCCGAGGCTGCGTACCCGCCGGAACTGCTCTCGATCGAGGCCTACACGAAGGGCAAGCTGAAGATCGGCGACGAACTGAATGCCGGCAATGTCGATATCGTAAAGGACCTTCTCGACCCGGCGGCGTACTTCCAGATCAAGCAGGAGGGGCGCGTCGCCATACTCGCTGCGACCGAAAACGATCTGCAGAAGCTGACACCGGTCGATTACCTCAATGCGACGCTGGCGAATCGTGGCAAGCACAAGATTTTTCCCGACGGCAATTGCTACACGCTGGACGGGAAGCCGTGGGTCGGCGGAAATCCATTCCCGCAGCCGCAGACGCCGCAGGAATGCATGATGGCGAACACCTTGTCGTGGGGAAAACATGACGCGTTCGCGGCCGCGTGCCAGGACTGGGATACCGACCCTGACGGGAATATCGAATACTCGTACACATGGACCTACACGGAGTGGAACACGGTCGGGCGCGTGACGCTCGACCCCAGGCCGTATATGCCGGGACACGAGACCGAACTGCGCGCATTCCCGCTGCTGGTCCTCGCGCCCGAAGATCAGCGCGGCACCGCATTCCTGCAGATTTGGAAGTACGATCAGCGCGAGTTCCCCGAGTTTTACGGATACACTCCATTGCTCAAGCGCGTCCGCACCTTCCCGGTCGACCAGCGGTTCGAGCCGCAGCTTCCCGGGTGGACGTCCTTCACCTCGGAGTCGTGGATGGCGGGAGACCCGCTTCTGACCTGGGGCGACTTCAAGCTGGTGGGGAAGGGCCCTCTGCTGACCTGCGTCAACTCGTGCACCGATCTGGACCAGCCGAACTGGGCTCACAAGACCTGCGGCGGAAAGACGGGAAAGAAGTATTTCCTTGCACGGATGGCGCTGGTGCCTGAGACCTACATCGTCGAGATGTCGCCGACCCACTATCCGCGCGCTCCGTACAGCAAGAAGAGGATCTGGTACGATGCCCGGACGGCCAATCCGCTGACGATGATTACGTACGATCGTCAGGGCAAGGAGTGGCAGCAATGGGAGGGCGGCTTCGACTTCTACGAACGCAAGCCCGGGACTCCCTGGATCGAGGGCGTACCGGAGAAGTTCTGGGCGTGGACGTTCTGCCATGCGCATGACTTGCAAAGCGGACGTATGGAGCGCTTCCAGGTTCTTCAGCAGATCACAGGCGGATTCCACACCAGAGTGGACGATCCGAAGCTTTTCGATGAGTTCTGCTCGATGAGCTCTCTGCGCCGACTGGGTCGTTAAGCGCAATCCGACGGCTCGCGCCGTCATGTTTTCCAACAAAACATCGCCGGTTCCCCATCGCGGGAGCCGGCGATGTGCTTTTTCTCCTTCGCCTCCTGCTCCATCTCAGCACTCATAAGCAGGGCACGTTACTCGTTTAAAATCGTCTTCTGGCGCGCTGGCTGTAAGTTCCGGTTCGGCCTATAAGAATGGCAGAGTCGTCGAATCAGTTTTCAGGAAGCAGGGGTCGTGACAAAGACAAAACTTTTAACCGGAGGTATTAGATCAATAGTCCTCTGGTTAACAGAATTCCTCAAGGAGACAGAAAATCGATGCGACTGCTGAAATACACGGATGGATGGACCAGGAGACATTTCCTGGAACAGTCGGCGAAGGGGATTTTCGCCGCCGGTTTGCTGGCGCCGCTTTGGGATGTGATCGAAAACTCCGGCAGCGCCGAGGCTGCGTACCCGCCGGAACTGCTCTCGATAGAAGCCTACACCAAGGGCAAGCTGAAAATCGGCGAGGAACTGAACGCGGGCAACGTTGATATCGTCAAGGACATCCTCGATCCGGCGGCATACTTCCAAATCAAGGAAGAGGGACGAATCGCAATCCTCGCGCCGACGGAAAATGACATGCAGAAAATGACCCCGGTCGATTTCTTCAATGCGACCCTGGCGAATCGGGGCAAGCATAAGATTTTCCCGGACGGCAACTGCTATACGCTGGATGGCAAACCGTGGATCGGCGGAAATCCGTTTCCGCAGCCGCAAACCCCGCAGGAATGCATGATGGCCAACACGCTGTCGTGGGGAAAACACGACGCATTTTCGGCCTCGTGCCAGGACTTCGACACCGATCCCGATGGGAATATCGAGTACTCCTACCAGTGGACGTACACCGAATGGAACACGGTCGGACGCGTGACCTTTGATCCGAAGCCGTACATGCCGGGACACGAAAGCGAACTTCGCGTCTTCCCGCTGCTGGTGGTGGCCCCTGAGGATCAACGGGGCACGGCGTTTCTGCAAATCTGGAAGTACGATCAGCGCGAATTCCCTGAATTTTACGGATATACCCCGCTGCTGAAACGCGTCCGCACTTTTCCGGTCGACCAGCGTTTCGAGCCGCAGCTTCCGGGTTGGACATCGTTTACCTCGGAAGCATGGATGGCGGGCGACCCGCTGCTCACGTGGGGCGAGTTCAAGTTGGTGGGCAAGGGTCCTCTGTTGACCTGTGTCAATTCCTGTTCGGATCTGGATCAGCCGAACTGGGAGCACAAGACCTGCGGCGGCAAGACCGGAAAGAAATACTACGTCACGAGAATGGCGCTGGTGCCGGAAACGTACATCGTCGAGATGGCGCCCACTCACTATCCGCGTTCCCCATACAGCAAAAAGCGCATCTGGTACGATGCCCGCACGCTCAATCCACTGACGATGATCACCTACGATCGTCAGGGCAAGGAGTGGCAGCAGTGGGAGGGCGGCTTCGATTTCTATGAGCGCAAGCCCGGAAAGCCATGGATCGAGGGCGTGCCCGAGAAGTTCTGGGCGTGGACGCACGTGCATGCTCACGATTTGCAGAGCAAGCGCATGGAGCGCTTCCAGGTTCTCCAGCAAATCGCGGGCGGATACCACACCACGTCGGATGATCCGAAACTCTTCGACGAATTCTGCTCGATGAGCTCTCTGCGCCGACTCGGCCGTTAAAAGAACCGGCTGGCTCCGCGCGCCTGAACTGTAAAGCATCGCCGGCTCCCCCTCGCGGGAGCCGGCATGTCTCCTTTTGCGCCATCCGCTCGGGTTCTCTTCGTTCGATAAAGCCTCGTCAGGTCGATTTCAGATTCTCTAATTCATCTCTGGTGGGCGACCCCCTTTTAATCTATAAGTTGGGATGATTGGTTGAAGTAGGGAACCGAATCAATCGTGTCGCGGTTTAGGGGAGTAAAGGCCTAACTGTGAAGCCGGGATTCGCAGCGACGCCGGATAAACCGGTTTCACCAAGGAGAGAAATTTCCGATGAGATTGCTGAAATACACTGACGGATGGACCAGGAGACACTTCCTGGAGCAGTCGGCGAAGGGGATCTTCGCCGCAGGCGTGCTCGCGCCGCTCTGGGAGGTTATCGGCAACACGGGAAGCTGCGATGCCGCGTATCCGCCGGAACTCTTGTCGATCGAAGCCTACACGAAGGGCAAGCTCAAGATCGGCGAAGAACTCAACGCGGGCAACGTCGACGTAGTCAAGGATCTTCTCGATCCCGCTGCCTACTGGCAGATCAAGAACGACGGCCGGATCTGCATCCTTGCGCCGACGGAAACCGAAATTAACCATCTGACGCCGTCGCCATTTCTTGCCGCGACTCTCGCCAATCAGGGCAAACACAAGATTTTTCCCGACGGCAATTGTTACACGCTCGACCAAAAGCCATGGATGGGCGGGAATCCGTTTCCCCAACCCCAGACCCCGCAGGAGTGTATGATGGCGAACACGCTGTCGTGGGGTAAGCACGACACGCAGGGGCATGCGATTCGTGAATGGGCGACGGACCCGGACGGCAACGTCGAATACACCTACGACTTCTACTACGTGGAATGGCAGACGGTCGGGCGCACCGTTTTCGATCCGAAACCTTACATGCCGGGCCACGAGACTCAGCTCCGCATCACCGGTGAAGCCGTGATGGCCCCCGAGGACCAGCGCGGCGACGCGTTCCTTCAGGTATGGTCATACGATCAGCGCCAGTTCCCGGAATTCTACGGGTACACCCCGCTGCTCAAGCGCGTTCGTACCTTCCCGGTCGATCAGCGTTTCGAACCGCTTCTGCCCGGCGAGACATGGTTCGCCACCGAAGCCTGGATGGCCGGCGATCCGCTGCTCACGTGGGGCGATTTCAAGCTGATCGGCAAGGGGCCGATGCTGACCTGCGCCGCGCACTGCGCCGACCTCGATCTTCCCAACTGGGAGCACAAAATTTGCGGCGGCAAGACGGGCAAGAAATACTTCGTGACCCGCATGGAGCTGGTGCCCGAGGTGTATATCGTCGAGATGTCGCCGACGCATTATCCGCGTTCTCCTTACAGCAAGAAGAGGATCTGGTACGATGCCCGCTCGCTCGGACCTCTGACGATGATCACCTACGATCGCGCAGGCAAAGAGTGGCAGCAGTGGGAGGGCGGCTTCGACTATTACGAGCGCAAGCCTAACTACAAGTGGATCGAGGGGGTTCCCGACCACTTCTGGAGCTGGACGCACGTGCACGCGCACGATCTCCAGAACCAGCGTATGTCGCGGTTCCAGTACGTGCAGGCGATCACCGGCGGTCTCGCTTCGACGGTCGACGATCCCAAGCTCTTCGACGAATTTTGTTCGATGAGCGCGCTGCGTCGACTGGGACGCTAATCGCAGTCGCGATACAATCTATCGTTTTTTTCATGGCATCGCCGGCGCCGCCTGGGCGGCGTCGGCGATGCTGGTTGTTCGAGGTCCGCGATCGCCTGCGGTGCGGATCCAGCGTGAGCCCATGCACCGAATCAACATTTTTTTGCTTTCCGTGGGCGTCACTTTTTTGTCTGCCGGTTTTTCGGATGTGCATGCCGACGATTCTTGGAACTACCAAAAGCAACTTGATTCCGAAGCCGAAGGCTGGGTGACGCCGGTGCAGGCCCCTCTGATGATTCCCCCGCGCGCTGCGTGTCGCGATGCACACTGGCAGGGAATCGATCTCAGCATGTGCTATATGGCGGGGGCGATTTGTACGGGAGCGCAGCTTCAGAGCGCGCACCTGATCGGGATCAATTTTCAGCGCGCGGTCCTCAATGGCGCGAACCTCGAGAACGCGACCGTATGGAACGCAAATTTCAGAGAAGCCGACCTTTCGCATGCCAATTTGCGAATGGCGTCGCTAACCGGGTCGTCGCTGGTCACGGCAAATTTGAGCGAGGCGAATCTTGCCAAGGCCGATCTGCGCGACGCGGATTTCCGTGGCGCAATTCTCGATCGTGCGAACCTGTCCGGAGCGGATCTGAGGAAGGCCGACTTCAGGGGAGCGGTGCTCAGTGGAGCCGTTCTGAGCGGCGCGCGCCTGTCGGATGCCGATTTCGCGAACGCGGTGCTCAGCGGCGCAATTCTGACCGGCGCCGATCTGAGCAACACGAAGGGGCTTCGCGCCGCGCAAGTGAAATCAACCGTCATCGACAATGCGACGCGGTTTCCGGCTGGTTTCAACGGCGACTTGCCACAACAACCGATGGGGTCAAACTAGTACATGGTCGGCGCTCGAAACCTGATGAACCCGAGGCTGGAAAGCATCCGGCGATTCCGCATCGCCCGCGATGGTGAGCCAGTTGCGCCGGGGCAAATCATTTAAGGAGCGGATGCGATGAGTAACAGGAGCAACGTTTTCTTCGCTGCGATGGCGCTGATCGGAGGAGTCGCGGGAGGGCTGCTCGGCAGCTTCCTTTTTCACGCGAGCGCGGTCGTTGCCGCCGATAACGCCCCGGTTGCAAGGAACCTTCGTGCGCAAAGCCTGTCACTGGTCGACGGTGACGGGATGGAACGGGCCGCGCTTAAAATCGAGCGCGACGGTCTGGTAAGGCTCAGCTTCTTCAACATGAAGGGGCAGCGCCGAATTGCTCTGGGTGTCCTCGGCGACGGAGAGCCGGCCCTGGGCCTGTTTGATTCCGGAGGCGAGCCCAGAATCGGGATGAACATTCCGATCGACGATTCCGCCGGTTTTCGTCTGCTCGACGCGAACGGCAAGTCTCGTTTGCGGATGGGGCAAATGAGAGACGGCGAAACGGCGCTCGAGCTGCTCGACGAAAGCGGCAAAGTTATCTGGTCGACGCCTGCCGGCGGTCAAGCGGCACAAGCGTCGCCCCCGGCGTCTGCCCGTACCGCCAGCGCGAATTAGCCCGCCGTCAAGGCGCGTAGAGCTCGCAGTTCTGGACGACTCCGAAGTCGCCCAGCACGTAGGTGAATCCGCCTACGACAAGCACTTCTCCGTCCTGCAGCCTGGTGGCGGTGAAAAATTCACGCGGCGTCGCCATCGTGCCCGTCTGCGTAAACGTGCCGCTTTCCGGGTCGTAAAGTTCCGAGACGCCGGTTACGCCGTTGATGCCGTCGAAGCCGCCGGCGATCAAAACCTTGCCGCTATTGAGCAGCGTCGCGGTATGGCTCGCGTGCGGCAGGTTCATCCTGCCGGTTGGATGAAATCTGTTCGTTGCGGGATCGAAGATCTCGGCGCTATCGAGCGCGTGGCCCCAATTGTCCTCGCCGCCCGCTATCAGGACCCTGCCGTCCTGAAGTTTGGTTGCGGTCAGGCTCTTGCGCACCGTCCCCATTGAGCCCGTCTGATGGGATTTGCCTGTCACAGGATCCCAAATCTGCGCGACTTTGGTGGCGTAGCCCGTGATGTCCTCGCCGCCGACGATCAGAACGCGCCCGTCGTCAAGCAGTTCCGCTTCATGACGATACGTGGCGTTGGCAAGGTCGCCGCCCAGGTGAAATAACCCTGTTGCGGAATCGTAGATCTCCGTCGAAGACATCGCATTGCCGGCGCGATCTTCGCCACCCGCGATGAGCACCCGCCCGTCTTTAAGCAGAGTCGCACTATGAAGCTCGCGCGGCGTCGCCATCCGCGAAGCGTAATTGAACGTGTTGGTCGAGGGGTCAAACAGCTCAGCCGTGTCGAGGAGCTCGACAAACCCCTCCGGCGTCGTCATCTCTCCTCCGACCACCAGTACTTTCCCGCTGGGCAGCGTCGTTGCCGTGGCCGAATTTCGCGCCACGCTCATCCTGCCGACGCTCTGGAATCCGCCTTTGGAAGGATCGTAAACCTCCGCGCTGAAAAGCATTCCGAGACCGCCGCTCGACATCCCACCTGCGACCAGCACGCGGCCGTCGTGCAGCAACGCCGCCATATGATACTGGCGACCCGGGTCGATTCCGCCGGTCGGACGATAAGATCCTGGTCCCGACGGACCCGCAATCGGAGTGGGCGCGGGCGTCGACCACCGTTCGGATTCCTTTACGTCGACTCCGAATATCTTCTTAACCACGTCGGCGCCGTCGGCGAGCACCGATGGTGCAGAGGCGGCGAAGATCGGCAAAGGCCGGATGGTCATACAAGCCAGAGCACAGAAAATCATCCCAACCACTCGGGTCGTCATCTTCATCCGACGGATTCTCATCACCTGGAAAAGTCTGAAACGGTAAACCGATGAAGGGGCGGTTCGATCATCGCCGCGGAGCCACATCCTAACGCTTGTAAGGTATCCGGTATCGAAAGTTGACGCTACAATCCTAAACGATCTCGGCTGCCGAGCGAATCACCGGTTCGGAGAGAGAAATGGATCAAAACGCCATATTCGGACCGTTCTTCGCTACGATTTTTCTTACGCTTGCCGTCTGGGTCTACATGTATGTTCGCCGGATCGCTTTCATCCAGAGCAGAACGTTCAGCAAAGAAGAGATGGTTCCCCATCGATTCGCCGAAATCTCGCCGCCCGCGGTAAACAATCCCTCCGACAATCTCAAGAATCTTTTTGAAATTCCCGTCATCTTCTACGCGCTGACGATTTATCTTTATGTCGGCAAACACGTGGACTCGACGTATCTGATCGCCGCCTGGATATTTGTCGTCTTCCGAGTCCTGCACAGCGCGGTTCATTGCACGTTCAATCTGATCATACTTCGATTTTATCTCTATTTGATCGCAACTCTCGCGGTGTGGTTCATCGCGATTCGCGCTGCGATCGCATACTTCGCTCCGTGATCGGAACGCTTACGTCACGCTCGGTTGCGACAATTCTCGGCGCTGGTCTATATAACAGGCGTTAGGCAGCGGATGCGCCCGCGCGTGCGTTGGATGCGGAGCTTGGGCGCGCGAATCCGCGCCCGAAACCGGAGGCCATCGATGGATTTCAATTTCAGCCCCGAAGACGAAGCATTTCGTCAGGAAGTTAGAAGCTGGCTCGAAAACAACCTGCCCGAATGGCACAAGCGCGAAGTCCTCGACTACATGCTCGACGAGAGCGGCGACTGGAAGCGTCGGCTCGAATGGCACAAGAAGATGCACGCCGCGGGATGGGTCGGAATAAGCTGGCCGAAGGAATATGGCGGACGCGGCGCAACTCCGATTCAACAACTGATCTATCAGCAGGAACTTGCGCGGGTTAATGCGCCGGAGATCGTCAACGGTCTCGGAATCATGCTCGTCGGCCCGACCCTCATACACTGGGGCACCGAGGAGCAGAAGAAACGCTATGTTCCCAAAATCCTTTCCGCCGACGAAATCTGGTGCCAGGGCTATTCGGAGCCCGGCTCCGGCTCGGATGTCGCGTCGCTCCAGACGCGCGCGGTTGAAGAGGGCGACTACTTCATCATCAACGGGCAGAAGGTGTGGACCTCCGACGCGCATCACGCCGACATGTGCATCCTTCTCACCCGCACCGATCCCAGCGCGCCCAAGCACAAGGGAATCAGCTACATCCTCGTCGATATGCACAGTCCGGGCGTGACAGTTCGTCCGCTGGTGCAGATAACAGGCGCTGCGAATTTCAACGAGGTGTTCTTCGAAGACGTGAAAGTCCCGAAGAAGAATCTCGTCGGCGAGAAGAATCAGGGATGGCAGGTCGCAATCACAACGCTGATGTTCGAGCGATCGGGTATCGGCGGCGGCCGCGACATGATGGCCGCGGTCGATGAGCTGAGGGCGCTCGCAAAATCGCTGCCGCGCAATGGCGGCACGGCTTGGGACGACACCGACGTGCGCCAGAAGATTATCCAGCTCGCGTGCGATGCAGCCGCGATCAAGTACACTGGCTATCGCCAGATCACGCGTCGATTGAAGGGATTGCCTCCCGGACCTGAGGGATCGGTGCTGAAGCTGGGCGTCAGCGAGCTGAACTTGCGAATAGGCAAATTCGCGATGGAGTTGCTCGGGCCATACAGCCAGATGGAGTACAATGCCCCGCTTGCGAAGGATCGCGGCAGATGGTCGTACCGGATGCTCGCGGCGCGCGCGCTTACGATCGCGGGCGGCACCAGCGAGATTCAGCACAACATCATCGGCGAGCGCGTGCTGGGTCTGCCGAAGGGATAGTTTGCTACTTCGAAACTGAGGAAGGGGCGGTCGTCAACGGCCGCCCCTTTTGTTTGCAGTGATGACTTTGGGGATGGGGAGCCTCCACGTTGGAGTCGGGACGGGTGTCGGCGTCGGTATGGCCGAAGTTTCGAAGAGCTCGAAGATTCCGCGTCCGAAGGTCCCCGCGAAGATCGTTCCGTTGAGATTCTGCTGCAAGTCGAAAACCGGGACAGCGGGAATCGCTCCGAGGCTGAACGATGCCCACGTTGCTCCATCGTCGGTCGACCTAAACACTCCTATATCGGTTCCGGCGAGCAGCGTCCTTCCGGATGCGTCGGTGCGATCGACGAGGAGGCGCAGGACGGGAACGTCGGGCAGCGCGGTCGCGGGCGGCGTGAAAGATCCGCTTGGATTGCCGTCGGCCTCGGTCCACGTCGCGCCGAAATCGCGCGTCGAGAATACGTGTCCGATCGTTGTCGCCGCTTTGGATCCCGATACCCCAAGATAGGCGACCGCCGGATCGAACGGACTGACCGCGATCGAAGTCGCCTGCGTATCGGCGGTGGAAAAGGGCAGGGCATCGGTCACGTCGGTCCACGGCGCGCCGTTTGGATGGTTCGCGTTGACGGAAGCGTTCGCCTCGGTCGTTACGAAAACTCGAAACGGCGTCGCCGGAGATGTCTCGAAGCTTTGAGACGACAGCGACCACGCAACCGTGGAATCTGACGGTGCGAATTCGAGATCCTGTATGGCGCACGATCCGCTCACGCATCCGCCACTGAGGTCCTGCGTCGATTGCCGCGACCAGGTGAGCATCGCGTCGGTGGAGATGTAAACGTAATGAGCGCCGAACAAGACCACGCCGGCGTGATTCGGATCTGCGGCGAGCGGCGGAAAATACGCCGCGCCGAAATCGCCCGCCGTGCTCATCGCGCTGCGAACCGAGGCCGTCGGAGCGATGGGATCCGATACGATCCCTCCGTCGACCGAGCGCGCGAGCGTCGGCCCTTCCGAATCCGTAGCCGATGTTCGGTATGCGAAACTGGGCTGTATCCTGTCGAAAATCGCAGCGCCGGAGTCGCCTGCGTCAACCGCGGAAAACGCCGTCGAGGGCACGGCGATGTCGTCGTATCGGATCGCTCCGTTGTCTGCGAGACCTGCCAACAGAACCGTATCGTTCGTCGGGTGCGGCCCCAGGCTTTGGATTTGCGCCGCGGAGAATCCGGAATTCAGCGCCGTCCATACCGCCGCGGACGTATCGTAAGCATAGAGCCCGCCGTCGTTGCCGGCGAAGATGCGGTCGCTGAATGGATCGATCGCTATCGCGTGCTGCGCCTCGTGCGCGCCGCCATTTCGATTGAGAAACGTCCACGTTGTTCCTGAATCAGTAGTTCGATAAACGCCGACGGCGCCGAAAATCGCGGTGGCCCCTGTCGAATCCGAAGGATCGATCGCGAGCGCCTGGTCGAAGTCGGCCTGCGAATAATTCGCCGACGAGTTCCCGTCAAGGATGACGCCGGAAAGACTGGCCGAGGGAGTCTGAATCGGTCGCCAGGTTCGCCCGCGATCGGTCGACTTGAAGAAACCCACGTACTCGATGCCGTCTTTCGCGCCGACCGATGCGTATACCGTGCCGTTGCGCGCCGCGATACTGATTCTGCCGACCGAGCTTCTGTTCACGCCGGGAAACCCCGCCGAAGCCCACGTATTGCCGCCGTCGCTCGAGCGTATCGCGCCGTATTGATAGATCGCGGCGTAGACGTTTTGCGGCGCATCGGGATCGATTACGACGTCCTCGGCGGGGCAGTACCCTCCAAATGAAGGACACGCCGCTTGAGACGCAAATGTTAAGTGCGTCCATGAAGCGCCGCCGTCGGTCGAGCGCCACAGGCCGTTGTTGAACAGGTCGCTCTCGACCCAGCCTGCATCGGCGCGGTCCGCGCTCGATCCATAGCTCAGCGCGACGAAGATGTGCACGGGTGCACGCGACGTATCGATGGCGATTCGCGCGAACGAGCCGCGCTCGAACGCGCCTGCGGCGGTAATCTGACTCCAGCTGCGTCCGAGATCGCTCGACACGAACAGTCCCTGCCCGTAATAGGAATCGCCGGAGTTGTCCGCCTCGCCCGTGCCGACATAAATCGTTACCGGGATGGTCGTGGGATCGATCGCGAGAGCGCCGATCGCAAGGCTCGGCTCGCTGTCGAAAATCGACACGAATGATTCGCCCGCGTCGCTGCTCATCCAAACTCCGCCACCCGCGGTCCCGATAAAGATGCGTCGCGGCGTTGTCGGATCCGTGGCGATCGCCGTGACGCGTCCGTTTACGCTCGTGAGCGCGCCACCCAACGCGACGCCGCCGAATTCCGGAACTTCATTGACGACCGGCTTCGGCCCTACGAAGTTCCATTGCATCGTCGGCGCCGGCGGAAAATAGATCGGGCGACGCATCGCACGTTGAGGCGCCGGAGACATCGCGCCCGCCGCCTGCTTTGCGCGCTCGTATGCATGGGGCGGAACGCCGAAATCCAGCCCGCGCCGCGATCGAAACCATCGCTCGCGCGCTTTGTGCGAAACGTTGACACGGGCAACGCGAGCTTGAGCGCAATGCGTGCCGCGACCGTCTTTGGTGAGCAATATTAGGCTTGCGATGAGAAGGAGCGGCGCTGCAATGACTGATGGTCTACGCGGTCTGACTGAAAGCCTCAGCACCTCGTCCGCTCGCGAGCATTGTTATGCTCGCGAGCAACGCGACTCAATACAAAATTCCGGCTTTGGCGGTCCTTTGGAAACACGGACCGCCAAAGCCTAAACGTACATCACGCGGCTTAAAAATGATCGATCGAACTTTCCGCTGCGCGTTTCAGAGCATCAGACGAGGCCGATGCGAAATCCGATCTTGGGAAAATGGTTCACGAGACGGCCGAGGTCCTTGTCTTCGCGCTCGATTGCGATTTCGTGAACGCCACTCGCCACGAGCTTTCCAACAACGGCATCGAACCCGTAATCGTCGGGCGTCACCGAGATTCGCATTCCCGGCCGCAGGCCGTTCGGATCGTCGGGGTCCGCAGCGATCGCGGTCGCTGGAGTACTCTCGCGCGCGATCTTCAGGGCCTCGTCAGGATCCATTGGCGTGACCTCGCCCTGGCCCGTCGCCTCGATGCGCTCGAACCAGTGCATCAGATTCGGGAAGCGTTGAACGAGGGAAAAGGCGGTTGGCTCGGAGCGCATAAACCACACGCAATGAAAGCAGGCAGCGTCAGCGAGGCTGAATGAATCGCCGACGATGTACGGATGCGCTTTCAGCTCGCGATCGAGAATGTCGAGGAACGCGCGCAGCTGATGGCGCGCATCGGGCGCCTGAAGTCCGATTTCAGCAAAATTCGCCCCCGCCATCAGCTTGCTGCGATCCTCGATGAAGTCCTTGCCGATAGTCGCCGCCATCTTCTCGAAAATCACCGTGACGCAGGAGAAGAAGAGCCGCCTGTCCGCCCACATCGCGATTATGTTGGCGGCCGCCTCCGCGCCTGCGGGGTAGAGCGTCGGCGCGGGATAAAGCTCATCGAGCTTGCGAACGATCACGGCGGTATCGCAGTACACGTCCGCACCGATTTGCATCACCGGAATTTTCCGGTAGCCGCCCGTCAGAGGAACGAGCTTCGGCTTCGGCATAATCACGGGCTGCTCGACGGAGCGCCACTTGATTTTCTTATGAGCGAAGATCTTGCGGATCTTCTCCGAGAACGGAGAGATTGCGTATTGATGGAGAATGATTTCGGACACGTTGAGACCCGGCCTCCTCAGTGAACGATTTCGATTTGTTTAGCGCAGACTCGGATGCGCTGCCACCGCTTAATTTCCGCGCGGCGCGGCAAACCTGCTAACCTCTTCCGCCATGGATGCGAAACCCGCAATCGATCTCTTCGAAGCGATCTACACCACGCGCGCGATGCGCAGGCTCAAGCCCGATGCGGTCGATCCTGAACTCATCGTCAAAGTGATCGAGGCCGCTACGATGGGACCCAGCGGCGGCAATCGACAGCCGTGGATCTTTATCGTGGTGCGCGATCCGGCGCTGAAGAGCTTCATCGCCGAGCGCTATCGAAAGGCGTGGTCGGTGTATTTTGGGGCGGAAGCGCGCGCGATCGCCGAGCATCAACCGCACAGCCCGCGCGGCAAGATGCTTCGCTCAGCCGACTATCTTGCGGAGCATCTCGCCGAGGCTCCGGCGCTGATCTTCGCCTGTGTCCAGCGCTACAGCGATCCTCGGCGCGCAGGTCAGCCTATGTATGGCGCAATCTATCCTTCGATACAGAATCTGTGTCTTGCGGCGCGCGGCTACGGACTGGGAACTTCGATCACGACGATGCATACGATGTTCGCCGACGAAATCAATCGCGAGCTTGGTGTGCCCGACGAGTATGCCAACCTGGTGATGATTCCGATTGGCTATCCGAAGGGGCGATGGGGCATGCCGAACCGCAAGCCGGCGCTCACCGTCACGTTCTGGGATCGATGGGGCGAACACCGCGACACGGCGCCGGAGAGTTGAAGCTCAAAGGACTTGTCAGCCGATCACGGCGAGCACGGTATTGCGCTGGATCTGATCGCCGGGTTTGACCCGAAACTCGCGCAGCCTGCCGTTGCCCGCAGCCTTGATCGGAATCTCGACCTTCATCGATTCGATCACGAGCAGCTCGTCTCCGCGATGCACCTCTGCGCCGACTTCGACCGAAAGCTTGAGCACTTTGCCGACCGAAGGGCTTTTCACATCCATTGCGCGATTCCTTTGACGCCGTCTGGCTAACGCGTCATAGCAGGACGACGCGGAAGATCGCCAGCGCCTATTGGCACCGTTCTCTACGATGGCGGCTTTGGAAGTCCTCGCCCCGTCGGGGAGAGGACGCCGCGAAGCGGCAGTGAGGGTCCGCTTTCAGCGCGTCGCGAATGGCGACGCGCGATTCAATAATCGCGCGCGAAAGATGCGCGCTGGATGATGACCCTCACCCGCGGCAACAAATGCCGCACCCTCTCCCTGATCCGGGA
>Ga0335069_10005831_pt1 | contig 18022 bp, 16 predicted proteins | sample Lox_Sample_11_FD_206714 | JGI IMG/M metagenome (GOLD analysis project Ga0335069, IMG submission 206714) | Soil microbial communities from Loxahatchee National Wildlife Refuge, Florida, United States - Lox_Sample_1.1 | ecosystem: Environmental > Terrestrial > Soil > Wetlands | place: USA... | reverse complement strand
GTTCTAGCAATGTGTCTGACCACCGGAGTCGCGGCCTATGCAGCGCCGATCAGCGGAGTGCCTGCCGCGAACAACAAGGCCGACGGCTATGCGCCGGCCCACCAGCTGACCCGGGAGTGGCGACAGCACCCGGTCGCCCAGGGCTCGATGCCGCTCGAGAACCCCGAGGGGATCGTCGGCTGGTACGGCTACGAGAACGACTCTCCGAGCCCGACCGACCCCACCAAGCCGCAGATGCTGCCCACGCCCCTGAGCGCGACCGAGGCGCAGAAGACCGAGCCGGACAAGAACACCTACCTGGTGCTCTGGAACCAGAAGGGCGCCGACCCGCACTACAACTACGGGACCCACTTCCTCTTTCAGGGCCACGAGCTCGGGGTCAAGGGCCAGTCCTACATCACACGCATCAACCTCGACGCCGACACGGCTCACCGGGTGACGCTGATGGCAACCCACGACGTGCAGGGGAACCCGATCGCCCCCATCGACGGCTCGACCTGGGATCCGTTCGCCCAGCGTCTGCTGTTCACCACCGAGAGCCCCGCGGCGCCCATCTACGCGGCCACGCTCAGCGTCCCCTCGCAGGTGGAGGACGTGTCGGGGGCCCTGGGCCGCGGCGGCTACGAGGGAATCCAGAACGACAACTACGGGAACGTCTGGATCGTCGAGGACATCGGGGGCTCCAACAAGCCCGGCACCACGTCCAAGCGGCCCAACAGCTTCATCTACCGCTACGTGCCGCGCCACCCGGGTGACCTGCACAACGGGAAGCTGCAGGTCCTCCAGGTCATCGTCGGCGACCACCCGGCGACCTTCGATTCCCAGGCGGCCCTGTTCGCTCCCGACCAGGTGGCGATCCGCACCTACGGGACCTCGCACAAGACCAAGTGGATCACCATCCACGACACCGCCGTCGACGGCAGCGCGCCATTCAACGCCAACACCCTGGCGAAGGCCGCGGGCGGAACCCCGTTCAAGCGGCCGGAGAACGGCGTGTTCCGTCCCGGCACCCACTTCCGCGAGTTCTTCTTCGACGAGACCGGCGACACCAACGCCACCAGCGCCGAGAACGCCGGCGCCGGTGGATGGACCTCGATCTTCAAGCTGGTCCAGCACAGCGCCAACGCCGACGAGGGCCAGCTCTCGATCTTCTTCCAGGGCAGCCGGGCCGTGGCCGGCCTGGACAACATCGCCTTCCTCTCGGAGGACAAGCTCCTGCTGGTCGAGGACGCCGGCGACGGGCTCCACAGCCAGCGGAACGCGCTCGACTCCGGCTACCTGTTCGACGCTGACGCGGATTACTCGACCGGACGTCAGCCCATCCGCTTCCTCGCCGAGGGCCGCGACGCCTCGGCGACGATCGACTCGGCGTTCGGTGGCTTCGGCAAGAACGAGGGCGACAACGAGATCACCGGCATCCACGTCTCGGACGGCGACCCGACCGTGAACGGCATCCTCGGCGCCAAGGTTCCCCGGTTCGGCCACGACGGGTGGCGGATGTTCTGGACCCAGCAGCACGGCGACAACATCACCTGGGAAGTCACCCGAGCGAAGCACGGCGACAACGACGACGATCACGACGACTGGTAGGTGACCTGTGCCCTGGTGCGTCTCGCCGGGCGGACTGCCGGCGCGGCGCACCAGGCGCGCCTCACCCGGTCGCCGCGCTTCGGTGCAGCCTCGGCGAGGGCAGCACCCATGAGACCGGTCCCGAGAAACGCGATGTTCGCCCTGCCTGGCAACCTCCTCTGACGGTGCCGACTCGAGCAAGACGCCTCGCTCGACCCGAGGATGGCGCCTTTCGGCCGGCTACGGGAGCGCCCCGGTGAACGGGATGGCAACGACGTAGGGCTTCACGGCCTCGCTGCTGGCGACGGTGACCGAGCCTCCCCCGGGCCCGGCCGGCCCCGTCACGTAGACGTCGAAACCGTTGGTCGTCAGCGTGACCGGGACCGCCGCGCCCGAGTTCAGCGGGGCATACTCGAAGCGCTGGAACTTCTGGTGCAGGGGTGTCCAGTCCACGCCGGTGTAGTCGAACCCTCGCCACGGCGAGGCAGGCTCATTGGAGAAGACGAGGGCGCTCGTCCATAGGGCGTAGGCAACCGGCAACGGAATCCCGGAGAGAACTCCGATCTGCCGCACTCCGGTTCCCTCCTCGAAGAACTTCCTGACGTAGTCGGGCCCGAGCCGATCGGCGAGGAAGAGGATGAAGGAGTTTGCGCCCGCGGAGCTCGTTGCGTTCCGGAAAGAAAGCAACTGCATCCTCGGGTATCCCTCACCTCCTCCCGACGGATCCGTGCGCTGGAAGAGGGGCAGGCTCTCTGCGCGAATCGCCGCGAGGTGATCGCCGAATCCCGCCATGGTTGCCGCGAGCGCAGGGCGACCGTTGAACCAGAGCCAGAACTCCGGCTCGAAGGACCCAGCCGGCCTCCCGAAGCGATTGAAGTCGACAAGGACCTGAAGCCCGGATGGAAACGCGCTCTCTGCGTACGCTCGCCACGCTTCCGCGGAGACCCCCAGGCCCGCGGGTGAATGGACGTAGATCAGCTCTGCGTGGTTGGAACCCGCGAAGTTGTCGCGGGCGCGCGGGCCGGAGCAATCGGGCGAGGTGTCGAGCGCGTTTTCCTCGTCGCTCCCGATTCTCACGTCAAACGCCCCGGCCCCCAGGGCGCTGGTGAAGAAGACCAGCACCTTGCCATTCCCATCGATGTCGGGAGGGGGGCCTGCGTATCCCGTCACGGAGGCGAAGGCTGTGCCCCACGCCGAGGCGAGCATGTCCCAGTCGGAAGCGGTGAATTCCGCTGCGTTGTCGTCGTCGACGTAGAACACGCCGCTCGCAGTCTCGCGGACCAGCGTCGCTGGTCGGCGCGCGAGGCCGAGGGCATTCCCGACGGAGTCGTAACGTTGGACGCAGAACGTCTTGGTGCCCGGTGCGACGAGTCCTGCGACAGTCGACAACCGGTCAGTGGCAGCGAGGCGGTGGGCCTCCGATGAAGGGTGCACACGGCCGAAGGGGGTGACGACCAAGGTGCCCGGTCCGTTCTCCGTCGCCGCAGTGACCGACGACACGGCGGTGCCTGTGGCCTGGATCGTGGCTGCTGCCTGATCCGGTCCCACCACGTTGAGGAGGATGACCGCCATCCGGCGTCCCGCGGGAATCGGCACATCGAGCCTGCCCGAGGAGAAATCGGACGGCTGCTTCAACGCCCAGGGCGCACCCACGAGCGGGATGACCTGCACCGATCGGTTCGCTCCCCCTGGAGCAAGGTTCCCGACCGGCGGCACCGCGGGATCCGTCGCCCAGGCCTCGATCTCCACGACCGCCAACTCTGGCGCTGGACCGCTCAGGGTGAACGAGGCTTGGGTCCCGGACGTCGGCACCGTTCCGAGGACGCGCGGGGGCTGAACCCCAGGCGGACCGAGGTCGCGCAGGACGGCGACATAGGTGGCGGCACCCGTCACCGGCTTCCACGTCACCCGGACCTGTCCTGCGTCGAGCTCGGCATGACCGTCGGGTTGCGCCAGCACGCTGTCCAGGTCAAAGGTGCAGGCCCAGGCTTCCAGTCCCCGACCCACGTCGCCGTCCACGACTGTCGCGAAAGGCGTTCGGCCAAGTTCGCCGCGGTAGTCCGACCAGGCGGTGATCTCCGGAAACGCCTCAAGGCAGAGGCGCTGGCCCGCCTTGCAAGTCATCGTCGCCAACGGCCCCGTTCCGTAGACGTTGAGCACCACATCCGACGGTCGTGCAGGCTCGATGACCGCTCCCACGACGAGGCCCGCCTCGCCATCACCGGCGTTCATGGAACCGCAGGTCAAGGTCAGGGTCGACGGGCCTGGGTTCGAGTTCGATGAGGTTGAGCTGCCGCAGCTCGCGAGCAGGCCACTCGCGAGGACGGCTGCGATGGCCGCGCTTCTCCTCCTTGACGCCATGGTGGAACCCTCCGACCAGCTCTCGCGGGTGGAGCGGAGGTCATCAGGGGCGGTGGCCTAACGCCGGACCCGGGCTCGTCCGTGAAGCACCGAGACGCCGGTCAAGACATCGCAAAACGTTGAACAAGAAGGCTGCATTTTTCGAGCCCGAGAGGCTCCGCACGACGGGACCGTGAAGTCTGGTGCCGGAACTGCGCCGAGCTCGCTGCTTTCGCTGGGCTCGCTGCATCGCTTGCGCGGAGTAGAACCGAGGGGCGCGTTTCGCGTTCCGCTTGCCTGTCGGCAGGGTCTTGCGCCGCGCGGGGTGGCGTTCAGAATCCGCCTCTCGGGGAGGAAATCCATGAGCACTCATCCCCTGTCCGCCTGTGGCCTCGCGGCGCTGCTCGGCGCCGCCTCGAGCGCGTGGGCCGGAGAGCACCACGCCCGGCCGGAGCGGGAGGACGTCCTCCGGGTTCCTCGGCACTTTGCGACCATCCAGGAAGCGGTCGACGCAGCGAGCAATGGAGTTCGCATCGAGGTCGGCCGCGGGCGCTTCTGCGGCGCGACCGTCACCAAGCGTCTGGAGCTGAAGGGGAAGGACGGTGCGACCATCATCGGATGCGAGGCGCCGGTGACGGGCACCTACCGGGTCGGGTTCTTCCTGCCCGATGCGCGGGCCTCCGGGACGAGGATCCGCGGCTTCCGCTTCGATGGGCGGGGCGTGTCCAACGCCGACCTGACGCCGCTCGGCGCGGGGATCCTCGCAAGGTCCGCCGACGACGTGACCGTGATGGACAACGACTTCGAGGGGACCTTCCAGGCAGTGACCAACACCGACGGGAGCGGGTGGACCGTGCTCTTCAACCGTGTCGAGCACCTCACGGCGCTCACCTGCGACGGGGGCTGCGCGGGCGGGGACGCCATCGTGTTCCAGCAGCGGCTGGTGCTGGACCGGCGCCCGACGGGGAACGTCGCCGCGTTCAACAACGTCCAGGGCGACATCCCGGACGGTCTGAACGAGTTCTCGCTGACCGGGGTGTTCGTGCTCGGCCAGGAGCGCTCGTGGGTCGCCGGCAACGTCTTCCGGATCCCCCACAACCCGGCCGCCGCGGCCCAGGGTGTGGGCGTCCTGGTGAGCGACCACTGCTGCGCAGCAGTGGTGGTCTCCACCTCCGTGAAGACCGACGTGCTCTTCAACGATGGGCGCCGCTCCGAGCTGGTCCTGAGGGTCGACGCCGACGCGCAGGGCGGCGCGGGCAATCTCCAGGGCGCGCGCATCTTCGGGAACCGCGGACAGGTGGATCTCCCGGCGGGCGCGGCTCCCGGGCACGATGCTCTGCGTCTTCGCCAGCTGTCGGCGGCGACTGTTGTGGTGCGGCACGCCGTCCTCTATTGACGACGGCTGCCGGGTCGGTCGAGCGCCCCTCGACTGGCGCCGCGACGGCGGCGCGGGCGGTGACAGTCGTTCCGATTTGACCTGGGACGCAAGGCTTGCGTGCCCCGATTCCCGCCTCGGGGCCTGGCCCAGCTCGCGCCAAGGAACCTCACCCGGCGGGAGCGCCTGGGACGCTCCGCCCGCCCGCCCGCTCCGGAGTCGGCACGAGAGATGCTACCCAGAGGAAAGGACGGGGAGTGTGCCCATGACTCGAACCGCGACCGCGGCAAGGGGCCTTCGCGAGGAGATCGCCCCCGGTGTCGTCCGTTGCGAGTGGTGGCATCGCCTCGACGATGGCCGCCTCCAGTGCGATCTCTGCCCGCGCTTCTGCAAGCTCCACGAGGGCCAGAAGGCCTTCTGCTTCGTGCGTGAGGCCCGGGATGGACAGATGGTCCTCACCAGCTACGGGCGCGCGACCGGTTTCTGCATCGACCCCATCGAGAAGAAGCCCTTGAACCACTTCTACCCGGGCTCGAGCGTGCTCTCCTTCGGCACCGCCGGGTGCAATCTCGGCTGCCGCTTCTGCCAGAACTGGGACATCTCCAAGGCCCGCGAGGACCGCATCCTGTCCGCGAGCGCGTCGCCGGCACGGGTCGCCCAGGCCGCGCTGGAGGCCGGCTGCAAGAGCGTCGCCTTCACCTACAACGACCCGATCATCTTCGCCGAGTACGCGATCGACTGCGCCATCGAGGCACACGCGCGCGGAATCAAGACGGTGGCGGTGTCGAGCGGCTACATGGCACCCGAGGCCCGCCAGGACTTCTACGCCCACATGGACGCGGCGAACATCGATCTCAAAGCGTTCACCGAGAGCTTCTATCGAGAGCTGAGCTTCGCCCACCTCGAGCCGGTGCTCGACACGCTGAGGTGGCTCCGGCACCAGACCGAGGTCTGGCTCGAGGTCACGACCCTTCTGATCCCCGGTCGCAATGATTCCGAGGAGGAGGTGGAGAAGCTCTGCGCGTGGTTCGCCAGGGAGCTCGGACCGGAGGTGCCGCTTCACTTCACCGCATTCCACCCTGACTTCATGATGATGGACGTTCCCCCGACGCCGGTCGCGACGCTCATCCGCGCGCGCGAGCAGGGGAAGGCCGCCGGCCTGAAGCACGTGTACACCGGGAACGTCCATGATGTCCGTGGCCAGTCGACCTACTGCGCCGCATGCGGTCAGCAGGTCATCGGCCGGGATGGGTACGAGATCACCGGCTGGCGGCTCGACCGAGAGGGCAGGTGCAGTGCCTGCAAGGAGCGCCTGGCCGGCCACTTCGACCCGGAGCCGGGTCGCTGGGGATCCCGGCGCAGACCACTGATCCTTGCCGCGCAGGAGTCCCACTGAACGGCCTTCCCGATCCACGCTGGATCCACGCCGCGATGGGGAGTGTCGACCGATGTCTTCGAGCTCTGTGAGCAAGGTACGGCGACCGGCAGTGGCCGGGGCCTTCTATCCCGGACGCCCCGAGGCACTCCGCAGCACCGTGGACCAGCTCGTGGCCCAGGCTGCGCCACGGCCCATCCACGGTTCGCTGCGAGCGCTGATCGCGCCGCATGCGGGGTACGTCTACTCCGGGCCCATCGCCGCCAGCGCCTACGCCGTGCTCGCCAGAGCATCACCTGTCCCCCGTCGCGTCGCGCTTCTCGGCCCGTCGCACTACCTCGGCTTCTCCGGACTGGCGCTCCCGGAGGCGGAGGGGCTCGAGACTCCGCTCGGCGTGGTCAGGGTCGATCCCCTCGCCGCATCGCTGCCGGAGCGCTTTCCCCAGGTGATTCGCTCGGACCGGGCGCACCAGCGGGAGCACTCGCTGGAGGTGCAGCTGCCCTTTCTCCAGCGCGTGCTCCCCGCCGGCTTCACCGTGGTGCCGCTGGCGGTGGGCCGAGCAGGACCGCACGAGGTCTCGGAGGTGATCGAGTTCCTGTGGGACCCGCCCGGCACGCTGGTGCTGGTGAGCACCGACCTCTCGCACTACCTCCCCGCTGACGAGGCGCGCGAGATGGACACCCGGACGTCCGGGCTCGTGGTCGCCGAGGATTTCGAGAGGCTCGATGCGGACATGGCCTGCGGCTACCACCCACTCGCCGGCCTGATGCTCGCCGCGAGGCGAGCGGGGTTCTCGATCGAGCTGCTCGATCTGCGCAACTCGTCGGACACCGCGGGAGATCCCGACCAGGTGGTGGGCTACGGCGCGTTCGCCGTGGTCGAGGGCCGGAGCGGTTCGGGATGACGGGCACCGGCGATCAGGACTCCACAGGTGGTGCGCCCCATCGCGCGTCGAGCAGCACCGCCGCCGCGCGCCCCGCCGCCAGCACGGCCTCGCGCGACAGCTTTTCCCCTGGTTCCATCGAAATCACCGGCACGCTGCAGATCCACGCCCGACCGACGAAGCCAAGCGCGCGGGCTATCTTCACCACCCGCGCCAGCGCGAAGCGGTGAAGGCGATCCCGCTCCTCCGTGGCGAGCGGGCTCAGCGTCACCTCGCGCGCCCGCAGATCCGCGTCGACGAACACCACCGCGTCGTGACCGGGCAGCTCCTGGGCGAGTTCGGGCACCACGCCAAATGCGGTTCGCAGCTCCAGGCACCCGCCTCGTGCTTCACGCAGCAGGTCGATGACGAACGGTCCGACGCCGTCGTCACCGCGCAGCGTGTTTCCGATGCCGACCACCAGGGTGCTCACCGCTCACCGCTCCCTCCGCGCCAGCAGCTCTCCTTCAGCTGTGCGCACCTCGACCACCATCGCCAGCTGTCCGAGCGCGTGCGTGGAGCACGACAGGCACGGGTCGAAGCAGCGGATGGCCGCCTCGACGCGGTTGAGCATCCCCTCGGTCAACGCCACCGGGTTCACGAAGCGCTCCGCGGCCTGCTTCACCGCCCGCTCCATGGGGCCGTTGTTCTGCTGGGTGGCGATGAGGAGGTTGGCCTTCTTCACCTGGCCGTTGAGGTCAACCTCGTAGTCGTGGAACAGGGTGCCACGGGGCGCCTCGCAGCAGCCCACCCCGGTGGTGTGGTTCGGCCGGGCCCAGCTCCGGACGCGCGTCCATTGCAGCTCGGGGTCGGCGAGGGCCTGCTCGATGCGCTCGACGCAGTGGAGCATCTCGATCAGCCGCGCATAGTGGTAGTGGAACGACTGTGACACCACGCCGTGCTTCCCGAGCCAGCGGAAGTTGACCAGCTCGGCGTCGGCCCTGGGCGTCCCGGTCGCCTTCACCACGTTCAGCCGGGCGAGCGGACCCACCCGGTACATCCCCTTCTGCTCGCCGAGCGGCGTGTAGAACACAGGCTTGACGTAGGTGTACGGCTCGGAGACCTCGCTGAGGTACGTCCGGTACTGGCGCGGGTCGAGTCGCTCGGCGACCACCGCTCCGCTCCAGTCCACCAGCCGCAGCGTGCCGTCGTAGAACTCGAGGTTCCCGTCTTCGTCGACGAGACCCAGGAACAGCGAGGGGAAGTCGCCCAGGCCGCCGATCTCCGCGCGGAGCGGCTCGAAGGTGCGCTTCAGCCGTTCGAGCGCGATACGCATCGAGTCGTAGAGCTCGGGGATCCAGGGCAGCAACTCGTCCACCGCGCTCCGGGTGACGGGACTGGTCACGCCGCCGGGCACCGACCAGCCGGGGTGAACCTTGCGCCCGCCCACCAGCTCGATGAGCCGCTGCCCGAACTGGCGGAGCCGGATGCCCCGGCGGACGAAGTCCACCTCGGTCCCGGCCATCGCGAAGAGGTTCCGGGTCGCCGGGTCCGCGTCCATGCCCACCAGGAGATCGGGGCTCGAGAGGTGGAAGAAGGACAGCGCGTGCGACTGCAGCACCTGGGCCCAGGAGGCGAGCCGCCGCTGCTTTACCGCCGCCACCGGCACGTCCACGCCCAGGATGCGATCGCCGGCCTTCGAGGAGGCCAGGGCGTGCGACACCGGGCAGATGCCGCAGACCCGGGCCATGAGCCCGGGCATCTCCTCGAGCGGCCGGCCCTCGCAGATCTTCTCGAACCCGCGGAACTCCACGATGTGGAAGCGCGCGTCGGTCACCTTTCCCGCGCCGTCCACCTCGAGGGAGATCTTCGCGTGGCCCTCGATGCGGGTGACGGGGTCGATCAGGATCCGCTTCGCCATCGCCTCACCCGAACCTTTGCTCCAGGAGAGGCGCACGCCCCTCGAGGAGCGCGCTGACCGCCTCCCAGATGCGGTCGGCGGACGGCGGGCAGCCCTGGAGCCAGAGGTCCACCTTCACCACCTGATGCAGGGGCTTGACCCTGGGGAGCAGCCTCGGCACCCCCGCCTCGGCGGACGGCACGCCGTGCACCACCGCCGAGGTCTCGCGGTAGGCGCGGTCGAGCACCTCCTGCACCGGCCAGGCGTTGCGCATCGCCGACACGTTGCCGGTCACCGCGCAGTCGCCGAAGGCTACCAGCACCTTCGACCGCCCGCGGATCCGGTGGAGCGTCTCCACATGCTCCTCGTTCACCACCGCGCCCTCCACCAGCGTCACGTCCACGTGGGGGAAGTCCTTCGCCTTGGTGTCGACCAGCGGGGAGGCGAGGAGGTCCACCTTCCCCGCGAGCTCGATCAGCCGCTCGTCCAGGTCGAGGAAGGACATGTGGCAGCCGGAGCAGCCGCCGAGCCACACCGTGGCCAATTTCAACTTCCCGCTCATGGCACGCCCCACTGCTTCCGCTCGCGGCCGTACACGATGTACTTGAGGAAGCGCCGGTCCTTGCTCATCTGCCCCACGCCAGCGCCCTTCACGAACAGCGCGCCGGTCGGACAGACCTGCACGCACTTGCCACAGTCGGTGCAGGCCTCCGAGTCGCCCCACGGCGCGGCCAGGTCCGCCACCAGATGCAGCTTCTCCCCGCGGCCCGCCATGTCCCAGACGTGCGCGCCCTCCACCTCGTCGCAGGTGCGGACGCAGCGGGTGCAGCTGATGCAGCGGTTCAGGTCGAGCCCGAAGCGCTCGTGCGAGAGGTCCACCGGGCGGGTCGGGTTGCGGTACGCCACCCGGACATGTTCGACCCCGACCTCCGCGGCCATCTGCTGCAGCTCGCAGTGGCCGTTGGAGACGCAGACCGCGCAGACGTGGTTGCCCTCGGCGAAGAGCAGCTCGAGCAGCAGCTTGCGGTACTCGCGCAGCTGGGGCGTGTCGGTGTGGACCACCATCCCCTCCTCGATCTCGGTCATGCACGAGGTCTGCAGCCGCGCCCGCCCCTCCACCTCGACCAGGCAAAGCCGGCAGGCGCCCACGTCGGTGACGCCTCCGAGGTGGCAGAGCCGGGGAATCTTGATCTCGTTGTGCCAGGCGACGGTGAAGATGCTCTGCCCGGCCACGCCGGTGAGCATGCGGCCGTCGATGGTGAGCGTCTTGACGGTCATGGCCGCGTGGGCTCCTTCTTCATCCGGGCGGCGAACTCCTGGGGGAAGTACTTCAGGGCGGTCATCACCGGATTCGGTGCGCTCTGACCAAGGCCGCAGAGGCTGGTGTTGCGGAGCAGGTCGGCCAGCGCCCTCAGCAGGGCGAGGTCCTCCTCGGTGGCCTCTCCGTCGCAGAACTTCTGGAGTAGTAGGTGCATCTGCACCGTCCCGGCGCGGCAGGGCACGCACTTGCCGCACGACTCGTCCCGGCAGAACTCCATGAAGTAGCGGGCCACGTCGACCATCGAAGTCGCCTCGTCCATGACGATCAGACCGCCCGAGCCCATCATCGAGCCCACGGCCACCAGCGACTCGTAGTCCACGGGCACGTCGAGCAGCTGCTCGGGCACGCACCCGCCGGAGGGGCCGCCGGTCTGGATGGCCTTCACCTTGCCCCCGCCGGCGATGCCGCCCGCCATCTCGCTCACGATGCGCCGCACCGGGGTGCCCATCGGCACCTCGATGAGCCCGGTGAGCTCGGTCTTCCCGGCGACCGCGAATACCTTGGTCCCCTTCGACTTCTCGGTTCCGATGCTGGAGAACCACTCGCCGCCGCGGGTGATGATGGGGGCGACGTTGGCGAAGGTCTCGACGTTGTTGATCAGCGTGGGCTTGCCCCAGAGCCCCTTCTCCGGCGGGTAGGGAGGCCGGGGTCGGGGCTCGCCGCGCTTGCCCTCGATGCTGGCGATGAGCGCCGTCTCCTCGCCGCAGACGAAGGCGCCGGCGCCGATGCGGATCTGCAGCGAGAAGTCGAAGGTCGTGTCGAGGATGCGCGCGCCGAGCAGGCCCTCCTTCTCTGCCTGCTTGATGGCGGTCTGGAGGCGGCTGATGGCCAGGAGGTACTCGCCGCGGACGTAGATGTAGCCGTGGCGCGCGCCCACGCCGTAGGCGGCGATGGCCATGCCCTCGAGCACCCGGTGGGGGTCGCCCTCGAGCACGCTCCGGTCCATGAACGCGCCGGGGTCACCCTCGTCGGCGTTGCACACCACGTACTTGACGTCGTTCTCTTGCTTGGCGACCAGCTGCCACTTCACCCCGGTGGGGTAGCCCGCACCGCCGCGCCCGCGAAGTCCGGAGCGCGTCACCTCGGCCACCACCTCTGCCGGCTTCATCTGGGTCAGCGCCTTGGCCAGCGCCGCGTACCCGCCGGCGGCGACGTACGAGTCGATGCGCTCGGGGTCCACCTTCCCGGCGTTCTCCAGGACGATGCGGAGCTGGCCGGCGAAGAAGGGGTGGGTCTCGAAGCTGACCTGTCGCGACTGGAGCGAGGGCGAGGGCGTGCCGTCGACCAGCCCTGGCGCGTCGTCATCGGTCACCTGGAGGAAGAGCGCGCCGTCGCTCTCGCGCTTCACCAGCGGGCCCTTGCTGCACAGGCCCATGCACCCGGTGCCGACCACCTCGACGGACTGGCCGCCCGCCTTCGCCCGCGCCTGCATGCCGGCCTTGAGCGTGTCGCTGCCGATGGCCTGACAGCTCGCGGCGGTACAGACGTGGAGGCGCTCGCGGAACGCGGCGATGCGCTCCCGCTCGGCGTCGGCGCGTTCCACGAGGTCGTCAGGGTTCATGCCCATGTCAGGCCCCCACCTCGTCCAGCTGCTTCTCCAGCGCCGCCACGGACAGCTTGGGAAGGATGCGACCGTCGAGCACCACCACCGGCGCAAGCCCACAGGAGCCGATGCAGCGCGCCTGCTGGATGCCGAGCTTTCCCGGCTCCCCGCGCGCGGCCGCCAGCTGGCATCGCTTCCTGGCGGCGTCGAGCAGGACCTTGGACCCGGCGACGTAGCAGGCGGTGCCGGTGCAGACGAGCGCGGTGTGCTCGGCCTTCGGCTGGAGCGAGAAGAAGTTGTAGAAGGTCGCCACGCCCAGCACGCGGGAGGGCGGCAGCTTCAGCTTCCGCGCCACCTCCCGGAGCCGGTCCATCGACAGGTAGCCGAAGAGCTCCTGTGCGGTGTGCAGCACCTCGATGAGCGCGTCCGCGGCATAGCCCTGGCGCGACATGGCGCGCTCGAAGAGCTTGCTGCGGTTGTCCTTCACGTCCTTCACGGCCGGGGCCGCGTCCGCCATGATGGTCTCCAGCGCACCGCGTGCTCGCGGCGGCACCGGTCATGGGGTGCGTGGGCGCGAGCCCTTCTTGCCATTCAAGGCGCGTGCCGTGTTTGGACGCTCGAAGTCCGGCCCAGGCACACGGCGGACGCGCAGAATCCGCGCGCCGTTCGTTCGTTCCGCATTCCGGCGCGCAGAGTGCGACAACCAGGCTGCCAGGTGTCCGAGCGAGGCAGGTCCGGGTCGCTGGCGGGCAGCCGGACCGCTCACATCTGCCGGAAGCGGTGCGCGTACGGCTGGCTCACCGGGATGCGCTCCGGGTGACCACGGAGTACGATTTCCAGCCCCGCGCCGAGTTGTCTCCGCACGCTGAGGACTGCGCACAGATTCACCACGTAGCTCCGGTGCACGCGCCAGAACGTCTCTGGATCGAGCTCATCGACCAGCTGCTTCAGCGGCCTGGAGACGAGGTGCTCGCGCTCTCGCGTCACCGCCGCCGTGTACTTGTGGTCCGAGCGAAAGAAGAGGATCTCCTCGGTGGTGACGAACCGGAGCTCGCGGCCCTCGAGCACGCTGATCCACCGCAGCGGGCGCCGCTTCTCCAGCGTCTGGCGCAGCTCGGCCAGCAGCGGCTCGAGCACGGCCGGCCTCTCGCCCACCCGCGCCCGGAGCCGGGCCACGGTCCGCCGGAGTCGCTCCGTCGAGAGAGGCTTGAGCAGGAAGTCGATCGCACCCTCCTCGAACGCCGGGACCGCATGCTCGCCGTAGGCAGTGATGAAGACCACGTGGGCCCGGCCGCTGGCGCGCCGGGCCACCTCGAGCCCGTCCATTCCCGGCATCGCCACGTCGAGGAAGAGCACCTCGGGGCGCTGCTCCTCGAGCACCCGCACGGCCTCGAGACCGTCGCCCACCACGGCGCAGACCACCAGCTCCGGCCACAGCGTCGCCAGCGCCTGGGAGACCTCGGCCCGGAGCGCGGGCTCATCCTCGGCGATGAGGGCGCGCGGATTCACGGCGCCGCCCCTCGCGACGCCGCGCGGAGCCGAAGGATCATCCTGTCCAGCGCCGCCTCGGCGGCGGCCGGCTCCTCGATGTACCGACCACGAAGCGCCCGCAGCTCCTCGATGAACACCTCGGGCCGGACCCGCGCTCGGATCGTCCGGAGCCGGGATTCGGCAAGGCGGCCCATCATCCTGGTTCGCTGACTCTCCAGCTGCTCGAAAGCCTGCGCCGCTGCCAGCCTCTGGCGGTGACTCGCGTAGACCGCAGCAGCGAGGCCGATGCGCCAGACGACCTCCAGGAACGCAATGAAGGAACGCAGAGCTCCAGAACTCTGGTACCCGTGGGGCGCGCAGAGCCCCCAGGCAGCGCTGAGCGCCACGGCCGTGGACGCCACTGCCGCGGAGCCGAGCAAGACGACTGCTGCGTATGTCCAGGCCCGATGGCCCCACCGCGCCGATGCCTCCTCGGCGAGGAGAAAGCCAGGAACGAAGCAGACCGCAGCCAGCAGCCAGAGGAGCGACCACCCCCCGAGCGCGATGGGAATCTTTGCGAGGGGAGCACGCTGGGGCACCTCGCTCACGACGAGGGCCACGAACAACGCTCCGGCCATCAGCAGCAGCGAGCGGAACGCGCCAGGGGCCGCCGGCGCGCCGTTGGAGCGGGCCCCCGTCACGCGGCGAGCTCAGAGGTGAGGGGAAGACGAAGCGCGGCCCGGACACCCCGTGGCTCGTTGAGGGACAGTGTCAGCCCTGCCGCGTCGCCATAGCGGAGCGCCAGCCGCGAGCGAACATTGGCCAGTCCTGTCCCTCCACCGCTCCCAGCGCCCATGCCCGCCCCGGTATCTGCGACCGTGACCAGCAGCGCGGGACCTGAGGCTTCGGCCGAGAGCTGGATGGTGCCGCCCTCGGGCGACGGCGCGAGCCCGTGCTTGATCGAGTTCTCCACCAGGGTGAGGAGCACCATCGAAGGAAGCTCGCAACGGTCGAGCGCCTCGGGGAAGGAGATGTCGAAGCGCAGCCGCTGCCCGAAGCGCCGGCGATGCAGCCGCAGGTAGGACGCCAGGAGTGCACGCTCCTGCGCCAGCGTGGTGCTCTCCGACCTCAGGCTGGGGAGCGAGGTCTCGAGGTATTCGACGAGGTCCGTCAGCATCGCCATGCCTGCAGCCGGATCGGCGCGTTGCAACTGACGGACGTTGGCCAGAGTGTTGAAGAGGAAGTGAGGCTCGATCTGCGCCTCGAGCAGTCGTGCGCGGGCCTCCTGCAGCTCCGCCTCGAGTCGGGCGTTGGCTAGACGCGCCTCGTGAGCGCGGGCCTGGGCACGGGCCGCGCGAGCGTAAAGCTCCACTGCGCCGACGAGCAGCGCGCAGGGAAGCAACATGGAGATAAAGGCCTCCGCGGCAGTCGTCCAGTCGAGCGGCGCCCGAGTGAAGCCGACGGGGGCGCCGAGAGCTGCGGCCGCCACGGTTCCCAGCACGAGGCGAGGAAGCGGCAGCGGGCGCCCCGCCTCCATCTGCTGGCGCGCCAGCCGGACGAGGATCACGGCGGGGAGGAACGCCAGGGTGCTGAAGGCGAAGTAAACGCTCGCCGCGCCGAGCGGGAGCTTCCCCGCCAGGAGAGCCCCCGTGGTGTCGATCGCGGTGTCGATCGCTGCACAACCCAGGAGCAGCGCGACATCCGCCCGCATGGCCGAGGACGCGAATCTCCAGACGCGGCTCATTGCCATCCCCCTGCGCGGTCGCCCGACGAGGGTGGACTCTACCGCTGGCGGCCCGAGCACGTCGCAAGAGCCCTGAGCGTGACGAGCTGCGTTGGTGGGTCGAGGCCTGTTTGTCAGGCCGGACAGGTCGGCCGTCGGGTGGATCAGGCCGTCCGTCGGGTTGCCGTCGAGCCGGCCAGCGCGGGGCGTAAGCGTCCACAGGGGCGAGAGCAACCCCAGGGGAGGCGGACATGGTCTGGAAGAGCGCGAGCAACGGAGCAGCGGTGGCGGTCCCCGGGGCGTGGGTCCTCGCACTGTTCGCTGCGCTGGGGTGCGGGAGCGGCGACGGCTCGAGCGGCACGCTGACGACGAGCGAGGCACCCGTCGCGACCGCGTCCGGAGCCTCGGCGGTCATGCCGGCTTCCGACACCGCACCGGCGGGCTCGGTCACGGTGTACGCGGACGGATTGAGCAACCCACGGGGGCTCAAGTTCGGACCGGACGGCAACCTCTACGTCGCCGAGGGAGGAGTGGGGGGATCCGATCCAGCTCCGACGACCGAGGATTGCACCGTGCCTGGCGCGGGTCCGTACACGGGCAGCCCGGTCGGTTCGCGCATCTCCAGGATCGATCGGCATGGCCGGCGGACCACCGTCGCCGACGGCCTGCCCTCGAGTCAGACGAACCCCCAGCTTGGCAGCCTGGTGAGCGGCGTCGCCGACATCGCCTTCCTCGATGGAACCCTCTACGGGATCTTGGCCGGGGCGGGCTGCTCCCACGGCGTTCCGAGCATTCCCAACGGCGTCATTCGTGTCCGCCGCAACGGCAACTGGTCGCTGATCAACGATCTGGGTGCCTACCAGCGGGCCCATCCGGTGGCCAATCCCGAGCCGGATGACTTCGAACCCGACGGCACCTGGTACAGCATGATCGCGGTCCATGGCGCCCTCTACGCGGTCGAGCCAAATCATGGCGAGATCGTGCAGATCAGGACCAGCGGTCGCATCACCCGTCTCATCGACATTTCGGCGAGCCAGGGTCACGTGGTGCCGACTGCGCTCGCGTACCACCGCGGCAACTTCTACGTCGCCAACCTTTCACTCTTTCCGCAGCCTCCGGGAGCTTCGAAGGTCTGGAAGGTCACCCCGGGGGGGCACATCAGCGTTCACGCCAGCGGCTTCAACATGGTCCTGGGACTGACCTTCGATCGCCACGGCCGCATGTGCGTGCTGCAGAGTTCCGAGGCGCCAGCCCCCACGCCGGGAACGGGCAGCGTGGTCCGGCTCAGCCGGGACGGCACGAAACGGACCACCATCGTGAGCGGTCTGGTCGTCCCCTCCGGAATGACGTTCGGACCCGACGGCAACCTGTACATCTCCAACGTGGGCTTCGGTGCTCCGCCGGTCGGGCTTGGCCAGATCCTGAAGGTGCGCTTGCCCGACGATGGCCGCGACGGTGATCGGGATGAGGAAGGCGACGAGGGCGACGAGGACGACTGACCACCGCGCGGCTCAACCGCTCGACCCAGAGGGCCGTCATGACATGCCAGAACCAGAGGACCGAGAGTGCTTGCCGCTTGTGCTTCACCCTGCTCGTCGCGCTGCTCGGCGGGTGCGGTGGTGGGAGCGGCGGCAGCACGCCCGACGCCGGCGGCCCGACGAACCATTTCCCGACGCTCACCGGCGCGTTGACCGCAAGCCCGAACCTGGTGGTCGGAGGCCAGGTCGTGCAGCTCTCGGTGAGCGCATCCGACTCGGACGGAGACACTCTCACGTACACCTGGTCGGCGCCGGGCGGCACCCTTGCTGCTCAGGGGGCCTCGACCACCTGGACCGCTCCCGCCGTGTCGGCAGGCGCCTCCTTCCAGCTGTCGGTCACCGTGTCGGACGGTCGCGGAGGGTCGGTTGGCGGGACCGCGGCGGTGTACGTGACGAGCGCGGCGGTGCCATCCTTTGCTGCCGATCTCGAGCCAATCTTCAACCGATTCAGCGCCCCGCCGGGCTGCACGATCTGTCACGTCGGGGGCAACCACTCACCACGCCTCGAGCCGTCGTACGCCTGGGCAGCCATCGTCGGAGTCTCGGCCACGGACAGCTGCACGTCGCAGAAGCTGGTGAATCCGGGCGACCCTGACTCCTCGGTCCTGTTCCAGCGCATCGCCGGCGAGGCATGCGGTACGCGGATGCCGCCGGGTCTTCCGGAGTATTTCGACACCCACCCCGGTGAGCTGGCGGCGATCCGATCCTGGATCCTCGCCGGGGCACCCAACAACTGAGGTATGCCGCCGGCCCCCACGCCGGGAACGGGCAGCGTGGTCCGGCTCAGCCGAGACGGCAGGAAACGGACCACCATCGTGAGCCGTCTGGTCGTCCCCTCCGGAATGACGTTCGGACCCGACGGCAACCTGTCCATCTCCAACGTGGGCTTCGGTGCTCCGCCGGTCGGGCTTGGCCAGATCCTGAAGGCGCGCTTGCCCGACGATGGCCGCGACGGTGATCGGGATGAGGAAGGCGACGAGGGCGACGACTGACCCCGAGAAACCAG
>Ga0335069_10005830_pt1 | contig 18023 bp, 13 predicted proteins | sample Lox_Sample_11_FD_206714 | JGI IMG/M metagenome (GOLD analysis project Ga0335069, IMG submission 206714) | Soil microbial communities from Loxahatchee National Wildlife Refuge, Florida, United States - Lox_Sample_1.1 | ecosystem: Environmental > Terrestrial > Soil > Wetlands | place: USA... | reverse complement strand
GAGAATATGGTTACGTCCGGTAGCAACCTCGTTAGGGCGCACGGCCGCGCGCCGAGCGCCTTGGCCGTAGGGGCAGACCCATGTGTCTGCCCTGCCCTCCCGCCTTACGGGAGAGCGCGCACAGCCGTGCGCCCCTGCAGCTCGACTACCAGAAGATCCATTGCAGCAGCAGGAACAACACCAGTGACACGCCCGCCCAGAAGATCGGCCGCTTCCAAAGCGGCAAGTGTCCCTCGCTGGGGAGTTCCGTGCAACCGTAAACCAGGCCGGTCAACTCCTCGACCGGCTTGGGCCTGGTCAGGGCGCTGACCGCCACAGTGACGGTGACGCAAATCAGCCACGACCACAGCGCTCGATACATGTTTTCGGCCATGTCCTGGGCGTGGCTCGAAAGCGCGATGTAGGCGAGCATGCCGTGATTGAACTTGACCAGCAGAAACATGGCGATGGAAGACGTGCTGCCGGCGAGCAGTCCCCAGAACCCTCCGGCGGGCGTGACGCGCTTCCACAACATGCCCAGCAGCACGGTGCCAAACAGCGGCGCAATGAAGATGCTGAAGAGCGCCTGCACGTAATCCATGATGCTGCCGAATTGCATCACGAGGTATGCGGTACCAATCGAAATCATCACGCCCAGGATGGTGCACCAGCGCCCCATGCTCAGGTAGTGGGCGTCCGAAGCGTTCTTGCGGACGAAGGGCCGGTAAAGGTCGTAGGTCCACACCGTCGCGAAAGCGCTGACGTTCCCTGCCATGCCCGACATGAAACCGGCAATCAGCGCCGTGATCCCGAGGCCCAGCGGGCCTGGGCCACAGTAGCGCGCCAACATCAGCGGGAGAACTTCGTTGTAGCTGTGTTGCCCCGCGGTCACGGCGCTTTCCGGCACCAGCTTAAAGGGGAGCAAGCCCAGCCCCAGCAAGCCCGGCAGGATCACAATGAAGGGAACCGCCATCTTGAAATACGAGCCGATGATCGGAGCCATCTTAGCGGCGCGAATGTCTTTGGCCGCGAAGACGCGCTGCACCACCAGAAAGTCCGTGGTCCAGTAGCCGAACGAAATCACCCAGCCCAGGCCGAAAACGATGCCCGTCCAGTGAATTCCCATGGGGTTGTCGGTGAAGTGGCCCATGGTCTGCCACAGGTGCGTGTAGTCGCCTTGCGGGAGATTCTGGTGAATGCGCTGGACCAGACCCGACCAGCCACCCGCTTCCACGAGGCCCAGGATCGGAATCAGCAGCGCGCCCAGCCAGATCAGGAAGAACTGCAGAACCTCGTTGAAGATGGCGCTGAACAAGCCCCCGAGCGAGACGTAGATCGCCACCGTGATCGACGAAACCCAGATGCTGAAGTGGATGTTCCAGCCGAGCACCACCTTCATGACCAGGGCCATGGCATACATGTTGATGCCGGACATCAATACGGTCATGAAGGCAAACGACACGGCGCTGAGCGCGCGGGTGGGCTCGCCGTAGCGGAGCTGGAGATAGCCGGGGACGGAGTGCGTCTTCGAGATGTAATAGAAGGGCATCATGACGATGCCCAGAAACAGCATGGCAGGGATTGCTCCCACCCAGTACCAGTGCGCGGCCAGGATGCCGTATTGATAAGCCGAGGCCGCCCAGCCCATCAGCTCCAGCGCCCCGAGGTTCGCCGACAGGAAGCTGAGGCCCGCTACCCAGGCCGTCATCTCGCGCCCGGCCAGGAAGAAGTCTTCCCCGCTCCGCGTATAGCGCTTGAGGTAAATGCCGATACCCAACACCATCGCGAAGTAGGTCCCGATAATCAGCAGGTCGGGCCAGCGCAACGCAATCAACCGCTGGCCGGAGGCGGGATCAGCGGCAGCGAACCATAGCATCGAGAGGGATAACGTCATGAGAGGTCCTTGGAAAGGCTAGGAGTCAGGAGCCAGGAGTCAGAAGTCAGAATAGAACCTTCGCTTTCCTCGTGGCTTGGAGTCCTCGTCCCACATTAGGAATCCGGACGTCATCGAGGAAAACGAGCCGCCGACCCGGCATTCTGACTCCTGGCTCCTGACTCCTAGCCTTTGGTCTTCCCCGGCTGGCCGTACCACGTGTGGTAGCGCTCCCACCACTTCTTTACTTCTTCGGGAGTCAGTGGCGTGGGCTTGCCGAGCAACAGGGCCAAATGCACAGTCTTGCAAACGTCTTCCAGCATCACGGCCGCTTTCAGTGCCGCGCGCGGCGTCGGCCCCCAGGCGAACGTGCCATGGTGCGACATCAGAATCGCCGGCGCCCGGTTCCGGTGCTTTACAATCGCCTGGCCGATGTGGTCGGCATGGTTATCGACGTAAGGTGCACAGGGAATCTCGTCGCCAAACTCGTCGGCGATGGCGGTGAGGTAGGCGGGAATCGGCTTGCCCGCCAGGCCCATGGCCGTCGCGTAATTCGAGTGCGTGTGAATTACTCCGCCCACTTCCGGGCAGTACTTGTAGATATAGAGATGATCGGGCAGGTCCACCGAAGGGTTCCACTTGCCGCGCAGCTTGCGGCCTTCAAGGTCCGTCACCACCATGTCGGCGGGCTTCATGCGGTCGTAGTCCATGCCGCTGGGCTTGATGACCACGACACCACGCTGGCGATCAATGCCGCTGGCATTGCCACTGTGCATGGTCACAAGCCCCCCGCGCCAGATGCCCAGGTTGGCTTCGTAAACTTCGCGACGGAGTTGGTCGAGGGTAGGCATGGCAGAAAGCTCTCAGCTTTCAGCTATCAGCGTTCAGCTTGCGGTAGCCAGCGAACACCAAAAGGTGCGGAGCACCACAGCTCAAGCCAACGGCCTGGGTTCACGACGTTCGGCCGTCCTGCTCACTCCGCTAAAGTGAAGTTCACGACTGTTTTGAACGGGCCGCATCCGGTGCGGGCTTTGAACTTCATCCCTTTTGCTCTTTCCATCAGCAATTTACCAGCTTCCGAGGACGAGGCGTTGACGACCTTCGCGCCAACTACCTCGCCGTCCTCGCTTATTACGATGGCGATGGAACCTTGCGCCCTGATCTTCTGGGCCCGCTCCTCTTGCTCCTTCGGGAGTACGCCTTTCGCCACCAAGTCCGGCGGCTTAGCGCAGGGTGAGGCATCCTTCTTTTTGGCCGTCGCCGACACTATTCCGGTCAGAGTCGTGCCCAGCAGCAGAAGTGCACTGGCGAGTGCGAACGTCCGTGTTCTCATTGGATACACCTCGCGCTCCTGAGGGTGAAGACGCTCTCACGTGCCTAGCTGATAGCTGACCGCTGAAAGCTAACAGCTATTTTGCCGCCATCTCCCGCTTCAGTGATTTCAGCCGCTTCATCACGTCGTTCGCGCCGCGGCCGAAGTAGTCGTGCAGCGCATGGTACTCGGCATAAAGCCGGTTGTAGACCTCATGGTTCTCGGCGTCGGGCCGGAACGTGCGTTTTTCGACACGCGCCATGTGCCGTGCGGCTTCGGTGATCGAGTCATAGCCGCCTGCGGTGCGCCCGGCCGCCACGGCTCCGTGCATCGCCGCTCCCAACGCCGAGCAGGTCTGGAGCGGGTTGGCCAGCTTGATCTCGCGCCCCGTCACGTCCGCATAGATCTGCATCAGCAAGCGATTTTTCTCCGGCAAGCCGCCGCACGCAACCAGCTCATTCACCGTGACGCCTTTCGATTCAAAAGCCTCGACAATGGTGCGCGTGCCGAAAGCCGTGGCCTCAATGAGCGCGCGGTAAATCTCTTCCGCGCGCGTCGCGAGCGTCATGCCCACCATCACGCCTGTCAGGTCCACATCCACCAGGACCGAGCGGTTGCCATTCCACCAGTCGAGCGCCAGCAAGCCTGACTCTCCCGGTTTAAGTGCCGCCGCCCGCTTCTCGAGCACCGCCTGGAACGGTACCTTTAACTTCCGGGCTTCTTTGTGGATGTAATCCGGCACTCCGTGCTCGAAGAGCCAGGCGAAAATATCCCCCACCGCCGATTGGCCGGCTTCGTAGCCCCACAGGCCCGGCACGATGCCGTCCTCGACAACGCCGCACATGCCCTCGACCATCTGCCGCTCGGTCCCGAGCAGCATGTGGCAGATCGACGTGCCCATGATCATTACGAGAGACCCTGGTTCGGTCACCGTGCAAGCCGGCACCGCCACGTGGGCGTCCACGTTGCCCACCGCCACTGGCGTGCCTTCTGTGAGACCAGTCTTCTTCGCCCAGTATGCTGTCAGCCCGCCCGCCTTCTCGCCCAGCGCATAGAACGTCTCACCCACTTTGTCGGCGATGACGTTTTCCATATGCGGGTTAAGCGCGCTGAAGAAATCCGAGGAAGGAAATCCCCGGCCTTTCACCCACATTCCCTTGTAGCCGGCCGTGCAGGTGTTGCGCTTCTCGACGCCGGTCATCTGCCACACAATCCAGTCCGCGGCCTCGATGAAGCGGTCGATCGAGTCGTAGACCTCGGGAGCCTCGTCCAGCACCTGAAGCAGTTTCGAGAAGAACCATTCCGAAGAATACTTGCCGCCGTAAATACGAATGAACTCCTCGTTCCGCTCGCGGCCGACATCGTTGATGCGGTTGGCCTGGGGCTGCGCGGCGTGGTGCTTCCACAGCTTCACGTAAGCGTGCGGCTCTTTCCGGTAGCCCGGCACGGCGGAGAGCGGCGTGCCGTCGGACTTCGCCGGCATGGGGCTCGAAGCGGTGAAGTCTGTGCCGATGCCCACCACGTCCTCGCCCTTCACCTTCGCTTCCTTCAGCGCCTTGGGCACCGCCTTCTCGAGCACGTAGAGGTAATCAAGCGGGTTCTGCAGAGCCCAGTCTGGTGGCAGTTTGGGGCCAGCGGGCAAGCGCTCGTCGATCACGCCGTCCGGGTAAGGCGCCACCGCAGAAGCCAGCAGCTTGCCATCCCGCACCCGCACCACTACGGCACGGCCTGATTCGGTTCCGTAATCAATCCCCAGCACGAATTTGTCTTTGGACATGGAGGTCTCGTTTCAGGTTTACTGGCACCGCCGAACAAAAGCCTGGGTGGCCGGCTGGGCTCCGAGCGGCCCCGGCGACCGCAACTGGCAGGCCCAACATCATCTCCGAGCACGCGGCACAGCGCAAGGAGGAAAAGATACAGGCGGTTACCCTAGGTTATCCCTTGTCTCCTGTCAAGCGTTCCTAGCGCGCGATGGCGTGCTAATCCGGTCGTAGCGCCTCGTAGCGCCGCCCTTCAAGGCGGCATGTGCCGGACCGAAGCCCGGTGCCACACCCCAAACAGACAGTTCCTGGCGCTCACCGGAGCCGGTTCTTGACCCCATGGGATGCTTGTGTTACGGTCAGTTGCCGAATTCACAAAAAATGTGTTGTTCTGCGTCCCCATGGCTGAAATCCTCAAGCTGGAAAGCAATCCTCTCGAATACGTACTTGATTACACAGTGAATCTGGTCTTGCGTGGCAAGGTGGTGGCGTTTCCCACCGACACGTACTACGGCCTTGGCGCTGACCCTTTTAACCTCTCCGCGGTGAGCGAGATCTTCCGGATCAAACGGCGTGGCGCCGACCGGCCACTGCCTTTGCTGGTCGATTCCATCGATCAGGCGGCGGACCTTGCCACCCATATCCCGAAGTTATTCTTCACGCTGGCGAAGAAGTTCTGGCCGGGCCCTCTGACCATCGTCGTTCCCGCTTCACGTCAGATCCCGTTGAAGGTCACTGCGAACACTGGCAAGGTGGGATTGCGCTGGCCCCAAGCGCCTTTTGTGGTCTCCCTGATTGCGGCCGCGGGTCGCCCGCTGACGGGAACCAGCGCCAATCTCTCCGCGATGGCAGCCTGCTCCACCGCCGATGAGGTAGACTGCCAGTTGGGCGATGTCTTGCCGCTCATCCTGGATGGCGGTCTGACTCGTGGCTTGGTGGCGTCGACGGTGGTCGAATTGGACGGCGAATCAGGCCGGATTCTCCGCCACGGAGGCATTGCCGACTCTGAATTGAAGGAGTTCCTAGGCTGATCTCCGCACGGTTTCGTTACAGCGTGGGAGCGGTCTCGATCGTGGTGCTGCTTGTGGGCGCCCGGGGGGAATGGTCTCTCTATAAGGCCATCCGGCGCCAAGCCGGACGCGAAGAGGCCCGCCCCGCCGATGCCTTGGTGATCTTCGGAGCTGCCGAGTACAACGGGAGTCCCTCGCCGGTCCTCAAGGCTCGCCTGGATCACGCGCTGGAACTTGAAGACCGCGACCTGGTCCCGTTGCTCATCACGACCGGCGGCAGCGGCGGGGATCCGAACTTCACGGAAGGTGGAGTCGCGCGCGATTACCTGATTCAACAGGGTGTGGCGGAAGCCAAGATAGTTGCCGAAACGCGCAGTGTCACAACTTACGGCAGTGTAAAGGCGGTCGTGCAGATTCTGACGGAACACCATGCGCGGAACTGCATTGTCGTCAGCGACGGGTTTCACATCTACCGCATCAAGCTCATGTTTCGGGACCTGGGCATCACCGCCTATGGTTCCCCTGCTCCGGACAGCCCCATCGAAGACGACCCCACCTTGCGCGTGCTCTATTCCATCCGCGAAACCGTGGTCGCCACGCTCTGGCACCTGCGGGTGAAGTTGTAGAAGGCGCGCAGCACCATTGAGGATTACAGAATAAGATGACGGCCAACGCTGTAGCAGCATCTGTGCCCTCAGCCTTCACGGCGCTCATAGAGCGCCGCTACAGCGAACTGCTGTCACGATATTCTGTGACCCGCAGCAACGGCAGGCTGTGAGATCTTGCCGAGCACCACAGCGTGGCGCGCGCCGGTCACTTTCGGGAGATTCCCAGGCAGGCCGTGCAGCGTGCGGTCGGCGAGGATCGCAAAGGCGATAGCTTCCTTCGCGTCCGCGGGCAGGCCGCAGGCGTCGGAACGCTGAACGCGTACGTGGGGGAGGAGTTGGCTGAGCCGGCCCAGCAACAAGCGGTTGTGCGCTCCGCCACCCGACACGATAAGGCGCTGAATTGGGATGCTGCCGAGAACGAAGCGGTCGAGTGCGTCCGTGATCGTGCGGGCTGTTAATTCCGTGGCTGTGCGGAGCAGGTCCTCCCGCCGCGCGCCGCGCTCCTTCAGGAAGTATTGTTTGCGGAAAGACTCCCCAAATTGCTCGCGGCCCGCGCTCTTGGGCGGCGCCTTCTTGAAGAAGGGCAAGCGCAGCATCCGGCTCAAGAGTGGTTCGCTAACTCGCCCGCGCGCGGCCCACCGGCCACCGGCGTCGTAAGACTTCTGCCCTCGCGTGTAGTCACGCACCAATCCATCGATGAGCATGTTTCCGGGGCCCGTGTCGAATCCAAAAACCTGTTCCGGTTTCGCGCCGGCGGGAATCACTGTGAAATTCGCGATGCCGCCAACATTGAGTGCTACGGTGCCGTGCCGCTCGTCACGCAGAAGGAGGTAATCCACCAGCGGCACCAGTGGCGCGCCCTGGCCACCGGCCGCCATGTCGGCAGTGCGGAAATCCGCCACCACGGGCACGCCCGTACGCCCGGCAATCACAGCAGGCTCGGCGATTTGCAGAGTGCTCGTGACGTTCCGGCCGCATTCGCGAGCAGGCACACCCTGATGGTAGATGGTTTGGCCGTGCGAGCCGATGGCGGCCAGCCGCGCCGGTGAAACCCGTGCCGCGCGGCACACGCCCAACGCTGCCTCCGCGAAGAGTTCGCCCAGCAGAAAATTTAGCTGGCTGATTTCGCCCGCCGTCGCAGCTTCTCCCGCGGCAACGCGGAGAATTCTCTGCCGGACGGAAGCCGCGTAAGGGCAGGTTTCAAACGCCAGCAGGCGGACACGTGGCCTGGTTGCAGGTCCCGAGATGCGCACCAGGGCCGCGTCAATGCCGTCCAGGGACGTGCCCGACATCAAACCTACGATCAGACGTGCAGCAGCAGAAGCTGGTTTGGGCACTTTCTGGCTCCTTATATGGGGGGACGCAAGGTGAAGCATCTGACGGTGCTGTCCTAATTTGAGGAGTAGCGCCGGGCTTCAGCGGCTGCGGAAAGAGTCTGCAGCGGGCTGAAGTAGCGCCGGCTTCCAGCCGGCAACTCCTTTCGCTTCCCTTGGAGCCGGCAAGATGCCGGCGCGACAGGGGTCGCCGGGACGACTTTTTCCGCAGCCTCTTCAGTCCGGCATGTGCCGCCCTAAAGGGCGGCGCTACAGCCAAATTAGGGCACGCATCTCACAGCCGCTGAGCGGCGTTAGTCGGAGAAGCGCCGACGTGCCCCATGGAAGATCGCGAGCATCTCGATCACGTCCGTCTGACAGTGGTAGTACGCCACGTACGGGGTGCCGGCGATTGGCAGCAAACGGATCGCAGGTTCTTTGGTTTGCCTACCTATGAGGGGGAATTCAATTCATAAGTCCCCCTTGGAGCGGATGTTAACACAGATCACGACTGAATCTGTTTCTTCAGTTCCGCCAGAAGGTTCAGGGCTTCGATCGGCTTCAGGTTATCGAGGTCGGCTTTCTCGATGGCCTGCACTACTTCGGCATTGAGCGGGGTAAAGATGGTGAGTTGCACGGGACCGGTGTCCGGCGCTTCCTGCCGGGCCGCCAGCCGCTCGCTGAGCGTGTGCTCATTCTGTTCGTGGCGTTCGAGGATCTCATGGGCGCGCTCGACGACCGTGTTCGGCAGACCGGCCAGCCGCGCCACCTCGATACCGTAACTCTTATCGGCACTGCCGGGCTCGACCTTGCGTAGAAAGATGATGTTCGATCCCGATTCCTTCACCGAAACGTGGTAGTTCTTCACACCGGGAAGCCGGTCGGCAAGCTCGGTCAGTTCATGGTAGTGGGTCGCGAAAAGAGTCTTGGCGCGCGTGCGAGTCAGGAGATACTCAACCACGGCCCAGGCAATCGCCAGACCGTCGAACGTGGCCGTCCCGCGGCCGATCTCGTCGAGCAGCACCAGGCTGCGCGGCGTAGCAGTATTCAGGATTGTAGCGGCCTCTGTCATCTCAACCATGAATGTGGAACGGCCCCGCGTGAGATTATCTGAAGCGCCGATGCGCGTGAAAATGCGGTCGAAGATGGGGAGCTTGGCCCGCGCCGCAGGAACGAAGCTACCCATCTGCGCCATCAGCGCGATCTGGGCAGCTTGCCGCAGGTAAGTGGATTTTCCCCCCATGTTGGGTCCGGTGACGATCAGGAGCAGGTCCGGGCCGGCGTTCATGAAAAGGTCGTTGGGGACGAACCGGCCGGCCTGGTCCGCTTCCACGATACGTTCGATGACGGGGTGGCGGCCCTGCTGGATCAGCAACTCGCCATCGCCAGAAAATTCCGGACGGTGATAATCGCGTTCGGCGGCGAGATGCGCAAAGCAGGCGAGCACGTCGAGTTCGGCAATGACGGCAGCGGTCTGGCGAAGGCGCGCGGCCTCGTTCCCAACCTGCCGCCGGATATCCACGAAAAGATCGTGTTCGAGCGTGTGGCTGCGATCTTCGGCGTCGAGGATCCGGGCTTCCAGCTCTTTCAACTCGGAGGTCGTAAAGCGCTCGGCATTGACCAGCGTCTGTTTCCGCTCGTAATCCGCCGGGGCCAGGTGCAGGTTGGCCTTCGAGACCTCGATGTAGTACCCAAAAACGCTGTTGAAGCGCACCTTGAGCGAATTGATGCCGGTGCGTTCCCGCTCCCGCACTTCGATTTGGGCCAAGAGGCGCTTGGCGTTCTGTCCAAGGTCGCGCAGCTCGTCAAGTTCAGCGTGAAAACCCGGGCGAATCAGTCCACCTTCATTCAGAACCACGGGCGGCTCAGGATGCACAGACCGTTCCAGCAGGTCGTACACGTCACGGAGTTCGTCCAGGCGGTCATGCAGCACGTGGAGCCGCGCGGCTGCGAAATGCGCGACGTAGGTCCGCAGTAAGGGAAGCGGAGCCAGCGACTGCTTCAGCGCCAGCAGATCGCGAGCGTTGGCCGTCTCCAGCGTCACCTTGCTGAGCAGCCGTTCGAGGTCCTGTATGGTGCCGAGGACACGCCGCAGCTCTTCACGTTCAATCGTGCTCTTGGCAAACTCCTCCACCGCGTCCAGCCGTGCCTCAAGCTCCGCGCGGTCCAGCGACGGCCGCAGCATCCAGGCCTTGAGTTGCCGCGCTCCCAGCGACGTTGTGCACTCATCGAGTACGCCGAGCAGCGTGGAGGCGCGCGACTCCCCAAAGGCCGGGTCCACCAGCTCAAGGTTGCGGAGCGTCGAGGGATCAAGACGCAATGAATCCTGTTGCTGGTAGAAGCGGATTGAATCGAGATGCGCCAGCGAGCCGCGTTGTGTCTCGCGCACATAATGGAGAATCGCCCCCGCCGCCGCCACGGCGCAGGGATGACCCTCGAGTCCGTAACCGGCCAGCGTGGCAACGCGGAAATGATCGCGCAGCAGCCGGCTGCCGTATTCTTCCGTAAACGCCCATTCGTCAAGCGGCGTTTCGGTCACGTTGGAACCGGGGCGGCTTCCCAGCGGGCTTTCCGTGCCTGATGCCAGCAGCAGTTCGCTGGGCCGTACACTCTCCAGTTCGTCGCGCAGGCGCGCGGCTGCGCCCGCACCCACAAATTCGGTACTGCGAAAATCGCCCGTGGAAAGGTCAAGCAACGCGAGCCCCGCAGCGTCCTGGCGCATGACCACCGCAGCCAGGTAGTTGTTTTGCCGGGGTTCGAGCACCTGCGTGTCGATCGCCGTGCCCGGCGTGACCACGCGCGTCACCTCGCGCTTCACGAGCTTTTTGGCGAAACGCGGGTCCTCCATCTGGTCGCAGATCGCCACGCGGAAACCGCGCCGGATCAGCCGCGCGATGTAGCCCTCGGCGGCGTGGTAAGGGACGCCGCACATCGGGATCGGTGAGCCCTTCTCCTTATTGCGGGAGGTGAGCGTGATCTGTAATTCCTTCGAGGCCACTACGGCGTCTTCGAAAAAGAGTTCGTAAAAGTCGCCCAGGCGGAACAGGAGCAGGGCGTTCGGGTGGCGTTGCTTAATAGCACTGTATTGCCGCATGAGCGGCGTCGAGAATTCTTCCATGGGCGTCCGGTCATTATAGCGTGTCGGCGAAAGAGCTGGGGTCCGGGATTAGGAATTAGGGTTTAGGAGTCAGGGGTCAGGGAATGAGAATCGAGGTCCTGCGGCCTGGGCGTCCAGCTTCTCATGCCGGTCACAGATTGCAGGCGCGCCAATTCGCACGAACCATTTTCCACACATGAGTGTCCAAGTCCTTCGCCCCTCTTGCCTATTTCGCGCATCAGCGCTCAGGCGGATGCAGCAGGTAACGCACGTCAGGAAGGTGGCGGAATTTCTGGTCGCAATCCAGGCCATAGCCCACGACGAATACGTCGGGGATTTCAAACCCCGTGTAATCGGCCCGCATGGGAATGACGCGGCGCGAAGGCTTGTCGAGCAGAGTCACGAGTTTCAGACTGCGCGGTGAGCGCGCGCCGAGTACACCCTGCAAGTAGTGGCACGTCCGGCCGGTGTCCAGGATGTCTTCGACAATAAGGACGTCGCGGCCCTCAATTCTGACATCGAGGTCCTTGGTGATCTTCACCTCCCCCGATGAGACGGCGCCGGCCCCGTAACTCTGTATGGACAGGAAATCCACCGTGCATGGGATGGACAGCCCGCGCGCCAGGTCCGCCATGAAAATCCACGCGCCCTTGAGGACTCCCACCAGGTGGGGCGTGCAGCCCCGATAATCACGGGAGATCTCTGCGGCCAGTTCGCCCACGCGCGCTTGAAGCCTGACCGCCTCCAATAAGACAGGAAGTTCGAGTGCGGGAGAAGGTTCAGTCACGATATGGCCTCATTTATGGACGTCACCGCTGATCGTGCGCCGTTCTTCAGCTCCCTTGAAAGTGCACGAGCCTTCACCGTTGACGGTCCGCAACCCCATCTGTTAAATTGAAATATTGCATTTTGCTCAAAAGGAGTTTCCGTGGCAAGCCACAAATCCGCTCTGAAGCGCATCAAGCAGACAGAAAAGCGTACCCAACGTAATCAGGTTCAGACCACCGAACTGCGTCACCAGATCCGCAAGTTCCGCGGCGCACTAAAAGCTAAGGATAAGGCCGCCGCGCAGGCGTTGCTGAAGCCCACGACCACTATCATTGACCAGGCCGTCCGCAAAGGCATCCTGCACGCTAATACGGCAGCCCGTTACAAGTCGCGGCTGACAGTTGCTTACAACGCACTGGCGTAAAGCGGATCTGATAAGAAGAACAGCCTAACATCGCCCGAGCAGGCGCCTCGGCGGGCAGTCCGCGGCGCTGCTTGCGGATGCCGTTGCTCACCCGATCAAGCAATTAGGCCTCAGTTGAAGGTACCGGGATCTCATCACTGATCCCGGCTTCACCTGAGGGCGCCTTTCCCACCACGATTTGCCACACCAGGAATTCCAACAGAATCTTGGAGTCTTTCCAGGAAGACTTGATTCCCAGGTCGGCCCGGCGGACGGCGCGCATAGCTTGCAGAATTTCCTCGCGGGGATAGTTGCGAAGTGTGAGCGGCGTGATTTCCGCCGTGGCGTACGGGTTGCTGCCGCGCGACCAGCCGCCGCGGTAACCGGAGTCCGAAGCGCCGCGCAAGGCCTGGCGGAACAGGTCGCCGATGCACCAGAGGATCAGCGTTTCGGCCACCTTGCTGGCCAGCAATTCGCGCAGCGTACGGAGCGCCTCGCCGCACTCGCGCGTCCCGATGGCGCGCAGCAGCTTGCCGATTTCGTGTTCTTCGCGAAAGGCGACAATCGATTCCAGATCACCGTGCTCCAGGCGCTTGAGGCCGGGCTTGGCAACCAGCAGCTTCTCCAGTTCTGTCCGCATCCACAACAGATTGACGGAGGACGGTCCAGCCGCCGAGCGCGAATCCTGGCTGACCTCGAACTTCGCAGCGATCTCTTCCGCAAGGGCTGCTGTCACCTCGATGCCCGCGCGATGGAGGAATTGCGCCGCCAGGCGTGCAGCTTCCTGCCGGTCGGGTGAACGCAGTTCGACCACCTGCGCCTTCTTCTCCAGCAACTGGATAAACCGCCGGCGGCGGTCGGGCTCCGCCGCCTGAAACACGACCGTGGAAAACGGCGAGGGCCGCTCCAGATACGCGCGCAGCGCCTCCACGTCGTCATCTCCGGCCGACTTGAAATCTTCGGGGTCCGAAACCAGCAGGAAGGTGTGCCCACCCAGCATGGGCATCTGTTCGGCACCTTCCAGCGCGTGGGCCAGTTCGCCGGCAACAAACTCGATGTCCGTGAGGCACCACTGGCGGGAGTCCGCCGGGATGGAGTTTACGACAGCCTTGCGGCATTCCTCTTGAAGATAGCGGTCGGGACCGCGAAGAAGATACGCTGGACCCACTTCCCCTTTTCGGAAGCTGGCGATGAATTCGGTAGGACGCACGAAGAAGAGCTTACCGCCTAGGCGCCGAATGCGGAAGCGAAAAGCAGGCGAAGAGCAAGCGGAGAACTGCATACCTCTTCTATCAAGCCCGTTTGTTGTCGCCCAAGGATCCCCACTGTCATCCTGAGCGCACGACGACAGCGGTTAGCCTCACGCGGGACCGGCGTTTCCGGACTGGTCCACGGCCACCACCGCATAACCACCGGGGCGCCGGTTATCGGGTCCGGAGTCGATGAACTCGGTAGCGGCGGTCGAACCAATGCGGACGCCGTGATGGTAGACGCGGTAGTAACACAGATCCGGCTCGGAATTGGCAATCCAACGCAGCCGTGAAGCCTCGACGGCTCCGCCCGGGATACGCGTGTCGCGAATGCGCTCGACTTCCAGCCCACGTACGGCAGAGGGCGGCGTATCGTCGTAGGCCGTCGTGTAGACCGCGAGCGATCCGGCCTCGACGACATCAGAGAGTGTCCCATCGTGCAGCGATAGCTTGGCCGCCGGTTCCTGGAGGTCCCCGTCCACGGTGACCGGGACATGCTTTGGGTCATACACGTACTTGCGGAAGGCCGCTTGGCCAGCGCCTGCGAGCGCAACTCTAACGGGCACGTCGTGGGCAGTACGGTTGATCACGGCGATCGACCATGTCTTGCCGGCATCGTGCTGAAGTGCTGCGACGCGCAGCTTCTCATCGGGCGTGTTCACCTGATAGACCGTCCCGGGGCCACGGAAGAACTTGGTGAGGAGGCCGTAGGAGTAATAAGGAGCCCGCGTCAGCCCGCCGCTGGTGAGCCACTTGAAGACTCCCCATTGATTGATGTAGTTCTGCCCTTTCTCGTCGGGATAATCGGTGAAGGTCCAATAGCTCAGCGCGTACACACCACCGTTGATCGCGGCCATCGCGGCTTCGGCAAGCTGCAATCCCGCCAGAGCTTCAAGCGGCGTGTCGAAGTATTTGCACGCGTCCCAACGAACTCCGTACTTCAAGTCGAAATATTGGGCAGGCCCGAATTCACCCAGGATGAAGTCCTTCCCTTTGCTGCGAGCAAGACTCGACGCCCAGTTGCACCTCTCTTTGAACCAGCCGTAGAAATCCAGGTTATCGGGCGCGTGCTCGTTGATGTAGTGATGACCGCCGTAGATTCCCGTGATGTCGTCCATGTGCTGGGCGGCCCATTCCAGTGTGGGCCAGTACTCGACAGGTGAAGCGTCCGTGGCCAGCAGCTTGATCGGCAGGCCGCGCCTCTTGATTTCCGCGTAGATGCTCCGGTGATAGCTCTCGTAACGGGGCAGGTCGTCGTGCATATCGGCCCACTGGTCGAGCGTGAGTTCGTTGGTGCAGCAGTAGTACTTCAGGTTAGTGGCACCGCGGTTCCGCAGGTATTCAAGTTCGTCCACCACCGCCGTGGCGTAAGCACGAAGTTCCTCGTCATTTGCGACGGGCTTGAGGTCGGCGGTCGTCACGTAGATTTCTGTGCCGGCAGCCTCTTTCATGAAGACCAGTTGCCGCGCCATCGCATCGAGCACCTTGGGATCGCGCGTGCCGGGCCGGTCTGGCTGCCATTGGTGGAAGAGCCGGGCAAAGCGCGGGTTCAGCTCGCGCCAGCGCTTCGCAAGCACCTGCTCGAAGAAGTCCTGTGTGCTCACATCCAGAAACATCTGGGCGTGAAAGCCCACGCCACAGAAGTTCTGCCGCACGGGCGTTGAGGTGACGACGATTTCGGTGGGATGAGGCGTTGCCACTTGCGGTCCACGCGCGGGCAAGGCCGGCGCAGCCGCCGCCCGGGCGACTGCTTTGCCGGCACCCGCCAAGCCCAGGCCGGCTGCCCCCGCCAAAGTGCGATGAATAAAGTCTCGGCGCGTTGAGGAAGTCATATGAATAACCTCCGGTGTAATCCAGTAGATTCCGGTTCAGCATCGGAAGAACTGCGGGCTGGGCATGAGCTCAAGTTACCACCTCAGCCGGCCAGGACCTCCCCGCTGCAACTCTCAGCCGGTTCGCCAGCCTCTCACGAATGCGAAACGGAATCGGCGTCTCCCGGCCTAGGACGAGCTCGGCCATACTAAACCAGAGAATCTTCTTACGACGGACTGAAATGTCTCTCCATGGAATGAACAACGGCGGGTGGCCGGCTCGAAATAGAATCAAGGTTTCAATGGATAGTCCTTGATCGTTCGCACCGATGATGAGGCAGCTGCTATAGTTCGTTCCCCAGCGCATTCGGGCGCTTTGGAACCACCATCGTCCGCCCTCGAAGCGCTCGGAGCGGCGGTAGGCGCGTGCCAGCGCGGCCCAGCCGCCCACCCAGCCAACTGTTATTGATACTGCAAGCCACAAGACAATAAAAGAGCCTGGGAACCAAAGCCAATACGAGTTGCCCATTGCTGCCTATTTCACCGCGCAGGCGAGAACGCTCGGCTGTCTTCGCCTGCTATCGGACGTGCGAACTTCTTTGAAATCGTTTCACGCGACGGTAGAATCCGGCAATCATGAGCCATTGCCTGCCGCACTCTATACACCTACTTGCTCTCTAGGGCAAGAGAAGGAAGGTCCGAACCGCGACGACGGCCGGCAGCCGGCAAGGGGGGGCATAGATTCGCTGCTTATCCGCCGCGGCGTGGCGAAGCGGCTCTACTCCAAATGAATCACCACAAATTCGGGATGGTTGCCGGTACGCATCGTGGCGCCCCAGGTGCCGGCGCCACTTGTCGTGTAGAGCGCATAATCGCCGTCAACGTGCAAGCCGTAGTAGTACTTCCCGTAAATCAGTCGCGTAAACAACTGGATCGGAAATATCTGGCCCCGGTGCACGTGGCCGGCAAGCTGGAGGCTGATTCCCGCGGCCTTCGCCTCCTCCCGGTGTGTGGGGCTGTGGTAGAGCAGGATGGAGGGCAAAGCCGGATCGAAGCCCGGAAGTTGTGCGAGCAGCTTCGCGAAGTTCACGGGGTGCCCGCGCGTGGGGTAGCTGATTCCGATCACTTGCAGGCCATCGACCGTCACCATTTCGTCGGCGAGAATCCTGACCCGCGTGGTGTGCAGCGCCGCGTAAGCGCGCTCGACGCCCAGGAATGTCTCGTGGTTGCCGGTAATGAAGAAAGCGGGGGCGTTCAGGTTGTTGAGCGGAGAGACAAGTTCATCCAGGTGTCCGTCCGTACCGTCAAACAGGTCACCCGTAATGAAGACGCCGGCGGGGTCTTCGGCGTTCACCTTCTCGACGAGGCCATCCAGGAATCGCGTGCCCAGGACTCGCCCCAAGTGTACGTCCGAGAGCTGCACCACCTTCTTACCTCTCCACGCGGGCGGCAGATTCTTGAGATGGACGGTGATGCGCTCAACGCGCGGATGGTAGGCGTTCCAGATGCCATAGGCCGAGTAGATGCCCGTGAACACCAAGGCAGCAAGCCCGTACCAGGCAGGGCTGGGACTGTGCGTTACAAGCCTGCTGGCGCCCCAGGCGGCCCACGCAACCACGCAGGCGGCCAGAAGCGTCAGCCCCACGCCCAGCCACAGCGAGGAACAGAAGTATAAGGTGCGCGAAAGAACGTTATCAACGCGATGGGCGAGGATGGAGGAAGCAATGAAGGTCGCGGGCAGAAGGAAGAGCGTCACGGCCAGCGCCGTGCGCCACGCCGGGGCGGCGATCCCGAAGAAGTGCGTTAAAGAGAGATAGACGAAGTAATGGGTGAAAAACAGGATCGAGAGAGCAATGAGAATGAATACGGGGACGACAATCGCACCTCTCGACATAGAGTGTGCATCTATTCTACTCGACCGCCGTGGGAACGCCAAGGATGGGCAGTGCCGTAATCCGCCGGTAACCGCGGGCGAAGATTGCCGGGGCGGCGCACCCCGGCGCCTCAACGCAGTTCACCCGTGCGGTGCAGGGGCGAATCGCATTCGCCCCAGGACGAGCGCCGCTCGCCCCTACATGCCGGCAGGCCAGACGCCGCTTGCCCCACCTCCCAGGCAGCTCCCTGTCCGTTATCGACGGATTAAGGTTCCGGGCAAGCGCGAGCTTGACGACGGGGTCCCGACTGGAAGAATCTGTGTGAGGAGGGAATTCAACCAATGGAATACCGCACACTATCCAAGACGGGGCTGAAGGTCTCGCGCCTCTCTTTCGGCACGATGACTTTTGGCGCGCAGACCGACGAGGCCACGGCGCGCCGCATCGTGGATTGCTGCTTTGATCATGGCGTCAACTTCTTCGACACGGCGAACATCTACAACCGCGGCGCAGCAGAAACGATCCTGGGGAAGACGCTCCAGGGGCGCCGCGACAAGGTCGTCTTGACCTCGAAGGTTCGCGGCAAGATGGGCGACGCGCCTGACGACGAGGGCCTCTCGCGAGCTGCGATGACGAAAGCCCTCGACGCCACCCTGACGCGCCTCGGAACGGACCATCTGGATCTTTATTACCTGCATCAGCCCGACTATGCCGTGCCCATCGAGAAGACGCTTGAAACCATGGAGGGCTTCGTGCGCGCCGGCAAAGTGCGCTTCCCGGCCGTTTCGAATTACGCCGCATGGCAACTGTGCGAAATTCTGTGGATTTGTGAAAAACGTGGCTATCATCCCTACTTCATCTCTCAGCCGATGTACAACCTCGTGGCGCGCGGCATCGAGGAGGAGTATTTGCCGTTCTGTCAGCGCTTCGGCGTCGCGGTGGTTCCGTACAATCCCTTGGCGGGA
>Ga0335069_10005829_pt1 | contig 18023 bp, 18 predicted proteins | sample Lox_Sample_11_FD_206714 | JGI IMG/M metagenome (GOLD analysis project Ga0335069, IMG submission 206714) | Soil microbial communities from Loxahatchee National Wildlife Refuge, Florida, United States - Lox_Sample_1.1 | ecosystem: Environmental > Terrestrial > Soil > Wetlands | place: USA... | reverse complement strand
GAGAAGATGTGCCCGTTCCAGTCGCTGGTGTGGAAACATGCGGGCGCAGGCGGCGTGAGGGAGGGAGCGGAAGGGCGCAGCGCGGGGGTTACGCCGATGGAACCGTTCACCATGAACACGCTCTACCGGGGGGCCGATGTGAACGTGGACGAGCACGGCCAGGCGACGGCGGATATGCGCTTCGTGCTGCAGGGCCAGGAGGCGATCCGTTGGCGGCAGGCAGCGCTCAAGAACGACCTGGCGGAGGTCAAGACGCTCTTCGACGAATGGCTGCAGCCGATGTTTCCGGCCGGGATGACAGGACATGTCGATCACTTTCTTGCGCTGGACGACGAGGACGCGAACCTGGTGGCCGTCATCAAGGCCAGCGGACAGGTGGGGTCGACCACGCCGAAGCGGGTAGTTCTGCCGGGCTCGTTCTTCGAGACGCAGAGCGGTTGCCATCCGTTTGTGGACCAGGCTGAGCGCCTGGAACCGGTGGACATGCATTACGGCGAGAAGATCACCGACGACGTGACGTATCATCTCGCCGCCGGGCTGGCGGTGGAAGGCGCGCCGAAGGATGCGAAGATCCCGTGGGAAGGGCACGCGGCGATGGCCGTCAAGACGGAGATCGACGGCCAGGACGTGACGCTGACGCGGACCCTGGATCGCGCCTTCACGTTCGCCAAGGCAGACGAATACCAGAGCCTGGCCGACTTTTATCGGAAGGTGGCGGCGGCGGACCACGACCAGCTTGTGCTGACGATGTCCACGGTGGCGGGGAAGGGAAATTAATGTGTTTTCCGGTATCGATAGCACAGGACAACCCAAAACCAGAGTTCTCCCAGAAAGCAGCTATGCGCATTCCATTCAATCGTGTTCTTTTTGCTCTCGCTGTCGTCTTTGCTCTTCCGGCGATGGCACACGCGCAGTTCCAGGAGCCAACTCAGGAAGAGTTGAAAATGACCGCCGATCCGAAGGCGCCAGGGGCAGCCGCTGTCTATCTCTATCGCGAGGAGACGACAGACGACAATCTGCACTTTCACAGCTACTACGAACGGATCAAGGTGCTCACGGAGAAAGGCAAGGAGCTGGCTACGATTCGCGTACCGTATGAGCGAGGCCAGTTTAAAGTGACCGACATCAAGGGGCGGACGATTCATTCGGATGGCGCCGTGGTCCCGCTCACAGCGAAGCCCTCGGACCTGGTGGATTTGAAGACCAAGTCACTGCAGGTGGACACCATGGTGTTCACGCTGCCGGATGTGCAGGTGGGCAGCATTCTCGAGTATCGTCTGCAACTGCGTTATGACGACAATGTCGTGTCCTCGCCGGTGTGGCATGTACAGCAGCCCTATTTCGTGCACAAAGCGCACTATCGCTTCACGCCGTCGTCCAATGTCGGCATATTCATCACCAACAGCCGTGGCGATGTGTTGAACAGGCTGATGTGGGGATTGCGAGCCAACCCCGACTCGAAGGTAGATCGCGATGCAACCGGCCACTACACATTCGATATCACGGATGTGCCTCCGATTCCCGCCGAAGACTGGATGCCGCCCCTGAACAGCCTGAACTGGCGCGTGGAGTTCTACTACACGGCTTACGGGAGCGATGCCGAGTTCTGGCAGAAAGAGGGCAAACGCTGGGCGAAGGATACCGATCGATTTGCGAGTCCCAGCAAATCGCTGGGGCAGGCTGTGACGCAGATTGTTGCGGCGGTGGATTCGGAAGACCAGAAAGCGCACAAGCTGTATGAAGCGGTGATGAAGCTTGACAACACGAGTTTCACGCGCGAGAAATCTTCGGCCGAGCGCAAGGCGGAGAAGCTGAAGGAGGTCAAGGACGCCGACACGGTGTGGCAGCAGAAGAGCGGATCGGCGGACGAACTTGCGCTGCTGTATGTAGCCCTGGCCCGCGCCGCCGGCCTGAAGTCTTATCCCATCCAAGTGGTAAATCGCGACCGTGCGATTTTCGACCCGAACTATCTCTCGCTGAATCAACTGGACGACTACGTCGCTGTCGTCGTGATCGGCGGCAAGGAAGTCTTTGTGGATCCGGGCCAGGCAATGTGTCCATTTGGCCTGCTGCATTGGAAGCATACGTTTGCTGATGGAATGCGTATATCGGAAAAGGGGCAGGAGTTCGCAAGGACTCCCGCGATGACCTACCTGCAGGATACGGTGCAACGGCTGGCCGATCTCACGATCGCCGAGGACGGCGCCACGAAGGGAACGATCCGCATCGTGATGACCGGCGAAGACGCGCTGCGCTGGCGGCAGCTCACGCTGGAGAACGACACAAGCGAAGTCAAGAAGCAGTTCAACGAGTGGATGCGGGACTGGGTTCCAGACGGAGTGCAGGTGGACTTCGACCACTTTCTTGCGCTGGAAGACTACAACTCCAACCTGATCGGAGTCGTGAACGTGAGCGGCAACATCGGCAGCGCAACGGGGAAGCACTTCTTTCTGCCGGGGCAGTTTTTCGAGTCGCGCGCGCGGCATCCGTTTGTGGCGCAGGACAAGCGGATCACCCCGATCGATGTGCACTATGCCAGGATGGAGCAGGACGAAGTGACCTATCATCTTCCGCCCGGGTTCAAGGTGGAGAGCGCTCCGCAGGCGACAAGTACGTCCTGGCCGGAACATGCGATGCTGACGATCAAATCGGTCGCGAGCGGAGACCGGGTCGACGTGAAACGCCTGCTGGCCTACAACTACACGCTGCTCGCCCCGAAGGACTACCCGGACCTGCACGATTTCTATCTGAAGGTCGCGACGGCCGATCAACAGCAACTTGTGCTCACTCGCGCGACGGTCGCGCAAGGGAATTGACCATGGACTGTTCACGTTTCCGGATCCGATTTCTCCCCGCAGCCGTTCTGGGGATTCTCGCAGTGAGCGCAGCGATCCCCGCCCACGGCGGCATCTTCGGCCATGGGCAGGCGCCGCAGTGGGGATTGGACGCAGCGAAGACGAAGACGCCGGATTATGACAAGGACGCCGCGGCGGTCATTCTCTACGACGAATATGTCGAGACAATCGACAGCGCGGGACGGGCGCTGGAGCGGGAGCGCGAGGCGATCCGCATTTTGAAGCCGCAAGGCCGGCACAACACGTGCGAAGTGACCTACGATGCGGACGAGAAGATCAATTATTTCCGGGTATGGACGCTCGGCGCCGATGAGAAGACTTACGAGGCCAAGGACACCGACTTCAGCGAGCAAGGCGATACGGATGTCCCCGTGATGTTGAGCACGACCCGATACCGCATCGCGCATCCGCCGGCGGTGGACGTGGGTGCGACGATCCTCTGCGAATCCGAGGAATTGCTCGAGCCTTATTTTCACGAAAGTGTCTGGCACATTCAGAACGGCATTCCAATCGTTTTCGAGGCTCTCGAGGTCGATCTGCCGCCGGGCAAGAGCCTGACGCATACGTGGCATAACTACTCGCCGGCAAAGCCCGTCGAAGTGGCTCCGAATCATTTCCGCTGGGAACTCCGCGACATGCATGCGCTCAGCCTGCGCGACATTCCGTCCCCCCCCGATTGGGTAGCGCTCGCGGCGCGCATGTGCGTGCAATGGGGCGAGGCCGCGGTGGAGGGGAATGAAAGTCAATGGCGTGCCATCGGGCAGTGGTACACAACAATGGACGCGGGCCGCGCCGATCCCTCGCCGGAGATCACGGCGCAGGTACAGAAGCTGATTGCCGGCGCGCCGGATTTCTACACCAAGCTGAGCCGTATCACCGAGTCCATTCAAAAGGACATCCGGTATTTCGTGGTGATGCGCGGCATCGGTGGGTGGCAGCCGCACTACGCCGCAGACATCTTCAAGAACCGCTATGGCGACTGCAAAGACAAGACGACGCTGCTGATTGCGATGCTGCAGGTTGCGGGAATTCACGCGGATTACGTGGGCGTGGACCATCGCCGCGGCTTCGTGGATCCCGCCGTGCCTTCGGTCCTTGGAGACCACATGATCACGGCCATCGAGATTCCGCCGGATGTGAACGATGCGCGGCTGATGGCGATTGTGAAGGGCAGAAACGGCAAGCGGTATCTGATCTTCGACCCCACGGACGAACGGACGCCGGTGGGTAATTTGCCAGCCGAGTTGCAGGGCGGCTATGGCACGCTGGCTGCCGGCGAGGCGAGCCAGGTGATTCCGCTTCCGGTGCTGACGCCGGATGCCAATCCGAACCTGCGAACGGGGTCGTTCACGCTGGCCGCGGACGGCACGCTGTCGGGCCAGGTGCAGGCGGTGCGCTCGGGCGCGGGCGGCGGCGAGCTGCGCAACATTCTCAAGTATTCCGACGAGAAGGAGCGGCGCGAGGCGCTGGAGACGGCCCTGGCGCGCGATGTGCCGGGCGTGGTGCTCAACTCGTTCCAGTATTTGCAGCCGCCGGAGCTGGACAAGCCGATCGAGGTGCATTACCAGCTGACCGCCGGACAGTACGCGCACCAGGCCGGGCCGCTGCTGCTGGTGCGGCCGCGCGTGGTGGGCTCCATGGTGCAGCCATTCGACGACAAGCCACGCACGGTGCCGATCGAACTGAGCGCGACCGGCCGGTGGCACGACAGCTTCGACATCGCGCTGCCGCCGGGCTATGTGGTCGACGAGACGCCGGACCCGGTCAGCGTGGATGTGGATTTTGCCAGCTACCACTCCACGATCACGAGCAAGGAGAACCGCCTGCATTACGAGCGGGAGTATGTCGTGCGGCAGGTGGAGATACCAGCGGCCAAGGCCGCGGAGTTCCGCAAACTGGAGAGCGCCATCCTGACCGATGAGAAGGGGACGGCGGTGCTGAAGAAGCAGTGAAGGCGGGCGCGAACCATTGGCGAGCAGTTTCTGGATTCTTCTTGGGCCGACCGGGGCGCAGAATCTCGTCGAGATAGAGCCGGAGTAGACGGCGGCGCGGCGGGGTTCGGAGTTACCCGAGGGGTTCGAGATACAAGGACACGGTGGTTGAGGGTTGTGGTCTCCCAGGTCTCTAAGGAGAGCAGGGGCACCCTCGGCTGGTGGCCGGGACGCATCGTCCGAGACCGGGGCCAACGGCCAGATCGAAAAAGAGCGAAAGAAGGAACGTCAATGAGCATGCGAAAAGCGTTCTCAACGATCATGGGGATGGCTATGCTGTCAATGCTCGTACTGCCGACGAGCGCACAGTTGGCCGACCAGGCTGCACGCGAGCGAGCCAGTAACGCCGTCCGTTCGCAGCTGCATCTCAAACCCGATCAGTTCCTGGGCGTCCAGCGGGACGGAAAACTAGAGCAGTTATTGACGGTCGTTGCGGGCAGGCCGGGCGACTTGGAGTTCATCTACCAAGTCAGCCAGGCAGGAGATGAGGTCAAAGAAAACGCTGTGGTCCATCACATCTTCACGGACGCCGATCCGACGTACATCGTTGCGGTCAGCCCAGCCGACGGAGACATGTACCGTATCCACGGCTTCGCCGACTCCATGGCCGAGTTCGGGAGGCTGATGACCGCTACGAAGGTGAAGGTGTTAAGCGCCGACCAAGCAGAAGCCGTCTCCGACTTCTATCGAGAAGTGAATCCCCAACACACTTCGATGACCCCGATTACAAGCTTGATCGAGTTGAAGCAGGCCGCCGAGCGGCAGTGCCAGACGAGTTCGTTTGACATGGGCGAGCGGGAGTTTGATGCGTGGTGGAAGCATGGCAAACCTCTTTATGCAGGAGTTCCGTTCCGACAGACAGCCACGGCCATTGGCACCAGATTCATCGTGGAATGGACTGTCCTCTCCTCTTCCGCTCCTGGCAACTGCGGCGGCTCTCCCTTGCGAGCGCGGCTGGAGGTTGATTCCGACGGTCACGTTGGCAAGCTGACCTTCGCTCCTCTCAGCGGTGGGGGCCTGGGATAGCGTTACGATGGGAGGCGTCAAATTTACGACATACTGCGGCGGCAGGTGGCCCGGTTAGGACCCAATGTAGATGCGGGCTGAGTGAGAGAGGGCTGTGCCCCGTTCATCGCGGCCTTATCGCGATGAGCGGGCGGGATGCAAAAAAGCGCGGCTTGGATGGGGCACTGAAAGTCATGCCATTCATGAAACGAAAAGATCTGAGCGGCCACCCGCCATCGTCCGAGACCGGGGCCACCCGCCGGGTCGAAGTTCTGACGTTTTGTTACCTCAGGATGACGGCTTCTGCAGTCCAATTAATGAAAGGCTTTTTCATGCAACTGATCCTCGATGTAGGTATGGCTTCGGCAGTGTTGGCGAGCGGGGCTTTCTTCGCAACGCAAACGGGTGGGCTTGTCTCAGTTCGCGCCAATAGCTCGGTGCCGGAGCCAGCACGAACTCTGCGAAAACCGTTCGCGCATCGGCACCGATACATTCTGGCAGGGTGCAACACTTTCCTCGCCTTGACGGCGCTGTGGACTGTATCGATGCTCGGTAGAGCCAGTTTTGTCCCGATGGTTCCCGTCATTCAAGGATCCGTGGCGGCCCTTGGAGCGCTAAACCTTCGTCAAAGACCTGTGACGCGAATCCAGACGCAACAAACCGCCGAGGCCGAGGAAGCATCGGGATCCCATCCGTTAGCCATCCTGCGCACTGTCCTCAGCTTTAACGAGGTCCCAATTTTGCTGTTCAGTTGTGTGGTTCTCTATGCCATGATCCTTCAGAAAGCGATGACATACGGGCTCCCCGGCTTCTCAGGGAAGCGGGTATTTGCGCCAGGCTTCGGACTCATATTGCTCATCAACCTGTTCAGCGTTTTGCGATTATCTGAATGGAAGAAGAGTGATCGGAGGCTGCATTCGGAGTCCGTTCGCCCCGCCAAGTCTTGGCAGCATGCAGTCTGCGGGATCGGAGCCATCCTTTGCCTTTTGACGTCATTCTTGCTCGCCAGTGATCGGAATCTCTTGCCGCCAAATCCGAAAATAGCGGAGACTCTGATTCTCGTACTTGAGGTTGCGTCAATCTGGCTGATGAGCGCAATCTTCTTTTTTTGGGTCGGAAGCGGCATTCATCTAGGTGGCGGCCGTTGGACTCCTGGTTGGTTATGCGTGACGGGCGATCAAGAGACCTCGTTACTTCGGCAGGATTATTTGCATGGGGCGGGGTCGAATCCAGTTCGACGTTGGCCCGAATTGATTTGGGGTCTTCTCGAAAATCTAGCCTTCATTGCACTCGTAGGCTTCTCTATTTCAATTGCTCGCTCGTAATGAGCGAACGTCTTCGCGGCGAACAATACGACAACGACTTGGGACTGTATTGTCTCCGCGCCAGATACTACAACCCAGCCACCGGCAGGTTCTTGAGCAGGGATCCGGAGGACGGGAAGCCCGTCGATCCGAAGACCCTCCAAAAGTATCTGTATGCGGGAGGTAATCCGATCGACGAGATTGACCCGCTTGGGCGGTTTAGCGCCGGAGAGTACTTCATCGGATTGAAGAAGGTCCTTGCGGCTCCAGCAACCGTATTTATTGCAAATTCGTTGGCAGCAGCTTGCCTAGCCCAGCCCGCACTGGACTTAGTCGGCGTTGATCCTTTCGTCAACGAACTTGACGCAAAGACGGTTGAAGCTGAATGTGTTGCCATCGGTGCTGTGGCAGCTTTGACTTGGCTCGCGAGCTACTAGCGTCCGTAAGATCCGGCGGACGAAGGACAACGATCAGGTAGAGGGGAAAGGAGAATCAATGAGTGGTATTCTTTCAAGGCTAGATCGTCCTGTAGGTAGGGCGCTCTTCATCCTGGCGACCTTGTTTCTCCTCTTTTTCCTCGCCGAAATTGCAAACCTCGATTTCCACACTGGGCGTGGCCTCGCCATGGGCCAGTCTCCGCGTGCCGGCTGGTTATATTGGTTCCTCACGTTCATGGCGCTAGTTTTCGGTGCTCAATGGCTGTTTTCTGCTTTGGGTCGAATACGGTCTCTTCGCATCAGCAGACTCTGGACTGTTCCGCTTTTTCTTCCGTGGGCATTTCTCTTGGTCACAATGGCAATTGGCACTGCGCAGCAAGTTGTTTACGTGATCATCTTGGTTTTGATCGTCCAGTCACCGCTAATGATTCTGGCGGGTGACCCAGGCCCGGATAGAGCGAAATGAACCAAAACTGGGTGCCCCATCCTGTCGCGTACTTTGGCGGGTGGGCCGGGTCTCGGGCGATGCGTCCCGGCCACACTGCGAGGGTGCCCCACGTTTGGACGCACTGAAAACAAGTAAGTTATTGGTTTTACGATAGTCTAAATAGCCCAAATACCCTAGAAAGCCACGGGACTAGCACAATCTAGCACAAAATCCCTCCTGGCGACTCGACTTGAACCATCCCCCCTGCAGGCTGAAGAGCCTGTTGGCCGGGCTTTCACCGAAGCATAGCCGGTTATCCTGGCACAGTTACCAGCTGTTGGCCGCAAGGCCCAGCTGGCGTTAGCTTTTCCCGTGCGCTCGTTCAAGTAGGGTGCGGTTCGTGAATACCTGAATGGATGCAATGCAGAGGCAGAGAACGCAAAGAGCTATGGCGAAGGGCGAGCCGCCTTTTCCCTTAGTACTCAGCCATGATGCTGGCATGAATCGGGTCAACCGCAGTGCGATCGTTTCGAGAAGGATCATCGCAGCCAGAAAATTGAGGTGCCGCCTGAGCAAGCGAGGCATTGTTTGTTGAACGATGGAACACTCGAAGAAATAGGGCTGCATCCCACGTTGGGCGCTAAACGTACCCAGAGCGACAAAGGCTGTGTAAGGGATGAGTGAAGCTAACTGGACTCCGTAAGGCAGATCGGCCATGGCAAAGAGGAAAATGGAGCTGGCAAACATTACGATGACAATGGGAATCCACAGAGCCGTGCGATCAAGCGCAGTGTGTTCGTGGTGGTAGCACACGCATTGTGCTTCATCTCCCGTGGGCTGCGTCTTTAGCTGCTCATCTAGTTGGTCGAACATCCATCCACCCGCTTGCGAGCAAATGCCCTCCTCACACTGGGCGTCTCGTCGCCGACTCGGACGTTACTTCGCAACAATCAGAATCACCGCTGACGGTATGGCACAAAACTAGCACAAAAATCTGCGCTCGACGCCCAGGGCGCTGTCGTCATTGAGCTTCAAGCTCATTCGAGAAGTCGGTGCCCCAGGTCTCCTCAGAGACCTGGGAGAGCACGAATCTCAACCCTCCGGTCCTTGCTTTTCGAACCTGAAAGCCGGTATCGCGAAGCCGACGGCAAGACATCGAACGCCAAACGCCAAGAGCCAGGGCTGGAAGTCAAGGCGGAAAGCTGAAAGCTGAAAGCTGAATGCAGCGAGCTGAGAGCTGGCAGCTCGATCCAAAAGCTGGAGTCAAAAGGCCTTTGTCCGGCATCTATCGTGTGTGAGCCATCCTCTTTTTTCTCCCTTCAAATTAAGGTCAGTTGAGTTTTCGAATCGCATCGGCGTGTCGCCGATGTGCGAGTACTCGTCGGAGGACGGGTTCGCCGGCGATTGGCACCTCGTCCACCTGGGCGCACGCGCGCAGGGCGGGGCAGGGCTGGTGATGCTCGAGGCCTCGGCCGTGCTACCGGAGGGCCGCATCTCGTCGGCCGATCTCGGCATCTGGAAGGACGAGCACATCGCGAACCTCAAGCGGATTGCGGCTTTCCTTCACTCGCAGGGCGCGCGCGCGGGGATCCAACTGGCGCACGCGGGCCGCAAGGCGAATCGCACGGCGCCGTTTGGCGGGGAGCGGGCGCTGCTGCCGGGTGAGGGCGCGTGGAAGCCGGTGGCGCCAAGCGCGGTGAGCTTCGGGCCGGGCTACGATGAGCCGGCCGAACTGGATGCGGCGGGGATTGCGGCCGTGGTGGAGGCGTTTCGCCAAGCGGCGGCGCGCGCCGACCGTGCCGGGTTCGACTTTGTCGAGATTCACTCGGCGCATGGGTACCTGCTGCATGAATTCCTGTCGCCGCTGGCCAATCATCGGACCGACGCTTATGGCGGCCCGCTCGAGAACCGCGCGCGGCTGCTGCTTGAAGTGGTGGATGCCGTGCGTGGGGTTTGGCCGGAGCATCTGCCGCTGTTCGTGCGGATCTCGGCGACCGACTGGGCCGAGGGCGGATTCACGCCGGACGAAGCGGTGCAGGTTGCCCGGCTGCTGCGCGAACACGGCGTGGACCTAGTCGATTGCTCTTCGGGCGGGATGGTGCCAAATGCCAAGATCCCGATCGGGCCGGGGTTTCAGACGCCGTTTGCGGAGCGGGTGCGCCGTGAGGCCGGCGTTCCGACGGCGGCGGTGGGCATGATCACCGATCCGCACCAGGCCAACGAAATTGTGGAGCAGGGCAGGGCCGACATGGTGTTTCTGGCGCGCGAGATGCTGCGCGACCCGTACTTTCCGCTGCATGCCGCGGCTGTGCTGGGCGAGACAGCGAGTTGGCCGAAACAGTACCTGCGCGCCGCGCCGCACGGTTCGCCGGAACGGCAGCCGGTGGCCCGGCCGGAAAAGTGAATTTGCGGAGCCGTGCCGCGGCGGGGCGTTGACGACCCAGGCAATCTGCACTGTTTTTGCTTCACAAATTGTGCAATCGATGGCCTATACTGCTGTCAGCGCAGGCTGGCCTGGCACGTGCGGAGCCTGCAGATTTGCCCATGGCTATGCAATCGACTCAGAAGCGCGCCGCTGCCCCCAATCCAGTCACCATCCCCGACCGCCTTTATTTCAAGATTGGAGACGTTGCGCAGATCTGCGGGCTGGAAACGTATGTGCTGCGCTTCTGGGAGACACAGTTTCCGCAGTTGAAGCCGAACAAAAGCGGCACGGGTCAGCGTCTCTACCGGCGGCGCGAGGTCGAGATGGTGCTGGAGATCAAGCGCCTGGTTCACGATGAGGGCTATACGCTGGCCGGGGCGCGGCAGGTGCTGGAAACGACGCACCGCCATCGCGACCACTCCACGGCCGCCGTGGAAGGAAATGCGGCGAAGCGGCAGGAAGAAGTGGCTGCGGTGATCCGCGGGGCGCGCGCCGAGCTGCGTGAGATTGCGGGCATTCTGTCTTCGCCGGAGCCGATGCCGGTGCGGCGGCGCCCGCGAGTTACGCCGATGCCGGCGTGCTCGGATTCGCTGTTCCCTTCCTGATCCGAGGCGAAGACCCCGGCAACGTCCTTTCCCGCTTCCAGTCCGCGCCGATTGTTTTACATCGAGCGATCGCCCGGTCCTTCACCGCCAGCCGCGAGCGCCAGCCGGTCGAGGAACGGGTGTTGCCCGGCGAGCAACTTTTCGCGCGCTTCGGCCAGGCCGAACCATGCGGCGCGGTCGACTTCGAGGAACTGCTGCGATTTAGCGGAGCGCGGCGGCCACTCCATGGTGAACGTGTTGCTGCGGATGTTGGCAGCGTCGATGTCGCCCTCGATGGCCCAGGCGGTGACGATTTTGCCGCCCTTCTGACGCACCTCTCCGAGAGAAATGAATGGACCAGGGGCCAGGTGCGATCCGGTCTCTTCTTCGAACTCCCGCTGAGCGGCCTGGAGCGGGTCGTCGCCGGTCTCGAATTCGCCTTTGGGGATCGACCAGGCACCCAGATCCTTGTTTTTCCAGAAGGGCCCACCGGGGTGGACGAGGAAGACTTCGAGGGCAAGGTTGCGACGGCGAAAGAGAACGATTCCGGCGCTGAGCCTGGGCATGGGGAGAGGTTAGCAGGGATCGAGGATCAGGGATCAGGGATCAGGGGTCAGGGGTCAGGGGTCAGGGAACAGGGAACAGGGGTCAGGGAATATGGAACAGGGGTCAGAGATCAGAGATCAGAGATCAGAGATCAGAGATCAGAGGTCAGGACCAGGTACCGAGGGCCGGATGCCAAGTACAAGCGGACTGAGAGTCGGGCGCTCAGCCCTCAGCTCTCAGCCTTAGCTCTCAGCTTTCAGCCTCCAGCTCTCAGCGGTCAGCTAAGAGCCAAAGCTAAGAGCCGAGAGCTAAGAGCTAAGCGCTAAGGGATAAGAGCTGAAAGCTAAGAGCGGACAGCTAAGCGCCGCCGGCCAGCAGGAGCCGGAAGTGCTCGCGAAGCTGGGCGATGGCGTGGTCGAAGGGCTCGACGGAGCGGTAGGAGCGGGAGAGCATCACGCCGCCTTCCATGGCAACCAGGACGAAGGTGGCGAGGGCATCGAGATCGGTCGCGGGCGGCAGCCGGTGCTTGATCGCGTCGAGGCACTCGCGGATGGCGCCGATCCAGCCGGCGAAGTTTTTCGCAATGAGGGAGTGGGCGGGCGCGTTTTCGGGATCGATCTCGAGGGCAAGCCGGCCCAGCGGACAGCCATATCGCGACTCGGTGGCGAGGATGCGCATCCGGTAGCCGGCGAGGATGGCGAAGATGCGCTCAAGCGGCTCGGGTGTGGTGGCGAAGGCCGGGTCAACCACCATGGGACGCAGCAACTCGAGGTAGCCGTCGAGAACGGCGCGGAGCAGCGCTTCCTTGCTGTCGAAGAAGTGGTAGAAGCTGCCCGAGTTGACACCGGCGTGAGCCAGCAGTTCCGCCATGCTGGTTCCTGCAAATCCGCGCTCCCAAAAGAGATAGCGGGCTGAGTCGATCAGCCGGTCGCGGGTGGAAGGGCTGCCGGACTGGGCTGGCACGGGGGATTTCGTCACTTAGCCGGAGAATCTCCTTGACAGAAAAGTATAGTACCAGCTAGATGTTACTTGAATAATCAACCAAGGAGCAACATGAGAGTTCGAACTGCCATGGCAATCTCGCTTGCCATCGTTCTATTCCCGGCCACATTTTTCGTGGCCCAGGAGCATACTGCTGTCCCGGCGGAGAGGCAGTTGGCGATCGAGGTCGAGGTTCCGGCCCCGGTTGCCGAGGTCTGGAAGGCGTTTTCGACAAGGGAAGGGCTGGGCACGTGGCTGGCGCCGGACACGACCGTTGACCTGCGGCCGGGCGGCGACTGGCTGGTGCACTTTCCGGGCGGCTCGACCGGCGGGGGCACCATCGTCAGCTTTGTGCCCGAAAAAGAGATCGTGTTGGCAGCGCTGGCGCCGGACAGGTTTCCGCACGTCCGTTCCGAGCGAACGCATGCAGTCTTTACCTTCGAGGCGCACGGCGACAGGACCATGGTTCGGCTGACGCAGACGGGATGGAAGACCGGCGAGGAGTGGGACCGCGCCTATGAGTATCTGATGGTGGGCAATGCTCAACTGATGTCGACATTGCATCACCGGTTTGCATTCGGGCCGATCGACTGGAACAAGACGGCTGGAAGCGTGGCGGGTGAAAAGAAACAGGAGAGCGGGCGATGAATCTTCTGACACTGAATATCTGGGCCATTCTGGTGGCGGCTATTTCGGCGTTCCTCGTTGGCGGTGTCTGGTACTCGGTACTGTTCGCAGCGGCGTGGAAGCGCGCCAACGGATTCACGCAGGACCCGCCGGCCGCGGGGCCGAAGGTGTTTCTGATCAGCTTTGTTTTGAGCCTGGTGATGGCGTTCAACCTGGCGATGTTTCTCAACGACGCGAAGACAACAACGGCCTGGGGTGCGACCGCGGGATTTCTGGCGGGCTTTGGCTGGGTGGCCATGAGCATCGGAATCATTTCGCAATTTGAGCGCCGGCCGTGGAGCTATGTGGCGATCAACGGCGGATATGTCACCGTGGCGCTCACGCTGATGGGCGCGATTCTGGGCGCGTGGAGATGAGGGCCAGACTGTGCGTTTCGTGAATTGCGCAGATGCGGCTGCCGCTGGCTGGGCCGCGGCGTGGCGGCTTCACCGGGCTCAACGACGCGCCTCCGGTGACGACAAATGTGATCGGCGCCAGACCCCTTGAACTGCACCGCACGCCGACTTCGTCGCCTCGGCGCCTCGCAGTCCGGACTCGGTGCGCTGCGGCTTCGCCTCCGCGCACAAGGGTTGCGGTGCTCGCGGTCGGCAGGCAGCGGCTGCTGAGGCGATGGTGAGGTGGGTTGGCAGGGGGAGTTCAATGGTCGGGACGGGCAGATTTCTGCCCCAGCGACGAGGGCCTGTCGCTGGGGACCCCTTGAACTGCACCGCTCGTCGACTTCGTCGCCTCGCCCCCTCGCAGTCCGGACTCGGTGCGCTGCGGCTTCGCCTCCGCGCACAAGGGTTGTGGTGCTCGCGGTCGGCAGGCAGCGGCTGCTGGGGCGGTGGTGAGATGGGTTGGCAGCGGGAGTTCAATGGTCGGGACGGGCAGATTTGAACTGCCGACCCCTCGCACCCCAAGCGAGTGCTCTACCAGGCTGAGCCACGTCCCGACACAATCGAGCCGGCTCGAGTGAGCCGGCTTCGGGGGTCCAAACCAGTTTACACCAGCGCGGAGATGAGCCCGTTCGATCAGTGCGACGGCGGGACGTACTCGGCGGGGAGGGCAGCGCCTTCGCCGAAGAAGAACTCCTCCATCTGCTGGACGAGAAACTGCTGGGCCTGAGGGGTCCAGGGCTGGAGCCGGTACTCGTTGAGCAGCATCTTCTGCCGCTCCACCCACTCGGCCCAGGCCGCCCTGGAGACGTTCTTGAAAATCTTCTGGCCGAATTCCGAGTCGAACGGGGGCTCGTCGAGGCCCTCCATCTCCTTCTTGTGGCGAACGCAAAAAACCATGTGTGCCATGCGCTGTTGCTCCCAGAACTATTGTAGGGGATGGAGGGACGATGGGACGATGGGACGAAGGGACGAAGGGACGAAGGGACGAAGGGACTAAGGGAACAGGGATCAGGGATCAGGGATCAGAGAACAGAGAACAGGGAATCAGAGATCAGAGATCAGAGAACAGAGATCAGAGAACAGGGATCAGAGATCAGAGATCAGAGAACAGAGAACAGGGATCAGGGATCAGGGATCAGAGAACAGAGAACAGGGAATCAGAGATCAGAGAACAGGGAATCAGAGAACAGGGAACAGAGAACAAGGAACAGAGAACAGAGATCAGAGAACAAGGAGAACTGCCGACTGGGCGGAGATCATGCAAATTGCTGCGCGTAGAGAGCTGAGAGCTGAAAGCTGAAAGCTGCGAGCTGAAAGCTGAACGCTGAGAGCTGCTTGGCAAAGCGAACAGCCAACTGCCGTCTGCCTCGACATCGAGTCCCGCCCGGCTCCATTATCCTGTCTTGCATGTGCGGAAGATTTGCGCGGAAGTCGACCCAGGAAGTGCTTGCCGACTGGTTCGGCGTTAAGCTCGAGGACATGCCGTGGTTTGCGCCCACGTATAACGCGGCTCCACAGAGCGTGCAGCCGGTGGTGCGGCTCAACCGGGAGACGGGCGCCCGCGAGTTTGTGCTGATGCGTTGGGGATTGGTGCCCTTCTGGGCCAAGGACGCCAAGGTGGGCTACTCGACGATCAACGCGCGAGCCGAAGACGCACCCACGAAGCCGATGTACCGGGAGGCGTTCAAGAAGCGCCGATGCCTGATTCCCGCCGATGCTTTCTACGAATGGCGCCGCATCGACGCCGGTACGAAGACCCCGTTTGCGTTTGCGGGGGCCACGCGCGAGCCGTACGCGTTTGCCGGGCTGTGGGAGAGCTGGAAGCCGAAGGAAGGCGAGGCTCTGCAGACCTTCACGATCCTCACCACCGACCCGAACGCGCTGGTCGAGCCGATGCACAATCGCATGCCGGTGATCGTGGAACCGGGAGATTATGACCGATGGCTCGAGCCGGGCGAGCCGGCGCGGGCGCCGGTCGACCTGATGCGTCCGCTGGCGGCGGAGAAGATGATCGCCTGGCAGGTGGCGGATCGCGTGGGCAACGTGCGCAACAATGATCCGGAACTGCTGGAGCCGGTGGAGCCGGCGCCCGCCGCGGAGCCGCCCGCGGCCACCCGATCCCTTTTCGATTAGTGCGTTTGCGGCGCTGGTTTTTGCCGGATTCGATCGCGTTTACCGTGGGTTCTGGAGCTTGCACGCCGACGTTACTTGCGTGGCAGCACCTGGCACTTCCGTGGAAGTTTCCCCTTGACAAGCGCCAGAATCAAGGGTTTTCTTGAGGTGACCAAGCACTGCAAGAATTCTGCGCCTCCGGCCCGGACACGCCGTTTGTTCGAGATTCGGCACGAGCGCGGAATCTTCGATGTTTGGGCCTTACCAGCAGGCCGTTCCGGCTGATGAAGCTCTTCGGGTTTCCGCTCACGTTGTTGGCGCCGGACGGGACAGGGCGCGAAGGATGCGGTCATTGGGGAAACGGAATCGTTTATCCATGCACCATCGGGAAGGGACCTTCGATGTCTGAAACCGCGCAGCCGGGGCTTTCCGACAATGGAGCGGCCGCAATATCGTACGTCACATTCCTGCCTGCAATAATCTTCCTCGTGCTGCCTCCGTATAACGCGAGCGCCTATGTGCGGTTTCACGCGTGGCAGTCGATCCTCTTCAACGTACTTGCGTGCGCGATCAGTCTTGGAGCCGGCATGGTGCTGGCCATGACAGTGTTCTTCGCGCCGTATACATTTCTGGTGCTGAGCCGGCTGATCTGGCTGTGCTGGGTTCTGATCTGGATCTTTTGTGTGATCAATGCCTTCAACGGCAAGCGTTTCAAGCTTCCACTGCTTGGCGCAATAGCCGAAAAACAGGCCGGCGCGTAGGCCTGGCCGGCCGGAAAGATTTGCAACACCCGCAAGGAGGGAGAATGCCCGACGCCACCCAATCCGGTCTTTCGGACAATGCAGCTTCCGCGATTTCGTACCTCACGTTTATTCCGGCGATCGTTTTTCTGGCGACGCCTCCTTACAATCAGAGCCCGACCGTCCGGTTTCACTCCTGGCAGTCGATCTTCCTAACGGTTGCCGCAGTGGCTTTCTGGATCGTGTTCACGATTTTCAGGATCATCGTTGCGTTCACGATCCATCTGGGCTTTCTGATGCTCTTTGTGAGCATGTTCTGCTGGCTAGCCTGGTTCCTCATCTGGCTTCTTTGCGTCATCAACGCCGTGAACGGCAAACGGATCACTCTGCCCATCATCGGCCCGCTGGCCGCGAAGCAGGCTGGCGTGTAGCGGCGCCAGCCCAGGATCTGCGAAGGCCGGGATGGACACGGCCGCAACGCGAACACTGAACATTTTTCAACTTCCCAGGAGAAGGACCATGACCGAAGCCACCCAGTCAGGACTGTCCGACAATGCAGCCGGCGCGATTGCCTACATCACGATTGTTCCGGCGATCGTGTTCCTCGTGATGGAACCGTACAACCGAAGCCCGTTCGTCAGGTTCCACGCCTGGCAGTGCATCTTCTTTTCGATCGGCTGCATTGCCTTGTGGATCGTCGACATGATTCTTGCGTTCATCCCGTTCATCGGATGGCTCCTCATGCTTGCCATTGGCCTGGGGATACTTGCCCTTTGGATTGTCTGCGTGATGAAGGCGTTCAACGGCCAGAAGTTCATGATCCCGGTCATTGGCCCCCTGGCGGCAAAGCAGGCGGGAGCCTAGTCTCGAAGCAACGTTTGGCAGGCGGCGGCGACGCTGGCGGGCGCGATGCCTTCAGCGCCGCTTGCTTTTTTTGCCCGTCCGTTTGTGGCCTTTCAGGCGCTTGGGAGCGAACGTCACATCGGGCTTTCGCTTGTTCTTCTTCGGCTTGAGCGACGATGGCGACGGCTTGCGGCCGGTGAAGACGATTCCCTCTTCGACAATCGAGAATTGCAGGCGGCGCTCCTGCGCGAGGATGCGGTCGAGGATGACGTTGACTCGGTCGCCGGCGCGGAAGCGGCGTCCCCAGCGCTCGCCGACGATCTCGTGCGTGTTCTCACGCCAGGTGTAGCGGTCGCCGCGCAGCGTGTCGATGGGCACCAGGCCTTCGACGAAGAGATCGGTCAACTCGACGAAGAGGCCGTATTTGGTGGGGTTGAGCACGAGGGCGGCGAACTCGTCGCCGACTTTGTCTTCCATGAAGCGGACCTTTTTCCACTCGACAAGCTCGCGCTCGGCCTCGGCGGCGCGGCGCTCAGTCTGGCTGGTCTCTTCGGCAATCTGGGCGAGTTCGGCTTCGGGGATGGGCGGTTCGTGACTTTCCCACCCTTTCGGCAAAGAACGCCGAAAGGATGGGGCACCCGCTTCTCGCATGCTTGGGTCTGTGCTTTCCCACCCTTTCGGCAAAGAACGCCGAAAGGATGGGGCACCC
>Ga0335069_10005828_pt1 | contig 18024 bp, 16 predicted proteins | sample Lox_Sample_11_FD_206714 | JGI IMG/M metagenome (GOLD analysis project Ga0335069, IMG submission 206714) | Soil microbial communities from Loxahatchee National Wildlife Refuge, Florida, United States - Lox_Sample_1.1 | ecosystem: Environmental > Terrestrial > Soil > Wetlands | place: USA... | reverse complement strand
CGCGGCTGCCCATCTACCCCAAAAGCCACTACGTGGTGCAACCGGAGCGCAAGGCGGAGGCCATCGAGTCCATCGTCCAGGAACTCAACCGGTGGGTCGGGCAACTCGAGGTCGAGGGCCGCATGATCGAAGCCCAGCGAGTGAACCAGCGTACCCGCTTCGATCTCGAAATGATCAAGTCAATGGGCTACTGCCACGGCATTGAGAATTATTCGCGGCACTTCAGCGGCCGCCTGCCGGGCGAGGCGCCGCCCACGCTGCTTGACTACTTTCCGCGCGACTACCTGCTCTTTGTCGACGAGAGCCACGCCACAATCCCGCAGGTTCACGGCATGTGGCACGGCGACAGGAGCCGCAAGCAGAACCTGGTCGATTACGGATTCCGGCTGCCCTCCGCCATGGACAACCGTCCGCTGCGCTTCGAGGAGTTCGAGAACCGCGTGCAGCAGGCAATCTATGTTTCGGCCACGCCCGGCCCCTATGAACTCACCCGTTCCGCGGGAGTCGTCGTGGAGCAGGTCATCCGGCCCACTGGATTGGTGGATCCGGAGGTTGAGATTCGGCCGGTAAAGGGGCAGATCGACGACCTGCTGGCCGAGATCCGCGACCGGGCGAAGCGCGGCGAGCGCGTGCTTGTAACCACGCTGACCAAGCGCATGGCCGAAGACCTTGCCGGCTACTACACCGAGGTGGGCGTGCGCTGCCGCTACATGCATTCCGAGATCGAAACCCTGGAACGTGTCAAGCTGCTGGCCGGGTTGCGCAAGGGCGAGTTCGACGTGCTGATCGGCATCAACTTGCTGCGCGAGGGCCTCGACCTGCCGGAGGTCTCGCTGGTGGCCATCCTGGATGCCGACAAGGAGGGCTTTCTGCGCAGCTCCGGCTCGCTGATTCAGACCATCGGCCGCGCCGCCCGCCACATCGAAGGCCGCGCCATCCTGTACGCCGACCGCATGACCGACTCTATGAAGCAGGCCATCGGCGAAACCGACCGCCGCCGCACCGTCCAGCGCGCATACAACGAGGAGCACGGCATCACGCCACAATCCGTCATCAGTTCCATGGAGATGGGCCTGGCGCAGATCCTCAAGGCCGAGTACGGTGACATCGCCGAGGAGGAGACTGCGGGCGTGCCGGAGTTTACCTCCCAGGCCGAGGTCGACCAGTTCATCGCCAGGCTGGAGGCAGAAATGCGCGAGTCGGCCAGGAAGTTCGAGTTCGAAAGGGCCGCCAGGCTCCGCGACCAGATCAAGGAGCTGCGCGACAAGGAGTTTCTCTTCGGCTAAAACACCAGGCGACCTCTCACGCGTTCTCCGGGCAATGAAACGCGGAGTTGCCGGCATCCCACTGAGTAAACTCAACGCGCCCTGCCGCCGGAATAATCCCGCGCCGCTGAAAACGACCTGCGTCGAAAGCTTCTTCCGATGTTCGCGACACCCCGCCCCGTATTTGACATCTCATTACACAGGTAACTGTTGGATTGATCTCATCACCTCCATCCTGGCCCACACGTTTGACTGTCCTCCTCGTGGATGACGATTCCTTCCTCGCGTTTTTCCGTAAGTCCATGCTGGAGAAGCGCTTCCGCAACGTCGAGCGGGCTGCTGACGCTGCCGGCGCGTTCATTCGCATCGAGGAGCCGGGATTCGCTGACCGCCTGGCCCTGGTGATTGCCGGCCTGCGGGAACCCGGGATTGCCGGCCCTGAATTTGTCAGCGAGATCACGCGCCGGATTCCCAGCGTCCCGGTTCTGGTCATCGGCCGGAGCGGCGAGATCGCTCCCGATTATCGCGGCGAGCAGGTGCGCTTTCTTCCCAGCTACGCCAACAACGACGATATTCTGGCCGCTGCCTGGGAGATCACTTCGCTGGCGCACCCGCGAGTGGCCTGAGTCCGCGCCAGGCCATCAAGACCTCGGCGGCCCGGTGCGCCTGCTCATTCGCTTGCCTTTGCGCTCTCCATCAATGGTGTGAGGCAAATCACAAGCAGAACGTCTAACATGATGAAGAATGTAGACGCTGGCCAGTTCCCCTCCGCGTCTAACACAAAGTCCCGGTCGGTGCCTTTCCAGCTGAGCGGGCGCAACTCCACCCGGGTGCGCCGTTCATGCAAGCAGCCCAGTTTGGCTTGTTTGTTCCTGAACATGTCGGTCGAGCCGGCTGGCCTGCGAGAATGATCCTGGAGCTCTCATGGCAACATTCGGAAGTTTTGCCCTTATCATCGCGCTGGCGCTGGCTGCCTACAACCTGCTGGCCGGGGCCCTGGCACTGCGTCTGATTGCCACCGGACAGCCGGTGCGCGTTTCTCCGGAACGACTGGCCGATACGGCCCGCCGCGCGGGAATCGCGGGGTTCATCGCTGTTACCGGCGCCGCCTTTGCGCTGGTCTACTCGGTCTTCACCAACGACTTCTCCATCGCATACATCCTCGAGCATTCCAACCGCGCCCTGCCCGCACCTTACAAGTTCGCGGCGCTGTGGAGCGGCCAGGAAGGTTCGCTGCTGTTGTGGGCGTGGCTGCTGGCCGCGTACGGATTCGCCCTCCGCCTCCTCCATAAGACGGACGTCAAGCTTTACGCCTATGCCGGAACGATTCTGGCCGGCATCCAGGTCTTCTTTCTCTCCGTCATCAACTTTGCCGCGCCGCCGTTTTCGCTGCTCAAGGGCGCCATTCCGGAAGACGGCAACGGCCTCAATCCCCTGCTCCAGTATCCGGAGATGGTGATCCATCCCCCCATGCTCTATCTGGGCTACGTGGGCTTCTCGGTTCCGTTCGCGTTCGGCCTCGGCGCGCTGATGATGCGCTACCCCGGCGAAAAATGGATCAAGATCACGCGCGTCTGGACGCTGGTCACCTGGCTGTTCCTTTCCGCCGGAATCTTCCTTGGCATGCACTGGGCCTACGCCGTGCTGGGCTGGGGCGGCTACTGGGGCTGGGACCCGGTCGAAAACGCCAGCTTCATGCCCTGGCTCACCGGCACCGCATTCCTGCACTCGGTGATGATGCAGGAGAAGAAAGGCATGATGAAGAGCTGGAACGTGTGGCTGATCTTCGCCACTTTCCTGCTCACGCTGCTGGGCACGCTTCTGACGCGCGCCGGCCTGGTCAGTTCGGTGCATGCCTTTGCGCAGTCGTCGATCGGCACCTGGTTCTATGTGTTCATGATCGTGGTGCTGGCCACCTGCATCTTCACTTACATTCTGCAGCGCAGCCATCTCAAGAGCGACCACCATGTGGAGTCGCTGGTCAGCCGCGAATCCAGCTTCCTCTTCAACAACCTCTTCCTGCTCACCGCCTGCTTCATCATCTTGTGGGGTACGTTGTACCCGATCCTGAGCGAATACGTGGAGGGATCGAAGGTCACCGTGGGGCCTCCTTTCTATAACGCGGTTGCAGTCCCCATCGGGTTGTTTCTGCTGTTCCTCACCGGCGTGGGGCCGCTGCTGCCGTGGCGGTCCGCCTCGCTCAAAGCCATCAAGCGCAACTTCGTGGTTCCCTCGGCGGCGCTATGGATCACCGTGATTCTCTGCCTCGCCTTCGGCGCGAAGCCCTGGAGCGACTCGGGATTCGAGATGGGCCGTTTCTTCGCCCTGGTAGGGTTCTCTCTCTCCGCCGCCGTATTTGCCGCCATCGCCAGCGAGTTCGTTCGCGGGTCGCGCGTGGTGGCGAAGCAGACGGGAAAGAACCTGCTGGTTTCCACGTGGATTCTGACCCGGCGCAACACCCGCCGGTACGGCGGCTACCTGGCCCACATTGGCCTGGTCATCATCATCATCGGGCTCTGCGGCGCGGCCTTCAATCGCAACCAGGAGAAGGAAATGGGCCTGCACGACCGGCTCGCCATCGGGCCGTATGTGTTGGAATGCATGGGCTTCAGCCAGGACTCCAACCCCAACTACGACTCGGAATTCGCCATGCTCGCCGCCAGCAAGAACGGAGGCAAGGCGTTCCAGATGAGCCCGGAGAAACGCGTCTACCATGCCAGCCAGCAGCCGCAGACCATGGTCGCGATTCACTCCACCCCCTTCTGGGACCTCTACGTGGTGTATGAAGGCGTGAACCCGGGCACCGGCCAGCCGATCATCAAGGCCTTCCTCAATCCGCTGGTGGGCTGGATCTGGGGCGGATTCGCGCTCCTTGTATTCGGAACCCTGGTGGCGATCGTGCCGCCGCTGACACCGGCGACCGCCTCACTCCGCGTGCCTGTGAGACAACCCGCAGCCACGTCGGCGGAGCCGGCCGTTCCCGGAGGCCGTTCATGAACCCGGTCCGTCAACGCAGTTTCTGGATGAAGTCGGCGCAGGCGCTGTTTCTCGGCGTGGCTGTGTGCCTGTCGCTGGGTGCCAGCGATGCCGGATCGCGCTTTACCGACCTGGGCCATCGCCTGATGTGCACCTGCGGGTGCTCGCAGATGCTGGGCGAGTGCAACCACGTGGGCTGTCCGGAGTCGGACCGCATGCGTGGCGAACTGCGCGACGACATTGCGGCGAGCATGGGCGACCAGGAGATCCTGAATGCGTTTGCCGCCAAATACGGCGTGACGGTGCTGGCGGCGCCCACCACCCACGGCTTCAACCTGGTGGCATGGATCGCGCCGTTTGCGGTGCTCGCTGCCGGATTGCTCGGCACCTTCCTGCTGGTCCGCCACTGGTCGGTGGGCAAGACTCAGCTCGCACAGGCGGGAGCCGGCGCCCAGAGCGTCGAACTCGATGCCATCCACGAAAAGATTCGCCGGGAGACCGGCGGCGACGGAGGCTATTAAGCCATGACTGAAACCCAGGGCCTGCTGGCCGGCGCGCTGCTGCTGGTGGCGCTTTTCCTTTACACCTTCTGGCCGGAGAACTCCTTTGCAGCGCAGCGCCAGAAGACCCGCCTGGACTACCTTCTCGAGCGCAAGGAGCAGCTCTACGAGAACCTGCGCGACCTGAGCTTCGAATATCGCGCCGGAAAGTACCCCGAAGAGGACTTTCAGACGCAACGCGCACTGCTGGAGAACGAAACTGCGCAACTGATGGCGGAAATCGACAGTTTGCAGCAGGCGTAGGGAACCCCGCTGATGCTTCTTCCCGGCCAGGCGCGGACCGCACCCTATACCATGGTTTGAACACAACCCCAAAGGAATCAGGAAACTGACTCGCACATGAGATCGAATAAGCCTGCAAGTTCGTCAGCCGTACTGTGTCTTCTCGTTCTTGGCGTCGCGGCGCATGCCGCCACCGTGAAGGGCACCGTGACCAACAAGACCAGCAACAAGCCCTCCGCCGGAGACACGGTGGAACTGGTTGACGTGCAGGCCGGCATGAGCGTGGCCGCGAAAGCAACCACCGATGGCAGCGGCCATTACACGCTCAACGAGCCGGGGAGCGGGCCCTACCTGATCCGCGTCACGCACCAGGGCGCAGGCTACTTTATTGCCGCTCCGCAGGGCGGCGGGCCGGGCGATATCGGGGTCTACGATGCGTCTGCGAAGGTCGACGCGGTGTTCGTCGAAGACCAGATCATCGACCTCGAAGCGCAGAACAGCCAGCTCGAAGTGACCGAGCAGTACGTGGTCCACAACAACAGTTCGCCCAAGCTGACCAAGGCCGGCGACAACACTTTTGAGTTCGGTCTTCCTGCCGGGGCGGTGATCGACGTAGCCGAGGCCACGCGCCCCAGCGGACTGCCCACCATGGCTCAGCCCCGGCCGGCCGCCGAAAAGGGACACTTCGCCTTCAACGTGCCGATCGAGCCTGACCAGGGCCCGGACAAGATGACAGTGTTCCAGGTTCACTATCATCTGCCCTACACCGGCTCGTACACGTTCAAGCCCACGGTACTGATGCCGACCAACAACCTCGCCGTGCAGTTGCCCAAGGCCATGACGTTCAAGCCTGGCGCGGGGGCGTCGTACCAGAGCATCCCGCAGGATCCGTCGATCCAGACCTTTCTGCTGAAGAACGCGACCCCGGGCAAGGCGCTCGAGTTCACGGTTTCGGGCACCGGCGCCATGCCGCGGGAGCAGCAGCAGGGCGGCCAGAGTGAAGCCGGCGCGCCGGCGGCCCAGGCCGGCCAGCCCGCAGGCGGACCGGGAGGCGGCATCGGCGAGCCCATCAACACGCCCGATCCGCTGACCAAGTACAAGTGGTGGATTCTGGGCGGCCTGGGCCTGCTGCTGGCCGCGGCCGCTGCCTTCCTGCTCCGCAAGCCAGCGGTGGCGCCTGCCGGAGCCCCATATGCGGCCGTCCCCACAGCCTCGCACGCTCCAGCCTACGCGGCTCCCGCGGCCACACCTGCCGGAAAGAACGGCGGGCTGCTCAATGCTCTCAAGGAGGAGCTGTTCTCGCTGGAGAGCGAGAAAATCGCGGGAACGCTCAGCCCTGCGGAGTACGCCGAACAGAAGGCGGCTCTGGAGACGGTACTGAAACGGGCGCTGAAGAAATCAAGTTAGACTCGGGGGAGTCTGGACCCGCGAACGCCCGCCGCTGTGGCGGGCGTTCTTGCTGAAGCAATGCCAGTGAAAGAGGGCGGACGCCTGGAAATGGCACAGAGCCTGGCATTTGCCTATCTATCTGTCTTTCTCGCAGGAAATCTGCCCTGAAGATTCATACTGCCGCAGGGATGATTGAGCGGACCTATCGGGTCATGATGACTTCAGAGAGGGCGTCTTTGGCGAGGAACTGGCGATGGCCGGACCAGCCGGCGAAGACGCGTTCGATGCTGCGGTTGGTGAAGGCGCGCTGAATGGAGAAGGGCTCGCCGGACTGGACCTCGATCTCGTCGGTGGGGGTGACGTGGAAGCGGGAGTGGGCGGTCTCTTCGCCCTGGGTGCGGGTGTGGAAGAAGGCGAGGACCGAGCCGCCGGGGTTCATGGAATCGTGGAGGCGGCCGACCACGGGGGAGACGAGTTCTTCGGGGAGATAGTCGAGGGTGGTCCAGAGGAGGACGATGTCGAACCTTCTGCCGGAGAAGTTGAGGGTGGATTCAAGGAAGCCTTCGGTGTCCCAGAGGAGGTTGCCGTCCTCGTCGACGCCGCGCTGCCAGTCGCCCTTCCAGGCGTCGTGGACAAGGTCAGCCATGTAGACGCTGTGGCCGAGGCTGGTGAGGTAGTTGATATTGGTGGGTGAGGTGGCGCCGGCGTCGATGACGCGCAGTCCGGGCTCGGCCTGGAGGCGCTTGCGCAAGGTGGCCCAGCCACCGGAGTAGCGTCCGAACCTGGGCCCCGAGACGGCCTGCGCGCCGCCGGATTTGGGGGCGCCCTGCTTTCTGTCTAGCCAGCGTTTAATCAAACTTGGTACCTTTGCGGGCCGCGCCAGCAGCGCGCAGCCGGATGGATCAGGAGATGCCTGCCACGGTGGCCGCCGGAGCGGTGTCAGCGGGCTTGGTTGCGCCCTGGGTCAGATCGACTTTACCGCGCAGCACCGCGTTGTCTTCAATGGCCAGGCGATAGGCACGCACGTCGCCCTCGAGCTGGCAGCCGGCGCGGAGTTCGACGCGGCCGGTGGCCGTGACATTGCCTATGACCTTGCCCATGACGAGGACGTCGCGGGCGGCGAGGTCGGCTGCGACGTCGGCGTTGGGTCCGACGGTGAGGCGGTTTTCCGCGAGTTGGACTGTGCCTTCCACGCGGCCATCGATGATGAGGTCTTCGCCACCTTTGACTTCACCGCGGATCACAATCGACTTGCCGATGCGGGCGGCACCATTGTCCACTGCCATGTTGGGGTTCCTTCCGGGAGCTCAATTTTGAGAATCGTGCTTCCAGTGTAGTCCTATTTCCTGGCGCGGCAGCACACTCTCAATTGTGACGCATCCAATGGGGAATTTGATTCAACTGCCATTGCCCGCACTATACTGAAGACGCCCATCCCGATACAAACTTCGCAATACAAACTTCGCATCTGGAGACCTTCGAAGCACGTCTAACGTGCAGTCACTACGCTGATGGAAAGGCCGACAGGGCTCGCTGAGTGCGCACCGTTCTTACGCTGATTCCGCTCTGGTTCACGATCCCGTTGGCCTGTTACGGCCAGAACGTACCCACCGCCAGAAACCAAGATGGGAACCACGATGTTTCGCTGGTGCAGCAGGCGTTGCGCGCGGAGCTGGCGGCGGCGCAGGACCCGTCGCATCCGATGCGGTACCGGCTGCGCAGATCGAGCCCGCGGCTCTCCACCACCAAGGAATTGATCGAGACGCGCGAAGGGTTGGTGGCGATGCTGGTGGCGGTGAACGACAAGCCGCTGAACGTATCGGACGCGGCGAAGGAAAAGGCGCGGCTGGACGGTCTGCTTGCCGATCCAGAAAGGCAGCGGCATCGCAAGCAGGCGGAAGATGACGACACGAAGCGCGTGCTGAAGGTGCTGCGTGTGATGCCGGATGCGTTTGTGTATCAGCATGCGGGCACGGTGGTGACGCGATCGGGGAGCGCGGAGCGATTCCTGTTTTCGCCCAAGCCGGGGTTCAAAGCGCCAGACATGGAGACGCACGTGCTCACCGCGATGAACGGGGAGATCTGGATCGACTCTGTGCAGGTGCGCGTGGTGCGGCTGCAGGCGCGGCTGGAGCAGGACGTGGATTTTGGCTGGGGCGTGCTGGGGCGGTTGTACAAGGGCGGGTGGATCACGCTGGACCAGGCGAACGTGGGCGGCGGCGTGTGGCGGTTGGCGAAGTTCCAGATGTTCATGACGGCACGGGTGCTGATCCGGACCCGGGAGGTCGAGACGACCGAGGAGGAGACGCAGTATGCGCCGGTGCCGGCGACGCTCGACTACCGCCAGGCGATCGAAATGCTGCGGTCAGGACAAGAGGCGGCGGTTTCGAGCCAGTGAGGGGCAGGCGCCGCCGGCACGGGGATACGGGGACCTGGTGAGCATCCAGGCTGGTAGTCATTTCTAGCGGGGTCCACGATGAAAAAGAGGTTCGCTTTCGGCAGGAGCGGAATCGAGGTTTCGATTCCCGAGGGGTTCAGCGTGATCGAGCTGGGCCACCGGTCCGCTGTGGCATTGGCAGATGAGACCGCGGCGGTGGAGGGTGCGCTGGATGCACCGCTGGGGTGCACCGCACTGGCGGAGATGGCGAAGGGGCGGAGGACGGCGGCGATCTCGGTGTGCGATATCACGCGGCCGGCGCCGAACCGGATGACGCTGCCGCCGTTGCTGGAGCGGCTTGAGCGGGCGGGAATCGAGCGGGACGGGATCACGATCCTGATTGCCACGGGAGTGCACCGTGTGGCGACGCCGGAGGAGGTGGAGCTGATCCTGGGCGCGGAGATCGCTGGTTCGTACCGGGTGATCAGCAACGATGCGCGGGCGCCGGGGCAGCACCGGTCTCTGGGGACAACGAGCCGCGGGACTCCGGTACACATTCACGAACGCTTTGTGAGCGCGGACTTGCGGATCACGCTGGGGTTCATCGAACAGCACCTGATGGCGGGTTTTTCCGGGGGAAGGAAGCTGGTGGCGCCGGGGCTGGCGGGGGAGGCGACGATCAAATCGATCCACGCGCCGCGGTTCATGCGCGAGCCGCTGGCCACGGAGGGATCGGTGGTTGGCAATCCGCTGCATGCGGAGCTGTTGGAGATTGCGCGCATGGCGCGGCACGACTTCATGCTGGATGTGACGCTGACACGAGAGAGACGCATTTCGGGCGTGTTTGCAGGCGAGCCGGTGACGGCGCACGCGGCGGGAGTGCGGTTCCTGGAGACAACGTCGCTGCAGCGGACGGAGCGGAGGGCGGACCTGGTGATCACGAGCGCGGCAGGGTTTCCGCTGGACCTGACGTTCTACCAGACGGTGAAGGGCATCACGGCGGCGCGGCATCTGGTGAAGCCGGGGGGCAGGATCCTGGCGATTTCAGAATGCGGCGAGGGCGTTGGGTCACCGGAGTTCGCGCGGTGGCTGCGGGCGCTGCGCTCGTGCGAGGGATTTCTGGCGGAGATAGCGGATGCGCCGGTGGAGGTGGACCAGTGGCAACTGGAGAAGCTGGCCATGACCGGGAAACTGGCGCAACTGTCTTTCTACACGCCGGGCGTGAAGCGGGAGGAGCTGGGGTTTCTGGGCGAGCGCGCATACGCGACTGTGGACGAGGCTGTGGCGGCGGCGGTGGAGGGGCTTCCGCGGGGAGCGGAAATCGCACTGGTGCCGGAGGGGCCGTATACATTTGCCCGGGCCTGTGAGCTTGTCGAGGCGGATGCGGTTCCGGTTGCGGATTGATGGGGTGAAGCGGGTTCGTTGTTTCCCACCCTTTCGCCAAAAAGCGGCGAAAGGATGGGGCACGGGGATTCATGATGGGTCGGGTGCTCGGGGTGAATGTGGAACCGTGACTGGAGAATGACAAACGGCCTCGCCGGTGGCGAGGCCGTTTGAGTTTTGGCGCGGATATCCGAGGCTGGTTACTTGACCTTGGCAAAGACGATGACCAGCGTGAAGAGGGTGAGCGACTCCATGAAGGCAAGGCCGAGGACCAGGAGGAGCTGAATGCCGGCGCGGGCGCCGGGGTTGCGGGCGAGCGCTTCGCAGGCCGAGCCCGTGGCGCGGCCCTGGCCGAGTCCGCAGAGACCTGCGGCGATGGCCATGCCGACGCCGGCGCCGATGGGCACCAGGTTAACGGGGGCGGATGCGCCCGCCTGCGCGAAGGCCGGAGCGGCGAAGCACAGCACCGACAGGGTCATGAACAGGTATTGCAGCTTTTTCATCGTTCTCCAGCTTCCCTGAGAATTGGCCGCCAGTGGGTGGTTGAGGCTCACCGTGCTGGCCCCCTCACGCTTGCGGCCGGTCTGTGGTTCCGGGGCGGAAGCGCTCCCCGGCAGAAACCTGAAGACAGTGATCAGCGAACAGTGGTCAGTGGTCAGTGATCAGGGGACAGGGGGCGATGACGCTGCCCTGCTCCGCTGGACATGACGACTCCTGAATCAATGCTCGTGGGCGACGGCCTCGCTGAGATAGATCATCGAGAGCAGCATGAACACGTAGGCCTGGATGAGCGAAACGAAGGCGTGCAGGCCCAGAAAGACAGCCGGGATGGCCACGGGCACCAGGGAGAAGAACACCAGGGTGACCAGGTCGCTGGCGAACATGTTGGCATAAAGACGGATGGTGAGCGACATGACACGCGCGCAGTGGGAGATGATTTCGATGGGGAACAGGAGCCAGGAGATCCACCAGATGGGGCCGGCGAAGTGCTTCAGATAGCCGACGACGCCCTGTTCGCGGAAACCGTAGAAGTGGTAGTAGATGAAGGTGCAGATGGCGATGCCCAAGGGAACGACGGGGGCGCTGGTGGGGGTGACGATGCCGGGAATGAGGCCGAGCAGGTTGTTGATGACGACGAAGAGGAAGATGCAGGTGGTGAAGGCCTGAAAGCGCTCATAGCCGTGGCCGATGATCTGGTCAGCCTGGCCGCCGGAGAACTCGTGGATCATCTCGGCGACCTGCTGCATGGCGCCGGGATTCTCGACCGAAAGGCTCATGCGGACGATGAGAAAGAAGACAATGAGGCCGCAGGCCACCAGGAATTCCATGCCGAAGGCGTCCGTGATGGGGGCGGCGGGATTTGCGGGATGAATGCCCAGCGCGACCAGCAGCGAGGCGAGGGCCCCGCCAAAGAGATGATTGAGGAGATTCGTAATCCAATAGGAATCGTGCATCGGGTACGTTCGATTTCCCTGGCATGGGCCAGTTTAGTCGCGGAGCAGCCGCAGCGCTTCCCAGGCGATGGCGGCGACCGCCAGGGCCAGGCCGCAGAGCAGCGCAATGGCCGATCCACGGAGAAATCTCAGGCTACCATAAATGACCGCCGCAAAGATAACCAGGCGAAGGAGAAAGAGGCTGACGACGATTGCGGCTTCGCGGGGCGTTTTCTTGTTGTCGAGGCGGGCGTTGAGGAGGCGAACGAGCCGCTGCCACTCGAGGATGCTGGCGGCGGAGATGGCGGCGCCAACGGCGAGCATAGCGGCATCGCGCCAGCCGGAGGCGATCGCGAGGATGAGAGCGGTGATGGCGCCCAGGACGAGGGTGAAACGGACGGCGCGGCGGAAGACGGCGTCGAGTCCGGCGTCGGTGAGTCCGGCGATAGGTGAGGTATCTTCGGTCATAACTCGCGGCCGCTTCCCTTGCCCGATCCATTTGTTTGGTTCGTGCCCTGGGACATGACGAGCCGGATCACGTAGACCAGTCCGGCGATGCCGCCGAAGACGATGCCGGCGATGCCGATCCAGGACTGATGGAGGGCCTTGTCGGCCCACGCGCCCGCCAGCCATCCGATAAAGGCGGAAGAAGGCAGAAGGATGGCGATCTGCATCAACTTTTCGGCCTGGACCAGGGTGGCGAGGCCGCCTGTATCCTTCTTTGGCCGGCCGTCCTCCGGAATGGGCTTGTTATAGGGCATCCAAAAGCGGTTATACACGTTCTCGCAGGTTGAACGCGAACTTCGGAGGATAGACCTCCCCGGTTGGCAGCGATGGAAGGACGAGAGGCCGATTGACCGCGTGGCCCGGCTGAGGGAGCACACCAAAGCCGATATACTGAGCGTTGGACCGTTGGCAAGGCAAAGGAAATCGAGTGTTCGAATCGGAATTTGAGCGCAACCTCTTTGAACTGCGCAGACAGAAGCTGGAAGAAATTGCAAAGCTGGGGCAGGCGGCGTACCCGAACCAGTTCCCTTTCTCGCACAGCATAGCAACGATTCGCGAGAAGAGGGGCGATGCGACGGCCGAAGAGCTGGACGCGAGCCGCGCGACCGTGGCGATTGCCGGACGCATCATGACGATCCGCCTGCAGGGCAAGGCGGGGTTCGCCACGCTGCAGCAGGACGGACAGCGGCTGCAGATCTACGTGCGGCTGGATGCGGTGGGCGAGCAGGGGTTTGCGCTCTACAAGCTGCTGGACCTGGGCGATCACATCGGGGTGACGGGCTACCTGTTCCGCACGCGGACGGGCGAGCTGACGGTGCACGCGGAGCGGCTGACGTTCCTGGCCAAGGCCATGCTGAGCCTGCCGGAAAAATTTCACGGGCTGGCGGACGTTGAACTGCGCTACCGGCAGCGCTACGTGGACCTGTTTACCAATCTCGACAGCCGTGCAGTGTTTGTGAAGCGGGCGGCGGTGCTGCGGGCGATGCGGCGGTTCTTTGACGAACGCGGCTATCTCGAAGTGGAGACGCCGATGATGCAGCCGATTGCCGGTGGGGCTGCGGCGCGGCCGTTCAAGACGCATCACAACGCACTGGACATGGACCTGTATCTGCGCATCGCGCCGGAGTTGTATCTGAAACGGCTGACGGTGGGCGGACTGGATCGAGTGTACGAGATCAACCGCAACTTCAGGAATGAGGGGATCAGCACGCAGCACAATCCCGAGTTCACAATGCTGGAGTTCTACCAGGCGTATGCGAACTACCACGACATGATGCAGCTCACGGAAGAGCTGATCGAGTACGTGGCGCGCGAGGTGAACGGAACGACGGTGACGGAGTTCAACGGGCACACCATCGACCTGAGCAGGTGGCAGCGGCTGACGATGCGCGAGGCGATCGTACACTTCTGGCCGCATGAGGCGGGCGCGAAGCCGGCGATGACGGCGTTCGAATCGGCGCCGGTGCTGAAGGCGCGGCTGTTTGCGGCGCTGAGTTCGCTGGAGGAGTCAGCCGGCGAGGGCGCGGGGCTGACCGACGAACGGCGCGCGGAGTTGAAGAAAGTGCGCGAGGCGCTGGGTCAGGTGTACCACGAATCGATGAAGGGCGCGGAGCTGGGCAAGACGATCTACAACGTATTTGAAGCGGTGGTGGAGCCGTTCCTGATTCAGCCGACGATCATTCACGAGTTTCCGGTGGAGGTTTCACCGCTTTCGAAGCAGAGGCCGGACGATGCGCGCTGGGTGGAGCGGTTCGAGTTCTTCATCGGCGGGTTCGAGCTGGGCAACGCATTCAGCGAGTTGAACGATCCGGTGGAGCAGCAGAAGCGATTCGAGGGGCAGTTGGCGGAACGCGCGCGCGGCGACGAAGAGGCGCACCAGATGGACGAGGATTACGTGCGGGCGCTCATGTACGGGCTGCCGCCGACGGGTGGAGAAGGGATCGGGATCGACCGGCTGACGATGGTGCTGACGGGGTCGAAGTCGATTCGGGATGTCATCTTGTTTCCGTTAATGCGAAGCACGGGGACGAGTTCCTAGCTTCTAGCGCCAGCTCGGTTTCGTCGATTTGCTGGTCACGCTCCACGTCGAAATGCACGGGCGATGACGAAAGAAGAAGAGCTAGCGGCAATGTCATATAAATCGCACGAACCGCCTCCAACTGGAGGCTAGAGGCTGCTCTTTGAACATTCTTTTTGTCGGGGATATTTTCGGGAGCGCGGGGCGGCGGATTGTGACCGAGCACATCGGACACGTGCGCGAGGCCTACGCGGTCGATTTGACGATCATCAACGCGGAAAACGCGGCGGGCGGGTTCGGCGTGACGCCGGGGATTGCCGATGACTTGTTCGATCTGGGAGCGGATGTGCTGACGACCGGCAATCACGTGTGGGACAAGAAGGAGCTGATCGAGTATCTGGGCTCCGTTCCGGCGGACAGCCAGGAGCGCGCCCGGCGCATTTTGCGGCCGGTGAACTACCAGGCGGGGGTCCCGGGGTATGGCGTGTTCGAGGGCGTCACGGCGGGCGGGGTTCCGTATGCGGTCATCAACCTGATGGGCAGGGTATTCATGCCCGGCACCAACGATCCGTTCAACGGAATCAACGCAGTGCTGAAGGACATTTCGGCGAAGGTGATCGTGGTGGATTTCCATGCCGAAGCGACCAGCGAAAAAGTGGCCATGGGATGGCATCTCGACGGCCGCGTGACCGCGGTGCTGGGTACACACACGCATATTCCCACGGCGGATGAGCGCGTGCTGCCCAACGGAACGGCGTACCAGACCGATGTGGGCATGAGCGGGCCGTACGACAGCGTGATCGGCGTGGAGAAGGACATGGTGCTGCAGCGGTTCCTGACCGGGATGCCGGGCAAGTTCGAGGCGGCGAAAGGGAATCCGAAGATGTGTGCGGCGCTGATCGGGTGCGATGCGCAGACGGGCCGGGCGACTGCGATTCAGCGGATCATGCTGGGAGAGTAAGCGGGGCGAGGGGTTCGCGGTTCCCACCCTTTGCGCGAGGCTGCTGCGCGATGGATGGGGCACGGAAAGTTCTGGAATAGGGGAGTTCCGGAGGCGGGAGTTGAATCGCGGTTGCGTGCAAAGAGGGCAGCCTGCGCGAGGCTGCCCTCTTTTATTCCCAGGGGTCGTTGGTGGCCCGGTGGATTGCGGAACCCGGGCCAGTCCCGGTTTAGCGCGGCGTACGGTGGGTGGCCGCCGGATGGTGCGCGGCAGCCGGCTTCTTCTTCTCCGCCGGGAGGTACTCGCCGTCCTTCAGAACGATTTCGGCGGCCTGGGAGGTCTTGTCGGTAGCAGGAACCTGGCGATAGGTATCGTAGGTGCCCACCAGTTCGGCTTCGGGCTGAGTCTTGAACTCGAAGCCGGGGACAATGACCTTGAGTTCGGCGTCGGTGAGCGGTTTCTTCATGTTGACGATGAAGTCCGGCACTTTGGCGTCCTTTGCATCCTGGGTGACCGCCATCTTAATCTGGTCCGCGGTGGCCTCAATGACGATGCCGGGAACCTGGGACTCCTTGCCCTGCAGGAGAGCCCAAAGCTTGTCGGCGTCTTCCTTGCTGCCCAGGGCGAGGATGGTTTCCTTGTCAGCCAAGGCCAGGGTGTTGAGGTCAGGAGTTGACGTGATCAGGTCGTGGATCTGCTCCTGGGGGCTCTTGGCCGGGGGCGGATTGTAAGTGCCCGCGGGGAACGTGGAGGTCTGCGCCAGCTGCTTGATCTGGTCGAGACCGTCGAGACCGCCGTGGTATTTCTTGTAGTAATACTCGAGCTTGGGCTCGATCTGCGCCTTGTACTGCGCCGGCGCGAAGGACCAAACGCGGGCGTAGAACCAGACCGCCTGCTTGAGATCCTGCGTGGAGCCGGGCTGGCTGTAGGCCTGGGCGAGCAGCAGGGTGTCATTGAGACCTGCCGTCTTGCTCTCGTCGTCGGAATACAGCTTGAGTTCCTCCGTGTAGTGGTCCTGAGCGGCCTTCCAGTCCTTCTTGGAGATGGCAGCGTCCAGAGCCAGGGCGGAGTGGAAGATGGGGAAAGCGGCGTGGGTCAGCTTCTGCCATTCGTCGTCGGAGGTGGCGGCGGGCTTGGTGACGCTGAGCCCCTTCTGCGCGAGCGCGGCGGCATCGTCGCAGGTCTGCGCTTCGCTGGTCCTGGCGCACTGCCCCTTCTTGATGAGAACGGAATAGAGGATGGCCTTGAGGTTGTTAGGGTCCACCTGCAACTCACGGCTGGCCGCACTGAGCACGTTATCCGGATCGCCGGCGGCCTGGTACGCGTCCACCAACTGGTCGAGCACCGCTCCCTTGACGACGCTTTGCGGATAGGTCTTGAGGAAGCTTTCCAAAGCAGCGGCTTTCTGCTTGGGATCGCCCTGCGTGGTCGCCATTTGGTAGGCGTTGAACTCGGCCGGATCCTTGATGGTGATCTGGCCCGAATCCTGCGATTGCAGCTTCGGCGCCACCACGAGGCTCATGCTCGCCAGCGCCATCATGGACGCGAATACTAACTTCTTCATCTAGTGCTCCTGGGAAAATCCGAAATGGGAATCATTGCTCAAGCACTCGCTCGCCGCAAAGCCACCGTCGAGTGTATTGCGGTTCACTGCCCGCGGTGGAGATGTGAGAGTTGCCCCGGCTACCGATGCGGTGTTGGAAGGATTATAGAAAGGCAGGCCCTTGCTGACAAGGGAAGTTGCCATGAGCCAATGAATTGTCGGCTGCGGAGGGCAGGCGGAGGTATGCGCCGGACCATGGACGGATCCGCAGCAGACAGTCAAACTCCGGAATCCACCGTTCGCTCCAGGCTTTCTCATATCCCAGTGGCTCGCAGTGCGACTGCGAACCGAACCCCCGCGTGCCGCCGGCGTTGACAGTCGCTCCCAGCCATCGCCGAGCATACCGGCTTAGACACCGCACGGGCAAAAAGTGTTCCTGTGGGACAGGACGCGCGGCTGGCTTTGGCATTGCCGAATCGGACTACTGGAGCAATCGTAACAGTTCGGCCTGCTCGGCGAGGAAGGCATCGTGCCCGTGATCGCTGATCATCTCGTGATATTCGGCCTGAACGCCGGCGGCGCGAATGGAATCGGCGAAGTCGCGCACGGATTGAGGGGGGAAGAGCCAATCGGAGCTGATGCCGATGAAGGTGAGGCGGGCCTTAATGGCGGCGAAGACATCGTGCGGGGATTTGCCGCCGCGCAAAGGGTCCCAAGTATCCATGGTGCGGAGGATGGCGAGGTAGGAGTTGGCGTCGAAGCGATCGACAAAGCGGCGACCCTGCTCGTCGAGGTAGCCGGCGATATCAAAGCGTCCGCCGATGAGTCCGCCGCCCAGGTCGTCGAGGCCCCAGGGATCTTCCCCGTTGCGGTTGGGATTGCGGGCGTAGCGCTCTTCGAACAGGGGCGCGGACTTGTAGCTGAGCATGGCGATCTGGCGGGCCAGGGAGAGCCCCCGGAGCGGCGGGCGCTGGGGCAGGTAGTTCCCGCCCATCCACTCGGGATCGTGCTGGATGGCCTGGCGCTGCAGGTGATTGAGGGCGAGGCCCATGGCGCCGAGCGGGGCGACGCCGATGACTACGGCGCGCTCGACGCGATCGGGGAACAAGGCGGCCCATTCGAGGGCCTGCATGCCGCCCATGGATCCACCCATGACGAGACGCAGGCGGCGCACTCCCAGCGAGTCGAGGAGGCGGGCCTGGGCGCTTACGTTGTCAGCGATGGAGATGAGGGGGAAGTCGGAGCCGTAGGGGGAGCCGGTTTCAGGATTGACGGAGCCGGGACCGGTGGAGCCGTAACACGAGCCGAGCAGGTTAATACAGATGACGAAGTCGTGATCGAGGGAGAGGACAGCGCCGGGAGCAAAGACTTCAGGCCACCACGAGCCGACCAGCGCGGAGCCGGAGAGGGCG